>ERZ778018.1683-NODE-1683-length-16820-cov-4.420221_pt1 | contig 16820 bp, 16 predicted proteins | sample MGYA00375748_ERZ778018 | MGnify/ENA primary metagenome ERZ778018 (study PRJEB29350, sample SAMN05509839) | bioreactor metagenome | biome: bioreactor; material: wastewater | place: South Africa: University of Cape Town | collected 2014-04-22 ... | reverse complement strand
GGGGGCGGGCCGCCGGGAAGATGCCGCGCTTGCTGTTTCTGTCATTGAGGGGGATCTGCGGATTGCCGACGAGGCCCAGCAGCCGTTCGCTGTACAGCGCGGTGTTCGAGGTGCCGTCGGTGACCGACTCGATCCCCAAGGGGCCGAGGTTGGCGTTGTTGGTCCAGGCGTTGGGGACGATCGTGCCGCTGAATGCGCCCAGGCTGGTGTTGCCCAACTGGCCGGGGCCGCCGTAGTTGCCCACGTAGTTGGTCCCGCCGTAGGGGTCCACCGGCATCTTCTTGACGCTGTCGGACGGGCAGAGGAAGCCCGCGATCTTCATGTTGGCGACCGTGTTGTTCCCCTTCTGGTAGGTGAACCCACTGGCGTTGCCGAACATCCCCAGCGCGAAGTTCCACGCGTTGAACGCGGCCTGCTGCTCCATGTGGGGAAGCACCGCGAGCCCCCATCCGTAGCTCCAGCCCCAGCTCTGAGTCGAGCCCGCCGGGGCCATGCACTGCACGGGCAGTACCGAGTAGGTGGAGACGTAGTTGTGCACGGCCAGGCCGAGCTGCTTCAGGTTGTTGACGCACTGCGAGCGTCGGGCGGCCTCGCGGGCGGCCTGAACCGCGGGCAGGAGCAGGGCGATCAAAACCGCGATGATTGCAATGACGACCAGAAGCTCGATCAGGGTGAAACCGGAACGTCGGTTCCTCATGGGTGAATCTCCTCGACGGCGGAAGAAACGAAGCAAAAGACGACGAATCCAATCAATGTGACGACTCGGGATCGGCCCAAGCTCTCACATAAAGTGGCTGATGGGAGGCGTGGGACTTTCATCAAGCGTTGCCGCGGGTACGGTCCACGGCGAGTCGGGTTGCAGCGCCCGGGGCGAACTTGCGTGCAAGATGCATCTCTTCGAGCTGGGACCGTCGGCTAGACGGCGTCGAGCGCAGTCCTGATCGCGACGGAACTGGGTTCGGCGAATCCCGGTCGGCCTCGAAAACAAAGATAATTGAGAGGTCGCCTTTTCTTATATCGGCCGACGATCGACGTGGCAAGTATCCAGCGCGCACAAACTACAAGATTTAAGCACGAAGTAATTCGGAGATGGTTTCGGCTTCGATGCTGCGATCCTCGGAGAATCGGCTTCACGTCGATCCGACTAATCGACGATCGCGCCCAACGCCAATTTGAGGCCGTAGCAGACGACGGCCCCCGAGGCGATGCAGCCGACCAGCACGACGAATCGGCCCAGGCCGGGGCGGCTCCGCTCGACGACTTCGCCGACGACGACGACGAAGCCCACCACGCTGAACTTGAAGACCGCCATCCCGGCGATGTTCCACCGCGCGAAGAAGAACTGGGCGATTGGGTTCGACTCGTAGAACCCCGGCCCCGATCTCAGGAGGTGATAGGTCACCATCAGATCAGCGAGGCTCAGCAAGATCAACGCGACGCTCTCCCCCTCGAGCGCGGTTCGCTCGCGGGCCGACGCGTGGAGCCAACTCGACACGACCCCCCAGGCCGACGACCCTCGCCAGGTCCGTCGCGCCGGCTCAAGGGGAATCACCGGAGACGGTGCGACGACAGGCGGCATGAGCGGCGATTCCGCCAACGCGTAACCGGCCGCCGGATCCGGGATGATCTGGATCGTCCCACAATGTCGGCACCGCCCCTGCTTCCCCCCCTTGGCCGCCGGCGCCGTCAATCGGGCCTCGCAACGCGCGCATGAGAACGAGATCGCGCCCGCTTCGCCCGTGTCCATCTCGCGGCCCTCGTCATCCGGTTCCACGCCCGCATCCTTCAGCAATTGCAACACGAGGACCGTCGCTCGTCCAGCCGATTCGCGGCGCACCAGTTGACGCGCAAGTAGATTGCGTGTAAATTATTGTCAGGTGAATTAAAAAGCGGCGAGCCAGCGGAGTCCCGGTGATGGCCTCAGGGGATCTCGAACGACGGATCGGCAAGCGTGATCCGTTCAGCGCGCGGGAGGAGGCGGCGCTGCTGGGGTTGTTGCGGACGAGCGATCGGGTTCAGGTCCTGTTCACGCGGCTGTTCCGCGAGCACGGCTTGACCCCCGCGCAGTACAACGTGCTCCGGATCCTCCGGGGCGAGGGGCGTCCGACGCCGATTCTGGAGGTCGCCGATCGGATGCTCACGGCGACTCCCGGGATCACCGGCCTGATCGATCGCCTCGAGAAGCTGGAGTTGGTTCGGCGCGAGCGTTGCGAGACCGACCGCCGGGTGATCTTCGTGGCGATCACTCCCAGGGCGGTCGAACTCGTGGGCCGACTCGACGAACCGATCCGGGAGCTTCATCGCCGGTTGCTGGCTCGCCTGGGGCGGGACGAAATCCAAACCTTGATCCGGCTGCTCGATGCGATTCGCGAGCCCATCGAGGGCTCGGCCGACTGAACAATCGCTCGCGCGTGTCCCAATGTCTTTCTTAGGTGGAGACGGCACTGATGCTTCACGTTCGACGGGCCGCCGATCGCGGCGCGGCCGATTACAACTGGCTCAAGACGGCGTACACGTTCTCGTTCAGCGGCTATCACGATCCCGACTACATGGGGTTTCGCGACCTCCGCGTGATGAACGAGGATCACATCGGGCCTTCGAAGGGCTTCCCCAAGCACCCGCACCGCGACATGGAGATCGTCACGTACGTCCTCTCGGGGGCGCTTGAGCATCGCGACGACCTGGGCAACGTCTCGGTCCTTCGCGCCGGCGAGTTGCAACGGATGACGGCCGGGACGGGAATCCGCCACTCCGAGGCGAACCCGTCGGCGGAGGAGCCGGTGCATCTGTACCAGATCTGGGTGTTCCCCGACCGCGAGGGGCTGGAGCCGGGTTACGAGCAGAAGGCGTTCCCCGAGGCCGACCGCCAGGGGGTCTGGCAGACCGTGGCCTCGCCCGACGGCCGCGACGGCTCGCTCGTGATCCATCAAAACGTCTCGATCTTTCTGGCGAACCTTGGGACCGGCCGGACCCTGGAGCGGTCGATCGCCGCCGGACGCCACGCCTGGGTCCAGGTGATCCGGGGCCCCGTCGTGGTCAACGGCGAGCCCCTCGAAACCAGCGACGGCCTGGCCGTCAGCGACGTCTCGTCGCTGTCGATCAAGGCCGAGGGCCCCTCGGAAATCCTCTTGTTCGACCTGGCGTAGACTTGACGAACCGGGTTTTTACGATCGATTGGAATCAGGAGACCGAACATGCATCCCACGCGAAATGATCTGCCGCATGACGTCCGCGTCGCGATCGTCAAGTTGCTGAACGAACGGCTGGCTGACGCGATCGACCTTCACTTGCAGGCGAAGCACGCGCACTGGAACGTTCGCGGGCCGCACTTCTTCAGCCTCCACGAGTTGTTCGACAAGGTTGCTCAGGAGGTGTTGGGTTACATCGACGAGATCGCCGAGCGCGCGACGGCCCTCGGCGGCGTGGCCGAGGGGACGCTGGCGGCGGTCTCGTCGCGGACGACACTCGCGGCGTACTCGCTGACGATCAGCGACGGCCGCGACCACGTCGACGCGCTCTCGAAGGCCGTCGCCGGGTTCGGCAAGCAGGTCCGCGCGGCGATCGAGAAGGCCGAACAGGCCGGCGACGCCGACACGGCCGACCTGTTCACCCAGATCTCGCGCGACGTCGACAAGCAGCTCTGGTTCGTCGAGGCCCATCTCGAAGCCGGTCGCTGAGCCTGTCGAAACGACGACGGCCGCCGGTTCCCTCCAGGGGTTCCGGCGGCCGAGCTTCGATTCGTCAGGCGGACGCGCGCTTCCGTCCGCGACGAGCGGCGAACGCGACGGCGGCGAGGCCGACGGCCGCGGTGGCCAGGCTCGCGGGTTCGGGGACCGCGGCCGAGTCGGACGGGGCCGACGTCCGGATGTTATCGACGGCGACGTAGGCGGGCGTGTTCATCCCGAAGTCGCCGTTGTCGGACGACGAGAACGTGAAGCTCAGGCTCCGCGCCCCCCCCAGACTCGTGAGATCGACGGTTTGCCATGTGTTCACGATCGTATTCTTCCCGTTCAGGAAGTCGGCGAGGTTGAAGTCGACCTGGCCGACCTTCGCCCCTGCGCCGTTCGCTCCGTCGAAGCCGGCGACGTGAAGCGTGAAGAAGTCGCCCGAGTCGAATTTCTTGGCGTACGCGTCGCCGTTCTTCATGGAAAGATAGGCGTAGGTCGTGTTGGTGACGTCCATCGAGACCACCGACCGACCGGCCGCGACGTTGATGTACGGGGCGGCGCCGAAGGCGCTGTTGTACGCCACGGCGAAGTTCGCCGACCCGTCGGCCCCGCCGCCGGCGATCGTGCTGTACTGGTAGGTGTAATCGGCCGTCCTGGGATCGACCACGTCGACCTTTTTGGAGAGCGTCCAGCCCGACCAGGTGCCGTAGGTCGTATCGAAATCATTGCTGAAGACGTTGCCGTCGACGTTGAAGCCGGGGTTCGTGTTGCCGACTGGATCGGAATTATTGAGGTAGCCGGGGTTCGAGGGGATCGCCGCCGATTCGAAGGTCGTCGTGGTCACGACGTCGGAGCGGGCGGCCGAGGCGAGGGCCGCCAGAATCAAGACAAGGGCCGGCGCGGTCGAAAATCGCATGAGGGGGCAACTCCGTTCGAGATTCGTATTCGAGATTCAGAGAGGGAAGAGTCGATCCGTGTCAGTAGGAGGAGGCGTCGACGACTTCGCCGCCGTTGCGGGTGCAGAGCGCGGCGAGCGCGCGGGGGTCGGTCGTCTGCTTGAGGAACCTTGCCGAGCCGTCGCAGAGCAGGACGTTCACCCCCCCGGGATGCTGGCTGGTCAGTTCCTCGCCGTGCTCGAACGGCGGCCGGGCGTTGATCGGGGCCGATTGGTCGAACAGGTTGTGGCCGCTGATCCAGAACGCGTTGATCGCCTCGGGGTGCTCACCGACCTGGATCGTGTTCGACGCGCCGTCGGTGATCCCGGCGATCGCGACGTTCAGGTTGAACAGCATCGCGCCTCGGGGGGGGTTGTTGTTCGACGACGGAGTACTCAGCCCGCGCTCGCCGTACATCCCGCCGTAGTCGGCGTCGGCCGATTCGAACGGATCGCCGGGGGTCTTGCCCCAGAGCGAGTCGCGAGGCTCGGAGGGACACAGGTAGATCGCCAGCACGGTGCGTCCGGCCGTCGAATTCGCGGCGACGTTGTACCGCTGGCTGACGTTCAGGCCGTTGTAAAGCGCGGTCTGCTCGACCCAGGGGAGAACGGCGGCCGACCATCCCATGTTCATGTTGATGGTATTGGGCTGACTCGGCAGGCTGACCCAGCCGCCGGCCGCGAACGTCGAATGGACGTCGTGATAGCCGTGGAGCGCGATCCCGAGTTGCTTCAAGTTGCTCGTGCATTGCATCCGTCGGGCGGCCTCGCGGGCCGCCTGGACGGCGGGGAGCAACAAGGCGATCAAGACCGCGATGATCGCGACGACCACCAGGAGCTCGATCAACGTGAAGCCGCGCGGTTGGCCGGGAGGCCGGACCTGGAGAACCTTCAAGGCGGGGAATCCTGCCGGCGACCGGCGGATGGGTCCGCTTCGGCCGTTCGGGTGCGCGGCGCGATTGCGGAAGTTCCGCCGGCGCGCCCACCCGGATGCTCGCGGCCGAAGCATCCAAAGTCAAGCTCGACGGGCAGGTCTTCTGGCTTACGGCTTCTGACGACCCTCGGACCGCCTTCCCGCCTTGCGGCAGTGGCTGATTTGTCCGAGAGCCTCGCCGATTACAGCGGCGGCCCCGCGACGGATTCTCACCGTCTTCCCTATTCTTCCCTTGTGGAACCGAGGACGGTTCCAGGACACCTGTCGAGACGATCGATTAGAACAACCCGCGCGGTCGATCGTCAAGCGGCAGAATTTCGTCGCGGCCGTCGCGAGTCGCGCTTCAAGCCCGAAATTCTGTAACCGAGCGGCGGCGGACGTGCTCTTACTGGTCGGAGCGACTCAACGAGGACGTCGATGGTTTCGGTCGCTGAGCCGGGCCGCCGCTCGCATCGCGAGGCGCCGGCCTCATCCCCTCAATCCGTTTCTCGCATTCGCCGGCTTTCTCCTGGGACGAGCGACGACCTTCGCCTCGGTTTCGAACGCCGCCGACGCCTCGTTGAGAGTTCCACTTGCAAGATCAGGCCGTCGCTTGATGGAGAATCCAAGACGAATCCGAATGCAACGACCTGACTCCGCGCGAGGTTTGCGCCGGGAGCGGCCTCGATCGTCCTCGCAGCGCCGGAGGGCGCGGCTTGAGGATTTTTTCAGGTTGATCGTGACACAATCGGCCGGTTTGGTAAGATCGCCCGCAACGGATTGATATCGGCTCCGCGCCGACGTCGTTTTCACCATGGAGGGTGAGATCATGAAGCGGCCGTTTGAGTTGGGTGATCTGGTCGGCTTTCAGTTGACCACCGGGCGGGCTTCCGAAGGCGTCGTGATCCACAAAATCGTTGAGAAACGCCAACCCACCATTTTCCTGATCGAATGCGGCGACCACCGCCGCGCGTTCCGCTTCGAGAACGAACTGTCGCTGATCGCCCCCGCCGAGGCGCCGGAAGCCGCCTCGATGCGGTCGTGCGTCTCCGGCTTCGAACCGGCCGCCGCCGCGTCCGCCTCCGCGCCGGTCTTCGTCGGCCAGGGCGTAGACGACTGACGCGGCGCGGTTCGACCAGAACGACTCGCGGATCGGCCTCGGCCCGCCCATGAGGGCCATGCCTCGGGGCGGCCGACGCCCGAACGCCCCGCCTTACGTCGCCTGCGATCCTCCCTGTCATCGGCCCGATCAGTCCGGAGACGCCCCGAGCTGCGTCATCAGCCCCAGGGTGTCCATCAGAAATCGGGATTCCTTGATCCGCCCGGCTTCAAGCCGGTCGACGACCAGGCCCCAGACGGTCACTCGGCGACCGGTCGGATCGATGCCGAGGAACGGCCCGCTATGCGTTCCCGTCCACACGAATCGGGTGAGCACACGGCCGCCGTCGGTCAACTGTTCCTCCACGGACCAGCGGATGTCGGGGAACGCGACGCGCGATCCCCGCATCATGTCTTGAAAGCCTGCCAACCCCTGGTTCTGTCCCGGGAAGAGCGCTGCTGGACGACGTCTTCCCACATGAACCGACCGGCGCCGTCGAAATCCTCCTGATTCAGGATTTCATCGACGAACCGGCGGACGACGGCGGCGTTGTCGGACATGGTGAATCTCCGAAAGTTTCGGACGGTTCGGACTGGAAGCCGGCGGAACCCGACGTCGTCAGACCGGCAAGCGGATGGATCGAGTCGCCGAGCCGATCAGTCGACGCGGAATCATCCGCTTCTAGAACGTGAGAAGGAGGATTCGCTCCGTCCCCCTTCTCCGTCAGTCGTAGAGGTTGCTGGCCAGGAACTCGTTCCGGAATTTGCCTGGAGGGTCGTACCGCCTGGCCAGTTCCTTGAAGTCGCCCAACCGCTCGAAGCGCGATTGAAGGATTTTCGGTTCGATGGTGAACAGCTTGCCCCAATGGGGGCGGGGCTTGTAAGGGGACAGTTCTTTCTCGATCACCGGCAGCAGCTTGCGGACGTTCTCCCAGTCGGGCTTCCAGGTGAAGTGGAGGGTCACGCTGGATTGCTTGTAGCACGGGCTCATCCACAGGCGGTCGGCGTCGATGGCGCGGATTTCCGAGATGAAGAGACGAGGTCCGACCTGGTCGCGCAGTCGCTCGATCGCGAGGACGGCGTCGACCGCGTTTTCGCGGGGGACGAAGTATTCGGACTGCAACTCCTCGCCGCTGCTCGGTGTGAACCCCATGCGGAAGTGCGGCAAACGGTCGTACCAGGGGCCGGGCGCCCCCATTTGTTCCGTGCAATTCTCCGCCGAGAGCTCGGCGATCGGGTGCAGATTCCTGGCGGCGAGGGTCGCCCCATAGCGTCTCAGGTCGGCTTCCGGGTCGTCGGCGCGACGTTTGACCCACACCTCGTTGATCCGCTTCTTCTGCCAGTCGGTGAACAGGCTGACGCTGTATCCGCCCGACATGATGGCGTCGAAGTGGTCGGCGAGTTGCGAAAGCGGCAGGTTCTCATAGACCTCCTGGCGCATCGTGTAGGCGGGCTGGACGTCGAGCGTGACCTTCGTCACCACCCCGAGCGCCCCCAGGTGGACGACCGCGCCGAGGAAGGTCTCGCCGTCCTTGTCGCGGGAAAGAGTCAGGAGGCCGCCGTCGGCGGTGACGAACTCCAGGGCCGAGACCGCCGTCGACAGGTTTCCGTTCTTGACGCCCGAGCCGTGGGTCGCCGTGGCGCAGGCCCCCGCGATGGAGATGTGAGGCAGGGACGCGAGATTGTGCAGCGCGAAGCCCTTCTCGTGGAGATAGGGCCCCAACTGGCCGTAGGTCGTTCCCGCCTCGACCGTCACCGTGGACCCCTTCGGGTCGAGTTCGATCACCCGACTCATCGGCTTGAGCGAGAGGAGGGCGTGGGTGCTGTCGGCGATGCCGTTGAAGCAATGTCGCGTGCCGAGCGCCTTCAGCGAGTCATGCCCCCGGACGTAGGCGCGGACCTTATCCACCGTCGCGAGCGAGGTCAGGTCGTCCGTGCCGTACCGGTAGTTGCCGGCCCAGTTGGTCAGCGTTCCCCCCGAGGCGGGGGCGTCGGGCCCTCGGCCGAAGAGCCGTCGCCCGGACGTCCCACCCAGGATCGCCGCGGAGAGCCTGAGGAACATTCTCTTGTTCATGATCGTCCCCGCATTCCCGTCGCTGGACTTTGAGGATCCCCCGCGCAGGGTATCAGAGTCGCCGGGGGGCGGAAAGTCCTCGCCTTCGGAGGAGTCAGGACGTTCTCGCGCGATCTGCCGGGTCGAAGGTCGGGGAAGGAGACGGGGTGACGGCTTCCGGCCGCGTCGCGGGGCTTCCCTCTCGCATCCGCGATCGACGATCGGCTAAGATCACATCTATGGGTGATCCTGACCGAGGGGGCGTTACGCTCCGCGCGCTGCAACGATCGATCGAGGCCATGTACGGGGCCAAGGACGCCGCGCGCGGCGACGCGGCGACGTTCTTGTGGCTGACCGAGGAGTTCGGCGAGTTGGCGACGGCCCTTCGATCCGGAACCCGGGACGAACTGGCCCTTGAGATGGCCGACGTCCTGGCCTGGCTGGCGACCCTCGCCAACATCCGGGGGATCGACCTGGAAGACGCCGTGAACCGCAAGTACGGCCTCGGCTGCCCCGGTTGCGGGAAATCCCCCTGCACCTGCGACCCGGCCGAGAAACCCTGATGGAGTGAGTCGGAAGTTGGTGAGCTTGATTCAGGGTGGCACGGGTTCGGCTTGCCGACCCCGTGGACGCGAGCCACGGCCTGTTCACAAGGGGTCGATTACGAATCCGAGCCACCCACCGAACTGAACCAAACGCGGGGCGACGTCGTATGCAAGCGCTCGATCCACCGTCGTCATCTGACCATCGACGCATCCTGGTTGCCGTTGCCAACATGATAGACCACTTCTCGACGTTGCTCGTTCACGGTCCTCGGCCGTTCCGGATCGTCCGTCACGCTCTGTTGCTGATCGCGCTGGCGGCGATCGTCCCGGGCTCCGCCGACGCGGCGATGCCGGTGGAGATCGAGAACCTCCGCGTCGGGTTCAGCACCCCCGGCGGCGAGGACGGGTTCAAGATCGGCGCGTGGGCGTCGGTCTGGGTCCAGCTCAAGGGGGGCGCCGAGCGGTTCTCGGGGTTCATGGACGTGGTCGCCAGCGACGACGACGGCGTGCCGACCGCGTTCCGGCAGGCGGTGGACGTGCCGGCGGGAGGGACTCGCCGGTTCGCCGGCTACATCCGCCCCGGCGGTCGCGACTCCGACCTGACGATCCGCTTCTACAGCGAGAACGGCCGGTGGCTGGGCGAGCGCGAGCAGGCGCGGACGATGCCCAGGGCGCCGCGGGCGATCATGCCCGACGAGACGTTGATCGTGACCACGGGCCTGCCCCAGGGGATCGACCAGGTGCCGGCCGCCGCCGGCTTCCAGCAGGCGGGTTCGACGATGGCCAACAGCGGCGAGGCCGAGATCGTCGTCTCCCGGCTCGACGTCGAAGGGGACCGCGTCCCAGGCCGGTGGTACGGCTTCGACGGCGTCCGGGCCGTGGTCCTGGACACGTCCGACCGCGCCACGCTCGACCTGATCGGGGGCCTGCGCGGCCAGGCGCTCGTCGAATGGGTCCAGCGCGGCGGTCATCTGGTCGTCAGCGTCGGGGCCAACTGGCAGGCGGTCCGCGACAGCGTTCTGGGCCCCGCGCTGCCCGCCGTTCCGGCCGGCCAGGAGCGGGTGCAGTCGCTCGAAGCGCTCGACACGTTCGCGGGTTCTTCCAAGTCGATCACCCCGCCGGGGACCCCTCCCCGAATGATCACCAAGCTCGAACGCCTGGACGAGCGCGGGGGCGTCGCGCTCACCAGCGTTTCCAGCCTGCCCGTGGTCGTCCGGGGCCCGTACGGGTTCGGCCGAGTGACGCTGATCGGCGTCGACGTCAATGAGAAGATCTTCTCGGAGTGGCCGGATCGCGGCCTGTTCTGGATCAAGGCGCTGGACCTCAAGCGAAGCCGCGGCAGCCATGTTCCCGGCATGGCGATGTCGCCGCGCGGCAGCTTTTACAGCACCGGCGTCACCGACCTCGCCAGCCAACTTCGGGTGGCGCTCGAACAGTTCCCCCGGGTCAAGCTGATCCCGTTCGGCTGGGTGGCGTTCCTGATCTTCCTCTACATCCTGGCGATCGGCCCGGGGGACTATCTGTTCCTCAAGCGGGTGGTCAAGCGGATGGAACTGACCTGGATCACCTTCCCGGCCATCGTGGCGGTGGTCAGCCTGCTGGCCTATTATGCGGCCTACCGCCTCAAGGGGAGCGAACTCCTGGTCAACAAGGTCGACGTCGTCGACGTCGACCAGGTCTCCGGGCTGACCCGGGGACGGAGTTGGGCCACCCTGTTCAGCCCCCAGAACCGCGACTACGGGATCGGCTTTCTCCCGGTCGCGCTCGGCGACGGCGCCGAGGCTGCGGCGCCGACGGCGCTCGCCCCGCCGGGCGAGCCGCTCCGACCCGCGCCGGGGACCGAGGTCTTGACCAGTTGGTTCGGGGTCCCCGAGAACCAGTTCGGCGCGATGGGGGGCGCCAACCGCCGGTTCAACTTCGGCGGCGGCGGCTACTCATACGAGCCGGCCAACAGCGTCGAGCGGCTGCGGAACGTTCGGATTCCCATCTGGAGCACCAAGACGGTCGCCTCGCGGTGGTTCGGCAAGTCCGGCCCGCTGATCGAGTCGGACCTCCGCCCCTTCGGCGCCGATCGACTCGCGGGGACGGTCGTCAACCTGTTGAACTATCCGCTCCACGACGCCGTCCTCGCTTTCGGCAGACAGGTCTACACGATCGGCGACGTCGCCCCCGGCCAGACGATCAACATCCAGCTCACCAACGATCGCAACCTGTCGGGCCTCCTCAAGGAGAACCGACAGAACTACCTCCCGGAACAGGGAGTAAGCCGCGACTTCAAGCTCGACCGCGGCGACCTGATGCGCGCGGTGATGTTCCACGAGAGCGAGGACAGCCGCAACAACGAGCGGGCGCTGGGCAACGCGACGCTCCACGACCTCGACCTCACCGGCCAGCTCGCGCTTCAGCGGCCGATGCTCGTGGCGCGGATCGATCGTCCCGCCGCGCGGCTCGCCCTCGAAAACGCCCCGGGCGAGCCCAAATTGGAGCAGACCACCATGCTGCGGGTCATCCTGCCCCTCAACCAGCCCAAGAAGGGGGCTGCCGTCGCGGCTCGTCGACCCGACCCCCGTTCCCATGCGAAGAGCCTCGCCCGAGTCCTCACTCAAACACATCGACAAGGCCCACCGCGATGATCGAGACCAACGACCTGACCAAGATGTACGGCGACCTCTACGCGCTGAACCGCCTGAACCTGACCCTCAACCAGGGGGACGTCTACGGTTTCATCGGCCCCAACGGCGCCGGCAAGACCACGACGATGCGGATCCTGGCCACCCTGCTCAACCCGAGCTGGGGCGAGGCCACCGTCTGCGGCTATTCGATCTACACCGGGTCGAAGGAGATCCGCCGCGTCATCGGCTACATGCCCGACTTCTTCGGCGTGTACGACGACATGAAGGTCATTGAATACCTCGAATTCTTCGCCTCCGCCTACCGGATCCAGGGCCCGGCGCGGCGGAAGATCTGCGAGGAGGTCCTCGAACTCGTCGATCTGACCTACAAGCGCGACGCCCTGGTGACCAGCCTGTCGCGCGGCATGACCCAGCGGCTGGGCCTGGCCCGGACCCTGCTGCACGACCCCCAGGTCCTGCTGCTGGACGAGCCCGCCTCGGGCCTCGACCCCCGCGCCCGGATCGAGATGCGCGGGCTGCTGAAGGAGTTGCGGGCGATGGGCAAGACGATCCTCGTCTCCAGCCACATCCTCCCCGAGCTGGCCGACATCTGCAACAAGATCGGGATCATCGAGCAGGGCTGCCTGCTGGTCAACGGCGAGGTGACCGAGGTCATGAAGCAGGTCCGCACCGACGTCGTCCTGAACATCAACGTCGAGGACCGCCTCGTCGACGCCGCCAACTTTCTCGAAGCCCAGCCCGAGGTCGAGACCGTCGAGGACAAGAACGGCGTCCTCATCGTCAAGCTCAACACCGGCGTCGTCAAATACGGCTTCCTCGCCAACCGCCTCCTCGAAAACGGCTTCGAGCTGACCCTCTTCAAGGAAGACGAGATCAACCTTGAAACCGCCTTCATGCACCTGACCAAGGGGATTACGAGCTGAGCGAAAGGGCCGGCCCGCCGGATCGGCTCGAAATACCAGCCCGACGCGCAAGCGAGGGGACCGCCTCGAGCAGCTCGCGGAGTTCGTCGCGGCCGGTGCGGATTGTTCCCTCGCTTGCGCGTCGGGCTGGTGTTCTCTGATCCGGAATTCGCCGTTATGAACCGTGACCAAGACCTCATCCCCAGACATCCGACTTCCACCACCCCCGCCCCCCCCCTCGGCCTGATGGACTACCTCCAGAAGATCCTGACGGCGCGGGTCTACGACGTGGCGGTCGAGTCGCCGTTGGAGCCGGCGGAGAAACTCTCGAAGCGGCTGGGCGCTTCGGTCTGGCTCAAGCGCGAAGACCAGCAGCCGGTGTTCAGCTTCAAGCTCCGGGGGGCGTACAACAAGATGGCCGGGCTCTCGGCCGAGCAACTCGCCGGCGGGGTGATCTGCGCCTCGGCGGGCAACCATGCGCAAGGGGTGGCGCTGAGCGCCGACCGGCTGGGATGTCGCGCGACGATCGTCATGCCGGCGACCACCCCGAGACTCAAGATCGACGCCGTGCGGGCCCTCGGCGGCGAGGTCGTCCTCCACGGCGACAGTTATTCCGACGCCTATACGCGCGCCGTCGAGATCGCCCGGTCGCAAGGTTCGACGTTCGTCCATCCGTTCGACGACCCCGACGTGATCGCCGGTCAGGGGACGGTCGGCATGGAGATCCTCCGCCAGCATCAGCGGCCGATCCACGCGGTGTTCGCGCCGATCGGCGGCGGCGGGCTGATCTCGGGAGTCGCCGCCTACATCAAGGCCGTGCGTCCCGAGATCAAGGTGATCGGCGTCCAGACGACCGACTCCGACGCCATGGTCCAGTCGGTCCGCGCCGGCGAGCGGGTCGCGCTCGGCGACGTCGGCCTGTTCTCCGACGGCACGGCGGTCAAGCTCGTCGGCGAGGAGACGTTCCGGCTCACCCGGACCCTCGTCGACGACTTCGTCCTGGTCGACTCCGATTCGGTCTGCGCGGCGGTCAAGGACGTGTTCGAGGACACCCGGAGCATCCTCGAACCGGCCGGCGCGCTGGCCGTCGCGGCGGTCAAGCAGTACGTCCCTCACGCCGGGCCCGACGGCGGCTCGTTGATCGCGATCACCTCGGGGGCGAACGTCAACTTCGACCGCCTTCGGCTCATCGCCGAGCGGGCCGAGGTCGGCGAGGAGCGCGAGGCCCTGTTCGCCGTGACGATCCCCGAGCAACGCGGCAGCTTCCGGCGGTTCTGCGAGGTCGTCGGCGCGCGGAGCGTCACCGAGTTCAACTATCGGATCTCCGACGCCCGAACCGCCCACGTCTTCGTCGGCCTGGCGGTCGCCGACCGGGGCGAGTCGGCCGCGATCGCCGACCGCTTCATCACCCACGGCTTCGAGGCCGTCGACCTGACCGACGACGAGCTCTCCAAGGAGCACGTCCGCCACATGGTCGGTGGTCGTAGCCCCCTCGCCCGCGATGAACGCCTCTACCGGTTCGAATTCCCCGAACGTCCCGGCGCCTTGATGCGGTTCCTCTCCAGCATGCCTCCGAGCTGGAACATCAGCCTGTTCCACTACCGGAACCAGGGCGCCGATTACGGCCGGATCCTCGTCGGCGTCCAGATCCCGGCCGCCGAACTCGCCGACTTCCAGGCCTTCATCCACGCCCTCGCCTATCCCTGCATCGACGAAACCGACAACCCCGTCTACCGCTTGTTCCTGCGCTGAAGCTGATCGGCCCGAAGATCGCGCGAGATCGATTGCGTGGTGCGATGATTTTGGAGATTTCGAACGTCCGGCGCCCTCCCCCCGCGCCTTCCAACGCTTCCGAGAGGGGGAGTTCGACTTCGTTGTTGAACGTAGGACGATCAAAGTTTGAGCGTTTTATGTGTAGTGGCTTGCCGAGGCGGCGGATTCTGGATATGAAAGATATGGAGTTGAGTTGCGAGGCGGTCGACGTTCCTTTCTGTTCGGAATGACTGCGTTTTTCGCAAGGGGCATCCCCGCGTCTTGCTTTGAGCCTCAGTTCGGCGTCGTTCGCGAGTGATTGGCTCGTCGAAGCGCTCACCACGCCCCTGGATTTGTTCCTAGGAGACGATATTGATGAATCGAAGGGATTTCGGAATCGGAGCCGCGCGGCTGGCCGGACTGTGCTTGACCTTTGCGGCTTCGGCCACGGTGATCGGTTGCGGCGGCGGCGCTGACCAGACGACGGGATCGGAAGTCGTGCCCGACCCGGAAGCGGCGAAGCGACAGAGCGACATGACGGAATTCTATTCGAAGAATCCTCTGCCCAAGCCGAAGAAGTGATTTTCGACGCATGGTACTGATGGCGGATGAAGCCGGCCGCCTGGTTTCCTCATTTCACGCCGGCTGATTTTCGAGTTCTTTATCTTCTCTTTCTTCTCCCGGAGGTCGCGTTATGACGCGAAGGATCTCGTGTCGACGGGGTTTCACCCTGATCGAACTGCTTGTTGTCATTGCAATCATCGCGGTGTTGATCGCACTGCTGCTTCCGGCGGTTCAGGCCGCTCGAGAAGCCGCCCGTCGCGCCCAATGCGTCAATAATCTGAAGCAGGTCGGGTTGGCGCTGCATAACTATCACCAGGGCATCGGCAGCTTCCCCATGGGCTCGTCGCTGAATCCCTGGAACGCCCCTGGCGACGCCGATGGGTGGTCGGGCTGGAGCGCTCAATCGCTCATGCTCCCTTACATGGAGCAGACCCCGATCTACAACTCCATTAATTTCAGTTGGGCGCCCGAGCGGGGTGGGGTGGGCGCTAAGATTAATTCGACGGCTTATAACACCAAGATCAATAGTCTCCTCTGCCCCTCCGACGGCAGCGCCGGAAAGTCGAACATCAACAGTTACGAAGGGAGCATGGGGACCACCACGATCATCTACGGTCAGGTGAGCACCGGGCTGTTCACCTACCAGAACGCCTACACCATTGCGGACGTCGTCGACGGCACGTCGAACACGATTGCGTTCGCCGAGGCGCTCGTGGGGGACGTCATCCCCACCGCGTTGAAGCGGGGCAATTCGACCGGCAACGCCGGCGGCAACAACGGACAGGCCGGCAACAAGCTTGACGCCTCGGGAATGCTTGCCGGGATCAAGGCCGACATCATGCAGTGCGACGGCTGGTTCAAGGCGCCCGGCGGCCAGGCCGGCGGTCGTGGCAATCACTGGGGCTGGGGCATCCTCGGATCCACCATGTTCAACACCGTGATCCCTCCCAACGGCGGCGGTCAGATCCTGTGGGGCGCCTGCCGGATGGATTGCTGCCTCAACGCGATGCACGACCACTACACGAACGCCACCAGCAACCATAGCGGCGGCGTCAACGTGGCGCTGGCCGACGGCAGCGTCCGGTTCATCAAGGACTCGATCGCTTATCCGGCCTGGTGGGCCCTGGGCACCCGGGCCAACGGCGAGGTACTGTCCTCCGAGAGCTACTGATTCGGCAAGCGTCCTCGCGGACGACATGAATCCCCAGGCGGCCGGGTCGTGGACCCGGCCGCTCCTCCTTCCACTACTTGCACTTCCTCCATTCGACCGCGACCACACTTCGGAGCGCCCCAAATGCCAGATCCTAAGGCGTCGTCGGGACTGACCAGGCTGGGGATTCCGATCCTGGGGTTCGCGCTGTTGGCGGCGGTGTCCGTCCTGGCGGTGTACTGGGTCGAGCGAACGAGCCTCGCCGCCTGGTCGCACAAGACGGAGCGGTACGTCCCGACCACCTCCGTTCGTCATATGTTCCAGATGGCGGGCGTGGAGACTCCCCCGACGACCTCGGCCCTCGGCGCGACTCTCGCCGACGACGAGCCGGTCATCGGCATTGAGGCGGCCGGCAAGTTTCGGGCCTATCACCAGGTCGCCATGAGCGGCAAGACGCGCCACGTCCTGAACGACGTCGTCGGCGGCAAGGCCGTCACGGTCACCTATTGCGATATCGCCGACTGCGCCCGCGCTTACGGCGGCGCGGACGGATCGAGTCCGCTTCATATCAATTTGGCGGGCCTCGACGAACGGGGCATGATCCTCAA
>ERZ778018.1681-NODE-1681-length-16832-cov-4.378316_pt1 | contig 16832 bp, 13 predicted proteins | sample MGYA00375748_ERZ778018 | MGnify/ENA primary metagenome ERZ778018 (study PRJEB29350, sample SAMN05509839) | bioreactor metagenome | biome: bioreactor; material: wastewater | place: South Africa: University of Cape Town | collected 2014-04-22 ... | reverse complement strand
GCCAGCGGTTTGGCGTCTGCGGATCGTCCGCCCGAAACAGGGGCGCGTGGATCAGTGATGCGGTCATGTCCTTCATGGGATTAGAACCGGTAGGACAATGAGCCGATCACGGTCATCTGGTTAGCTGATTGAACCAGAGGAGAGTCACTGGCTTGTGAACCCAGATGGTCATAACTTGCGGCCACGCCCACCTGCCAGGATCGGGACAGGGGCAGGAAGGCGCTGGCACCCACACCCACCGAGACCAGACCACCGGCCGCCGTGTACGGCTGATAACGCGTCGTCGTGGATTGAGCTGCCGTAACGCCGTAGTACGTATTGATGAATTCGGCCGATGCCAACGTGGCCCTGGGGCCGACTGCGTAGCGAACCGGTCCGACCCGGTTGAAATAATTCAGGCTCAAATCTCCGAGCACACCGGTATGTCCACCGAAGCCCTGGCGCACCTCGGCTCGACCACTCCAATTCGCCTGACGATACTCAACATAACCACCGGCCTCGCCAGCGGCAGAAATATCGCCCATTCCTTTAAGGGCATCACTTTTGTCCGAAATCAGAAAAGGTGATCCACCGGTATCCTCATTGCGACTGAAGCGCAGCTTAATCACAGGACCGGCGCGCCAGTGGGATGTTTGCACCAAGTTATAACCAATGCCTTCCGGGATGGAGGCAAAAAAACGGTCACCGTAGCGGATACGCAGATCGGGGAAAATCGAAGTCGCGTAGGTGTCCGATCCCGAATAGACCGGGGTAACCACCGCGGCCGCCCCGACACTGACCGACCAGCCCGACTTGGTGTCTGCTCGTGGCAGTTCGACGGGGGCGGCCTCGGTCATCGCGGGCAGGGTCAAAAGTATCGAAGCGAGCAAACCCTTTCGTTTATGTGTTGATGTATTCATCTTTGGCTGTCCTTTTCATGTTTTCATTCGGGTTCGATCGGGCGGCGTAGAGGGCATGCCATGACGATTGCACACTAACGGCTGCGCCACACAATCGCAATGTTATAGACCATTGAGCCCCCAACGTTCCACCCGGCTGTGTGGCGTCGGTGAGGGATTCATCGGTTTGTTCGCAGCGCAGAACCGCTTCGGGATTTTCCAGAAAAACATGCTAAATTGATAGTTGGTTAACCATTTAAGACGACGAATTTCCCGATCGCCGATCAGAGCTTCACATCTGGTTACATGGATATATAGGGCAGTAAACCTGCGTCCAGCATTTGGTTTAACGAAAAAAATAATGAGCGAATCTGCGGGACCGGTTTTTGCACTGCTCAGCATAGCAGTGGAATCTGACGGTCGGCAGGCACGCAAAGCCCACGGACAGACCCTGTCTCAGGTTAAAGCCATGCCCCAACCTGAGCACTTGAATCAACCGGAGCCCCCCCCATGGCTAATGCCCACTTACGTTCAAAAATCGATATCCGCCCAGCCCTTACCCTGTTGATCTCGGCCAGTTTGATGCTGGGCGCGGGGAGTGCTTTTGCCGAAAATGGCCCCGGTAAAAAAATGCCGCCGCCAATTGTGCCCATCGAAACGGTCAAAACGGCATCGGTGACGATCCATCAAACGTTCAGCGGCGTCACCCTGGCAGAACGACAGGTCGATGTGCGCGCCCAAGTGTCCGGGATTTTAAAAACCCGCGCTTACGTCGAGGGCCAGAAAGTAGACAAGGGCACGCCGTTGTTCGTCATCGACGATAAACCCTATGTGGCCGCCTTGAACGAAGCCATCGCAAATCAGTCTTCGGCAGAAGCCGCTCTGAACGCGGCCCACCGCAACTGGAACCGTATCAAGACGCTCTACAGCAAGGGTGTCGCCAGTGTCAAAGAGCGCGACGATGCCCAGTCGGCATTGGAAATGGCACAAGCAGCGGTCAAGGTGGCGCAGGCCAAAAAAGTGGCCGCTCGAATTAATGTCGACTACACCCGCATCAATGCACCGATTGCCGGAATTGCCGGCCGCCGCACGGTCGCCGTGGGAAATCTTGTCAACGTCGGCGACACACTGACACAAATCGAAGCGATCGATCCGATTCAAGTCATCCTTACCACCTCGGCCGATAACCCCTACGCCGACCACCCCGCTCTCAAACCCGGCCCGGACCACCCGATCCTGGCGACGCTCCTTTATGGCGCCGAAGGTACTAAACGGGTGGATGGCAAGCTGAACTATCGTGCGGTCAGCATCGATCCTAATACCAACAGCATTACGCTACGGGGGATTTTCCTCAATCCCGATCAAGCGCTTCAACCCAATGAATTCGTTCGGGTGAACGTCGCGGTGGACAAGCTCGACGCGGCGCTGGTCATTCCGCAAACCGCACTCACCAGTGGCATTCGACCTGGCAGTCATGCGGTGTACACCGTGAACAGTCAGAACAAGATCACCTTGACTCCAGTCGAGCTCGGCCCGATGAGTGACCAAGGGCAAGTGATCAAATCAGGGTTATCCGCAGGGCAGCGGATCGTGACCGACGGCCTAGTCAAATTACGTCCCGATATCGTGGTTGAACCCTATAAAGCCGGTAAAGAGAAAGCCGGTAAAGAGTAACGACGATCTCAACCGCCCTTTGACCGTGACGCATTGGATAATCCCTTATGATTTCGACCTTTTTCATCAATAGGCCCATTTTCGCCACCGTGCTCGCAGTGGTGATCACGCTCGCCGGCGCAGCGGCCTTCACCGGGCTGCCGGTTGAGCAATACCCCCAGATCGTGCCGCCCGACGTTCAGGTAACGGCCACCTACAACGGGGCCGATGCCGCCACCATTGCCGAATCGGTCGCCGCGCCCCTGGAACAGCGCATCAATGGCGTGGACAACATGTTGTACATGTCTTCAAGCAGCTCCGATGCGGGCACGATGGCACTCACCGTCACCTTCGCCAACGGCACGGACCCCGATCAGGCCACCATCGATGTCAACAATCGCGTTCAGCAAGCCCTGTCGCAGTTGCCGCAGGAAGTGCGTGATCAGGGCGTGGTGGTGCAGAAAAAGAGCAATGCGATCCTGATGGTCATCACGCTGCTCTCGGAGAAGGGACAGTTCGACACCAAGTTCATTTCCAACTATGCGCTGCTGAACATCATCGATGAACTCAAACGCATCAAAGGGGTGGGCGATACCCAATTGTTCGGCGCACAGGATTACTCCATGCGCATCTGGCTCGACCCGGCCAAACTGGCCCATTTCAAGCTGACACCGACCGATGTCGGCAATGCCATCAAAGCGCAGAGCGCCCAGTTCGCTGCCGGAAAATTTAACGATGCGCCAAATGATTCGCGCGCTGGATTTACCTACACCATCACCGCTGACGGCCGATTCACCGATGTGGACCAGTTCCGCAATATCATCCTGCGGGGCAATCCCGACGGCGGCACATTGCGACTGAAGGATGTGGCGCGCATTGAATTGGGTTCGAAGTTTTACGGCTTCAATGCCACTTTCAATGGCAAGCCGACCGTGCCGATCGGCGTGTTCCTCTCACCTGGCGCCAATGCCCTGGAAACCGTCGCGGCCATCCGCAATAAGATGCAAGAACTTCAGACTCGCTTCCCGGGCGACCTCGCCTACAAAATACCGCTGGATACCACCGACTTTGTACGCATTTCCATCAAAGAGGTGCTCAAAACGCTGCTTGAGGCGATGGTTTTGGTCGTATTGGTCATTTTCGTCTTCCTACAAAAGCCTCGGACGACCCTGATACCGCTGATCGCCATCCCCGTCGCTCTTATCGGGGCACTGGCGGGTTTATTCCTTTCGGGCATGTCGATCAATCTATTGACGCTGTTCGGCTTTGTGCTGGCCATCGGTATCGTGGTCGATGATGCAATCATCGTGATCGAGAACGTGGAGCGTTTGATGCGCGAGGAGATGCTCAACGCTCGGGATGCGGCCATCAAGGCCATGCATCAAGTCACCGGCCCGATTATCGCGACCACACTGGTACTCTTGGCCGTATTCATTCCGGTGGCGTTTATTCCCGGGCTCACGGGTGAAATGTATCGTCAGTTCGCGATTGCCATATCGATCTCGGTGGTGCTGTCCGCCGTCGTGGCGCTGACGTTGACCCCGGCCATGACCGCCGTGCTTCTCAAAAAACATGAAGATAAACCGCCTGCCCTGCCCTTTCGTGTGTTCAACCGTGGTTTCAGCAGCCTGACGAATGCGTACATGGGGCTCGTGCATTTCTTTCTCAGGGCCTGGCCAGTGGGCTTGATGCTGTTTGCCGGCGTGATCATTGCCGCATTTTTCCTGTTCCGGCAATCACCGACGGGCTTGATCCCGAATGAAGATCAAGGGTTCTTCATCTCGATCATCAAGTTGGCACCGGGCGCCAGTCTCGAACGCACCAGCTCCGTGCGCAATGAACTGAGCGACATCATCACCCGCGATCCGAACGTCTTTTCTACCGTCGCTTTTGCGGGACGGGATTTACTGGCCGATACGGCGCGGCCCAATGCGGGCGTCGCCTTCACGCGCTTAAATCCCTGGGATGAACGCCCCTTAGCCAGCCAAAGCGTTCAGGCCATTGCAAAGAAAATCACCGGCGAAGCGCGGCATATTCCGCAGGGGCAGGTATTCTCGTTCGTTCCGCCCGCTATCCGTGGCATTTCCACGACCGGCGGCTTTGAGCTTTACCTGCAAAACAGGGGCAACGGTGGCCTGGATGCCTTGAATACCGCCGCAAAAAACCTGATTGCAGCAGCCAATAAACGACCGGAACTGGCCGGGGTGCGCACGACCTTCGAATTCAATATTCCGCAGTATCGAGCGGTGGTGGATCGGGATAAAGCCTATTCTCTCGGCGTGCCGGTCAAGGATATTTTCACGGCGATGCAATCGACTTTCGGCATAGGCTACATCAACGATTTCACCCTGTTCGGGCGCAACTTTCAGGTCAATCAAGCTGCGGATACGCCCTATCGCGTGTCGCCGGACGATCTGCGACAGGTCTATGTTCGCAGTGCTAAGGACGGGCTCATTCCGCTGAGCTCACTGGTCACACTGCACCAGACCAGCGGGCCGGATGTCGTCAATCGTTTCAATATCTTCCCGTCCGTGAAAATTCTGGGCAACCCTGCACCGGGCTATTCATCCGGTCAGGCGCTCAAAGCCATGCAGGAAGTGGCTGCAAACACGCTATCGCGCAATTTCCAACTGGGCTGGATCGGGGCGGCTTATCAAGAACTGTCCGCGGGCAAATCGGGGGCCATCGCGCTGGGGCTGGGCATTATCATGGTGTTTTTGATCTTGGCCGCCCTGTACGAACGCTGGACGCTCCCGCTGGCGGTCATCACCGCCATCCCCTTTGCCGTGTTGGGCGCACTGCTGGCGAACTGGATGCGCGGCCTCGATATTGATGTATATTTTCAAGTCGGGTTGCTGGTCTTGATTGCCATGTCGGCCAAGAACGCGATTTTGATCGTCGAATTTGCCGCCAAAATCCATGCCGAAGGAAAAACGATTGCCGAAGCCGCCGTGGCCGCCGCCCGCATCCGGTTCCGCCCGGTAATCATGACCTCGATGGCGTTTATACTGGGCGTGTTGCCACTGGCATTGGCCAGCGGTGCGGGTGAAGGCGCCAGACATGCGCTGGGTACCGGCATCGTCGGCGGCATGATCTTCGCCACCTACATCGCTGTCCTGTTCATCCCGATGTTTTTCGAACTCACGCAAACCCTCAGTGAAAAGGTCAGTCGGCGTAAAAAACCTCAAGCTGCCAAAACTCAAGAGGCACACACCGACGAATCCGTATGACGCCATGAATGGGCAAACCCGGATGAAGGCAGGTATTCATAAATGGAACCCACCAAGAGCGAAGACAATCATGGACCCTATCGCGCAAGAATCGCCATCTGAGAAACCCCTCGCATCCGCGGTCGCTGCCTGGGGTACGCCCCATTTTGCGCCGACATTAATCGACACGTTGACTCGTCTGGGCACTCGGATTCTGCCCCTACAAAAAGCGCTCACCCACGGCAGCGTGGCGCTGGATGATGACCTGATGGTGCGGGTGCTGCACACCGAAGCGAAGGGCGAACATTTGCTCGTGCGTCTGAGTGTTCAATACACCAGCATTATTACGGGCTGTAGCTGCATCGATGACCCGACACCCGAAAACATCCTGCCTGAATATTGCGAAATGGAATTGTTCATCGACCGCCAGAACGGTACGGCCAAGGTGGAACTGCTTTAATCAGCCAGGACGCTTGAAGTCCTGACGCGCCTGTTCCACGGCAAATCGGCTGATACAACCATGCACATGGTCATTGACCATCCCCATCGCCTGCATGAAAGCGAACAGGGTCGTCGGACCGACGAACTTCCAGCCAAGTTTCTTAAGATCCTTTGATAAGGCAATGGCTTCAGGGCAAGTCGTCACCATTTGCGGTTCATGGAATTGGCTCGGATCGGGTTCATAACGCCAGAAAAAAGCAGACAAAGAGCCGTGGTTTTGCAGCATTTCAATTGCCCGCTTTGCGTTATTGACCACGGCTTCGATCTTGCCCCGGTGTCGCACAATGCCTTTATTATTCAGTAGCTCGGCAACATTCACTTCTGTGAACTCAGCAAGGCGATGAAAATCGAAATCAACGAACGCGTCTCGAAATGCCGGCCGTTTCACGAGGATCGTGCGCCAGCTCAAACCCGACTGGAAACCTTCCAAACAGATCTTTTCGAATAACCGAATGTCGTCGTCGACAGGGAAACCCCATTCATTATCGTGATAATCCGGGAACTCAGGCGCAGAAGCACACCAAGCGCAACGTCGTCGACCATCGGCGCACACGACAGGCTCATACAAACGCTCCGTCATCACAATCACCCTTCACAAAGCTCAAAGCGACAAAAACGAACACCCGCAATCATCCATTCATCCCCCGGCAGCTTACCCCTCATGCACGGCAGCATGTTTTCCCGTGGTTCAGAGCTTCCCCTCACGGGCTTGGACTTTTCCTATTGTCGTGCAAAAGGAGTAGAATAACTTCCTTTGTGGAAGAACCCATGAACAGCTTGGCATCAACCGGCTTGAAATGTGTTCGTTAGACACCATAAAGAGAAAACCAGGGGGTGACATGGCTTCGACGCGGGTCACGAAACTCTAGGTGCATGTCGAGGGGTAGAGCCTCGTAAAAATCTGCAAAAAATTTAGTTGCCAACGACGACAACTACGCACTCGCTGCTTAATAACCAGTAGGGTGCCGTCTGACTGAAGCCGTGCTTGTGCGTTCAGGTTCCAGGCGTCGACTCTCACAAGATCGTCATGAAGCGTGTCCGGCGTGGATTGGCTAAAACTTATCCGGAATCGCTCGTGGTTTTCCCTGCCTGTTGGGTAGCCGCGCGTTAAAATAAAAAACAGGAAAAACATGTAGTACCGAAAGCGTAGGACTGGCGGACGGGGGTTCAATTCCCCCCACCTCCACCAATAATGAAACCCCAACCGTTCTCGGTTGGGGTTTTTTCTTGCCCGATCGAGCCAATTAGCGCGAACTTGTGCGGGCTTCTGACCCGAATTGACTGCCGGGCTACTGACAGAAAATGCTCTGACTAAAGGGAGCGCACGCTCCAGTCTTCATCAGAATCTTGAATATCTGCATCTCGCTATATTTCGTCGTCATCACGGTGAAGCCTTTTTGGGTTTCTCCCGCTGCGAATGCAACGATGCAATAATTCAGGGATTTTCTAGCAGCGAATGTTACATCTCGGAAAGCAACTCCTCGGCGCTCCGGGTTCGGCTTTTTCCCGCCTTATTTACTGCCTTCAGCCGCGTTCTGCACGCTTTCGCCGGCGTTCTCGATTTTCTGGCCTGCTTTATCCAAACCCTGATCAATGGCTTTTCCAGCCTTTTCTGCCGGTCCTTCCTTACGTTCACAGCCGGTCATTGCGGTCGTGCAAACGCCGATCGCTAGGGCAATTCCCATCAACTTAACGATTGTTTTCATCTGAGCTCCTGACTTTACTTATTGGAAACGATTTATTCGATCGCATGCGTCGAACACCATCTGCTCGGCAACGCGGATCAAAGCGGCGTTGCTCGAAAAGACGAAGAGCCATACTAACAGCTCGGGGGGTTTGTGGAGATCTCGCTCGCAATAAAGTGATTTTTGCCGTGTCGGCCTGAACAGGATTGCGTTGCAGATGAGGACGCAACGGCTGATGCGGGCATAAAAAACCCGGCACATGACCGGGTTTTGTAACGCTCTACTCTTCTTTGACTTGTGTTATGGAGTCATGCCAATCACTACTTGGTGATGATGTCACTCGACATGGGCGCCAAAATCTTGATGAGATGATTTTGTGCCGGCACGGAGACGTGATGCTGATCCATGGCGACAATCAAATCCTCGGTCAGCGCGTTGAATGCCGCCTGTGTCACACCTATACTGTGATGCAATGGTCCCATCGCCGGGCCGGTGTATTTGCAGGGGCCGCCCAAGGCTTCACACACCTGATTGGTCAATGCCGCCTTGAGTGCCGGGATGTTCGCATGGGCAAAATAGCTGTTGATGCGATTATCGGCGGCAACGACACCCACGAAATCATTGATGATGTTGGCGATACCCTGTTTTTGACCGAATTCTTCGTAATATCCGGCGTGCGCGCTCACAGCGGAACAGGCCAGAACCAAGCCACTGATCATGGCCAGTGCGGCGGGGCGAAATTTAAACTGTTTCATGTTCATGTTTTCTCTCTTACTGATTTCAGTCAAAAGGTTAAAGTGCCGTTGAGGTAGACACCATTCTGGTTGGTATATGGCCCGACGTTACCGAGACGGGCGAAGGCCAGCGCCAGAGAGACACTCTTGTTCGGAAAATAGGCAACGAAAACATCTTGCCAGCTCGATTGCTTGAGACCGGCATCACTGAGGTTGTTGCTCATCCCCTTGTATTCATAGCCGATGGCCACATCGGGACGCAGCAATACGGCCGTGGAAAACTCGGGCTTGATGTGGGCAGAATCGTGATTGACGCCACCGAAACCCAGCAAGCCGGTTTCATTAGCCTTGGTGTAGCGTAGATTGCCGTTGATGAGCCAGTTGTAACCGAAGAAGCCCCCGATCAGGACTTTAGTGGCGGACAGATAAACATCTGTGCCATGATCCTCAACACCGGCCCCTAAGCTTTGCAAGGCGGGCACGAGACTGTTGCCGCCCGTGACGTCTTTTTTGTACTCCACACCGATGGCAACCTGCGGAAGCAGATTATTGCTGTTGTAAACGGCATCCCCGAACAGGCGCAGTTTTGCACCGAAGATATGCTGGCCGATCTTCATTCCGTCCAGCGGCAACGCCACCGTGCCGTTGGGGCCGTAAACATTACTGCCCAGGGTGCCGGTCTGATACGCATAGGACAGCTCAAGCCGGTTGTAGATACCGACCGAGACAGCCAACTGGTTGACACTGAAATCCGGCAGCGTCACGTTCGTGAACGAGGCTGTCGGATTAATTTGCTGGTCGGTGCCGTAGCCGGCAATGACGGCCCAGGGATTGATCCCGCCACCCGCCGCGCCATCCAGTGACTGGATGCCCCCGGTCGCTAAAAAACGCCCCTTACCCATGACATCGTCTGCATGTGCAGCCATCGGGATACTCAGGGCCAAACCCAGCATCACGCCCCATGCGCACTTACGGCGATTCAATACACTGACTTTTCGGTCATTTTTATGTTTTTGATGGTTCATAGCGTCTCCTAGACTTCATGTCGCGTACAATTACGCATGAGGTCTACGCAGGAGACTGTCGATGGGTTGCATGATTATGAGCCTGGATACCCATCCAGAATATAATGAAAATGCAACATAAAGCGCCCGAGGTTCAACTAAACCTCGTCGATTGGAACAACAATCAGTCTTAGATAACTGGCGAATGGCTCAGTTATTAACACCGAATCGACGGAAATATCCCAGCACCCGATCCGACAAACCGGCCAGCAATGGTTTATCCGACTTGGCAACCGCGTGACGTTGACGGGCTTCCGGCCGGGTCTGCAGAATCTTGTGATAATCGAGCGCAGACTGCATGTTCTTGACGAACGTGCCGACATGCCCGGGTTTCGGGTGAAAACGAAATACCTGTCCCTGATTGATCAACTCGACCAGTAGTTCGTAATCACGCAATTGGGTTAATACGATGGTGACCAATTGGGGATGGGACTGTTTCAACGCCTTGATGGCGCCCACGTGGCTGGCTTGACCATCGAGCACATCGGCCACCATTACACCAATGGTATGGGCACTAAGCAACTCCATGGCCTCGTCAAGATGGCGCGCCCAATACAGTGGATTACCCTGCGGAGTCGCACGTTTGACGAGTTCATAGGCAACAGGATCCTGATCGAGTAACAGGATGCCGGGCCGTGACAATGGCTGCGCTGCCTCGTCGATCACCTGCTCATTATTGCGTCGTGCGGCTGCGGCGAAACTAAGCTCTGCCACCTGCGCGGCCGCTCGAACGTCCGCACGAATCTGTTCGACATCCCAAGGCTTTTGCAGGAACCGGAAAATCTCGCCTTCGTTGACCGAGCCGATGACCGCCGCCAGATCGGCATAACCTGTCAACAGCAGGCGCATGGTGTTGGGCGACACCTCTCGAATGCCGCGCAGCACGTCAACACCGGCCATGATGGGCATGCGTTGATCGGAAATGACCACTGCGACCGGTTGAGTCCGGGCAATTTCAATCGCATCGTGTCCGTTGTCGGTCGTCAATACATTGAATTCATTGCGAAACAACATCTTGAGCGAACGGGTGATCCGAGCCTCGTCATCGACCAGCAGCAAGGTGGGTTTGGTATTCGACTCGTTCATTATTTCTGCTCCTTTCCGCGTTCTGGTCAACCGCACCCATTCACAAGGGTGAGGAAATTCAATCAGTAGGTATTTTGTGTTTGCAGCACTTCAACGCTGTCCGCAACGTGCTGACCGCCGGTGTGCGAACTGGAATCCGTTGTCACAGGTTGATTGGTCGACCGCTTGATTGGCAGGCTGATCTCGAAGCGCGTGCCAACACCAGGTTTGGTAGCCAAGCGGATATCACCACCGTGATTCTTGATGATGCGATAGCTGATCGACAAACCGAGACCGGTTCCCTCGCCGACCTTCTTGGTGGTATAGAACGGTTCGAAAATGCGCGACACGTGTTCCGGCGGGATACCGCTGCCGTTATCTTCCACGCTGATGCAGACAAACTCGCCGCGGGTATAGGTTCGAATGAGCAATCGCCCTTTGTCGTGATTTATCGCTTGTGCCGAATTGGTCAGCATATTCAATAAAACCTGATTGATTTGCGAGGGCGCGCAGGGCACGAGTGGTATCGGTTCGAAGCGTTTTTCGACCGTGACTCGATTCTTCAGGTGGTGATGCCCGACCGTCAAAGCCGTTTCGATGTTGTCGATCAGATTGACCTGATCGGTTGCAGCCCGATCGACGCGCGCGAAATTTTTCAGGCTCAGGACAATCTCGCTGATCTGCTTCAAACCAAAACGGGCATCGACAAACAATTCCGTCAAATCGGCCAGATCATTGACGGCATCAAACTCATCGCGCATGGCGGCAATCGCCTGAATTTGTGCTTCTACATCGGTTTGCTCGGCAGCGGGGTTGAGCAGGTTTTCGAACAGACTGTCATAGGCAGCGACCAATCCGTGAATTTGTCCCAGCATTTCTTCGGCCATCTGCACGTTGTTGCCAACATAACCGAGCGGTGTGTTGATCTCGTGCGCGACGCCCGCCACCATTTGGCCCAAGGCCGCCATCTTCTCGGACTGCACCAGATGCGCCTGTGACGCCTTGATCTCCTGATTTGCCTGCGCCAATGCGTGATTACGCTGATCCAGACGCTGCTCGACCAGTTTCAACACATCGGCGACAGAACCCAGCCCGGCGTAACGACCGTCGGCCTCGGTAAAGATGAAATCCTCGATGATCGGCGTGCGAATCTGCGCTGTAACGGTCGAAATAACTGAACTGGTCGATTCGGCCAGCGAGACAATGACCGGCTGCGTGTTCATGAAGTGCTGAATAGGACGTCGGCCGTACAAATCGCGGGAGTACTTGTTGAGCAACAACTCCATCAGCGCATGGCGGCTAATCAGACCCACCGGCTGACGATCTTCATCAACAACCGCCAGAGACAACATACGATCGAAGCCACCCTCCTGAAAGCGCTCCGTAACGGCATCAAGCGACATATCCACGGGCAATGGAGGAACCGCATCAAGCAGTGCACGCAGGGATGAAGACATCGCTCACTCTCAATCAAATCAAGGAGCAAATACCCTAGCGATCAATTGTGACAACATTATGTTAGCGACTGCTAATACACCGCCAGACAAATGGCCATTGGCGGTCGCGGTAGGCGATAACCTGCCCGGATTTCACTTCGATCGCACCCTGATCAGCGGTGTTGAACACTGGAATTTGTCGCTGCCGATAACGTTGCAGCACCGAGGGATGCGGATGCCCGAAGGAGTTGAACTTACCGGCACTGATCACAGCCACTTCTGGCTGAACCGCAGCAAGGAATGGCAGCGAAGATGAGGTTTTCGAACCATGATGCGGCACATAGAGCACATCTGATTTCAACGCAGCGCCACCTGAGTGTGCATCAATGAGTGCCTGCTCTGCCTCAGCTTCAATATCGCCAGTCAACAAGACGCTGCCCGCACGACTCTGGATGCGAAGCACACAGGAACGATTGTTATCGCTACGACTGTCCAGTGAAGCCTGATACGTCGCGAAATCCACCCCATCCCACTGCCAATGCGCTCCATCACGACAAGAGGTGCTACCAAAGCCCGGCAGCGGCTCTCCACTGATTACCGGAACATGAGGATAAACCGCCAGCACGCTGGACAATCCACCCATATGGTCGCGCGCATGGTGACTGATGACGATTTGATTCAGCTCCGAGACATGCAGTGCGCGCAGCGCAGGCACAACCGTTCGCTCGCCCGCGTCACTGCCACCGAATGCCGGCCCCGCGTCGTATAGCATCGCGTGGCGCGCGGTATGGATAACCACAGCTAACCCCTGCCCCACATCCAGAAACCAGATATCGGCCTCGCCATCCGGAATCGGTGCCGGTCGATAGAACACCGCCGGCAAACACAGCACCAGGCCAAGATAACGGGCAGGCCAGTATTTGGGCATCAACATCCAGGCCACACCAAGCGACGCCAGCAACAGCGTCCATCCCGCGGGAGCGGCGATGTGGCTATCCGGCAGCGTCAATCGCAACCACTCAAGAAAGCCGAACAAGCCATGCGTCAGGACGTTGATCGGCCACATCAGGACTGCCGCAACCGAAGGCAACATACTGACGAACGCCATGACCAGCAGGGAAAGCGGCGTAATCACAAAAGTAATCACCGGCACAGCCACGATATTGGCAGGCAAGGACGACCAGGCCACACGGTCGAACAGCCACCAGACGATAGGCAGCAAGGCGAGCGTGATAATAATCTGCAGGCGGAATCCATCGCGCCAGAACGCAAGCGCGGGGCGGTACTGCAACCAGAGCAGCATGATCAGCACCGCGCCAAACGAGAGCCAGAACCCCGCCGTGAGCGCATTGAACGGATCAAGCAAGAGCACACCCACCAGAGCGATCAGCCAGAGATCGAGCAATCGCCACGACCGCCCCAGCAGCAAGCCCGCCAACAAAATCGTGATCATTAGTGCCGTGCGTTCGGTCGGTACAGACATCCCCGCCAGAAAGGCATAGCCCCAAGCCGCAAAAACGGCCACCCCGGCGGCCACACGACGAGCGGGAAACCCTTCGCACCAGCGCGTGCGCGACCAAAGCCAGGCCGCGAGCCAGGCGAACAACCCGGAAACCATACCCACATGCAAACCGGAAATAGCCAGCAGATGATTCGTTCCGGTAGCCAGCAGCGTTTCCCAGTCGTTTTGACCCAGATAATCACTATCTCCGATGGTCAAACCCAGCAGTAAGCCTCGCCCTCGGTCCGGTGTGCCTTGTGATTGGGATATAGCCAGCAACTGCGTGCGCCAGTGCGAGCGAACCGATAACAGGTAGGCTGCAAATCCATCGCCTTTCTCGGCCAACAGCGTGGGCTTGCCATGAACCGATCCTGTTGCCGCGATGCGCTGGGAAAACAACCAGCGCTCGTAGTCGAACCCGCCAGGGTTCGCACTGCCATGGGGTGGTTTCAAGCGCAGATCAAATCGCCAGACCGCCCCGCCGTGATACTCAACCTGTTCATTGGGCGGATAACGATGATAATCACCCACACGCAATCGCTGGCCGGTTGAATAAAATCGGCAAGCCGCATCGCTTTGGTTTCTATCGACTTGTACAACGCGCAACATCAACTGGGTCGCGTGCTCTGATGGACGCGGCAAGGCATCAATCATGGCCGTCACAGAGCACGATACGGGCGCAAGCGGTGGCGGCGGCAACGTTCGCACAAACGTGCTGATGGCGGATAAAGACCACAACAAACCACTGAACACCGCTAAAGCAGGCACGGCAATCGTCCAGAAACGGGCAATAGTCGCCGATTGCTGTAATCGCAAAATCAAAAGAATCAACAAAACCAGAACCCAAAAGGCCACCGATGGGCGCAACAGGTCATCGGCCAACAGGTTGGCATGTAAAACTTTGGCGATGAGCGACGTCAGCCAGATCAGAGGCTCGGGCTGATCACCTGCCGCTTTCAATGGCGCCCAAGGCAGCAGCCAGGCACCCAGGGCGCCAACAGACCACGCCAGCAACCACAGTGAACTCAATCGTGTCGAGAAGTAACGATTTCGAACAAGCGTGCAACTCATGGGGCATATTCCAGCCGGAGGGCGCGTTTACATCGATTAGGCAGTAAGCGCAAAAGCCTAGCTTTTCAACCGGAAAGCCATGCCGCCGCTCGGCAGACGTTCCACAGTGAAACGGTCACTCAATTGCTGAGTAGACTCGGATGCACCCAGAATAAGCACACCCCAAGGCTGAAGAGAATTGGCAATATGCCCAATGATCTGCGCCTTGGTTTCCCGAGAAAAATAAATCAACACATTTCGACAGAAAACGATATCAAAACGCCCCAATCCAACCGGCGGGTCGAGCAGATTACCGACCTGAAAACGGACACGACGCCGCACTTCCGGTTTGATTTTCCAACCGTGATCCACAACATCGAAAAATTGCTGTTTACGTGCCGCAGATAAGCCCCGCCCAAGCGACAATTCATCGAAAATACCGGAGTTGGCCTGCTCCAATACTCGAGAAGACAAATCGGTACCGATAATCTCAACCGAAAATGGCGGTTTGACCTCGCTGACGAGCATGCTGATCGAATACGGCTCCTGCCCCGAAGAACAAGCCGCCGACCATATGCGAAGATTTTGCTTTTTTTTCGCCACCGCCTCAGGGAAAAAGACGTCACGCAACGCGGCGAAAGGATATTCATCCCGAAACCAGAGTGTTTCGTTGGTAGTCATCGCCTCGATGACCGCCTTGATCAGGGCCGGTTCGCGGCCATTGAGCAATCGCCCCATCAGTGCGTCGATGGACTCGATCTTCTGATCGCGCAACACGCGACTCAACCGGGTTTCAACCAGATACCGCTTATCAACGCCCAAAAGAATGCCACTGCGCTTTTCGAGCAAGTCGCAAAACCTCTGGTATTGCTCGGCCTCCATCCTTATTTTGACTCAACCAGATGTTGCGGGCGGTTACGGAGCGCCTCTGCGACGACCTTGGCCAGGTCGTCCGGGTGGAATTTGGCAATAAAACGGTCAGCACCGACGTTTTCGACCATGGCCTCGTTAAACACCCCACTCAACGACGAGTGCAGGATGACATAAAGGGATTTCAAGCGAGGATCGCGGCGAATCTGGGTGGTGAGCGCATAGCCATCCATGATGGGCATCTCGATATCCGAGATAACCAGAGCGACCCGATCGAGCTGTTCGGGAGAATCGTCTGCCCAACGGCGCAAGGTATCAAACGCTTCCTTGCCATTGGTGGCCAGCACCGTTTCAAGCCCCATCTGCTTGAGCGTATTGCGCACCTGATTGCGAGCAACCAGCGAATCATCGGCGACCAAGGCAATGCATTCTTTGGATGCCAATCCGCTGACTTGTTGCAATACGTCGGCAGAAATTTCTTCGCGCGTACCGACCACCTTGGAGAAAATCTGCTCGACATCGATGATTTCAACAAGTGCTTTATCTACACGCGCCACTGCGGTCAGAAAATTTGAGGTGTTCGTGCCGGTGGGCGGCGGCATGACTTCTTTCCAGGAAAGGTTGACGATGCGATCAACCGAATTGACCAGAAAGCCCTGAACCGCCCGGTTGTATTCCGTGATGATGACGAATGCCTCTTTCACATCTTCGGGGCTCATCCGCGGGCCGCCGATGGCATCGGACAGGTCGATAATCGTAATGGTATGCCCCCGCACGTCCGCAATGCCACGCACCGATGAGGCCGCCTTAGGCACGTCGGTCAGCTTGGGACAGCGAATTACTTCGCGCACTTTAAATACGTTGATTCCGAATCGCTGATCGTCAGCTAGGCCAAAAATCAACAACTCAAGTCGATTATGACCGGCAAGCTTGGTACGGGAATCAACCGATGACATCACATCTTTTTTCACGGTGATATTCAACCTTGTTATGTAATTGGCGCAGTCTAGCGCTTTCCATCCACGATCACAGCGTTGTGCCGGGCGACTCGAACGCTATATCGGCCAAAAACGCATCTTCTTTAATTGGGAACCGTATTCGGGGCCCAGCACACAGGCCACTCGATTCTGTTTTTCATAGCACAACCATGTATTCGAGGCATTCTCTCCCATATTGCCCTTTTCAA
>ERZ778018.1680-NODE-1680-length-16839-cov-4.934342_pt1 | contig 16839 bp, 11 predicted proteins | sample MGYA00375748_ERZ778018 | MGnify/ENA primary metagenome ERZ778018 (study PRJEB29350, sample SAMN05509839) | bioreactor metagenome | biome: bioreactor; material: wastewater | place: South Africa: University of Cape Town | collected 2014-04-22 ... | reverse complement strand
CTGAACCGCCAGCCCGCGTCTACTGGCAATCACTTGCGACGAACGGTCCGCTGGCACCGGAACTCGATCAGGCGGGTTTCACCATCTTCGTGACGGAAGGCTTTGGTCGGAAACCGATGGCGGCGCCGATCTTCAGCTTCATCAGCGAACGCGACGGCCAGACGGCAAGCGTCCTTATTCCCGGTCGCGAGCGGCCGTTCCCGGCGTATCCGTTACTTTGTTTCAGTTCGGCCGGTGCGGCACTCGCGGAAGCAGCCAAAGCGCTCGCCCCGATAGACGGAATCGTCGCCCGTCTGATCGATCCACAGCACCTCAGCACGGTCGTCACCTGTCGCGGTGAGGTGTTCAGGCGCCAGCAAGCGAATGGCCGACCAGGTTCTTTCGTGGAAGTCGAGCTACCCAATCACACCCAGCGGGTGGTGCCGCTTTCCAACCTGGAGATCCTGAAGCAGGCCTAACGTCGATCAGCGTATGGTCGGCTCATTGGATCGCCTGGATCGAGAGATCTCATATCGTTGAGGACAACAAGATTCGGCCGGCTCAATTGAGCCGGCCGAATCTTGTTTTTTCGGTTGGTGAGGGGTTAGCCCTCGTTGTGGACTTCGCGGAATTCGCCTTCGACGGTTGCCTCATCTTCGGGTGCCGCCTCTTCCGCTTCCGGCCCACCTTCAGCGTTTGGCGTCTGCTCGTACATGCTGGCACCGACACGTGAGAGTGTGGTCGTCATCTCTTCGTAGGCCGGCTTCAACCGCTCGACATTCTCGCGATCGTTCTCGAGGATGTCGCGGACCGCGGCGATCTTCGTTTCCAATTCGGCCTTCAGTTCGGCTGGGATCTTGTCGCCGTAGTCCGAGAGTGTTCGATCCGCCTGGTAGGCCATCGACTCCGCCTGGTTGCGTAGCTCGATCGCCTCGCGGCGCGCCTTGTCGTCGGCCGAGTGCGCTTCGGCTTCCTTGACCATCCGCTGGATCTCGTCCTCGGTCAGGCCGCTCGACGCCGTGATCGTGATCTTCTGCTCACGGCCGGTCGCCTGATCACGCGCCGTAACGCTCAGGATGCCGTTGGCGTCGATGTCGAAAGTCACTTCGATCTTCGGCACACCACGCGGTGCGGGCGGAATACCATCGAGCACGAAGCGGCCGAGGCTCTTGTTGTCGGTCGCCATCGGGCGCTCGCCCTGCACGACGTTGATCTCAACCTGCGTTTGCGTATCGGACGCGGTCGTGAAGATCTGGCTCTTGCGCGTCGGAATCGTCGTGTTGCGCTCGATCAGCGGCGTCGCGACGCCACCGAGCGTCTCAATCGAGAGCGTCAGCGGTGTGACGTCGAGGAGCAGGACATCCTTGACTTCGCCGCCGAGCACGCCCGCCTGAATCGCGGCACCGATCGCCACGACCTCATCGGGGTTCAGCCCCTTATGCGGCTCCTTGCCGAAGAAATCGGCAACCTTCTTCTGCACGGCCGGCATACGCGTCTGACCGCCGACGAGCAGCATCTCGTTGATCTTGTCTTTGGTCAGGTCCGCGTCCTTCAACGCCGAATCCATCGGCGGCACGGTGCCCTCGATCAGGTCGCTAACCAGCTGCTCCAGCTTGGAGCGGGTGAGCGTAATGTTCATATGCTTCGGGCCGCTGGCGTCGGCGGTGATGAACGGAAGGTTGATCTCCGTCTCCTGCGTGCTCGATAGCTCGACCTTGGCCTTCTCAGCCGCTTCCTTCAGTCGCTGGAGCGCCATGCGGTCGCTGCGCAGGTCGATCCCTTCGGCGCGCTTGAACTCATCAGCGAGCCAGTCGATGATCCGCTGGTCGAAGTCGTCGCCACCGAGGTGCGTGTCGCCATTGGTGGCGAGCACCTGGAAGACGCCTTCGGAGAGATCGAGGATCGAGATGTCGTACGTGCCGCCGCCGAGGTCGTAGACCGCGATCTGCTCGTCACCCTTTTTCTCAAGACCGTAGGCGAGCGCCGAAGCGGTCGGCTCGTTGATAATGCGCAGCACCTCCAGTCCGGCGATGCGGCCTGCGTCCTTGGTGGCGTTGCGCTGGCTGTCGTCGAAGTAAGCCGGCACCGTGATGACTGCTTTGTCGACCGATTCACCGAGGTACGCTTCGGCGTCGGCCTTCAGCTTCTGCAGAATCATCGCCGAAATTTCCGGCGGGCTGTACCAGCGGTCGCCGAGCTTGATCTCGACGCCGTCGTTCTGCGCCTTGCGTGCTTCGTACGGCACGAGCTTGAGATCGCGCTGCACCGCCGGATCGTCGAAGCGACGGCCCATGAAGCGCTTGACCGAAAAGATCGTGTTCTTCGCGTTTGTGATCGCCTGGCGTTTGGCAAAGCGACCGGCGAGCCGTTCGCCGTTGTTGGTGAAGGCGACGACAGATGGCGTCAGCCGCTCACCTTCGGCGTTCGGTATCACCGTCGGCTCACCGCCTTCGATGACCGCCATCACCGAATTCGTGGTTCCGAGGTCGATACCAATCGTTCTTCCCATGTAGGTGTCCTTCCAGCATTATGAATGCGTTACGTTTCGTGTCCGGTATTAGGCGTTCATCTCCGGATTGTTAGTCTTACCCTGGCCCACCTTGACCATCGCCGGTCGGATGAGGCGATCGTGGAGCATATAGCCGCGTTGGAACTCCTCGACCACGATGTCGCCGCCATCGCTTTCGACGCTCACGGCCTCGTGAATGCTCGGGTCAAACGGCTTGCCGACGGCTTCGATCGGTTTGACACCTTCCGATTCGAGGACCGACCACATCTTCCGTTCGATCAGGAGCATTCCCTGTACCCAGGGATTTTCGCGATCGCTCGCGGGCACGGCGTTGATGGCGCGGTGGAAATCGTCGATCACCGGCAGCAGGCGGGCAATGATGTGCTCCGCCGCATAGCGCCGCGTGACCTGCATCTCCTGCTCCATGCGCCGTCGATAGTTGATCAGCTCGGCGCGGGTGCGCTGTGCTTGATCGAGATATTCGGCCGAGCGGTTTCGTTCCATCTCCAACTCGTCGGCCAGGTTCGTTTCTACGATTTCGGGTTCCTCCGTGTCATTCATCGCCTCCGCTTCGTCGCCGTTCGCGTCGAGAACCTGCTCTCGCGGGGCCTCGGCATGTTGATCGGTATTTCTGTTCTGATCGTGCATATCCATGGTGCGGCTATCCTCACGATGGCTGCTGCCAGTAGACGTCGTCCTGTTCCGTCGCGTACACCGTTTCGAGCAGGTCACTCAACAGTTGCGCCACGTAGCGCACGGTCGAAATCGAGCGGCCATAGGCCATGCGCGTCGGCCCAAGCACCCCGACGAGGCCGGTCAGCGTCGTCGGAATACCGTAGGTGGAAACGACGACCCCGAACTGATGCAACTCTTCAGACCAGTTCTCTGTCCCGATAAAGACTTGAACGTCGTCTTCGAAGTCCATCTGCGGAGAGAGGGCCGCGAGAATCGCGCCACCACGTAGCAGCTCCAGCAGGCGAAGGGCGAAGAGGCTCTGGGAGAACTCCGGTTGCTGCAACGCGCGATCCAGTCCTTCGGAAAAGACCTGGCTCTGCCCCTGTCGCTTGGTCAGATTCAGTGCCTCGGCGAGGCGCGTTCGTACGGTTGACTCGAAGTCGTCCTCAACGGATTGCACGGCAGCGATGGCGCGCGCGCTCTTGTTGTTCAGCTCGGCATTGAGCTTTCGACTGAGCGTGCTGAGGTCTTCCTGCTCGATCGTCGCGTCCGTCGTCAAGATCAGTTCCTGTACGCCGCCGGACTGCGTCACGACAATCAGCAGCACGACCTGATCGCGCAGGCTGATCATCTCGACATGACGTAGACGCTCGACGGTGCTCCGCGGCGGCGTTACCAGGGCCAGATTGCCGCTGACGTCCGCCATGATCGACGCGGCGAGCTTGGCCCAGGTCTCGATCTGCGACTCCACCTGCCCAAACTGATGGCGAATGCGCAGCTCTTCGGCCGGCGGCAGCCGCAAGTCATCCAGGAGGTGCTCGACGTAATAGCGATAGCCACGATCGGTCGGCACGCGGCCGGCGGATGTATGTGGATGCTGCAAGTAGGCGCGCTCTTCGAGCTCGCCCATCTCATTCCGCACAGTCGCCGGACTCACGCCGATTCGGTAACGGTCGATCAGCGTCTTCGAGCCAACCGCACGGCCAGTCCGAATATATTCCTGAATGATGTATTTAAGGATGGTCTGTTGTCGTTCGTTCAGTTCCTGGAGCATCCGTTTACCCCTTTTAGCACTCGCACCGCGAGAGTGCTAACGTCGTATTAGAATAGCAGGTTGATACCGCTCGTGTCAAGGTTGAGCACTCTGATTCATGTTCCTTGCCGCGTACGAATAGCTCACATTCAGCTCCTCGCCGGGGCTCCATCAAAGGTGCCACGACCACGTGGACGTTGCCTCGTATGGGCGATTCGGGGCACATGCGTGCGGGTCGTCTGGATCAGAGCGTCGGGTTGTCGCCGCCTAACCTGCGGGCGCGACGAGTGTAGTAGAGTCCGCCCCCAAGTGCGAGGAGCGCCGCGATGCCGAGGAGCGCGGGTGTGGTGAGCGGTCCGGTCGAATCGTTCGGCGAGCCGCCGGAGCCGTCCCGGTTATCGACCGAGGCGCTGATCCCCCGATCACCGGGATAGTTGAGCGATTTCTTCCATGCGGCGTCGAGTTGATCGATCGATTCGCCGAACGCCGTTTGAACCGCTTGTTCATTCGAGACGCCGCCCTGGTACGCCTTAAGCAGGGCGCTCATGCCGTCGTTGCCCTTCGACTTGAGGATGAAGTTAACGATGCTTTGGCTTTCGGCATAGGATTGCAACGCCTGATTCGGATCATCCGGGAAGGTCGAATTGAGCGCCTTGATCGGAATCAGCGTGCCGCTTTTGATCGCGTTTTGCAGAACCGGGCCAAAGCGCGGATCGGCGATCGCCTGGTAGTAGGTCGCCAGCCCTTCGTCCAGCCACGGCGGCGGCTCATTGAACGGATTTTCAGTCGCCTGGTGCATGATGAGGTGGACCGCCTCGTGGCTCAGGATGCGCTCGATTTCGGACATCGGGTCGTTATTCTTGTCGACCCCAGTCACCACGAGATGTAAATCGGGCTGGGTAAAGCCGCCGATCCACTCGGCGCTGTTCGGTGGCAAGGCGCTCGCGAAGTCGCGTGTACTACTATAGATCACCACGCGCACTGGCTCGTCGGCGGTCAGCTTGAAGGTCTGCTTCATATTGTTGATCGCCTTGACCGTCTGATCGAGCGCCGCCTGGCCGATCTGATCGTCGCCGGCAAAGTAATAGACGGTGACCGCGCCCTTGGTCTTCGTTTGCCACTGGTAGCGCGTGTCCATGTAGAGCACCGTCTGTTCCGGTGTTTCGAGCACGCTGCCGTCGCGCAGGGTCAGGCGCCAGCGATACAGAACGTCGACGCCGGGCGGCAGGTAGTTGAGTTGCATATCGACCGTATTGGTCACATCGACGTGCGCGCCAGCGGAAAAATCGGCGCGAACGACGGACGTAACCGGAGAATAGGCGGGGTGATACCAGGTCTCGACCGATACGATCGGCTGGTCGACATCAGCGACCAGGTGGAAGACGAGCGACCGCGGGAAGTCGACCTTGGCGCTGTCAGTCTGCACCTGGAGGCCGGTCGCGGTGGCAGCCTTGGCCGGGGCAAATACCCCGAAGCTGAGCGCGATCAAAAATAAGAGCGGCGCCAGCCGGACGAGCGTCCGGCGGCTAGCCCTCATTGTCCTCGCCGAGCTGCTGGTGCAGATATGCCTCGATGAACGGATCGATTTCGCCCGAGAGCACTGCCTGAATGTTGCCGGTGCTGTACTCGGTGCGGTGGTCCGTCACCATCGTGTAGGGGTGCAAGACGTAGGAGCGGATACGGTTGCCCCAGCCGGCCGCGACGTGCTCGCCCTTCAGTTTCGACTGCTCTTCCTCCCGTTCGCGAATCGCGAGTTCGGTCAGGCGGGCGCGCAAGATCTTCATCGCCGATTCGCGATTCTGCAGCTGCGAGCGCTCGTTCTGACAGGTGACGACGATACCGGTGGGCAGGTGTGTAATGCGCACAGCCGAGCTCGTCTTGTTCACGTGCTGGCCACCGGCGCCCGATGACCGGTAGGTGTCGATGCGCAGATCGTCGTCATCGATACGGATCTCGTCGTTGTCTTCGACCTCCGGCAGCACCTCAACGAGCGCGAAGGCGGTGTGGCGCCGATGAGCGGTATCGAACGGCGAGAGGCGCACGAGCCGGTGCGTACCAGCCTCGCCCTTGACGTAACCGTACGCGTTCGGACCGCGAATTTCGATCGTTGCGCTCTTGATCCCCGCTTCTTCACCTTCGGCCAGATCGAGGATGGATGACTGGAACCCGGCGTTCGAGGCCCAACGCAAATACATGCGCAGCAGCATGTCGGCCCAATCCTGGGCGTCGACGCCACCGGTGCCGGCATGCACCGCCAGCAGAGCGTTCTGATCATCGAATGGGCCGGTCAGGAGCAGCGTCAATTCAAGCTGTCCAAGATGATGGACGAGCTGCTCGGTTTCGGCGCTGATTTCCGCCCGCAACGCCTCGTCGTCCTGCGCCAGTTCGACGAGTTCGCTCAGATCAGCGGCCTGTTTGTGGAGCGCATGCCAGCCATCGACCTGCGTCTTGAGCGTGCCGAGCCGTTGCATGGTGCGTTGTGCGTGATCCTGATCATTCCAGAAGTCGGGATCGGAGCTGGCTAGCTCGATCTCCTGAATTTCCTGCTCTTTCGCAGGGAGGTCAAAGACGCACCCCAATCCGGTCGAGGCGCTCGAGGCTGCTGGTGACGGTCTGTTCGATATTCTCAATCAATGGGTATCCCCTGACCTTGACATGCAAATTGGTGGACAGAGTGGGTAGTGCGACGGCAAGAAATGCCGTCGGAAGTATAGCATAGGCGGCGTTTTATTTAGTCCGATCGGCGCATGTCCGGATGGCTGGCCGGGTAGCTTCGCTCTGTTATGATCCGATTTGCACCGAGTGGGTGCGTGGGTAATCGGGGGACAAACAATGTTCAGGCAGATGGTGCGTAACCGGGCGCTCTTGACGTTTATGCTCGGACACTTCACCGTCGATACGTTCGGTGGGCTGCTGCCGGTTCTTTATCCGCTGATGGCCACCGCCTTCGGGCTGAGCCTGGCCGATGTTGGTTGGATCGCCCTCTGCTTCACCGGTGCTTCATCCCTCTCTCAGCCGTTCTTCGGCCTGGCCGCCGATCGCTTCGGGAGTCGCTATCTCGCCCCGGCCAGCATCGTCTGGGCATCGGTGATGTTCGGCATCGTCGGTTTTTCGCCAAGCGTGACGATTCTGGCTATTTCGGCAGCCATGGCCGGGCTCGGCTCCGGTGCCTACCATCCGCTTGGGGCGTCTAATGCCGCATCCGTCACCGGAGATATGCAAAAGAACACAGCGATGTCGCTCTACACCTTCGGCGGGTCGTCCGGCTATGCGCTCGGACCGGTCCTGGGCGCAGTCATTTTTGGGCTGTTCGGGCGTCAAGGGTCGGTGGCGCTGGTGCCGTTTGGAATCGTTGCTGCCTGGCTGATCTATCAGTCGTTCAAGCGTTTTGGGCTTGGCCTGCCTGAAGTCCGTCGCGGCGAGCAATCGAAGCAGCCGAGTATCCGCTGGCGACCACTGGCGCCAGTGATGGGCGTTTCGATGCTGCGCAACATGGTCTCGCTCTCGGTCATCACGTTCGTGCCGCTCTGGTACCGCGACATGGGGTATAGCGTCGCCTTCTACGGCGCGCTGACGTCCGCGATCATCATCGGCTCGGCATTCGGCACCGTCTGTGGCGGTCTGCTGGCCGATCGGTTCGGGCAGCGCCGCGTGCTCATCATCGAAATGGCACTGGCCGTGCCGGCACTCGCCGTCTTTATGCTCAATCCGGGTTATGGTGGATTTCTTCTTGGGCCGCTCTACGGCTTCATCTGCGATGGGCCGTCGTCGGTAACGCTGGTGATGGCGCAGCGGCTGCTGCCTGGCCGCGTTGGCATGGCCTCCGGCTTCGTGCTCGGTTTGAGCTTTGTGGCCGCCGGTATAGGCGCCCCACTCACCGGCTCACTCGCCGATCGCATTGGGACGCCCGACGCGATGATGATCATCTCGCTTCTGATGTTCGTGGCGATCGCGCTCGTCGCCTTCATCCCCCGAGAAGCGCTCCAGGTTCGCGAGGTGCCGCCTCCACCTCCGTTGCTTGCGCCCGCGATCGACGATTGAAATCAGACCTTCACGTCTGCCGGTGCGCGTTCGCCCAGTTGCAAGTAGCGGATGATCGTGCTGCGCGTCAGGAGGCCGATCAGAACGCCATTCGCCACGACCGGAATCTGGTGGATATCGTGCTCCGACATCGACTGCATCGCCACCTCGATCGGTGTCTCAGGCGTGACGGTGATGAGCCGATAGCGCGGGGTCATGCGGTCAGCCACGCGCAGCGACGGCCAGTCTGATTGCGGCGTCCCGCGCATGTCAGTCAGCGTGATGATGCCGAGCAGGACGCCTTGCTGTACGACCGGCACGCCGCGCAGATTCTGGCCGATGAAATACTGCTGGACGAGTTGATCGAGCGATATGCCCGGATCAACGACCGGCGGATTGCGCATCATGAGCGAACCGACAAGCACACCCTGTACCGTATTCTGCATCCGGAACTGCTGCATCGATTGCTCGGCGGCGTTCTGCAAGAACCAGCCGATCGCCCCGAACCAGATACCCGAGATGACATCACCGGAGAAAATGACGAAAACGCCGCCGATGATGAAGAGGTAGCCGATGATGACGCCAAGCCTCGTCGCGATGCGCGTCGCGCGCTCCATGCTGTGGGTGGCGCCCCAGACGATCGAGCGAAAGACGCGCCCTCCATCGAGTGGGAAGCCAGGGATGAGATTGAAGACGACGAGGATGCCGTTCGCCAGCGCCAGATATTCGAAGATCGCCGAAAGTTGCTCACTGACACCGCGTAACAGGTACATGCCGCCGGCCGACACGACCGCGATCAAGAGCGAGACGGCCGGACCGGCGATCGCGACCAGGAACTCCGTTTTGGCTTCCTTGATCTCCTGACTAAGGCTGGCGACGCCGCCAAAGATGAAGAGCGTGATGTTATGAACCGGAATCCCCTTGGCGATCGCGGTGAACGAATGCCCAAGTTCGTGGGCGACAACCGAGGCGAAGAGGAGCAGGCTGGCGATGGCCGCGATGATCCAGTACTGGGCGGTTGACCAGTCGCCGTAGATGCTCGGAAAAAAGCTGACGGCGAGCGAATAGGTCAGCAGGGCGAAGATAAAGAGCCAGGAGTAGTGGATCCCGATTTCGATTCCCTTGATCCGCCCGAGCTTGAAGGACGCTTCCAATCGATGTGTCTCTTTCCGCGAGGTGGGGAAGTTGCTCCGGCATCCACGCCGGTCGGAACGCGGATGCAACCGATAGGTACGCCCAAACCGCCCGGTCGAAGATCGGCGCGGTCCGTTTCTTCATTGTAACCGACCGATGCCAGTTGTCCGTGCTGTTGTCGCGATCTTACACAGAGGGCTGGATGCGAGCAAGTATGGTGTTCCAGAGGGCGTGGACGGCTGCGACCGTGTCCTCGGGCGCACCACTGTTATCGATGACGTGGTCGGCGCGGGCGCGCTTTTCTGACTGCGGCGGCTGGGCGTCGATCCGCTCGATGGCTGCGGCACGCGACAGATTATTCCGGCTCATCAAGCGCTCGATCTGCTGCTCACGACTGCAATCGACCACCCAAATTTCGTCGCAATCCGCGTTTAGCCCTGCCTCGAACAGCTTGATAGCATCGATAACGGCCACGCCACCGGTGAGGCCGCCGACGCATTTGCGAATCGCGGCGACGGTCGCAGGATGGACGATCCGGTCGAGCGCTTCGAGTGCTGCCGGATCGGCGAAGACGATCGCCCCCAACGCGCGCCGGTTAATCTCGCCATCCTGGCCGATGACTCCCTCGCCGAAGCGCGTGACGATCGCCTGCCAGGCGGGAGTGCCGTGGCGCATCACCTCGTGGGCGACCAGATCGGCATCGAACGTTTCGGCGCCGAGTTCGCGCAGCGTCTTCAAGACCAGCGATTTGCCGCAGGCGATGTTGCCGGTCAGTCCGATGACATATGGTCGTGCATCACTCACGAGTTGACCGCCTCCATCGTTTGCGAGAGTTGATCGCCCAACGTCTCCCAGCGCGCGTACGCCTGCTCCAGTTCTTGTTGCACCACTTCGTACTGTTCACCCAGCGCGGCGATCCGCTCAACGTTCTGATCGATCGTCGCCAGCGCCAGATCGTCGCTCAACTGGTTCAGCTTCTGCTCCAGCCGGCTGACCAGCTTTTCGGCCGAAGACAGATCCTGGCGCAAGCGCTTCTGCTCGGCATCACCGGCGCGCGAACGCTCGCCTCGACGTTCCGGGGTCGCGGCAGGCAGCGGCTCGGCGGGTGCGGCCGCTCGCGCCTGGGCCGCACCGGCACGATCACGCGCTCGCAGGTAGTCGCCGTAGTTGCCGAGGAATTCCTGCACGTTGCCATCCTCGACCATCCAGACGCGGTTGGCAATGCGATCGACCAGATAGCGGTCGTGCGACACGAAGAGGATCGTGCCCTCATAGTCGTCCAGTACCGATTCGAGCGCCTCGCGCGACGAGATATCGAGATGGTTCGTCGGCTCGTCGAGAATAAGCAGGTTCGCCTGTTCCAGCGTCAGCCTGGCGAGCGCCAGGCGGCTGCGCTCACCACCGCTTAATGCCGAAACCGGCTTGAACGCGTCGTCACCGCTGAAGAGGAAGCGTCCCAACAGCGAACGCGCGCCTTCCTCCGTCATCGCCTGCGCCTTGAGGATCGTCGAGAGCGCCGTTTCGTTCAGATCGAGCCCTTCGTGGCCCTGCTGATAGTAGGCCGGCTTGACGTTTACGCCGAACTCGATACGCCCTTTGAGCGGCTTGATCTCGCCGGTAATCGTGCGGAGCAGGCTCGTTTTGCCGATACCGTTCGGTCCCATGAGTGCCACGCGATCGCCACGTTCGATCTGAAGTTCCGACGTGCTGAACAGTTCGGTCGGTGCGTTGCCCTCGCCGTTCTGGTAGCCGACTCGCAGCGGCGTCGTGCGCAGCACCATTCGCCCGCTGCGGACTGCCCCGCCGAGGCGGAGTCGCAACGGTTCATGCTCCTTCGGGCGTTCGAGCCGTTCCAGCCGGGCCAGGCGCGTCTCCCGGCCGCGTGCCTCTCGCGAGCGCTGGCCGGCTTTATAGCGCCGGATGAACTCTTCGGTCCGCTGAATGAACTCCTGTTGCTCTTCGTACTCCTGCATGCGGCGCGCCATGCGCTCCTCGCGCAACACGAGGTAACGCGAATACCCGCCGGCGTAATCTTCAAGTGTGCCGAAGCTGAGATCGAGCGTCCGCGTCGTCACGCGATCGAGGAAATAGCGATCGTGCGAGACGACGATGAAGGTGCGATTCCAGTTGCGCAGGAAGTTCTCGAGCCATTCGAGCGCCGCCAGATCGAGATGATTGGTCGGCTCGTCGAGCATCAGCAGATCGGGATCTTCGAGCAGTACATGCGCCAACGCCAGCCGCGTCTTCTGTCCGCCGCTCAGCCGGCTCACCTGAATGGTGTAGTCCTCCTCGGAAAAGCCGAGGCCGGCCAGCACCTGCTCGGTGCGATGCTCCATTTCGTAGCCGCCGCTTAGCTCGAAGTGCGACGTCAGTTCGGCGTAACGCTCGAAAAGCGCATCAAGCTCGGCGCCGTCGGCGTTGCCCATCTGCTCTTCCAGCGTCTTGATCTCGGCTTCCGCCTGCCTGGCGCTCTCGAAGGCATCGAGCGCCGCCTCCCAGACGGTCGCCGTCTGCGGGAAGGCTGCTTCCTGCGCCTGATAGGCAGTGCGCAGTCCGTTCTGCTCGAGAATCGACCCGCCGTCGGCGGAATCGAGACCGGCCAGGATCTTGAGCAGCGTACTCTTACCGGCGCCGTTGGCACCGACCAGCGCAACGCGTTCCTTCTCCAGAACCTGGAAGGTCACGCCACTGAAGATCTGTTCGACACCGAATGATTTTTGTAGGTCTTGAACGGTCAGTATCGTTGGGCTCGCCACGTCGTACTCCTTGTGCGCTTCACCGGTCAAACATCAGATTCGTTCGGGCAGACTCCACCTAGGATCTGCGCGAACTCATGCTGTTTCGGTTCTGCACAGGAGTGGGGAGCACAACACTGACTCCGTCAACAGGAGGTGTGGATTCTCAACGCGCGTGAGGTCGGCCGCCGACTCGTCTGCAACACAACGATCCGTCATCAATGACGGCTGCCGAAGCGTGTCAGGTGGGCTTTGCCGGTGCCCGATCAAATGATCCACGTCCGAAAGCTTACACCGGACTTCCGGCGCCTGCCAAGCTGGGCTCCGACAGTCGACGGCTCCCCCTGTCATCCTGGGACGTAGCGGGTGGTTGCCGCGCGGGTCCTCTTTGGACTGACCCCGGCAACAATTAAGGAGGGAGACGGAGGAGAGATCCTTCGCTGCGGCTCAGGCTGGCACGTTTTGGGGGGCACGGGTCAGGATGACTTGAGATGGATTCAACATGACAGGGCCGTGCGGCGCGTATAATCGGGCGTACCGGATTGTAGTTTGATTCGTGTGTGTTCTCAGCCAATAGCGCGGATGCAGGTAAAGGGGTAGGAGATGCTTTGGCCGCTCACGACGGCGCGCGATGCTGCCGGACGACTAACGATCGGTGGTATCGCCCTTGCTGATCTCGCGGATGAATTCGGAACACCCCTATATGTCTATCATGAGGAGACGATCCGCAATCAGTGCGCGCTCTATCGCGAGGCATTTCAGACAGCCTATCCTGGCGCTCGCGTCGCTTACGCCGGCAAGGCATATCTCAGTTCAGAATTGTTGGCGATTATTGCCGATGAGGGACTGGGACTTGATGTCGTTTCGGCGGGCGAATTGATGATGGCTTATCGTTCGGGCTTCCCGCTTGATCGTGTGGTGCTGCACGGCAACAATAAGACGCCCGAAGAGTTGCGTCTGGCGCTCGAACTCGGCGTCGGCGAGATCATCGTCGACAATTTCTACGAACTTGATCTGCTTGAAGCGCTGACGAGCGAACTGCATCGCACAGTCGATGTCTTGCTCCGGGTCAATCCGAACATTGACGTTCATACGCATGACTACCGGAAGACGGCGATCGTCGATTCCAAGTTCGGCTTGCTGATCGAGCCGGGTTTTGCGCGGCAGGCGGTCGAGCGGATTCTGGAGATCCCCGGGTTGCGGTTGCGTGGCTATCACGCGCATATCGGTTCGCAGATTTTCGAGATCGAACCGTTCCTGACGTCGATCGACACGCTGTATGCCTTCGCCGCCGATATGTACGAGCGCTACGACGTCAAGCCGGTTCAAATCAGCCCCGGTGGCGGCTTCGGTATTCAGTATCAGAAGAGTGACCCCGAGGTGGAAATCGGTACCTTCGCCGCCAGGGTGTCGGACGCGATGCGACGAGGTGCCGAGCGGTACGATTTGGCTCCGCCGCAGCTGACGATCGAGCCGGGTCGCACGATCGTCGGGCAGGCGGGCGTGGCGCTCTACCGGGTCGGCGCTATCAAGGATATTCCGGGCGTCAGGCGCTATGTGTCGGTCGATGGTGGCATGGCCGACAACATCCGTCCGGCGCTCTACGACGCCAAATATGAGGCAGAGATCGCCAACCGGGACTCGGACGAACGCGCCACCGTCACGATCGCCGGGAAGTTCTGCGAATCGGGTGACGTGCTGGTGCGTGATGTGGCGCTCGTGCCGCCGGAACCGGGTGATATCGTCGCCATACCAGCGGCCGGCGCCTACTGTCTGGCGATGGCCAGCAATTACAACCTCGCGCTGAAGCCGGCCGTGGTCATGATCAGCGGCGACTCGGCACGACTCATTCAACGGCGTGAGACGTACGATGATTTGCTGGCGCGCGAGGTCGGAACAATCGCTCGTTCAACGAACGAGTAGCTCAGGTGTTTGCTTTTGGTGGACGGGCATAGTATCACTGCCGAATCATCAGGGCATGGGAGTTCGACACACTGGGAGATCGCGTCGTGGCTGAGTCGATGAGACGCACCGTAGACGATGACGTTCTGCATCGTGTTCCCGAGGATCCATCCGGCAACGGCGGAAATGGACGACCTCACGATGCGTCCGAAGAACAACCACCCGAAGCGTTGTTGACCGTAATCGATCAGCTGGTCGAGCTCGGTCGAAGCCGCGGTTACATCACGGTCGAGGAGATCGTGAACCAGAGCGGTGATGTCGAGAACTCGATCGCGGTGATCGATCTGGTGACTCTCCGGCTGGCCGAGATCAGCGTACCGGTCATCGAACCAGATGAAGTAACCGATCTGGTTGAAGCGACGAAGCCGGCGGACGATATCGATCTCTTCACGACGCATGTCTCCGACGTCGACCTGAGCGGTGTCAGCCTGGATGATCCGGTTCGTCTCTACCTGCGCGAGATCGGTCGCGTGCCGCTCCTGACCGGTGTGCAGGAAGTCGCGCTGGCCCAGGCGATGGAGCGCGGTGAATATCTCCTGCGCATTCGCCGCGAACTTTGCGACGAAAACCCAGCATCGCTCTCATCCGCCTTCGTCGCCCGCGTCATCTACGAACGCTTCAAGGCCGAGTTCCCGATCGCCCGGGCGCTCTACGAAGTGGCCTTTCCGAATCGCCCGGCGCCGAACAAATCGCGCGTGCTGGCCGATGTTCTGCCGCTGGCGCTCATTCCGGAACAGGCGATCGAGGACGTCGCGGCGCGCTTTCGTATCGGCACCGACTCGATCGAGGAAACGCTTCGCTCGAAGCGGATTGAATTCGATCTGTTGCCGTCCGAGGTGCAGGAGGCGATCCAGCCGCTCGATGCCTGGCTCGACGACGATGCCTTTGCGGCGACGCTGGTGGCCGTCGAAGCGCAACTCGATCGGAAGTGGCGCGAGGTCGCCGTTCGTGGCGAGATTGCCCGGAAGAAGCTGACCGAGGCGAACCTGCGCCTGGTCGTCAGCGTCGCCAAGAAATACGTCGGTCGCGGCATGTCGATGCTCGATCTGGTGCAGGAAGGGAATCTCGGGCTGATCCGGGCCGTCGAGAAGTTCCAGTACCATAAGGGCTTCAAATTCTCGACTTACGCCACCTGGTGGATTCGTCAGGCGATTACGCGTGCTATCGCCGACCAGGCGCGGACGATCCGTATTCCGGTGCATATGGTCGAAACGATTAATCGGCTGATCCGCTCATCGCGCCGTCTGCAGCAGGAACTCGGACGCGAGCCGACCTCCGAAGAGATCGCCCTTGATATGGGTTTGTCGTCCGACAAGATCCGCGACATCATGAAGATCTCGCAGGAACCGGTCTCGCTTGAAATGCCGATCGGTGAGGAAGAGGACAGCAACCTCGGCGACTTCATCGAGGACTCCAAGGCGATGGCGCCCTCAGATGCCGCCTCGCTGGTCGTGCTCAAAGAGCAAGTCGAAGCGGTGCTCTACTCGCTCTCCGAACGCGAACGACGGGTGCTCGAACTGCGCTTCGGTCTGGACGACGGCCGGAGCCGGACGCTCGAAGAGGTCGGCAAAGAGTTCGGCGTGACGCGCGAGCGTATTCGTCAGATCGAGGCGAAAGCATTGCGCAAACTGCGCCATCCCACCCGCAGCAAGAAGCTTCGCGACTTCCTCGAGTAGAATTGACGGTCGGCGGTGGGTGAGCAGTCCTCATCCGCGGCCCCTCTCCCGGAATTGGGAGAGGAGAGCATACGCGCGACGTTGGTCGCGCTCTTTACAATTGACTACTTTAACGAACCGGGAACGAACAGACGTTCACCTCAAGATCCCGCTTCCAGTACTGGGAGCGTGGCGAGGAGTGAGGGCCGTTTCTCCCGGGTGAGGGCCGCACGCATGTTTTACGATCGCGCCAAGATCTATCTGAAAGCCGGGGACGGCGGCAGTGGGGCCGTCAGCTTCCGGCGCGAAAAGTATGTGCCGTTTGGCGGGCCGGACGGCGGCGACGGCGGCCGAGGCGGGCATGTCTATTTGCGGGTCGACCCACAAATCAATACGCTGATCGCCTTCAAGTACAAGCTCCATTTTCGGGCGGATTCGGGCGTCAATGGGCTCGACGGCAAGCGAGCCGGTGCCCAGGGGAAGGATCTCTATATCGACGTCCCGCCCGGAACAGTGGTGCGGGACGACGAGACGGATGAGATCATCGCCGATCTGGTTGAACCGGGCGAGACGTTCCTGGTCGTCCGTGGCGGCCAGGGTGGTCTCGGCAACCAGCATTTCGCGACCTCGACCCGGCAGGCGCCGCGCGTCGCCGAAAAAGGTGAGCCGGGTGTTGAACGTTGGATTCGCCTGGAACTGAAGGTGATCGCCGATGTCGGCCTGGTCGGCCTGCCGAATGCCGGCAAGTCGACGTTGCTGGCGGCCTCCAGCGCCGCGCGTCCGAAGGTTGCCGACTACCCGTTCACGACGCTCGAACCAAGCCTCGGTGTCGTGCAAATCGGCCGTCCCGGCAGCCCGACGTTTGTCATGGCCGATATTCCCGGTTTGATCGAGGGTGCCGCCGAAGGGATTGGACTCGGTCACGAGTTCCTGCGTCATATCGAGCGCACGCGGCTGGTGATTCACTTGCTCGATGGCTCGGGTGGACTCGAAGGGCGTGATCCGCTCGACGATTTTCGGGCGATCAATGAGGAGTTGGCCGCGTACTCGCCCGAACTGGCGTCGAAGCCGCAGATCGTCGCGATTAACAAGGTCGATCTGGTCGAGACGCGCGACAACCTCGAATACCTGACCGAA
>ERZ778018.1679-NODE-1679-length-16839-cov-11.385367_pt1 | contig 16839 bp, 14 predicted proteins | sample MGYA00375748_ERZ778018 | MGnify/ENA primary metagenome ERZ778018 (study PRJEB29350, sample SAMN05509839) | bioreactor metagenome | biome: bioreactor; material: wastewater | place: South Africa: University of Cape Town | collected 2014-04-22 ... | reverse complement strand
GGGCAATCCATTTTTCCTCCTAACCTACTAAATCTATGCTAATTTAACAATACCAACAAATAAACTAATGCAGGCTAATTTTCGTTTTTAGCAAGCAATAACTCTATCTTAGTTAAGTCTATAGTTTTATAATGTTGATATAAACTTAGCGATACAGCTATTAGTAATATTATTTCACAAATTGATGTGGCCGTGCAAAAGACAACTAATACCTGTCCTTGTACTTGACTTGGATATTGGCTATTAAATAGTATGAAGTTTGATATGGCGGCTTGTACTATAAGCTCAATGCCTATAATGATAAAAATCAGAGACTTTTTAGTAAGTACTATGATTAATCCAACCATAAACAATAGCACGTTTACAGATAGAAGAATTGGTATATACATAAGGAGTCAGATTTTACGTCTTAATACTTCGGCCATAATAATTGCTCTTTGAGTGCTATTATAGTTTCTTAGTAAATGATTTAACCTGTTAGTATGCTTGGGCAATGTCTTTTCATAAAGTTTATAAGGGTCTTTTTCCTGAGTAGGTAAAAGCAGTCTTTTTATTCCTGGATATACAGGATTAACAGCTGACTTCGTAGATGCTTGTCGGACTGTAGTAGTAGTAACAGTAGCTCTTGCCGCTGGCATTACTATTTTCTTAGCATACTGAGGTATACTTTCAACTTCCTTAACTGTCCATTCATTTTGGTTCTGAGTAGAGGGTGTTTCCCAATTAACTTCTTCTTCAATATCATCACCCCAATCTTCTTCTACCTCAGATTCTTCGATTGTCTTGGTCTTGTTCTGTACCATAGCAAGAATGATTCTAAATAAAAAATACCCTACTGTAACACATATAGATATTAAAGACTGTGGTTCTTTCATAAAAATATTAGATTGGTAATTTTTGATTACATTTCTCAACTTGTCCAAACTAACTTATATTATTTTACTTTTGCAAAATAATGATATGGTAGGAATAACCTTGCTGGATGAATAATGATTTTAAATTAGAAAGTATTGCCTTTGCCATAGCTTTTAATAAAGGTGAGATTTTCTACTTCTAAACGATCTATTAGTATATTTAGCCCTAAAAATTAATGCCATATTATAAATTTATTAAAAATTCTAGCACAACCTGGTTCTATTTTTATTTGTACCTGCATTTATTTTTATAACTTTGCTAGCAAATAGCTGATAACTTATATTTAATATCATGAAAAAAGGCATACACCCTATATATAGAGAAGTTGTTTTTCTAGATACTTCTAGTAATTTTAAATTTTTAACTCGTTCTACACTTAATTCTAGAGAAACTATTAAATGGGAAGATGGGCAAGAATATCCTCTTATTAAGGTAGAACTTAGCTCTGCTTCACACCCTTTCTATACTGGTAAGAAGATATTTGTAGACACAGCTGGTAGAGTAGAAAAATTCCAGCAAAAATACAAAAAGCGTAGCTAATAGCAGAGTTTAATCTGTTATATAAAACAAGTAAGTAGTTAAAAGGCTTATACTGGAATAGCAAAAATTTATTTAATATTCTAAATAGGACTGGCAACTTACCTTAGCATTTAACAAGCCAAGGTATAGCTGTCAGTCTTATTATTTTATAAGGCTTATTTGATAATTTGTCGGTTGTAAAGTAAGAAGAAAATATAGTGTGCGCTCGGAAGGACTCGAACCCTCAACCTTCGGAGCCGAAATCCGACGTTCTATCCAGTTGAACTACGAGCGCTTGGGAAATTTTAGTAGGTAAAGAGTAAAAATAAATTGAAATTCCTACCAACGAAAATAATTAAATTTAATTAAAAACTGGCTTAAATTTTACTATTTTGAAAATTTATAATTGATAGACCGCACAATATTATATAGTATTGTTATGTTAACCAATTGATATCCAATATGAGTGTAGTATCTACTAGTTTACTAACAGCTACGTCAATTACTAAAAGCTATGACAAACTTCAAATTTTAAAAGGTATTGACCTACAAGTAGTTCAAGGAGAGGTAGTAGCCATTATGGGCGCTTCTGGAGCAGGAAAAAGTACATTGCTACACATACTGGCCACCTTAGATAAGCCAGATTCTGGCACATTATACTTAGGGCAAGATGATCTTATATCTCTTCGGGGCAATAAGTTGGCAGCATTTAGAAATCAGCATATCGGTTTTATTTTCCAATCTCATAACCTTTTACCAGAGTTTACTGCTTTAGAAAATGTATGTTTGCCTGGATATATTGGTAAGTTTGATGAACGAGCAGTACAAGGACGAGCTAAAGAGTTACTCGTGTTGTTAGGGTTAGAAGCACGTATGCAACATAAGCCTACTACCTTATCTGGAGGAGAGCAGCAAAGAGTGGCTGTAGCTCGTGCTCTTATTAATAACCCTCGTATCGTTTTTGCAGATGAGCCAAGTGGAAGCTTAGACTCAAGAAATGCATTAGCGCTACATGAATTGTTTTTTGAATTACGGCAAAGGTTAGGGCAAACTTTTGTATTAGCCACGCATAATCAGCTCCTAGCTGATATGGCAGATAGAAAACTTTATATACAAGATGGTAGCCTTGTGTCTGGGGTTGTATTTAGCAACTTATAACTTTGTATCGCAAATCTATGTTGGCTACTGTTAAATTAAAATGTAATTTTACAAGGATGCCCAGTATCAACATAATTACCCAAAAATTTATACAAATAGGTTAGATAATATTAGATCTTTTATAGGTAATTGTAAAAGAATAGACTACTTCATTACTGTTGTGATCTCAATATATATTTAAGTGAGGAGTTATTAAAAATGTAAACTATGAAACGTATTTCTAAAGGAGTTCAGTATATGTTGCTTTCTACTATATGCTTTGCATTAATAGGGTTAATTGTTAAGCTATTAGTACATATTCCTCCTGCAGAAATTATCTTTTTAGATTCTTTAGTAGCACTTACTATTAGTTGTTTTATGATTGGTTACCAAAAAATTTATTTATGGGGAAACCATCGTAGGCTTTTATTGTTACGTGGTTTAAGTGCTGGTTTAGGAGTTACTTTATTCTTTGTTACCTTAGTACGCTTACCATTATCTGCTGCTAATGTCTTACAAAACACATCTCCCATATTTACAGCTATTCTAGGTATTTTTATGCTTAAAGAGTGGGTAAGCTTACGTAGGTGGTTCTTTTTTATACTCACGTTTATTGGCGTAGGACTGACTTATATGACTGACTTTAGTATTACTAATCAATCTGCTTATCTGGTTTTGCTGGGCCTTATAAGTGCTCTTTTAATGGGGTTCTCTAATAATTTTAATGCCAAAATGAAAAGTGGTGAGCATCCGCTAGTTATCTTCAGTTATTCAACCTTTTGCACAGTACTGATAACAGGGTGCCTATGCTTGTATGCTTTTGTTCCACTAACTATGTACGATTTTTTATTGTTGCTAGCTATGGGAACCTTGACTTTTATAGCTCAGTACTTGGCCATAAAAGCTTTTCAAAATGCTCCAGTAGCACATGTGTCTGCTATCTCTTATTTAGGTATACCCTATGCTTTGGTTATAGATCTGATGCTTGGTGAAAGAATTCATTGGATATCTTATGTGGGTATGTGTCTGGTAATTTTAGGAGTTATTTTAAATTTGTTTTATGGGTATAGTAAGAGGGTGAGAGCCTAGCTTGACTAGTATTTTGTATATATATTATATGTGACGCTTCAGTTTTTAATCAAAGAACATTTTTCTTACACCTCATATACCACCTTAGTAATCTTAGGATAGGTGTATTTTTGTTGTAGTATATCATTAACTATAATGCCAAAAACCAATTATATCTTATTCTTTATTGTATTATATTTTTCTGGTCATGCGCATGCTGCATCCGGTGAAGTATATCAACAAGAACCAATAGAAAAGGTATTTATCTTTGATCGTTATGGATCTCCTTATAGTGGTTCATCTATATTAATGTCTACCAGGACTTTGTTAAATGAACTAGAAGATTATTTGATTCCTAAAGAAAAACGTCAATCAATTGTTACACGTATTATTAGCTGTTTGGTAAACTATTATATCGGTGTGCAGTTATCTACAGTTAATCATGAGATATTTGGACATGGATTTAGGGTAAGAAGTTTAGGCGGTTCTGTAGATAGTTATAAATTTTCTTTTGGTGCGGGTGGTGCAACTAGATTTACTATTCGGTATTCAAAAAATGAAATTGATAAAATAGTATTGATAGGTATAGGTGGAATAGAAGCTAATAAAGTATTGGCTAAGGAGATAATATTAAAACATTTTAAGTACCGTACTTTAGATGTTAGGACGTATTTTGTGTTCTTGGATTCCTTTTTGGATTTATTGAATTATGTTGGTACTACCGCTTCTTCAGAAAAGGTTCGTAATAGCAAAGGTAATGATATTATGAATTATCTCAAAGATATAAATGATAAACACCAGACACAGCAACGAATAGAGCTCAATGATCTCGAAAATGCTACATCCAGTTTATTATTTAACCCACTATGGACACTATGTGTTTATATTTTCAAGGACAATCCTTCTTTAACTATACCGCATGTAATATGGAATGATATAGCTTATATGCCATTGATAAGGCCAGGATTAACTCCTTTTGGCATAGCTTACTATCTAGAAAACTATATTGGATACGAAAATAAAACTGCTTTGGTCAGCTTATATGGAGGAAGTTCGCCTTTTTATACCCATATATATGGAGGGTTAGGGCTTAAAACAGATGAGCTTTGGGCCTATCAAGATTATTGTACTTTAGACATAGAAGCTAGCCTATGGTACCAGCCAAAGCTTCAATTAACTTTGCTTGACATAATAGAAGATAAAAATTATTGGGGAGGGTTAATAGGAGTAGGAAGTAAGTTTATGGTAAATTCTTACTTTGCTTTGTATACAAAGCTACTTTATAAAACTAAAGGATTTGTAGAAGGGGTAGTAGCGCAGAACGGCTTGATTTTGCAAGTTGGTTGTTCTTTACATTATAGTGACTAGTTGAATATATTTAAATTTATACAGTATTGTAAACTGAAGACTTGTCAATTAAATATAATAATAAGGTGCCTTTTATAATTAAGGTAATATTTTTATTACATTAATTTATTAGAGTTCCGTCTAAGCCTATTGTACACATATTTTTAAATAGGATTAAAACCGAGCCTTGGTTGTAATTTCTCTTTTTATAAATAAGGTATAGGTAGCCTGACAACCCCCAACATAACTTATTAGAGTTCTTTCGAAATATAGTATCACTTATGTTTAGGTAAGTTTTTAACTGGTTTAATTTTAGTTTCGAAAGAAAACTCTATTGAATAGGAAGCTCCAATATAGCTTTATCTTCCTAAAGCAAGTAACTAATAGTAAATTACTGATAATGCACAAAGCGGTATGATTCAGTTAATGGCTTTGTTTCCGAAAATAACTTAATAAGGTAATTTGGATAGTTAACCAAACAAAATTAGCAATTCTATAATGTTGTCCTTGAGTGAGAGAGTAGGAAATATATATCGATAAAAGATACTTTTGTATTTATTTAGCCGGTTATACAATAAAGCCCTCCCAGTTATTCAATTAAATATCCCATTGAATAACTGGGAAGATAGAGGCTTTTAATCTAGAAAAGGTTAAAACTAATACCTACGCTAAATGGTAATATGCGTTCTACTTCAGGTCCTTTATTTGGATTAAAGACTGGTGAAAGGGTTTGATGATAAAAAACTCCAAATCGGTTCCAGCCTATGCGAGCTAGTGCACCATAATGTACTTTATTAAAATTAAATCTCTCTTTGGTAATATGGACTTTATTTTCTTTGTCTTCTTCGTAACGAATTTCAGTTGAAGGCCAATATTGAAAGCCAATATTACCGCCAATAGCTAGAAAAAAGCCTTCCTGAGGTTCTTCTTTGTTACTGTTAAATCTAAATTCAAGTGCTAGTTTTGCATGGTAGATAGAAAACATAGAGTTTTTGATATCTTTGGAATTATTGATGTTTACAGCTTTTCTGGCAGGCTCCATTTTAGTCTTTCGATCAGTATCATTGCTTCTAGCCATTGTATAAGCAGATTTGAAAGTATGGTCTGTATTGGCTATTCCTAATCCACAACTAACCATAAAATGTGATTTGCCAATAGGAATATTGTAATATAAGCTTCCATGTAGTGTCCTAGAGCCCCAAAAAGTTAAATCCATATGTTCAGGCACTCGGATGAAATTAGCAATTCCGTAATCAAGTACTAAACTTGTATATCTAAGAGGTATTTCTGGTTGAAGCTCATCTTCATCTTTAATTACATAATCATAGTCAGTCGCTTTATTTTGAGGCTCTTGGTTTGTTGCTTGTGCCCAGGTATATGCTGGCATCAAAAGGAATAACCAGGCACAAGTTAAATTTCTTATAAGTGTTTTTTTCATACCTATTTTATTTTTCTAAATTATAAATGTGTAAGGGCAAATCTAAAAATTTTTGCAATCTAGTCCAAACAAAAGTTACTTTATGCCATTTTATTAATTAAATTTGTAAACGATTACATAATGATTATGTGAGGACCTGTAGCTCAACTGGATAGAGCACTACACTACGGATGTAACGGTTGGGGGTTCGAATCCCTCCAGGTTCACAATATATTATGTAATTCAAAATCATGAGGGAGTATGGAATTAGTAAAGTTGTTTGCATTCCTACATATAGTTATATAAAACTTGCCTTTATAGAATCTTGCTTGCTACATATTATACTGAATTAACTTTCAAATTTGTCTTTTGTTAATTCCCATATTGCAATTCCCATGCTTACCGAAACATTTAGAGAGTGCTTGGTGCCATGTTGAGGAATTTCTAAAGCAAGATTACAAGCGGCTAAAGCCTCTTCCTGAATACCAAATACTTCATTACCAAATACCAATGCATACTTGTTATTGGCATTGGTTTGATAATCTTGCAAAGGTATACTTTTATCCGTCTGTTCTAAAGCAACTATTAAATATCCGCTATTCTTTAAAGATTGCAATAGAGTATAGGTATCAGGCACATACTCCCATATGACGGTTTCTTCTGCACCTAGTGCAGTCTTATGGATATCTCTATGTGGAGGTTGGGCTGTAATTCCACACAAATATATTTTCTCTAATAAGAATGCATCTGCTATACGAAAAGCTGCTCCTATATTATGCATACTTCTTAAATTATCTAATACTAATACCAACGGTATTTTAGGGGCATTCTTAAACTCTTTTGTAGAAAGTCTATTGAGTTCTTGGGTACTAAGTTTTTTCATAACGTTGTTATAAATTTGTAGGTAACGTATTATGTCTTAGTAAAATTTGTTAAGGTATATCTTAGACTAAGAATTCTATTTTAAAAACTTAAATATTATTATACTTATACTTGAGCTTATTGGCAGGGTATAGCATAACAAGATAGAGGTTAAATAGTTATAGTATAGTGATTAATAAGCTTAGATAATTGATTACTGTAACTCAACAATACATTACATTGTAAACTAAATTAAGAAACTATAGGTATAGTTGCTTGCTATTTAGGTTAATAAATATCCTATCTCTTAAATGTCAATTTAAATATAAAATTTATGAATCAGGCTACCACTCCATTAATGAAGCAGTATAATGAAATTAAGGCAAAATATCCTGGTTCATTATTGCTTTTTAGGGTAGGGGACTTTTATGAAACTTTTGGAGAAGATGCTGTAAAAGCCAGCAAGTTGCTAGATATTGTTTTAACTAAACGTGCTAATGGTGCAGCATCAGCCGTAGAATTAGCTGGGTTTCCACACCATGCACTGGATACTTATTTGCCTAAATTAATTAAAGCAGGGCATCGAGTGGCCATTTGTGACCAACTAGAAGATCCTAAATCGGTTAAAGGTATTGTAAAGAGAGGTGTTACTGAACTAGTAACTCCAGGTCTTTCTTTTCATGATGCGGTTTTGGAACGCAGACACAATAACTATTTAGCATCTTTATACTTTGAGAAAGAGCTAGTAGGTATTGCCTTTCTAGATGTTTCTACCGGTGAATTCCTTACGGCACAAGGAAAGGCTACTTATGTAGATAAATTGATGCAGGGATTTCAGCCTGCAGAAGTAATTATAAGCAAAAAGCAGAAAGCTACTTTTCAGTCATTTTCTAAAGAAGATTATCCTAGTTATGCCCTCGAAGATTGGGTATATCAGCCCGATTATGCACAAGAAAAACTCAACGAACATTTTGGTAGTGCTTCTATTAAGGGGTTTGGGATAGAGAATCTACCACTAGGGGTTATAGCTAGTGGGGCTATTCTCCGCTACTTAGAAGAGACAGAGCACAAAGAAAAGAAGCATATTACTTCAATTGCCCGTATTGAAGAAGACAAGTATGTATGGTTAGATAAATTTACCATTAGAAATTTAGAAATACTACAGCCTCAACAAGATGGGGGCGTGTCGTTGATTGAAGTGCTTGATAAAACAGTGACTCCCATGGGGGCTCGCTTAATGAAAAAATGGCTGGTGTTGCCCTTAAAGGATATACAGGCCATACAGAAAAGGCTGGATATTGTTGATCTATTTTGCCAGAATGCTAGTTTATGGGAAAGTATTTTACAAGAGCTTAAACAAATTAGTGATCTAGAAAGGCTTATATCTAAAGTGTCTGTTGGGAGAGCTACCCCACGAGATCTATTAGCTTTACAGAAAGCACTGCATCATACGCTTCCTATTCAGAACTATTTACAAACCAGTCAGCATGAGTTACTTGTAAAGTTGAGTCAACAGCTTCATAACTGTGAATACTTGGCTGAGAAAATTAGGAAAACATTACAGGACAATCCTCCGTTGTCTGTTACTCAAGGTAATTTAATACGCGAGGGTATTGATAGTGAATTGGATGAGTTAAGAAAAATAGCTTACCAAGGAAAAGATTACTTACTTCAGCTACAACAAAAAGAAATTAAAAATACAGGCATCAATTCGTTAAAGATTGCTTATAACAAGGTGTTTGGCTATTATTTAGAAGTCACTAACGTACATAAGTCTAAAGTACCAGCTTCATGGATACGTAAACAGACATTGGTAAATGCAGAACGCTATGTTACAGAGGAGCTAAAGACATATGAAGAAAAGATTTTACAAGCAGAAAGTAAGATGTTGGAAATAGAACAAAGGCTATACCAGCAGTTGCTAGATAGCGCCTTAGAATTCGTTCCACAAATTTTACAGAATGCAAAAATTTTAGCTCAAATAGATTGTTATCTTACATTCGCACAAGAGGCTAGAAAGCATCAGTACACCAAACCTATTCTTGCCGATCATAAAAAAATAATTATAAAAAATGGTAGGCATCCTGTTATCGAACAACAATTGCCTATTGATGTAAGTTATGTGCCCAACGATATTTATCTAGATAATGAAACACAGCAGGTTATTGTTATTACAGGTCCTAATATGGCTGGTAAGTCTGCATTATTAAGGCAAGTGGCACTCATTGTACTGATGGCACAGATAGGCTCTTTTGTTCCAGCCAGCCAGGCAGAAATTGGGTTGGTAGACAAGATCTTTACTCGGGTAGGGGCCTCAGACAATTTAGCGTTAGGAGAATCTACTTTTATGGTAGAGATGACGGAAACCGCTAGCATTATGCACAACTTAAGTGACCGTAGTCTCATTGTCATGGATGAAATTGGACGTGGAACTAGTACTTACGATGGTATATCAATTGCCTGGTCTATTATTGAATATTTACACAACCATTCTAAATACAAAGCCAAAACTTTATTTGCTACGCATTATCATGAGCTTAATCAATTAGCAGATCAGTTAGAGCGTGTTAAGAACTTTAATGTGTCGGTTAAGGAAGTAGCAGGTAAAATTATATTTTTACGTAAGCTTAAGGAGGGTGGAAGCGAACATAGTTTTGGTATTCATGTAGCTCAGCTAGCAGGAATGCCAACTCAAGTAGTAGAAAGGGCCAGTGAAATTTTGGGGCATTTAGAACATGGTAAAAAACGTATTGAAAATAAAGCTAAAATTAAAACCATACCTGCAAAAACTTATCAGCTAGCGCTTTTTGAAGCAGACCCTGGTATAGAAAAAGCAAAAACTTTACTTAAGCAATTAGACATAGATACGCTTGCACCTATAGAAGCTTTGCTAAAATTAAAAGAGCTTCAGGAGAGCTTAAAGTAAAATTTTGTAATATATATGTTAAAGGTAGACTATTATGCTGAGTCTGCTGCATAGATAACTTGTAGTACAGTTTCTCCTACGGCTTGTAACGTTTCTTTATCAATCAGGTTTAAATTATCAGCATGGGTGTGATGATAAGCTGGGAAGCAACCTTTAGAAGTAGGCTGGTGATCAATAATATTAATCATAGGAATAGAGGTATACTTATTAACAAAATAATGGTCATCTAAAATATAATTGTGGCTAGCTTGATTCCTAAAATAGTGTCCATATCCCAACGCTTGCGCTGTATTCCACATACTATTTACATACTTATTGGCATAATAGACAGACCAAGCTTCTTTGTAAAAAGTAGCTTTCTTACTTCCGACCATATCTAGCAAGATACCATAGTGTGCTGTATAATTGGCTTTGTGTGGGTGTTGCGACCAAAATTGAGATCCTAAACACCAAAATATAGCTCGGTTAGTAAGTTCTTTCTGGTATCCTTGGGGTGGCCCATAATCTTCTCCATCAAAAAGAATAATATCTATACCTACATTTTTAAAGGACATTTGCTTGATGTTACGTGCTAGCTCTAATAATATGCCTACTCCACTAGCTCCATCATTGGCGCCCAAAATAGGCTTTTGTTTAGAAATGGTATCTTTGTCAGCAAAAGGACGTGTATCCCAATGGGCTGCTAGTAAAATCCTATGTGTGCAAGCTTCATTAAAGCTGGCAATAATATTATAAAGCTCAAGTTTTACTCGATTAAAGGCAGTAGCTTGAAACTTTTGTACGTATACTTTATCTGCATATTCTTTTAGCTGCTGCTTGAGATATTTCTTACATGTCTTATGGGCTGTTGTATTAGGTACCCTAGGACCTAGATTCACTTGTTGTTGTATAAAATAATAAGTAGAGTCAGCATTAAAGTGTAAGGATGATGTATGTACATGTATATGTTTCTCAGTAGCAAGCGTATCACCTAAATAGGCGTAAGTATCTTTTATAGGTATAAGGTACAAAAGCAAATAACCTACTATATATAATATTCGCATAGTGGATATTTAGTTGACTAAGGTTCTATATCAATTACTTGTATCGGTTGATTCTTATGCTATGTATACTGGTTAACCATTAGCTTTTAACATATATGTTTAAGCTAATAGGTTCGGGTTATTTTGTAAAAATTGTTTCCAGCTTGTTGTACGTGTGTTACAACCTTGCTGTTGATAAGCATGGCATACGGCTACGGCTAAGGCATCAGTAGCGTCTAACTTTTCAGGCATAGACTTAGATGGTAGCATAGACATAAGCATATAAGCTACCTGTTCTTTGGAAGCATTGCCATTACCAGTTATGGCTTGTTTGATTTTACGTGGAGCGTATTCTGTAATGGGTACTTCTCGCATAAGGGCTGCTGCCATGGCTACGCCTTGTGCTCTACCAAGCTTAAGCATAGATTGTACATTTTTGCCATAGAAAGGTGCTTCTAAAGCTGCTTCGTCTGGTGTAAATTCATCCAGTATTTCTAATGTATACTTAAAAATCTTTTGAAGTTTAAGCGCATGCGAAGGGCATTGTTGGAGGTCTAAGATTCCATATTGTAAAATGCTAAATTGCTGGTGTTGTACGACTTTTATAACTCCATACCCCATGACCTGTGTGCCTGGGTCTATACCGATAATTATACGTTCTTGTAACAAAACTAAGGGTTTCTTTTTAGTTGAATAGGCTCATAAAAAAGTATGTGAGCTGATGATTGAGCCATTTCCTCAGCTTCTGTAGCTGTAACTATATTAACTTGGTCGTCATCGTAATAAGTCCATCTTCCTTCTTTTTGAATAAAAGTTGCAGCATGTCCGTTTTGTGGCAAACTACCAAAATGCACTGTAAACCCTACAAGCTTATAGTGTTGGTCTTGGTGCTTGTCAGTAGTTTGCTCCTTTTTAATTGTTAATGTCATAACATCTTTTAATCTTTCTTGAATTCTGACTGGGGTTGTTCCATCTTCTTGAAGTCTATATGGACAAACTTCTAAAATTAACAATCCTTTATAAAGATTATCAATATCTTTTAGTTTTTTTTTCTAATTATGTTCGTGATAAATACTCCTTTATATATAACAAGATTAGTTAATGTTTCTTGTTGTAGAGTATAGTCAAAAATTTCTTGTATAGACCTTAGCTGATTATTTCCACGGTAGATAGAATAAATATGCCATGTGCTATTAACTACAGTTATTTTTTCCCGCGTGATAGGATGGAAGAACCTAGATTTTATACTGGCAGTTGGTAATGCCATCCAATTAAGAAAGTGTTCTAATAGTATGGTTGTATTGCCCCCTAGCATATAATCAGAGGTCCAGTTAAATGTAGGTACTAAAGCTTCAAAAACAGCTTTTGCTTCAGCTTTGTTAGCTACTTCTTTATCATCTTGAATCACTTTCATAAGTGCTTGAAGGGATTTAGCTAGTTTATCATTTTTTTCATTTATTTTAGGTAAATAAAATGCTTTTAGTATTTGTAATACACAGTTCATATAACAAGTTCCACCTAAATTAGGAATACCACCTGGTGAGCCTTCTCTTATCAGTATGTCTTTTGAAATAGCGGGTTGGTTGGAGCACTTACAACCTGACATCCAGCATAAACTGAGTAGGAACCAAATAACAAATTTTAATGGTTTCATCAGAGATATATTATACTGATTTGTAATTTACATCCTTATAGTCAAATACTAATTCTATATTAGCTATATGCCTAGCCAATTATATTAAAATTTTGAAACAGGATTACTTTGATATATTATAAATAGTTCAGCATTTATAATATGTACTTCTGCTTAAATATTTTCAAAGTTTAAGTACGTGTAAAAGGGCATCGATAAAACTCTAAGACACCAACCACCATATTATAGATTTATAAATTATTGGTGTACTACTTTAATAACACCATATCCTATTACACATGTGACTGGGTTTACATCAATAATAATACGTTCTTGTAACAAAATTAAGGTACTCTTCTTGATTGTCTAGGTTGATAAAAAAATAAATAAGATTCCTTAGCCCTAGCTTCAGCTTCTGTATCTGATACTGTGCTAACATTCTTATCATCATTATATAAAATCCATGTGTCATCTTTTTTAATATATGCCACATAGTGTCCACTGTCCGATTCCTTTCCTGTATGTAGAATAAAACCTGTAAGACTATAATATCGGTCTCTATCCATTTCGGCAGTTTTCTCTTTTTCTATTTTTAAACAAAAAGGATCTTGTATTTCCTTAGTTATCTTAACTTTTTTAAATTCCTTTTTTATAAGGGTGCCATCATCTGACCTAGTATTGCCTCCCTCAGTAGTGAACCGCTTAAGCTGCAATACCAATATGCCTTTGTAAAGGTTGTCAAGGTTTGCTAGAAGCGACACTTTCTCTACTTCTACTCTAGCTTTACCAGGCTCCCACTCATAATCTTTTATCCTTTCTCTCTTCAAGCTGTTGTTGAAAAGGTCTTGCATAGAGTCAGGCCTATTTTCTTCTATTCCTAATTCTACTGGATAAGTAAGCCATGGTGAATCAGGAGTTGAGCGAATTTCTAGAGTTGTAAGATTAGTTACCGTATAGCATGTTTTGGCAAGAGACAACTCCATCCAGTTGAAAATTAGTTTTATTAATTCTTCCACATCTTCTTGGTGCCTAGGATCTGGTTGCCAGTCAAATTTATTATGCAGAGCTTTAAAAACTGCTGTTGCTTCTACTCTATTGGCTACGTCTTTATCATCTTGAATCACTTGTGTGAGAGATTGAAATGCCTTGGCTAGTTCGTCATTTTTCTCGTTGATTTTAGGTAAGTAAAATGCCTTTAGTGTTTGTAATACAGAATTCATATAGCAGGTTTGGCCTAGGTTAGGTATACCGCCTGGCGAACCTGTGCCTGGTTCTCTTAGTGAAGGTTGTGTGTCTGTTATGGGTGAATCAGAGCAATCAGCATTTTGGCAATTTATTATCCAAAATAAAAAGAATATAACCCATGTAAGCTTTTTTAATGAGCGCATAAGCCTCTTCTTTGACTTTTACGTAAGTTATTAATTTTTTGCCTTTTAAACTTAACTTTATGCTTAGTTTCTTAGCTTTTATGCTTGTTTCTCTAGCTAATATGTAAATTCGCTTGATAAATTTACGAATATTTAATTTTGATAGAGGCTTATTGCTCTTAGACCTTGTTGCTTTTATTCTTTAATTTTTACAAGTTCTGTATGCTTACTAGAATATTTAAGCTTTATGGAGCTATGAAATTTTAGGCTAATATAATAGAGTTACTCTGAAATCTACCACCTAGCCACATTCAAATTGCCTGATGATTATATTTTAGGGATTGAAAGATTTCTAATAAACCCACTGCAATTTCTAGGATAAGCACAGGAGCTCTAATTTAAAAATAAGGGGAGTAGCAAAGTATTCAGATAGAATGCTAATTATAAGTGCATCAATTTTACCAAGCTTATAAACCAAGTTATCTAGATAGTATAAGTTGTAAAAATACATTAGGATAGTTTGTACGCTTGTCCAATCTGCTAATTTATATTCTCTAAATATTCCTAATTTTGAAAAAAACTATCTCTCCCTGAGTCCCAAATTGTAAATTTTGCTTGATGGGTTGTTGCTTATGTATTAATATTAAGCTTCTTCCTAAACCTATCACTTGGCCACATTTAAATACATTTATATTTAGGTTTAATGAGGTTTCAGAAGAAATCTTTTATAAAAATATAAATAATAGGAAGGGTACAATAATAGTCTTAATTGGCTTTTGTTTCTTATAAAAAGAAGTAATGTAAACGTATAAGTTACTTTAAAAACAAAATTTTTAAGGTATACTTCTTCAAGGTTGCTCTCTTGTATATATAAATACGTTGAGAAGAATTGATTAAGCAGATTTAAGATCTTGTTAATAAAAAGACTACAATTAAAGATCGTAAGCTATTTAAGTTAAAATATAGGTTATTAACTTCTTCTTCAAAACCTAGACAATTAGCTTTTCTACAAATCTATACAGCATAAACTTAAAAAATAAATGAAATTTAAGTAGCTTTGGTAGCTATTGTTATTGGGAAAAGTAACAAGCAAGTTGCATAATTTATTTTTCAACCAACACAAAGGATATTTTTTAATAAGGTTGCTGCATAAGTTTGACCTTTCTAATATTTTACTATGCATAGAATAAGGAGTTACTCTATACTTGGCATTACACTACTGGTTACACTATTTTTAAATCTTAATATAGGAAAAATACCACCCATAGCTAAGTTCTTAGATCCTTTTCAAGGCTTTTGGCAAAACTCAGAAGCAAAGCCTATGCAATTGCCTTCTCATTTGTCATTATCAGGACTACAAGATGTTGTCAGTATTTATCTTGACGAAAATCTTATACCCCACATACAAGCTAAGAACGATAAAGACCTATACTTTGCCCAAGGTTATATAACAGCCTTGCATAGACTTTGGCAAATGGAGTTTCAAACACATGCAGCTGCAGGTAGGGTTGCAGAAGTAGTAGGTCCAGTAGCCATCAACTATGACCGCTTACAGCGTAGAAAAGGTATGGTTTATGCAGCAAAGAATGCACTTGATACAGTACAAAAAGACCCTGTAATCAATGAGATTGTGACTGCTTATACAGCAGGTGTAAATGCATATATTAACTCACTAAATTATAAAAAATTACCTGTAGAATATAAGTTGCTTGCTTATACACCAGAAAGTTGGACACCTTTAAAAACTATGCTGGTAATTGTTCAGATGGCCGATAATATGAGTGGGTATGAGCAAAGCTTACAGCACATTCATGCTTTCCACTTATTAGGAGAAGATAAGTTTTCCTTTTTATTTCCAGATTATGACTTGGCGCACGAACCTATTATTCCAAAAAATACACCTTGGAATTTTAAACCTCTTAACCTTAAACCTTCTTCAATAGATACAAAAATTGAGTTTGATAATAAATTTGTTCCTATTTCTGACTCCCAAGTACCTAATAAAATACAAGCATTACCTAACAATGGTAGTAACAACTGGGCAATATCTGGAAAAAAAACAGTTACTGGTCGTCCATACTTAGCGAGTGATCCACATCTTAACCTGCGGTTGCCTTCAATATGGTATGGTGTTCATTTACAATCTCCGAGTGTAAATGTAGCGGGAGGTACGCTTCCTGGTACACCAGGAATCCTTATTGGGTTCAATGATTCAATTGCGTGGGGACTTACCAATGCAGCATGGGCAGTACGCGATTGGTATGCTATTGACTTTAAAGACAGTACAAGAGCAGAGTACTGCTATGATAGTTTGTTACTTAAGTCTCAATTTGTAGTTGAAGAAATAAAGGTAAAGAATAGAGAATCTGTATTCGACACAGTAGTATATACTCACTTAGGGCCTATTGTCTATGATGATAATTTTACAGACCCCAACCATTGTAAAAATTTGGCCATGAAGTGGGTAGGCCACTATCCAGGTAATGAAATCCTAGCTTTTTATATGATCAATAGGGCAAAAAACCTACAGGATTTTGAACATGCGCTACAATATCACCACGTGCCTGTACAAAATTTTGCTTTTGCTTCTGTGCAGAATGATATAGCAATGGAAATAGCTGGTAAAT
>ERZ778018.1678-NODE-1678-length-16846-cov-7.662557_pt1 | contig 16846 bp, 14 predicted proteins | sample MGYA00375748_ERZ778018 | MGnify/ENA primary metagenome ERZ778018 (study PRJEB29350, sample SAMN05509839) | bioreactor metagenome | biome: bioreactor; material: wastewater | place: South Africa: University of Cape Town | collected 2014-04-22 ... | reverse complement strand
GGGTTCGATTCTGGACCCGGATCTTCCGCAAGATCGCCTTGACGTGAACCTTTACAGTCGCTTCCGCGATATCGATCTTGCGTGCAATTCCCTTGTTGGAATTACCTTCAATCAAACAGCGAAGGATGACCAGTTCGCGCGGAGAAAGTTGCGGCGCAGCTGCATCCTCAGCGGTGACGATGATCGTTCGCTCGGTCTCAGCCACCGGTGTGGTCCTGCTCCGATGATCGTTTTTGATCGCCGAAGACGACGATAGAAACGCCGGCGGAAAGACCGTCTCACCCATCATCACCAGTTCGATGGATTTGACGAAGGCATCGCAAGACATGGAGCTGACAAAATAGCCAGCGGCGCCCGCCTCGAATGCCAAGTCGGGCTCGGCTTGCCGATAATGGTCGGCAACAACCGCGATACGGCCGGTGGGATATTGATCCCTCACGAGTTCGATTTGCTCAATGGCGAGATCGAAATCATCGCTGGTGTGAACGATCAAGAACAGCAACTGCTGTGATCGAGCTGCGCTGGTCAACTCGTCGAGACATGAAACCGATGCCAGAATGCGAAAATTCTTCACACGCAGGATTCGGACCATTCCTTCTCGAATAAGCACACTTTTTCCAATTAAAATCGTGCCGAAAGATTCATGCCGCCTCATTCGACCCTCCTGGTCAGTAGATAAATGATTGCTCCGCAAAATGGATGCTCGGAGTCATTTTAAGACAGATCGGAAAGCGCCTGTGTCTGGCTTTTAATTCTAAGTTTGCATCTTCTCGTAGGGATCCGGGAACCCTACGTTCCAAACCGGACGTTGTATCGTTTCCGGATCGCATGAGGGTCCGTTTCAAGTTCCTTTAATGGAACTTGCTGACAGGCAGCGCTGGCGAGGAGTGAGAAAGGTGTTTTGGCGATAAGAATATTACGCTGACGCAAACTCATTGCGGTTCTCTCGAAATGCAACGCTACGAAATGATCGTCATCTTGTCATCTTGCTCGATAAGAACCTCACGATGCTCTGCACTTATCGAAGTTTCTGTTCAATATTGAACATCAGGTGGGCTCTCGCTTTATCGTCTCTTCAAAGTTTCGAGGAGATTTTGCGTATTGATTGAAATTTGTGGATCACCTCAGCTCAACTTTGCTCACAAATCGCTGATCATAAGCTCCGCATTACAACCATCTTAATTCGTTCGTTGCCGCTCCCGGATAGCGGCAAGCACTCGCAGCGACGGCCCGCTCAACGGATGCAACAGTAAAAAGCTGCAATCGAGAATATTTCAATTTTTGATTTAGTTAAGGATCGAACGGCCACTTTGCGACTGTCGGCCACTATTCTCAGCCGACAATAAGCGTCGCAACGTTTCCCGCCCGCGACTGCTAGGGTCCGCTATTGTCATCCACGCACAGTGCGCGTTCGTCCTGTAGAACTATGGCAGATTTGTCGTGCAGTATGGCATTCAAAAGCGACCCGTGGACCTTGATCGTTCCATTGTAGCTTATGAACCCAAGTCGTTTGAATTTGTTCATGAAAAAGCTGACTCGCGACCGAGTCGAGCCGATCATTTCCGCGAGTGTTTCCTGGTTGATATCAATATCGATCGGCTGCGCTTCTTTGCCAAAATTCGCCAGCAACAGCAGCACACGCGCCAGGCGCTTCTCACTCGGATTGAAAAGCTGGTCGACGAGATCTTCCTCAATGCGACTATTGCGCGAAATCAGATGCATCATAAACAATTGAGCGAATTTCGGCTCGACCTCGAGCATCCGCGCCATTGCTTCCTTGGATATTCGCGTAACGACACTGGCCTCATGCGCCACCGTTGTGGCGACACGAAATCGGCGGCCATTCCAACAACTTTCGCCAAAGAATTGTCCGGATTCCAGAATGCCGACGATGGCTTCCTTGCCCTCTTCGGATACCACCACAAGTTTGATTTTTCCCTTCTGGATATAGAAAACTGTATCCGCGACATCCCCCTGCGCGAATACAATGTCGCCCTTCTGAAGCTCTGAAATCGATTTTCCCGTTCCGACTTTCGCTAGAAAGGCGCCGGGGTCAAACACGTCGTTCTCCGATGTAATCAAGACGACACCTCGTTCGCTACGCTCAAGGCACCTCATCGTCCATGACAATAGTAATCAAACACGAGAAAAGGTTCATAGCCAAAGGGATCGGGAAGGATCGAGCAAGGGTAACAAGAAAGTGAGCCGACAGAGGGGACGCATTCTCAGGCGGGTTCTTGTGACAGCGACGTTTTGGTTTCCGGCATGGCCGTCCAGATAACGGCGAGGCCCACCATCGCCACTGCGGCAAGGCCCATGAACGCGACGTCATGCCCGAAGTGATCGCTCGCATAGCCCGCGAGCGCAGGGCTGAGCGATGCACCGATGCCCGTGGCGGTGCCGACGACGCCCTGCGCCAGGTTGAAGTGGCCGGAGCCGTAGGTAACGTCGGCAACGATCAGCGGAACCATGACACCGAAAACCGCTGCTGTGATGCCATCCAGAGCTTGAATGACAACCAGCATCGAGGGGTCGCTGGTCATCGAGAAAAGGCTCCCGCGAAGCGCCAGCGCCGCGAACGCCAACATGAGAAGCGGACGCCGTCCCCATGACTGAGCTTTGCGGCCGACCGAAGGCGATATCAGCGCAACCATCGCCTGGGGAACAATGATGCTGGCGGCGATCAGGGCCGGGGCCGAAGCGCTCGAACGCGCCGTCACGACGCCCGCCATCAGCGGCAGCATCGCGGCGTTGGCCAGCTGAAGCAACAGCACGGTTGCCGCAAAAATGAGCAGTGGGCGTTGGCGCAACAGATGAAAGATGCTGGTCGCGCGGGGATCGGGCTTGGGCCGCGAGACCGCGCCATGCGCCTGTTGCGGATCGATCTCACGGTCACGAATCCGCCACAGCGACAGCACCGTTGCCACCGCAAACACAAAGCTGACGACGAACACCATCCGGCTTGAGAGCAGATAGCCGATGCCGCCCATGATAGCCGCGGCGCTGCCGTTGCCGAGGGACGCAAACCGTGCATTCCGGCCCAATCTCTCGCTGATCGCCCGTGGCCCCACCAATCCGAGACTGATCGCTGCGATCGCCGGGCCGAGCACGCAGCTCGCCGCCGCATGTAGGGTCGCAGCGATGGCGATTACCGGGAAGATCGGCCACGCCGCGTAAGCCAGCGCCACAAGGCCGATCGTCGCCACCGCAAGACCGGCCACAAGCCGCTCCGAACGGACGGCGTCGATGATGGCTCCGCCGGGCATCTGACCGATCAGGCCGATAACGCCGCCAATCGACAGGACAAGACCGATCTCGGTCAGAGTCCATTTCTGGGTGGTCAAATAGACGACGACGAATGGGCCAAAGCCGGTCTGGAGATCCGCGAGAAAGAAGATGAACCAGTCCAAGCCGCGCTGGCTCTGTGGCGAAGGAACCGGTTGCCCTGGAGCGGATGGTGCCGCCCGTGACACTGTGTCCACACCCTTGCCGTCCGCCCGCCGCTGCAACGACCGATCCAACTCGATGGGAGCGTCAACAACATCGCGTTCCGTCACGACATCAAAACCGTAGCGGGTTCAAACTTCCGGAGGCCCCCAGCACCACGACCGGCGTGCCTTCCTTGTATTCCGGCGCCGCCTTGACCTGATCCAGCGTCAGGTCGAGGGTGATGCTGCTGTTCTTGCCCTGCACCTGGCCGAAGTGCAGAGCATTCCAATCGACAACGATCTTGCGGCTGCCAACGCCGAGAAACCCGCCGAAATCGATGACGGCAGCGCGCACCGCGCCGCTCTTGTCGGCGATGATGTCGACGATACGCCCCATGTTCTCACCGGTCGAACTCTTGACGTCGCGACCAAGCACGCCATGCGCGTCGGCCGCTCCGATCACGGTGATCGATGGCGGAGGTGGCGCCGGTTTGGCGGTCTGTGGAGGAGACGCCGGCGGAACCGCGCCGGAATTTGCTGGCGGCGCGCTGGCGTCATCGGCCGCGACCGAGACCCCGACGGCACTAAGCGCCAGCATCATGGCAATTGCAACCGCGCCGATTGACCGCATGACCCCTCCGCAAATTCCGATAAAGTCGAAGCGAGTTCGATAAAACTTCATCACTCGACTCCGTCTGAGCTACTCGCCACATCAATGCGCGAACACCATCGATACTTCGACCCGGCCACGCGATCGCAAGACTTCGAGCGAGACGCCCTCGCCGTGACGACGCAATCGAAAATCGACGCTACTCTCGCCAAGCGACAGATCGCGCACGATCACCTCGTTGAGAAACGCCGGAAGATGCGGATTGCGTAGCCGTATCTCACCGGCATCGGCATCGAACTCCAGTCCGAGCGTCGCTTCGAGCAACGATAACGGCGTTGCACTGGCCCACGCCTGCGGCGCACAGGCCACCGGATATAGTGTCGGTCCGCGCCGCCGTTCGCGGCGAAATCCGCAGAACAGCTCAGGCAGTCGCCGCAGTTCCATGTAACTGGCGGCGTCGAACAACCCCTTGAAGACAGAAGCCACCGAATGCTTGAGGCCATAACGAGCTAGGCCAAGCGCGATCAGGGCATTGTCGTGCGGCCAGATCGATCCGTCATGATAGGACATCGGATTGTAGCGCGCCTCGCCGTACGCCACGGTCCGAATCCCCCAGCCGCTGAAAAACCGCGGGCGCATCAAATCGGCGGCAACCAGCCGCGCCCTGTCCTCGCGGACAATTCCGGTAAACAGAAGCTGCCCCGCGTTCGACGTCCGCACTTTGCATGGTTGCTTGGCGCCATCCAGCGCCAGCGCGTAGGTGCCGAGATCGTCGCACCAGAAAGCGTCTTCAAACCGCTGAGCCAGCCGCACGGCATCGTCTTCCAAGGCGCGCGCACGGTCCATCAATCCGAGGCGCCGCGCGCAGCGAGCGGCGAGCCGCTTTCCTGCAAAGACATATCCCTGCACTTCCGCAAGCGCGATATCGCCTTCCGCCAATCGTCCGTCGGCATGGAAGATGGCGTCGAAGGAATCCTTCCAGCCCTGATTGACCAGTCCTTGCTCGGACGCACGCTGATACTCGACGAAACCGTCGCGGTCGCGATCGCCGGGTCCGTCGATCCAGCCCAACGCGGCTTCCACCGCAGGCCACAACTCTGCAAGCGTCGCGACGTCGCCGGTGCGCTCGACATAAAGACCGACCAGCAGAACAAACAAAGGCGTAGAATCGACGCTGCCGTAATAGCAGGCGAACGGCACCTCCCGGAGCACGGCCATCTCGCCGCCGCGCATCTCGTGCAGGATTTTCCCGGGTTCGGCGTCGGACAGCGGATCGGTTGCCTTGGCCTGAAATCTCGCCAGCCGCCGCAGAACGCCGCAGGCCACGCGCGGATCGATCCACAGCATTTGAAGCGCGGTAATCAATCCATCACGGCCGAATGTAGTGGAGTACCATGGGATTCCGGCATAGGGGTAACGACCGTCCGGCGTTTCGGTCATCAGCATGTTGAGATCAGCCATCGACTGGCAAAGCACCTCATTGAAGATGTCGTTGGACGATTCGATCGTGGCGGCGCCCGCCGTCGATTCCCGCATTTCGCGGCGATGTGCGAGCAGCCCGCGAAAGAACGGAGGGATTTTTTTTTCCGTCGGCAAGTTGCAGGAAATCGCGACGAACAACGAAGCAACTTGCTGCGGCGCCAGTTTGAGACGATAGCTGGCGCTGCTGACGGACAGCGTCGTCGGCGATGGATCGAAATGTACTCCCGTTGTCCGGACATTCTCATCGAGCCCGGTGTATATCAGGCTCACATCCGCCGGCCCGTGTATTTCCGACAGACTCGAGCCTCGGCGCGGACGCCTCTCGCCACGCACTTCGAACAGGTCGGCGAAATCGCTATCGAACAGGAATGTCAGGTCGAAACGCGCGGTACGGTCACCATGATTCTGCACGCCGATCCGCTGATAAGCCGTCGCGCGCCACAGGAAGATCGTGCGCACGATATGGATCATGTCCTTCTGGAGGACGATCCGATCGCCGCTGAAGATATCGGGATTGGTGAGATCGACCGTCAGCCCTGAATTGTCATCGCGCAGGTTCGAGCCGAGCAACAACGGCTGCATATCGTTCAAGACCAGTTCGAACCGCGCGAGATGCCGGGTATCGGAATGGAACAGTCCGTCCGGTCCGCCGGCGGAGGCTCCGATATCGCCGTGACTATCCAGCACGAGAAAAGTATCGTCGTGCTTCAGGGTTCGCCGTGGCCGCGCCAACGGCCCCGTCATCGGAATGTAGAATGGCGACTCCGAAAGGGTCGCCTCTCTTTCCGTCACTCCGATCCGGGTTGCGGCCTTGATCGCCATCTGAACCTCCGCAAGGTTGGAAGCATTTCGCCCGAGCGGCACGGCCGCATTCATACGCTCTTCAGCCTATGCCGCATGAACGGCAAGGCGACGCATCTCCTGAGTCACGAGTTGCCGATAAGGCCCCTGAGCGCGCATCAGATGATCGGGGGGACCATCCTCAATGATGTGGCCATTTTTGAGCACGACGACACGATCGAAATTGCGTACCGTGGTCAGCCGATGCGCAATGGCAATCACGGTGCGCCCTCGCATCAGGCGGCCAAGCGCCTCGCGAACCGCCTCTTCGGATTCGGTGTCGAGGGCGGCCGTCGCCTCGTCCAGCAGCACGATCGGTGCGTCCTTGAGAAATGCGCGCGCGATCGCGATGCGTTGACGCTGCCCCCCGGAGAGCCTGACGCCTCTGTCTCCGACCAGCGTAGCAAGCCCTTCGGGTAAGCTATCGACAAAATCACAGCGCGCCGCGATGGCCGCGCGCCGCACCTCGTCGTCGGTAGCGGTCGGGCGGCCGTACCGGATGTTGTCCACAATCGATCGATGGAACAACGAAATATCCTGCGGGACGACCGAGATCGCGTCACGCAAACTTTGCTGCGTGACATGGGAGATATTCTGGCCTCCGACGGTAACGCTGCCGCTGTCCACGTCATAGAAGCGCTGGAGAAGGGAAAACAGCGTGGATTTTCCGCCGCCGGACGGACCGACAATGCCCACCCTCTGGCCGGGCGGGATCCGCAACCGCAATCCGTCGAACACCTCGAAGCCGTCCGGATAGCTGAACGAAACATTGTCGAAGGAAATCGCCACGCCTTTCTTGGTCAGCGGCGCGGCCTCCGGATGATCTTGAAGCTCATGCGGAACCAGAAGCGTCGCGATCGCTTCTGACATTCGTGCGACGTGCTGCGTCACATCCACCAAGGCCACCGCAAGATCCCGCGTCGCGTGCAGGATCGAAAGACCCAACGTACAAACCAGTACCACGTCGCCGGTGCTCGCGCTGCCGCGCTGCCAAAGTACGATTGCCCAGGCCAACAGGCCGACAGTAAGGACGACAGTGACCGCAGCGTGCATCAACCGCAGCTTCTCGAGATAACGCAGGCTTCTGCCGCGTGCCTTCATCTCGCGATCGACGGTCGCATCAAACCGATCGTGCTCATGACGCAGGCCGCAGAAGGCGCGCACCAGCGCCATATTGTTGATGACGTCCACCATCTCGCCATCGACGGCGGCCGCCTTGCCGGCAAAGTCGTCATGCAGCGGCTTACCGGCCGCCGCCATCCTGAACATCGCCACCACCACGATCCCGGCGATCACCGCAAGGCCGGTGGCCATTGGAACACTCACGGTTCCGATCAGAAGGATCGCCGCAATGGTGGCGATGCATGGGGGCAGCACATTCCAGGCGAACATGTTTTCGACTGTGAATACCGCGTTCGACGCCGCAGTGATCCGGCTGCTCAACATTCCCGGCAGCCGGTTGGCGAAATAGCTCGGCGCGTGCCCGGTCAGATGCCGGAAAATATCGGAGCGTAGATCACCCGTCACCTCGACAAATGTGTAGCTCGCAATCCAGCTCGCAACACGCCACAAAAAATTGTCGGCGCAAATCAATCCCATGAGAAGAGCGAATGCCAGCCATACGCCATCGGCTCGGCTCGGCCCTGCGGCCAACGCATCGACAAGCGCTTTGACCCCGTACTGCGTTCCGACCGAACACGTCACCGCCGCAATTACCGCACTGAGGATCATCACATGCGCCGTGAAGTGTCGGCGCAGATAGCCCATCACCAATGGGAATGGGCGATCGGCATAAGTTGATAGATTATCCATCGAATATTGAGCCTCGCTTTGGAAAGAACGACGTTGCGGGAGTGAGCGCAGCCGCGATCAGCTATCCACTGTTGGAAGAAGATCCCCACAATTGCTTCAGACACGCCTTCGCGTCGCCACATACCTCGATCCAACAGACCGAACACCTCTGACGTTATCGTCCTGTTGCATCAGCAATGCGGCTGCGTGCAGGAACTTGGCTTGTCGGAGGAACCCTACAGAAGCGAAAACGTTCCCCGCGTCGGGCAGGGCTGAACCTCGTGCGGTGAAAATCGCAAACCAAAATTCGACAGGAGGTTGTTTGATGCGCATCGCGCAAATTGCTCCGCTGACGGAGGCTGTTCCGCCCAGGCTGTATGGCGGCACTGAACGGGTGGTTCATTGGTTGACGGAGGAACTTGTCGCGTTAGGGCACGATGTCACATTATTCGCCAGCGGTGACTCGCACACATCCGCCCGACTTGAGCCAGCGTGGCCGAAAGCCTTGCGTCTTGACGGCTCGGTTCGCGACCCGAACGCGCTTCACATGGTCATGCTGGAGCGTGTCCGCCGCAAATGTGATAACGGAGAATTCGATTTCCTGCACCTTCATCTCGACTACTATCCGTTCTCGCTGTTCTCCAGACAGCCTACGCCGTTCCTGACGACGCTCCATGGACGCCTCGATCTTCCGGAGCATCAGCCGGTCTTTTCGACGTTCTCATCGATCCCGGTGATATCGATCTCGAACGCACAACGGCGGCCCGTTCCGCACGCGCGATGGCTGCGCACCATTCATCATGGGCTTCCCGAAAAGCTATTGACGCCACAGCCGGTCAGGCCGGGCTATCTCGCCGTGCTCGGTCGCATCGCACCCGAAAAAGGCGTCGACCGGGCGATCAGTATCGCGATCCGCTGCGGCATCCCGCTCAAGATCGCTGCGAAGATCGATCGCGCCGACGAGGAATACTACCACGAGCGGATCCGCCCCATGATGAACCATCCGCTTGTGGAATACATCGGCGAGATCAGCGACCACGAGAAATCCGACTTTCTTAGCGGCGCCATCGGCCTCATGGTTCCGATCGATTGGCCGGAACCGTTCGGGCTCGTCATGATCGAGGCCATGGCTTGCGGAACGCCGGTGATTGCCTTCAATCGCGGCTCGGTCCCCGAGATCGTCGATGATGGAAAAACTGGATTCGTCGTCGAGGACGACACCAGCGCCGTCGCGGCTGTCGATCGATTGGCAACACTCGACCGAGCGGACATCCGCAAGGAATTCGAGAAGCGCTTTACCGCGCGTCGGATGGCGCTCGACTATCTCGAAGCCTACCGCGAATTGATGGATGATGTGGAACCTCATATCAAACTTGTCAGCAACGCTGGCTAGCCGTCGGTATCTCGCACAAGCTTGGCGGACGCGACCGGATCGGCCGACCTACGGCCAGCTCCGGTCGGCGGCGAGCACACAATCACCACCTCATATTCATCGAAAGACCACACAAAGCACGGCCAAACACCATGCTCTGGCAATACTATCCCGGACGTGGTCGGCAGAAGGAGCAACCCCATGCGAACCTTGGCTACATCGGCTATTGCCGCACTCCTCATCCTTGGCGCCCCGAGCCTTGCCCAGACGCAAGCGACGCCGGCCCCTTCAAATACCGAGACGCAATCGCAGGAGAGCGGTGTCACGATCCGCAGCATTCAAGTCATCGACGTCGAGGATCTCGAATCCAGCCTGCGCGCGAAAATCGATTCGCTTCTCGAAAATGCGAAACCGGAAGACTTGAAATCGCTTCGCGATTCGATTGACGCGACTCCTCAAGCCGTCTCCGCACTGAAGGCGAAGGGACGCGTCTCCGCCCAGGTCGTCGCTATCAATGTCGACGATAACGGCATCCTGACGATGTTCACCAAAAAGAGCGCATGATCGCTATTAAATGGAGCATGAACGCCATGAAACTGAACGCGGCACAAGTGAGCGAAACCCTGACGCAGATGGACGCGCGGGTTCTACCCGACGATCACCCCGCGGTTGGCAAATTGAGTGAATTGTTCGGTGACCACACCTTCTTTGTCGATGAAAGCGGTCTGAAGGTTCTAGAATCGACCGGATCTCCGGAAGCTGAAACTCAGGCCGGCTCGGTCGTCAGCCTTGCCGACTGGAGCGACGCGGCGGCCAGCACACTGAGAGCTCATCAACCGACGCCGACCGGCGTGGTGGTCGTCCTGAGCCAATCCAAGCATTGACGTCCGTCCCGGGCTACGCGGTCGCCTCTATCTCCATCCCCGCTGGCCCTGAATACGCGTCAGGCCGGTCCACGCGGATCACGGCTTGACGCCCTACCCACGTTCGATGGGCAGACTCTCATCTTTCGCCCATTCGCTCATCGACGCGTCATAGACTGCGATGTCGGTATAGCCGAGTTGATACAATAGAAATGCATCGAGCGTTGCCGCGATACCACCTCCGCAATAGAGCAGCATGGATTTGGATCGATCGGCACCGACTGCCTGAAATAGTTGGGTGGCTTCCTCAGGCGTTTTGAATGCAAGCGAGTCTGAATCCAATAGCGCGGCAGCCGGCACATTGACGCTGCCCGGGACCCGTCCCGGTCTGCCATAGCGCGGGTTGTCTCCCTTATGCAGTTCTGAAGAGAGCGCATTGATCGTACAGGTTTGCGCATCGCCGATTGCGCCGGCGACCTCGTCCTTGCCGACAAAGAGCCCTGGACGCGGCCGGGCGGTGAACGATGCAGACGGATATCGCCTCTCCCCCGTCTCGGTCGGTCGGCCCTCGGCCTCCCATTTGTCGATCCCGCCATCCAGAATCGCGACATGGTCCCATCCGACGGCTCGTAGCATCCACCAGATGCGCGTCGCCCATTGCGGGGTCTTGCGTGCATACAACACCACACGCAAGCCATTGCCGATGCCCCTCTCAGCGAAACGGGCCGCGAGTTCTTCAAGCGGCAACATCATAAAACTATAGCGGCTTTTGCCGTCGGAAAGCTCATCTTGAAGATCGAGAAAGGCTGCTCCGGGAATGTGCCCCTTGCCGTAGTCTTCACGGCCGCTCTCCACCCGATACGGCCGACCTGTGCCACCTTCGTAGCGCAGATATGTCGTGCAATCGAAAATGCGCAGATTCGGGTCGGAGAGGTGACCTGCCAGCCAGTCCGTGCTGACAATGGCATCGGGATGTGCATATCGCGTCGGTGTCAGCATGAAGGCCTCCCTTGAACTTGTAACAATCCGAACTCAACTCCAATGATGCCCTCATTGTTAGTGAGGTCGTCAATGAGTTCAATGATAAACCACGCTCGCGGACTGGAGGGCCGGCGCGCCGATCACGACACCCACGCCGTCGGATGAACCACCCCGATCGACAGACAACCTATAAAAGATCGGCATGGCAGCCAGACGCAGATAAGAACACACGCTCTGGGCCTCGATAGGCTAAGGATATCTGGCACTCGATCAATTTTGGCGCACGCCGCGCCGGATACATCACGAGGTTCGTATGGACGGCTCAGCGTCCGACAAAAGCGCGATCATAAATCCCGACTGGCCGCTGGATATCTACCATGTCTTCAAGCAGATCCAGATCGGACAGGTTTGTTATGTGCCGGATGCCGGGCACTCCAGGCTGATCACACTGTCGCATCAAGACCCACTGATCAAAACCACAGTGCTGACCACCGAGGAAGAAGGCGTGGCGCTTTGTGCCGGCGCGTGGCTTGGTGGCCAACGCGCTGTTCTGCTGATGCAATCCAGCGGCGTCGGCAACTGCGTCAATATGTTTTCGCTGATGAATTCCTGCCGGCTGCCATTCCTGACCTTGGTGACGATGCGCGGCGAATGGGCGGAATTCAATCCATGGCAGATTCCGATGGGTCGCGCCACGCCCGGCGCGTTCGAGTTGATGGGAATCACGGTGTTGCGGATCGATCATCCGAGCGAGGCCGGCGAAGTCGTGTCGGCCGCGGCATCCCTGGCCTTCGACGGCGACCGCCAAGTCGCGATCCTGATTTCGCAGCGCCTGTTAGGACGAAAGAAATGGTGAAGTCTTCAACGTTCGGAGCGCTGGACCGCCGCGCCGCAGTCAAGGCGTTGCTGGACAATCGCAGAGACCTGCTGGTCGTCACCGGGCTTGGTTCGCCGTCCTACGATGTGTTCGCCGCCGGAGAGCACGACGGCAATTTCTACCTCTGGGGCGCGATGGGCGGAGCGGCCATGGTCGGGTTGGGCTTGGCCCTCGCGCAACCGAAACGCCCGGTCGTCGTCATCACCGGAGACGGTGAGCAATTGATGGGAGTGGGCGCGCTGCTCACCGTCGCCATTAGCAAGCCGGCCAATCTGACCATCGCGGTACTCGATAACGGTCACTACGGCGAAACCGGTATGCAACTCAGTCATTCCGGCCACGGCGCGCGGCTCGATGTGATTGCGCAAGGCGCGGGGTTTCCCTCCGTGACCGAAATATCCGACCTCGAAGGCGTCGCCGCGTTTCGTGACCGGATGCACGACCTTACCGAAGGGCCACGATTTGCTTGCATCCAAATCTCAAAAGACAATCCCGAACGGGTTCTGCCGCCACGGGATGGCGTCCATGTCAAGAACCGCTTCCGCCAACATCTCGGATTTGCTGTCAAATAGGCACCCAAAAGACCAAGATTACAACAATTAAATCAATGCATTATGGAAAATAGGGGAACTCAAGCATTCCGATGGTCGTATTGTTTGTCCCAATCTACCGTCGCAATGACGCGCCCTCCTCCATCTCGCCGGCTGCGCTGAACTGCCGAAGTGCTTGCACGCAATCCGAGGATAAGAGGTCCGTCGACTTCCCCCATGTCAGCGTCGAGATTCCCCGACCGCACCGAACCATATTTTTGTCCATGGTCACGGTGTAAGTGCAGAACGCGGCGGCCCCGTTCACGTCACGGCGGCACGACCAACAATCCTGCGCCGAAGGGCGCCGCTCTATCGAGGCAAGATGGCGATACTCGGAAAAATACTGAACTGCACCAAGGGCGACCTCTCCTCCAATTGCGACCACGCACTCGACTTCGCGGCAGACGTGCAAGCCAACCACATCAGGGCAAAGATCGAAATCTCGAGCCCCGTGGCGGCCCCGACCTTGCCTTCACGTCGCGACCGGAATTGCCGTAGAGCAAAATCCCGTCGCGCATTATGTTCCAAAAGGCATCAAGCAGTTGGACGACAATGCAAGCTTCGCAACTTACAGACATCGCTGCCCAATTCGCCGGCGGTGGTGACGGGGCGCTCGATTACATGTGCCGCTCGCTCAGCGTCGACGGCCTGGACCTTGGTGTCGAACTGGATGGCGGCCCGCTGGTCGGCACATACGCCACTAGATTTGGTGAAACGAAGGATATCTGATGCTCGTTCTCGTGACCGGTAACGCAGGATTTATAGGCTTTCATACAGCGAAGCGGCTGCTGGAGCGCGGTGACTCGGTCGTCGGGATCGATGTCGTCAACGACTACTACGATCCCGCCCTGAAACAGGCTCGCCTCAAAGCGCTGGATGAAGTCGCCGCTCGATCACGTGGCAGCTACGCGTTTATTCGCGCCGATCTGGCCGACCGTCGCACGTTCGATACTTGTTTCGCGAACCATAAATTCGACCGGGTCGTCCATCTCGCGGCGCAAGCAGGTGTGCGTTACAGCCTGGAAAATCCGCGCGCCTATGTCCAGAGCAATATCGTCGCCTTTACGCATCTGCTTGAAGCCTGCCGCGAAGCGCATACGCCGCACCTGGTCTATGCCAGCACCAGCAGCGTCTATGGCGCCAACACCAAAATGCCGTTCAGCGAACACGACGGGGCCAACCATCCGGTGCAATTCTACGCGGCGACCAAGCGCGCCAACGAACTGATGGCGCACAGCTACAGCCACCTGTTTCAATTGCCGACGACGGGTCTGCGCTTTTTCACGGTCTATGGCCCATGGGGCCGGCCGGACATGGCACCATATCTGTTCACGAAGAACATTTTCGCCGGGGAGCCGATCAAGCTGTTCAACAATGGCGAACACATGCGCGATTTCACCTATATCGACGATATCGTCGACGGCATCTTGCGTGCCAGCGATGACATCGCGCGCCCGAATCCGAATTGGGATAGCGCACATCCCGATCCCGCGACTAGCAGCGCGCCGTTTCGCATTTTCAACATCGGCAACAGCAAGCCGGTCATGCTGTCGGAATTTATCGAGGCGATCGAGGCTGCATTGAACAAGAAGGCGATCCGCGAACTGCTCCCAATGCAGCCGGGCGATGTGCCAAGCACCTTCGCCGACGTCAACCTGATTGCTTCAAGTGTCGGCTATCGTCCACAGGTGCCCGTGCGCGAGGGGGTCGCTCGCTTTGTACAATGGTATCGTGAGTACGCTGGCTCGTAACTCGTCGAACCCTATTGGTGGCAACTCATCCCGTAAGGATTTGGTCGGCTGGCGGTCTCGCAAACGAAGCCTGCGGTTTCCGCACCTCCACCGCCAATCATTATAAAAGCCAACCGCTATTCCGGTTGAGAGTATAGAATTGGAAATCAACGGGAGGCCGCCCGTCATAGACCAGTGCGACCGGATAATCGCTGCCGACCATAAAACTATTGATGCGCCACGACGGGTCGACTCCTCCGAGAAAGTGAGCGGGAGCGTCCGGCTCCAAATTTACATCAAAGCTATCAAGTGGGATCTGAAGACCCCCGCCGCAGGCTTTGATGTAAGCCTCTTTGCGGGTCCAACATAGAAAGAACCCCTCAACCCGTCTGTGTCGCGGAAGTCGGGCCAGTGATCGCATTTCTCGCGCGGAAAAATAATGGCGTGCGATGCTCTCGCAATCGACATCAGAGCGAGTCCTCTCAACGTCCACCCCGATATTTCGATTTCGGCCGAAGGCGAAAACAGCCATATCCTGCGAATGAGTCAGATTGAACCCCACTGCCTCTCCGGCTGAATCCGGCGCAAGCGCCGGCTTCCCCTCTGATCCAAACACAAACTGCAGATCCCCAGGATGCCTGCACAGATATTGTGCCAGAAGCGCTCTGAGTGTCCCGCGCGCCGTCATGAAACGAGTCCGATCGCAATCGAACCGAAAGCGCGCCGCTCGTTCGTTCTCCTCTTCATTCAGGTAGGAATGCAGCAACGACTGTGAAAAAGCGTCGACAGCGAGATGGCTCCGCCAGACGTGAATTTCATTCGATCTTAACAAAGGAGGGGATCGTGAATTTCTCCATTCAACTGAGCCGAGCAAAGTGCGATCTCCCAAGAAGCCGACTACACGATATATTTCAGATCGAAGACACACATTTGATGATGCGTTGCGAGCCACCCTAATTCGAACCGTTAGTTCGGAGCAATTTCCGGAACAAATAAAGTCGACTATCGGCAGCGTTCTTCGAACTACAGCTCTCAAGCTCGCCAAACGCCTCGTATCCATTCTTCTTGTAGAATTCCGGCGCCTGAAATGCGTATGAACTCAGCCAAACACCTACGCATTCCTGCTCTCGTGCCGCATTTTCTGCCGAAATGAGAAGGCGAGAACCGAAACCCTGACGACGATCAACCTCGGCGACATAAAGCAATTCAATGAACAGCCATCCGTAAAGAATACTTCCCCAAACGCCGCTCGACACTTCGCCAGTATCGGCCCCGTGGGTCGGTCAAAATCCCCCGGGTATGGTCACTTGAACTTCCCCCACCTGATGATCGTCGTCATCGGCGCTGAACCGCGGTAGCCGGTGAGGCAGGACGTTTATTTTCGGTCCCTTTAGCCAGCAAGGGGACTGGGGAGTTGAACGTCTTGAAGCCACACCTGCAAAGCACGGTATTTACACTCCTTGATCGCAACGCCAGCCAGCGCGAGATCCACAGGCTGACGGGGGTCGATCGCAAGACGATCCGGCGTTACCGGGCGCTGTGGTCTGGTGTGGAGGCAAATTCCCCCGGGGAAGTGACCCCCGGCCCGGAGAGTGTGGACGGCCAAATTCCTCCACCCCGACCGCCGGCTTTTGAGGGGATGGGTGCGACGGTCACCGGAAGCCAGGCGCGCTCGGCCTGCGAACCGCATCGGGCATGGATCGAAGAACAGCTCCGCCTGAAGCGGAATGCGCAGGCGATTTACCAGGACCTGGTCGATCGGTTTGGCTTTCCGTCCAGCTACCAGAGCGTCAAGCGGTTTGTGCGCACGTTGCGGCACGGCGATCCCGAGCAGTTTGATCGGCTTGAGTTCCTGCCTGGCGAGGAGGCCCAGGTCGACTATGGCGAGGGCGCTCTGACGATTGATCCCAGGAGCGGCCGTTACCGTCGTCCCCGCCTGTTCGTGATGACGCTGCGCTACTCGCGGCGCAGCTTCCGGCGGGTGGTCTGGCAATCCAGCCAGCAAGTCTGGGCGCAGCTCCACGAAGAGGCGTTCCGGTATTTTGGCGGGGTCCCCAGCTATGTCGTGCTCGACAATTTGAAGGAGGGCGTCCTCAAGCCGGATTTGTACGAGCCCGAGCTCAACCCGATTTACAGCGCGATGCTGGCTCATTACGCCGTGGTTGCCGATCCCGCGCGGGTGGCCGATCCCAATCGGAAGGGATGTGTCGAGAATGCGATTCAACATACCCAGGGCACCGCGCTGACCGGACGGCGCTTCGAGACACTGGAAGCCCAGAACG
>ERZ778018.1674-NODE-1674-length-16888-cov-4.999644_pt1 | contig 16888 bp, 15 predicted proteins | sample MGYA00375748_ERZ778018 | MGnify/ENA primary metagenome ERZ778018 (study PRJEB29350, sample SAMN05509839) | bioreactor metagenome | biome: bioreactor; material: wastewater | place: South Africa: University of Cape Town | collected 2014-04-22 ... | reverse complement strand
CCCGCCGCGCCGACGTCGTCCTGTTCGTGGTCTCAGGCGACATGCAGCGCGGCGAGATCGACGCCCTGGCCGAACTGAGACGGCTTCAGAAGCCGATCATCCTGGTCTTCAACCAGATCGACCGCTACCCCGACGCCGACCGCCGCGCGATCCACGCCAAGCTCGAAGACGACCGGGTCAAGGGGCTGATCCGCCCCGAGGACGTCGTGCTTTGCGCCGCGCGTCCCGACCCGGTCCCGGTCAAGGTCCGACTCCCCGACGGCTCGATCAAGACCGTCTGGGAACGTCCCGAGCCGGTGATCGAGCCGCTCAAGCTGCGGATTCTGGACGTCCTGGAACGCGAGGGAAAGGCCCTGGTGGCGCTCAACACGCTGCTTTTGGCCGGCGACCTGCACGCCGAGATCCTCGCCCGCAAGGTCCGCATCCGCGACGAGGCGGCCGACCGGCTGATCTGGAACTACGCGCTGGCCAAGGGGGCCGCCGTGGCCCTCAACCCGATCCCCGTCGCCGACCTGGCCGGCGGGCTGGCGGTGGACGTGGGGATGATCCTGGCCCTGAGCAAGGTCTACGGCATCCCGTTGAGCCGCCCGGCGGCGGTCCGGCTGGTCCGCGACATGATGTTCGCCCTGGGGGCGTTGGGCCTGGTGCAGGTGGCCACCCGGCTGGTCGGCAGCGGGGTCCGGGCCTCGCTGGCGGGGCTGACGATCATGACCGGCGGGCTCGCCGGCCCCCTTGCGGCGATCGGCTACGGCGCCGTCGGCCTGACCCAGGCCGCCGCCGCGGCGTCGACCTCGTACGTCCTCGGCCAGGGCGCCGGGACGTACCTCCGCCAGGGCTGCCAGTGGGGGCCCAAGGGGGTCAAAACGGTCATCCAACAGCTTTTGGCCCAGGCCAAGGCCGACTCGGTCGTCGACCGCCTTCGCGAAGACCTCACCAACCGCATCAAGAAAACTTAGAAACTCGTATAATGATGAGAACATGACTCAACAGACCCGGAACATCGTGGCCGCCGCGACGTGCGTCGCGATCGTCGCGGCGGTGCTGGCCTACGAGGTCGTCGCCACCCGGCCGGTCCGCGAGGCGGTGCGGGCCTATTCCGAGCTGGTCACCGTGGCCAACCGCCCGGACCTCTCGACCGCCGACCGCCTGGAAGCCGCGCGGCCGTATTTCTCCGCCCGATACCTCGCCGCGCACACGCTTGAGACGGCCCGCGAGGGGGGCGTCGTGGGCCTCCCCCGCTACATCAACAAGAACTTCCAGGCGTGGCGCGAGGGCCCCGCCGTCTGGCTCTGCCCCAGCAACCGGATCGGTCCCGTCTACCAACTTGTCAAAGAGCAGGGCCGCTGGAAATTCGACGGCCTCGTCGGCGTCCTCCGCTCCCGCAACGTCCTCGTCCCCGCCTCCGAACCACCTGAGTAGACGCTTCGCCCTCCCCGAATCGACGGGTTATCGTCCTTCCAGTTCCTCGTGCGAATCCTCCTCGGCCCCCTGGGATTCGACCCACGCTTGAAGGTCGGCGGGGGGGATTTCGGTGCGGAAGGTCTCGGACGCGCCCTCGTGGCGGCGGGGGTGCTGGAGGAACTGGAAGAGTTGGAACACCCAGCGGAACAGCGAGACCAGGAACATCAGGCCGATGGCGACCATCGACCAGAAGAGGACGCGGTTCGACTCCTTGACGGGCTCGTCGGCGGCCCGGGGCTCCCAGCCGAGCTTGCCCACCAGCACCGGGGCGCCTCGGGGGGCGTCGCCGGCCTGGTACTTCATGATCTTCAGGAAGTAGCCGTTGAACACCACCCGCTCGGCGACGTCGACGCCGATGGGCAGCCCCTCGGGGGCTTCTTCAAAGACGCAGTTGTAAGGATATTTGCGGGCGTCCGGGGTGACGATCCAGGCTTCGTACAGCCAGCCGGTCTTGCTCAGCTTGGACTCGAACCGGACGATCCGAAGCGCCGTGCCGAGGATGTGGACGGGCGCCCCCCGGTAGAGTTCGGGACGTTCCCAGAGGTGGGTCAAAAACACGTCGCGGCGGCTCTCCCGGGCGAGTTCGGCGGGGGTCCGACTTCGGGCCCGTTCGAGCAGCATGGCGTAGGCCGCGTTGTCGCGGAACGACATCGGCGTGCGGTCGGTTACGGTCTCGAACTCCATCGACCGGTCGGGCTCGATCGGTGCGGGGTTCGCCTCCACCCGCAAGGGGGGCTCGGGCGCGGGCCGCGGCTTCTGGCTGGCGAAATGCCAGACCGCGGCCCAACCCGCGAGCGTGACCGCCGCGAGCAGCGCCAGGCGAGGCAGTTCGGAACCTCGGAAGAAGGGATTGGTCCGTTCCATCGCGGGGTCATCCTTCGTCCGGCCCAAGCTCGTCGAAGCTCAACTTGGGCTCCTTCTTCGCCTTGAGGAAGGCGTTGGTGAACGCGTCGATGACCGTCATCAACTCGGAATAGCGGAGGTTGGGGTCGACCTTGATCAGGGTCTGGTCGAACGGGACGTCGGGGTCGAGGAGGTAATGGTCGAGCTCCTTTTCGAGGGCCAGCCGCTCGTTGGGGATCTCGGTGTCGTTGATCATCACCCGCGCCAGGCTGCCGTCGCCCGCGGCCTTCAGCGTCGTGGGGAGGGTCCGCAGGCTTACCGGCAGGTCGTCGGACGGCGAGGCGTCGGCGGCCGCGGCGGCCATCGAGGTCGCCGGCTGGGGGGGGAGCAGGTTCATCACGAACTGCCCCTCGACCGGCGCGGCGCGGTAGGTCAGGACGAAGAACGTCAGAAGCTGGAACGCCATGTCGAGCATCGGGGCGACCGGCACCTGCGGCCCCTCTTCCCCTTCGGACTTGCGACGTCGCCGATTCACTGGGGGCGTCTCCCTCAAGCAAGCTTATGCGTGGACCTGGGCGGGGTTGGGAACGGGGAACGGGCCCGACGATCAGCCCCGCATCATCGCCTTGAGCGCGAACTTGCGGAACCCCTCGTTCTGGCACGCCTTGATCAGGCTCAGGATCGATGAGAACACGACGTCCTTGTCGGCCCGGAGGATGATCGTGGTCGGCAGGCCGTTGGCCGCGACGTCGAGCTTCACCCCCGAGACCTTGAGGTTGAGCTTCACCAGCGCGGCCTGGTGCTTGATCTCCTTGACCGCCTCGTTGTACGGATGCACGTCGTTGCCGGTGAGCAGGTTGCCGTTGTGGTCGATGTTCAGGACCAGGCGGTCCTCCATCACCCGGTCGACGTCTTCGACCGGCCGGGCGGAGCCGGCGTCGGGCAGGTGGACGCGCTGGTCGTAGTTGTCGCTGGCGAAGTTGATCACGAGCATGAAGAACGTGATCAACTGGAATACGATGTCCAACAGGGGGGTCAAATTCGGTTCGGCCGATTCTTTCGGCACAACGGATCCGCTCATCGTCGCGTCTCCCTCCCGGCGGCGGTCAGGCCGGCTTGCTGGTCTTGGCGGCCGTCACCATCGAGTTGATGGTGCGCTCGGCGACGCGGTTGGCTTCGATCTTCATCTGAGCGAGACGGTTGCGGAAGAAGGCGAAGAAGAAGATCGCCGGCACGGCGAGCGTGATGCCTTCAAGGGTGATGAACAGGGCGGTCGAGATGCCCTCGGCCACCTTGTCGGGCCGGGGTTGGCTGCCGGCGGCGGTGGCGATCTCCTGGAAGCTGCGGATCATCCCCCAGACGGTGCCCACCAGCCCGATCATCGGGCCCAGGGTGCCGATGGTCGCCAGGTAGCTGATCTTCATTTCGAGCTCGGTCGTGATCTCGTCGGAGGCCGCCGCGATCGCCTCCTTGGCCTCGTTCCGGCCGTTGGGCAGGTTGGCGATCCCGGCCCGGACCAGGCGGGCCAAAAACGAGTCGCTGTCGCGGCAGGCGTCGTAGGCCTCCTGGAACTTCTTGTCGCGGATCGCCGCTTCCAGCTTCTCGACCAGGGGCGCCGGGACGGCCTCGCTGACCCGGTATTCCATGAACAGGCGGATCACCAGCGCCGTGAAATAGACCGACAGGAAGACGAGGAGCACGCCGATGGGCCCCGACGCCCGGATCGCCCACTGAAGCATGTTCTCGGGGGCGGCGGGGGTCGTCCCCTCGGCCCCGGGGCTGGCGGGGGGCGCCTCGGCCTTCGCCGGTTCGTCCGCCGCGGGGGCGTCGGCCGCCGCCGGGGCCGGGGCTTCCGGGGCCGCCGCGGCGGGGGCGTCGGCCGGCTTGGCCTCCTGGGCCGAGAGCCGCGCGGCCTGTCCCCACGACAGCCAGATCAGCACGGTCGTCGTCATCGAAAACACGAGCCAGGAGCCGCCCAACGCCCCGACCCGACGGGCACCTAATTGCAGCCGCATGTAACCGTTCCCTCCGAGCTGACGCGACCAGAAATGCGAGATGGGAAACCGCGAACGCCTCGCCCTCTTTTCAATCTACGACGCCGACGCGGAATCGGTGACTCGAACCCCGGCGAACCCGCCCCGATCCCGCCGTTCCATTCGCGTCCCCTTGATTCAACTATCCTTTGGATTTCTTAGGCTGTCAATCCGTTGGAATTCAGAGACCCATTCGCCGGCCGGCGCCTTCTTCGCGGTGTTTCCCTTATGATCAATACAGTCCATGCCAGTCGTCCTCTGGAACCTGGGAGGCGCGGATGTCGAACTCGGATGCGATTCAGGACCCGTCGCCGACGCCCGGCGGAAAGGGGTGCCGCCCGGGCTGCTTGATGACGGCTTTCATCGCTTGGATCGTTCAGGCTGTCGTCTGTGCGGGGCTTGGACTGCCTAACACGTACTGGCATCGGATCGGCAACCTCCAGGCGTTTGAGGGGCCTGATTCCGTCATCCTGTTCGTCGAGGTCGAGTTGGCGACCCGAAGGCCGGGGCTTGTCCGATCGCCGCCGGTCGTCGCCCAGCCTTCCCGCCTGCTGCAAATCGAAGTCGCGCCCGACGGCGCGGCGAGGACGACCGTGCTGAAGTCCGACGATTTCACCACGTTCAACATGAACATCGCCCCGATCATCCGAATTGCTGACGCCTTCTACGTGGTCGATTATCCGGAGGGATTGCTTCGGAAGCTTCATGACGGCCGGGTCGAGCCGCTCGATTGGGCGGAATCACAAGCCGCCCTCCAAACCACCGGCCTGCACGACATCGGCTGGAGGGACGAGTCCCTGGATCGCGTTTCCGAACGCAACGGCTGGCGACGCCTCAATGAATGGAGCACGTCGCTGCCCGACTCGTCCCAACCGATCGAATCCGAAGCTCACTCGATGCGGATCTGGTGCGAGGGAGAGAAATACGGCGTGATGGGGATGATCCGGGCGGAATCGTCGGCCAGGGAAGCCCCCTGGGCCGCGACCCTTCTGACGGTGGATACGAAACCATGGCGGTCGTATATGGCGTCGCCCTGGACCCGCGCCCATCGTAGGAAGGCGAAGTAAGCGCCGACGCTGTCGCCGCCGGGCTTGTTCGTCGCGCGGCGATTGGGTTCGGTCGCGCGGAAACCAGGCGCGTTCAATCCGTTGATCGGACTCTCGGACGACCCCGGCCGGCACGGGCGATTGGGTTTGTTCGTCGGGTCGCGAGCCGGCGCTGATTCGTTGTAAAACCTTGTACTACAAGAACTTGGTCGATTTATGACGATTGGGTTCGATCGGCCGGAAAGCGGTCGGGTGGAAAGCCTGATCGCTTCCAGTGCCTTCCCCGGCGGCGCTGGCGATTGGGTTTGATCGCGCGAAGAACAGCCGTTGCATATCGAACTGGCGCGGGGCGGGAATGGGTTCGTTCGCGCCGTTTTCCGGGTGGACTCCGGCTGGGGCGGATGCTGCGGGCCGGATTGAGAAAGAGCGTCGAGGCGGAATTCACCATCCTCAGTATGCATGACGAAGCCCCGGTTTGCTGAAAAGAAGAGTCGTCGCAAGTGACGATTTTTCCGGTCGGGCGGCTTGCTTCGATCGTTGACAGGGAGGGGCGGGGCCGTTCTGATCGTGCGGACGAGACCGGTTGGTCATCGCGTTCTGGGAACCGATCAGGGAGATTCCGTTGATGTTTCGACACCGTCGCGGTCGCGTGCTTCTCGGCGTTCTTGGCGTGCTGATCGTGCCGGCGTTGGGCTGGGTCGCGCGCGGGGACGAGCGGCTCAAGGGGATCGCCTGCCGGTCGGTGCATCTGGTGTATCCGGGGGCGAAGGGGACGGCCTTCTACAACGAGGTCACGATCCGCAAGTCGGCCGTCGGCACGTACTTCATGGTCTGCGGCTGGAACAAGGGGTATTTCGGCCTGCAAGAGCTGGGAAACGGCCGCAAGCTCCTGATCTTCTCGGTCTGGGACTCCAACCAGAACGATCCCAAGGCGGTGGAGGAAGACCGGCGCACCAAGCTCCTCTACAAGGACGAGCAGGTCCGCGTCGGCCGGTTCGGCGGCGAGGGGACCGGCGGGCAGTCGTTCTTCGACTACGATTGGAAGGTCGGCGAGACCTATCGACTGATGGTCAGCGCGCGGATCGACGGCGACCGCACCGCGTACACGGGCTGGTTCTTCGTCCCCGAAACCCAGCAGTGGAAGCGGCTGGTGACGTTCTCGACGGTCACCGGGGGGGCCGACCTCGGGGGCTATTACGCGTTCATCGAGGACTTCAAGCGCGACAAGGTCTCGACCACCCACGCCCGTCAGGCCGAGTTCGGCGGCGCTTGGATCAGGACCGTCGCCGGCGCGGCCGAGCCGGTGGTCAAGGCCCGGTTCTCCGCCGACGCCAACCCCGTTCTCAACATCAACGCCCACGTCGAGGGGGATCGGTTCGTCCTGGCCACCGGCGGCGACGTGGCCAACACCGGCGCCAAGCTCAAGGAGACGATGACGCTCGCCAGGGCCGAAGCCGAGAAGCGGACCCCGCCCGACGCCCTGGAGCTGTCGGCCGCCGAGCCGATCGACTCGGCGAAGCTGCTCAGGGGGCCGTGGGACGAGGGCGAGGTCCTCGGCGAGAGCGTGCTGTTCATGAAGGGGAAGGAGGGCGCCCCCCGGGCCAGGCTGCTGTACGACGTCGACAAGCTGACGGCCGTCCGCGGCGCCGACGGCCGGACGACGTTCGAGGCCGGGCGCGACTTCCGGCCGCTTGAGGACGGGTCGGGCCTGGAGTTGACGGCGGACTCGCGGATTCCGTTCCTGTCCGAGACGGACCTGTTCCGGCCCAAGGGATCGCCGATCAGCATCGGCCACAAGGCCGGCGATCCGGAGACGAGCGTGTTGTTCGACAACGGCCACTTCTTCCACGACCATCAGGTCGAGGTGAGCTACGCGCCTCGGGCGTCGAAGTGGGACGCCTACCGCCCGGCGTTCGCCGGCGACCGTCTGCCGCGCACGTTGGCGAAGCTCAGGGCCAAGGAGCCGATCACGCTGGTGGTCAGCGGCGACAGCATCTCCGAAGGCTACAACGCGTCGAAGTTCACCAGGACCCCGCCGTTCCAGCCGGCGTACCCGGAACTCGTCGCGATGCAGTTGGAGCGGTCGTACGGGTCGAAGGTCGCGCTGCACAACCTGGCGGTCGCGGGATGGTCGGCGGCCCGGGGGGCGGAGGACCTGGACAAGGCGCTGAGGCTCAAGCCCGACCTGATCGTGATCGCCTACGGCATGAACGACGTCAACGGCCGCAATCCCGAGGCGTTCCAGGGGGTGATCAAGGGGATGCTCGACCGGATCAAGCGGGCGGACGCCGCGACCGAGGTCGTCCTGGTCGCGACCATGACCGGCAACCCCGACTGGTTCGCGACGCCCGACGCCATGTTCCCCGCCTACCGCGACGCGCTCAAGGCGCTGGAAGGCCCCGGCGTCGTCCTCGCCGACCTGACCGCCGTCTGGCGTCGGCTGCTGGAGCGCAAGCGGCTTCACGACCTGACCGGCAACGGCGTCAACCACCCCAACGACTACGGCCACCGCGTCTACGCCCAGACGATCCTCGGCCTGCTGGTCGAGAGCCGTTGACTTTCCTGGGTTGCCGCCAGGGGGTGGAGCCGAAATGATGGATGTAGGGGAGACCGGCGCCGTCCGGGATGATTCGGTTGGGACGACGGCCGGGGAGACCGCGGTTTGAATCACGCCGAGCTGCAACGCATGACCGAGGAGCGCCTGCGGGACGCCGATGCGCTGATGGCCGGCGGCCGGTGGGCGTTCGCCTACTACGTCGCCGGCTACGCCGTCGAATGCGCCCTCAAGGCGTGCCTGCTGAAGCGGATGGTGCTCACGGGCTGGGTGTTCGATGAGAGCGCGAAGCGGGTCGACGAGTGCCGGACGCACGACTTCGCCACCATCATTAAGATAGCCGGGATGCAAGACGACTTGTTTCGGAAGCTCGAGGACCGCGGTGCCGAGGCCGCGAGCTTTCGGGTCAACTGGAGCGTTGTAGCGGGGTGGAGAGTGACAAGTCGGTATGATGAGAAGTCGGAGACCGAAGCCAGGACGCTCATCGCGGCGATCACTGACGAGCCGGACGGAGTGATGACATGGATTCGGAATTACTGGTAGAGCAGAAAGACGACGGGCGGAAGCTTGTGGAGCAACTCGCCCGCGACGGAATCAGGGTCGCGGCGGCGTTCTGGGCTCTCGAGCGCGGCATGACCTCCTGGCGGCTTTATGTCGCGTCGCTCCTGATCGACGAGCGGGACATGAAGGCCGCGTACAGCCTCATCCTCCCGTCGATTCACAAGGTCCCGTCGAAGTGGGCGTCGATCGCCGTCTTGGAACTGCGCAATTCCGAGAACCCGATGGTCAAGGCGGCCGTCGAGATCCGCGACCGCGACCCCGACGGTCGGGCCGTGCTTTACGAGGGCGAGCGTCTCGGGAACCTGCGGATTCAGGGGGCGTACATTTATCCGGAGATCGCGCCGGCTCGGCTGCTGTTCACGGTTCATTACGCTCGGATCGACGAATCGAATCAATGGAACGCGGAGGTTCGTTATGAGGATTCCTATCCGGGACTGAGGCTCAGGGGCGCGATCAGCTACGCGACCACGAGCCGGGACGACGGATCGCCGGCCGACGCTCGAGATGCTCAAATCGGCGTCCTGGTCGAGATCGATCCCAGGTTCGTCCCATTCTCGCCGCGCGATCGGGGCGACATTCTCGCGGTCGCCGCGCGGCAGGCGAGGAGGGCGGCGGACCGGATGTTCAAGGCTCGCCACCCGGAGGCGGTCGTCGTCGAGGCCGCCGAGGAACATTGTTTGACGCCGTAGAGATCGTGCGAAAGGGATTTGAGTCGATGACGCTCTTGCTTTGCCTGGCTTGCGCCACCCTGGCCTGGGATGAACCTCAAAAAGCGCCGGCGGCGATCGACGTCGTGTCGGCCCTGGAGACGACCCTGGCCGACGCCATCGCCGGGGCCGAGGGGTCGGTGGTGGCGATTCACCGCGACAAGACCGACGATGGTCAGGAGACCCAGGCGGTGCGCGGCAAGACGCCGCCGGTTCGGCCGTTCGCCCCGGGGATGCCCCGAGCCGTCCCGATGATGGACATGGGGGAGATGATCTCGGTCGACTTCGGGTCGGGGGTGGTCGTCGGCGACGAGGGGCGGATCCTGACGGCGTTTCACGTTGTCAAGGGGGCGTCCCGACTCGTCGTCAAGGCGACGGATCGTCAGATCTTCCGCGCCGAGGTGATCGCCGCCGACCCACGCAGCGATCTCGCCGTGATCGCGCCGGTCCAGGAGCCGGGGCTGGCGCCCCCCAGGCTCAAGCCGATCGCGATCGGCGACGCCGGCAAGCTCCGCAAGGGGGCGTTTCTGATCGTGCTGGGCAACCCGTTCAACGCGGCCCGAGACGGCAAGGCGTCGGCGAGCTGGGGCATCCTGTCGAACGTCTCCCGACGGGTCGAACTGGACATGGACGACTTCCAGTTCCCGAGACAGGCGACGCCCCAGCTTCCCAATTACCCGACGCTGCTCCAACTCGACGCCAAGCTCAACCTGGGGATGAGCGGAGGCGCGGTGGTGAACATGAAGGGGGAACTGGTGGGGCTGACCACGATGGCGTCGAGCCCCGCCGGCTTCGACGCCATGGCCGGCTACGCGATCCCGATGGATCGCACGGGCCGCCGCGCCGTCGAGACGCTCAAGCAGGGGAAGGAAGTCGAGTACGGCCTGCTGGGGGTCACGTCCCACCAGAACAACACCAACATCGTCGAGGAAGTCACGCTCAACTCCCCCGCGGCGCTCGGCGACCTCCAGCGGGGGGACGAGATCGTCGGAGTCGACGGCGAGCCGGTGGTCGACTTCGACTCGCTGATCCTGGCCGTCAACGCCTATGCGGCGGGGGACGCGATCCGGCTTCAGATCCGTCGCGGCGGCCGAGAGATCGAGAAGACCATCGTCCTGGGCAAGTTCCCCGTCAAGGGCGAGATCATCGTCACCGCGCCGCCGCCGGCCTGGCGCGGGCTGCGGGTCGACTACTTCACCATGCTCCCCCGGGGCAACATCGGGGTCCTGGAGGAAGCGCCCGCGCCCGGCGTGGTCGTCCGCGACGTCGAGCCCGACTCCCCCGCCGCGCAAGCGGGTTTCAAGCAAGGGCAGATCATCCACAAGATCGACGGCAAGGTGGTCGCCAACCCCGACCAGTTCGCCAAGGCCGTCGCCAACCTGACCGGCCCCGTCACCCTCCTGACCGACCAGGGGCCGATCGTCGTCCCCTGACCTCGCCAAGGGTCGGGCACGTGGCCAAAGCCCTGTCAAAGCGCTGGCTCCCCGTTTTCCGTCCCCGTTTTCCGACCCGTTCCGAGCCGCGGCCGGTTCGTGTAGGATGGCGGTCAGACGGCTCTCAGGGATCAAGCCGTAGAGGCCGCGAACATCGGGGAGCGGGTCCATGGGGAAGCGATCCCCCCCCTCCAGCATGCGAGCCATCGGGGCCCCCTTGCGTTCTGGGGACGAGTGAAGCCCCTCAGAATAGCATTGAGGCCCTGACCTTACGGCGAACTACGGGGCATCGGGCGTAGGCCGAACTGATCAGGCGAATTCTTGCGTCCCCGCGCCCGAGACGCATTGGAGGGGTAAGTCTTATGAGCCGTTGCGTGGTTCTGTTGATTGTTGGATGCGCTGTGTCGACCTGTGGAATCCGAGGCGTCGTCGCCGCGGACCCGACGGTCATCCGGGAGGAGAACGCCAAGCCGGGCGCCGACGACTGGCAGCTCACCCGGGTGCGGCTCGACCGGACGGACGCCACCCGCAGCTCGCTCATCGAGGGCTATTGCTCCCGGCAGAGCGTGGCGGCCGGGGAGACGCTCGACGTCTTCGTCTCGACCAACCCGTCGGCGAGGTTTGAGATCGAGATCTTCCGCACCGGGTACTACGGCGGCAAGGGGGCTCGGCTGATGAAGACGCTCGGCCCGTTCCAGGGCGAACCGCAGCCGACGCCCGAGCCCGGCGAGAAGAACCTGCACGAGTGCCGCTGGAAGGCGACGACGCGACTGACCATCCCGGACGACTGGGTGAGCGGGGTCTACCTCGGCCGGTTGACCACCCTGCCGGAGTCGGCCGAGGCCCCGTACTGGCAGAGCTACGTCGTCTTCATCGTCCGCGACGACCGCCCGGCCGACGTCCTGTTCCAATGCTCGGACAACACCTGGCAGGCGTACAACCAGTGGCCGACGAAATTCTCCCTCTACACGCACCCCAAGGGAATCCAGGGGCCCTGGGCCGACGTCAGTTTCGACCGCCCGTACGGCCGACAGGCGCAGTACACCGGGATCGTCAACGACCCGCTGTCAGTCGGGTCCGGAGAGTTCCTCTCGTTCGAGCAGCCGCTGTCCTACTTCCTGGAGCAGCACGGGTACGACGTCACCTATTGCTCCAACAGCGACCTGCTCAGCCCGGATCGGGGGCTGAAGTGCAAGGCGTTCATCAGCGTCGGTCACGACGAGTACTGGGACGTCCGCCAGTTCCGAAGCGTCACCAAGCTGCGGGACGCCGGGGTGAACCTGCTGTTCCTGTCCGGCAACGCGGTCTGTTGGGTCACGCCGTTCCGGGACGGGTTCGACGGTCGGCCGAACCGCATCATCTTCCGCGGCGGGCCGTACGGCGGGGACCAGGCGTACGCCCGCGAACGGGACAAGGATCACGGGCCGTTCCCCGAGCGGGGCCCGGACGAGGGCCTGCTGATGGGGGCGCGGAACACCCGGCCGATCAACGGCGGAGGCGACTGGACCGTCACGAAGCCGGACCACTGGGTGTTCGAGGGGACCGGCGTCAAGAAGGGGGACCGGGTCCCGGGCCTGGTCGGGTGGGAGTACCACGGAGGGCCGGCCGACCTGCCCGGGCTGGAGGTCGTGGCCGCGGGCCACGCCTGGGTCGGCGGCGTGACGCTGTCCAACTGGGCGGCGACGGTCTACCCGGGGCCGAAGGACAACTTCGTGTTCAACGCCGCGACCATCTTCTGGAGCCAGGGCCTGAGCACGCCCCCGGGGCACACGCTGCCCTGGTCCCACTGGAGCCGGCCCCACGGCCCCGACGCCCGCGTGCAACGCATCACCCACAACCTGCTGAAGAAGGCCGGCTGCTCGCGGGCGACGCCTGCCGGCGACTGAATCGGCGCCAGGCCGGATGCGGTTCCCAGTTATGTAGAGTGCGTCAAGCGCAGTTATGTAGCACCAAATCCCGGATGCCATCGACACGCAAACGGTCGAGCATCCTCGATCCGGGCCGTCGAGGCCACCCGCATGTGCATTGCATCCCAAATGGTGCGTCGTCGCAAGCTCGACGCACCCTGCCTGGCTACCTGGCTTTGAGCCAGGCGTCGTATCCGTGGGAGCGGTCGCCCACGTATTGGTAGGTATCGAAAACCGCCCCGTCGCCGAGCGCGCGGGGGTCTTGTTCCTCGCGGAGCAGGGCGATCATCCGGTCGCGCAAGGACGACAGCTCGGAGGCGTAGGCGGGGTCCTGGGCGAGGTTCCGGATGCATTCGGGATCGTCGGCCAGGCGATAGAGCGCCTCGGCGGGCCGCTTGCCGAACGACATGTCGTAGAACTCGCCCCCGATGGCCTTGAGCTTCTCCTTGGTCGGGCCGGGGTCGCAGTTGCCGAAGTCGGTCTCGGGGTTGCCGGCGGGCCAGCGGTCGGGGAAGTAGTTGTGGACGTAAAGGAAGTCGGGGGTGCGGATCGAGCGCACGGGGTAGCCCCAGTCGTAGGGGCGGCCGAGGTCGTGGCGCTCCTTGCCGGCGAGCATGACGTTGCCGTCGCGATCGCCCCGCACCCAGCCCGACTCCGGCGCCTTGAGGAGGTCGACGAGGCTTCGTCCCGTCATCTGGGGATGCGGCTCGAGTCCGGCCGACTCCAGGAACGTCGGCGCGAAGTCGCGGACGTTGACGAAGTCTTCGACGACCCGCCCCGGCTTGATCGCGCGGCCCCAGCGGATCGCCAGCGGCAGGTGGAAGCCGTCCTCGTAGATCTGCCCCTTCACCCGGGGGAAGGGCATGCCGTGGTCCGAGGTCACGACGATCAGCGTATCGTCGAGCTCGCCCGCCTTTTCCAGGGCCTCGAGCGCCCTGCCGACGTGGGCGTCGGCGTACTCGACCTCGACGGCGTAGTCGAGCAGGTCGTCCCTGACCTCCGCGAGGTCGGGGAGATACGCGGGGACCTTCACGTCCTCGGCTCGCTTGCCGAGCCGGGTCCCGGAGTGGGGTTCGTAGCCGCGGTGCGGCTCCTTGAACCCCATCCAGAAGCAGAACGGCCGTCCGGCGGGGCGGTCGTCGAGGAACGAGGCGAAGTTCCTGGCGTAGTCGGTTCGGGCGATCCCCGACGCGGGGGGCTCGGTCGTGTGCTTGTCGAACGCGGGACCGGCGGGGTTGCGCGTGAAGCCGGGGGACTTGAAGTCGCCAGGCCCCCATCCCTTGCCCGTGAGCCCCACCGTGTACCCCGCCGCCTCCATGAGCTCGGGATAGACCGCGAACTTGCGCGGAAAGAGGCCGAAGTGGCATGCCGCCTCTTCAAGCTGCCAGGTGTTCCGCCCCGTCAGGATGCTGGCCCGGCACGGGCTGCACTTGGGGTTGGACGTGAACGCATTCTTGAACAAGACCCCTTCGCGCGCCACCCGGTCGAAGTTCGGCGTCTTGACCCAGGTGCAGCCATAGGCCCCCGCGTGGTTCCAGCCCCAGTCGTCGAAGATCACGAACAGGATGTTCGGCCGTTTCGAGCCCTCCGCGGCCCTCGCATCGGCCATCAACACCATCGGGGAGAGCAAAGTCAACAGGAAGGCAAGAGTTGATGGCTTCATGGTGTTCCCGTCGACGAGCACGAGGGAGGCCGGAAGGACGTCGGATCGACCCCTGATTGGACCGGACCGCTTGGGCCTCGTCAAACGAAAATCGGGCGATCCTCAGCGGTCTCAGCCATGTTTTTAGCGTCTCCGCGTGAGTTCTCTGCTCTGGGCTACTTGGCTATCCTGCCAAACCTTGATCCCGCCTAATTGTACCGGCCGAACCTCGGGCCGAATCTCGCTATCCACCAAAGATGGGTTGAATGTAACCAATCCGATAAGATAGCTAAAGTAAGACATGTTGGTCAACGAGCGTCTTTCCTAAAATGCTTAAATCCTCCATTTGAAGTGAATGGCCAACCACTACCAACCAATACCCCCCCCCACCGCCACCAATCATCAAGCCACCACAACCATCAACATTCCTCTTATCTTCTTGGGCTGTTTTTCCTTCTCGATTTACCGATTGCCACGGTCGAAAAGGCGATCTGGGAAAGGACGCCGTAAAGTTTGCCTGATCGTTTTGACTTTCCTGGGCTACGCAGTATCTCCTTGAGTACCGACAGTTCGTGGAGCAGGCCCCAGCGATGCGGGCAAGTGCGTTACATCGGCCGGGGAGGAGAAAGCTGGACTTTCTTCGGCTCGTCTCGCACCAGGCCAGGGCCGTCGTGCACCCCGGTCTCGGACCTGGGCGGCGTCAGCGACGGCGCCCTGGAAACAGGGGCGTGCTTGCAGGTGTCTGACTGGGCAAAGGTCCGAATGAGCCCATCGGTATTGCTCGTCGATTTCACCAAGAGTCCTTCGTAGCACCAGAGAGGATCACAGATGAAGAAGTTCCGACGGTCGGCCTTCGCGGTTGCATCTTTGAGCGCCCTGGCTTTTGCCTTCGGCGCGGGAACAGCCCTGGCGGACGGATCCAGTGGTGGCTCCAGCGGTGGGTCCAGCGGCGGTTCGAGCGGCGGCTCGCACGGCAAGTCGCACGGCGGGGGGCTGTTCAAGCACCACAAGTCCAACGGCTCCAGCGGCGGTTCGAGCGGTGGCTCCAGCGGCGGTTCGAGCGGTGGGTCCAGCGGCGGTTCGAGCGGCGGCTACGTTGCGACTGTGGTGACCCCGGCTGCGCAGTCGGTGGCCTACCTAAACGTGCGGGTGCCCGAAGATGCGAACGTCTACCTTCAGGATCAATTGATGACCCTGAGCGGTACGGAACGCCGCTTCGTCACCCCCGAACTGTCGGCGGGTGCATCGAGCGTTTACAACGTGAAGGTCGAGGTTGTCCGCGACGGACAGACCTTGTCGAAGACCGCCCAGGCCACCATCACGCCGGGCCAGGTCGTTGAAGTGACCGTGACGTTCGACTCCCAGAACGCCAAGGAGCTGGTGGCGACGGTCGCCGCCCGCTGAGTGTCCACCCGCGACCGGTGATCGGCCTGTCAAAGGCTGGGGGAAGACGGTGGGACCCGTCTTCCCCGCCGGCTCCATTTTTCAGGAATCGACAGGTCGGAGGCGGTGGCGTGAATTCCGTGACGACGTTCGACTCCGGGGCCCCCGAGGCCCCTTTGCTTTCAATTCGGACGAAGCTCCTCCGGCGGGCGGTAAGCGTCTGGCTGGTGCTTCACCTTACGGCCATCGTTATCGCGCCGGCGTCGGTGGCGCCGACTTCCGAGCTGGTGCTCTCCGGCTGGAAGATCTTCCGGCCGTACCTCCAGGTCCTTTACCTCGACCATGGCTACCATTTCTTCGCCCCCGAGCCGGGCGAGAGCACGCTTCTGGCGTTCGTCGCAGAGCGGCCCGACGGGACCGTCGTCCACGGGCGGCTGCCGGACAAGGCCGTCGGGCCGCGATTGCTCTACCACCGCTATTTCATGCTCACTGAGCACATGAACCAGGCCCCCGAGGGACTCCGCCCGGCCTGGTATGAATCGTACGCTCGACACATCGGCCGCGAGCACGGCGCGAGTCGGGTCAGCCTGACGAAGCAGACCCATTACCTCCCAACGATGGAGGCCGTCCTCGACGGGGTGCGGCTGGACGACCCGCGAGGCTACGAGGAACAGCCCTTGGGAGACTTCCGATGCGACGACTGATCAGACCGACCGGCCGTTACTTCGCCGCCCTGGCGCGCGATCTCGACGAAGGGTGGGACCGCTTCTGGTTCACCCCCGCCGACCCGACCTTGCTCGGTTTGATCCGCGTGTTGACCGGCCTCATGCTGGTCTACACGCACGCCGTTTGGAGCCTTGCCCTGGACGACTTTTTCGGCGCCGAGCCGTGGTTGAGCGAGTCTCTCGTCCGCGCGATCCAGTCCGAGCAGTATGCGTACTCGTTCTGGTGGCTGGTCCCCGCGCGGTGGGCCTGGTATGCGCACGCCGCCTCGCTGGCCGTACTGACTCTGTTTACAATCGGGTACAAGACCCGAGCGACGTCGGTTCTGGCATTGGTCGTGGCGATCTCGTACGCCCAGCGCGTCCCGGAGGCGCTCTTCGGGCTCGACCAGGTCAACGTCATGTTGACGTTGTATCTGACGATCGGCGGGGCCGGTCAGGCGCTGTCCCTTGACCGCTGGCTCGCTTCTCGCCGCCTGGGGCGTCCTGCATCCCCCCCCGCCCCGAGCGTCGCCGCGAACCTCGCGCTACGACTGATCAACGTCCACATGTGCGTCATCTACCTGTTCGCCGGGATCTCGAAGCTCCAAGGGGAG
>ERZ778018.1673-NODE-1673-length-16899-cov-5.539361_pt1 | contig 16899 bp, 11 predicted proteins | sample MGYA00375748_ERZ778018 | MGnify/ENA primary metagenome ERZ778018 (study PRJEB29350, sample SAMN05509839) | bioreactor metagenome | biome: bioreactor; material: wastewater | place: South Africa: University of Cape Town | collected 2014-04-22 ... | reverse complement strand
CTAGAGCGGGCTGCATAGTAATAGGTTGATCTGATAGGCTTTCCTGATGAAAGCCTATTCCCTTGATCTCCGCGAACGAATCGTCCACGCCGTCGTCGAGCGGGAATGCTCTCCGCAGGAGGTGGCCGAGCGCTTTGCCGTCGGACTGACCACCGTCAAACGCTACGTGCAGCTGGCGGCGGTGAACGCCCTCGCGCCTAAACCGCGGCCCGGCCGTTCCCGCACGCGCCACATTCGTCCGGAACATGACGCGGCCCTCTGGGCCCAACTCGAAGCACATGGCGACGCGATCTTGACGGAACAGTGCCGCCTTTGGCACGAGACGCAGGGGGTGGTGGTCAGCGAAGCGACCATGGGCCGGGCCATCCGTCGCCTCGGCTGGACGCGAAAAAAAAGACACTGGCAGCCAGCGAGCGGAGCGAATCCGCTCGACAGGACTGGCGCACCGTCCTCGCCGACCACGACCCGAACGACTTCGTCTTCCTCGACGAATCGAGTGCCAACGTCACCTTGACGCCACGCTACGCCCGCGCACCCCAAGGCCAGCGTGCCCACGGACAGACGCCACGCAACTACGGCCAGAACACCACGCTCGTCGCGGCCGTGACCCCGCACGGACTCCAGGCTCCGATGACGCTCCTGGGGGCGCTGAACAGTGAGGTCTTTGCCGCCTACGTCCAAACCTTCTTACTCCCGACGCTCCACCCTGGCCAGGTCGTGATCTGCGACAACTTGAGCGTCCACAAACGGGCCGACATTCGGGCATTGATCGAAGGAGCGGGGTGTCAGTTCATCTTCCTGCCCCCCTACTCGCCCGATTTCAACCCGATCGAGTTAATCTTCAGCAAACTCAAGGAACGGCTCCGGCGCCTCGCCGCCCGCACCCAAGACGCGCTGGAGGCGGCCATCGCCGACGCACTCGCCACCATCACGGCCCAGGACGTGCGGCATTGCTTCCGCCACTGCGGCTATCCGCTGAGCGACCAATGACTGTGATTACCGCTCTAGTATTCCCTGAATCCACAGTGCTCTTGCAGGCATTGAGACGGTACCGGAGCATTCGCCAACTGCATTTCGCAGACGCCTATGTTGCCGCAGTCGCTTTATCACGGCAACGCAGCGCAGTGGTTTCTTTCGACCGAGAATTTCGACGGATCCCAGAATTAACGATTATCCAGGATACAAGCGACATCGAGTAGCCATACTCTCTACTCCCCCGGCCCCGCAATCCCATACCCCTCCGGCGGCTCCACCCCAATCAAATTCTTCACGAAGAAGTCCCAGCGCTTGCGGGTGAAGTAGGGGTGGCCGCGGGCGTAGTCGGAGTCGAAGGCGGCGAGGCCACGGCGGAGGTCGAAGATGCCGTGGTTGGTGTGCGGGATGATGAGCATCTCGAAATCCTTGTTGGCTGCGATCAGGGCATCGGCGAGGCGGAGCGTCTCCGACGGATGCACGTTGTCGTCCATCTCGCCGTGGACGAGCAGCAGCTTGCCTTTCAGGTTGGCAGCCAGACGCACGTTGTCCTGGTGCGTGTAGGTTTCGCGATCGTAGAGACCGATCCAGGCTTCGGCCCAGAGCGCAACGTAGTCGAGGTTGTCGTGGTTACCGGAAGATGAGACCGCTGCCTTGTAGAAATCGGGGAAGAGCAGCATCGCGCGTGTGGAGGCGTAGCCGCCGCCGGAGTGTCCGTAGATACCGACCCGCTCCAGATCGAGCGAGCGGTCGCGCTCGCCGAGCTGTTTGATTCCAGCCACATGATCTTCAAGGCCGCCCGCCTCGCCGAAACCCGCGCCGGTCGCCACGTCAATGAATTTGCGCGAACGATAGGGCGTACCGAAGCCGTCGATGGTGATGACGATGAAGCCAAGCTCGGCCAGCGCCTGATCCTGCCAGTACTGATTCGACGCCGTCGGGAACGCCTTCGGCGTGCGGATGACCTGCGGGCCGGGGTAGTTGGCGTCGAGCACCGGATAGCTACGGGCGGGATCGTAATCGCTCGGACGGATGATCATGCCGTAAATGTCGGTCACTCCGTCGCGCGCCTTGACTTGGAAACGCTCCGGGAAGCGCCAGCCCCGTTCCAATAGCCCGCTGACGTCGGCCTGCTCCAACTCCATCACCAGCCGGCCATCCGCCGCGCGCAGCACGATCGTCTGCGGCTGATCGATGCGTGAGAAGGTGTCGATGAAGTAGGCACCGCTCGGCGAAAAGACGATCTCGTGTTCGGCGTCTTCCGGCGCCAACAGCTCGAGCTGGCCGCCGTCGAAGCGGCAGCGATAGAGATGGCGATAATACGGATCGCGCTCCGCCTCGCGGCCGTTGGCACTGAAGTAGATCCAGCGTCCTACCTCGTCGATATGCTCGATGTCGCGTACGTTCCAGGCGCCGGAGGTAAGCTGCACGCGCTCCTCGCCGGTCTCGACATCGAGCAGGTAGAGATGGCCCCAGCCGCTCCGGCTCGAAAACCAGGTAACGAACTCGCCATCACCGATCTCGCGCACACAGGTCACTTTCGTCTCGACCGGGATGTGCGCGGGGTAGACGGGCGTCGTGCCACACTCTTCGCGTAACGTCCGCGCCTCGCCCGTTTCGGCATCGACGTGCAGGAGCGATACCTGCCGTCGATCACGCGAACCCTGTATCGCATAGTAGCTCTGGCCGTCGTGGCTCCATTGCGCGAGGTTCAGATCGAGCGGGCTGTGCAGCACGCTGACCAGCGGCTCCATCTGGGCCGGAGTCGCCTTGCCCGTCGCGATATCGATCGTCAGCAACGCCGCTTCCTCGACATGCTCGTCGCCCGGCAGCGGGTACTTATAGGAGTGCAACACCGGTCGCACGTCGTCGTCAGGCGTGGCCGACTGAAGCAGGTACATCTCCTTGATGTTGCGCTCGTCGAGCTTGTAGGTGAGCAGCCGCGTCGAATCGGGCGACCAGACGAGGCCCGGCTTGAGCACGCGGCCGAGCAGCTTGTCGGTGATCGCCGACTGGCGCCCTTCCGGGAGCGCGCCATAGCTGTAGTACGGCTCGGCATCATCCGTCAGTTGCCGCTCATTTCCGGATTCGGGTTCCCGCACGTAGACGTTGCCGCCGCGCAGGAAGGCAACCCAGCGGCCATCGGGTGACTGAACCTCGCCCGGATTTTCCGCTACCGGGGCCTCGCCACGTTTGCACACGTAGCTCGCCAGGTCGCACGTCCAGGTCGACCCATCGAAAACGAACTCGAGGCGGCTCGAACCATCCGCCTCGACCAGTTTCAGGTCAGCGAGCGGCAGCTGGTCATGCGTGACGAACGTGCCTGACGCCTGAGACAGCTCGGACGCCAATCGCTGATGGTCAAACAACGGCTGGCGCACGCCGCTGGCCGCATCGATCAGCACGAACTCGGTCCCTTGCCGCGTCGAGCGCTTGTACCAGAAGCGATCCGCGCCGTCGCCCCACTGTGCGTTGATGCTCGTGTTGAAGATCAGTCTGGCGACATTCCAGGGGAGATAGCTCTCGGCCCGTTCGTAGACCGCTCGTGGCAGGCGACGTGCTTCGCAGTCCGGATCGCTCGGCATCGAATGCTCCTTCTCAATGACGCTCGAATGAACGTGCGACAAAGCGTCGTTGAGCGACCCGTTGCTGTCAAGCGTAACGTTGACAGTGCCACTCTCAGACCGTATGTTGTCATGACAATCGCACGCTATGCGTTCGCCAAGGAATGGAGCCAGCGATGACTTCCACCCAGCATGATCGCTACCATCTGCCGCTCTCAACGAACTCGAGCGTCGCCGCCGAACGCTACGTGCAGGGCATCGATCTCGTCCTTTCAGGCAACGTTGGCGCCGAAGAGCGGCTGGAAGATGCGCTCCAGTCCGACGAAGGCTTCGCTCTGGCGCACGCCGCGCTCGCCTCGCTCGATCTCCGCTGGCGTCGCTTCGAATCGGCAATCGCCCATGCCGAAGCGGCCCGCACGCTCGCTTCGGGCACCAGCAGGCGTGAGCAACAGCACGTCGCGGTGATCACCTCGATGATCGATGGCCGTGGCGCCGAGGCACTGAGGCTGGCGACTGAGCATCTGGATATCTTCCCCAGTGACGCCTACATCCTGCAGCAATACATCGGGATGCGACGCGGTGTCGGTTGTCTGGAGTTGAACGCTGCCATCCTCGACAAGATCGAAGCGCTGGAACCGGCCTACGGCGACGACTGGTTCTACGCCGGAACGCGCTCTTTCCAGTTGCATGAACTGAACCGCTTCGATGAATCGCGTCGCTACGCCGAGCTATCTCTCAGCGGCAATCCGCGCAACGGCAACGCCGCCCACAATATGGCGCACTGTTTCTATGAGACGGCCGATTACGTCGCGGGCATCGACTTCCTGCGTGATTGGATCGTCGGCTATCACCCGGACGCGCCGCACTATTCGCATCTCAACTGGCACAAAGCGCTCTTCGATCTGACCCAGGGCCGGTATCAGGATTCGTACGATGTCTACCGCGAAACGATCCGGCCAAGCGTGTTGATGCAGGACATCGGTGGGCTCGGTCCCCCACTGGCCGATGCGACCTCGCTCTTCTGGCGCTACCGGCTCTATGGTTCGCCACTGGAGCAGGCGGCCGATTGGACCGAGGTCGATCAATTCGCGGTCGTGACGGCGGCCGGTCCGCGTTCGCCCTTCTACGACGCGCACTGCGCCCTCTCCTTCGCCGCCACCGGCAACGACCGCGCGATGAGCGCGCTCATCGACGCCATGCGCACGGCAGCAGACGGCGGACACGCCGTCACGCGCGAGGTTGCCCTGCCGCTCGTTCTCGGCATCGAAGCGTTCGGACGCGGCGCCTATGCCGAAACAATCGCTCAGATCGAGCCAATCTTCGATGATCTGGTGCGCATCGGCGGCAGCCAGGCGCAGCGCATGGTCTTTGAGGAAACGCTGCTGCGCGCCTATATGCTGGCGGAGCGACCCGAGAAAGCCGAAGGACTCCTGCGCAAGCGACTCGAACATCGACACTCCGGCCGCGACTTCTTCTGGCTCGCGGAAGCCGATTCGTCGCAGGGGCTGGTGGATGCCGCTTCGGAACACCGCCGTCGGGCGCGTGGATTATGGACCGACGCCGATCCGAACGCGCCGGAGTTTGCGGCGAACGGATCGTAGGAAGACACGCCTCGGGCGAACAGCAGGGAGCGCACAGTTGGGAGAGCCCGACGAACGGTCCGAGGGCGTGGTCGACTCATTCTCCAAACGCCATGTATGTCGCCATCTGTTTCAAGCGTTCGATCAGGTGATCGGCAAATCCTTCCCCGCCCCTTCTTCCCGAATCTGCGCTAAGATCGTGAGTGGGGGCGATTCGGGGAGCGCCGATCGCTGGCGACCGTGCGCGCGGCGCCCTCAGGAGTGCGGACCCACGCAGGGAGGAAACGTATGACGATCTCCAACTGGCGAGATGAAACGACCGAACGCTCGATCGTCGGCGACATCTCAATTGATGAGCCGTGGAAGCTCATCGAACGCTTCAGCACGCTGAACCGGTTGTCGGGCAGCGAGGAAGAGGCTGAGGCGGTCAAATATGTAACCGGTCGATTGAGCGAGTGGGGCGTACCCCATACGGTGCACCACCCCACCGTGCTTATCAGCCTGCCTGGCCCAGCCACGCTGCGCACGCTCGGGCCGGATGGCAAGTCATACCGCGTCAAGACGTCGTCGTTCTCCCCATCGACGGATGGGAAGGAGATCGAAGCGGAACTGGTTTACGTTCCGGGTGCGCAGGCCGCCGATATCGGCACGCTGCTCGGCGCCGCACGACCGATCGAAGTCGGCGGGCTCGAAGGCAAGGTCGTCATTACCGAGGGGCTCGGCATCGCCGCGCGCGGCATGGACTTCGCCGGCTCCGGCGCGATCGCGGCCATCTTCATCAATCCGGGTGAGGGCATCCACGAAGGCATTACTACCACGTCCTGGGGCTCACCCGATCTCAACTCGCTCGGCCGGGTTCCGGAGATTCCAATTCTCTCGATCAACAAGCCGGACGGCGAAGCACTCAAGGCACTGATCGCAAAGGGTGAAGTGCGCATCGCCTACTCGAACAAAGTGGATACCGGCTGGCGGCAGATTCCAGTCACCGTCGCCGAGATCAAGGGGAGCAAGTCGCCCGAGGAGTTCGTGCTGCTGCACGGGCATCTCGATTCGTGGCATGTCGGCATCAGCGACAACGCGACCGGCGACGCCACACTGCTCGAAATCGCCCGAGTCTTCTGGCAGCATCGCGATCAACTGGCGCGCACCCTCCGGGTTGCTTGGTGGTCGGGGCACTCTCACGGTCGCTACGCCGGCTCCACCTGGTACGCGCAGGAGTTCGCGCAGGATCTCGCCGCTCATTGCGTCGCGCACGTCAACTGCGATTCGCCGGGGACGCGCTTCGCGACCGTTTTCACCAACATGGCCTGGAGCGCCGAAGCCGCCGGCCTCGCACAGCAAGCGGTCAAAGACGTGAGCGGCCAGGATTCAAGCGGCGGACGGCCAATCCGCGCCGGTGACCTCTCTTTCGCGAATCTCGGCATCACGACGTACTACATGGGCATGTCGGAAATCCCGGACGATGTTCTGAAAGAGAAGGGGTATCACTCGGTTGGTGGTTCCGGCGGCAATATCGAGTGGCACACCGAGGCCGACACAATCGAACTGGCCGACAAAGACATCCTGTTGCAGGACATCAAGATCTACGCGACCGCGCTGCTCCGCGCGCTCAACGCGCCGATCGTGCCGTTCGACTACCGGGCGGCCGTGCAGGAGATCGTTGGCATCATCGAGAAGTACCAGTCGACGGCTGGCGACAAGTTCGACTTCGGCCCATCGCTAAACGCCGCACGGTCGCTCGAGACGGCGATCGACGGCTTCTACACCTCGACCGAAGCGCTCAGCGGCCGCGATGCGTCCGATCCCGAAGTGCAGCGTACCAACGCCGTGCAGCGGATGCTCGCCCGCGCGCTGGTGACGCTCAGCTACAGCCAGGACGGCCGCTTCCGTCAGGATCCGGCGCGCGGCATCCCGCCGATTCCCGTTCTCTCACCGGCGAATGAGCTGGCGAGCGTCGAGACCGGCAGTGACCGCTTCAATGTCCTGCGCACCGACCTCGCTCGCGGCCAGAACGACGTCATCTGGACGCTTACACAGGCGGAACGACGGTTGGAAGGCCGGCCGATCTAGGTGAGAAGCTACGGCACCGCGGTGTCCTCAATGGCGGTCGCGGTGCCGAGCCAGGCCGAGAAACCGACCAACGCTCCGGTGTAGAGAGCGAAGACGACGGCGAAGAGACCGATGACCAGCGGCGACAGGTAATGGAAATAGCCGAGCCCCAGCTGAATCGCAGGCAAAGGCAGGCCGATCAAGAGCCCGCTACCCAGACCGAGTAACGCCGCCTCACCATCGGAGAGTCGCAAGTTCGACCCCGCCCAGTAGCCACCGATGATCGGGGCGAACAGCGGGGCGACGATATGAAAAGCCGCCAGAATCGGAATGCTCAGGAACGTTACACTGGACGCCATGCACAGCGCCTTCAGCATCCGCCACACTCGTCGCATGTTCCCTGCTTTCCCGTCCGTTTGACGTGATCCATACGCAGCCAATTTGCGGGAGTGAATCAATCATCGCAGCGATCATCGCGTATGTGAAGCGGAGATTCCTGCGCGTTTGTGGGGACAAGCCCTGAGTATTTCCCGGAAATAGTCGGCAACCTCGCCAGAGCGCTCACTGGGGGTTATCCCCACCTCAAAATCTCCAGCCTGCTCCATGTTGCGTGTTTCGGACCGATCCTAGAATCGAGGCAAGATGGTTTGATTGGTGGCGGAGGCGTCTGCTCCGCCCGTCCGGAAGGAATCTTAGAATGACCGGCGCTGTGCAACAGGCGACGTCTCATCGCTTCAGAGCAAATTTGCGTAACCCGTTTCGCCTCCTCGTTTCGGCCGAACCGTGGGTGAACTGGATCTTCATGATCCTCAGCTTCGCCGTTGGGCTCGTCTGGTTCATCGTGCTTATCGTGTTGATCGCCACGGGGGCGGGTACATCGATCACACTGGTCGGACTGCCGCTGTTGGCCGGCACGCTCATACTCTGGACCTATGGCGCACGAGTGGAGCGCTTTCGCGTCAATTCGCTGCTCGGCACGCGCATTCAGAATCCCTATCGCCCACTCCCCGACGGCAGCAACTGGCTTCGTTTCAAGACGCGCGCGCTCGACCCATATACCTGGCTTGACCTCCTCTATCTCTTCCTGCTCTTCCCGATTGGCCTTGCCGAGTTCATCATCGCCGTTACCACGGTCTCATTCGTCGGGTATACGCTTACAATGCCGCTTACGTATCGGATCGGTGGTGGACCGGACTTCATCACCTTTCATATCGACCGATTGTGGGAAGCGCTCCTCGTCGCGCTGGTCGGCATTCCACTTCTCTTGCTGATTCCCTACATCTTCGTCGGCGTCGGCCGCGGACATGCCTGGTTCGCGCGCATGCTTCTCGGTACCAACCGCGAGGCGGAACTGAGCGAGCGCGTCGGCGCGCTGACCGAAAGCCGCTCGCGCATGGCCGATGCATCGGTCTCGGAGCTGCGTCGCATCGAACGCGATCTGCACGACGGCGCGCAGCAGCGGCTAGTGAAGCTGTCGATGGACCTCGGCCTGGCTCGCGAAAAGCTGGCGAGCGATCCGCAGATGGCCGAGCAGCTGATCGCCGAAGCGCACGAAGAGTCGAAGCGTGCGATGGCCGAGATTCGCGATCTGGCGCGCGGCATTCATCCAGCCGTGTTGACCGATCGTGGGCTCGATGCGGCGATCTCGGCGCTCGCCGGCCGCTCACCGGTACCCGTGACGGTTGATGTTTGTCTCAGCGAACGTCTGCCGGAAACGATCGAGTCCACCGCCTATTTCATCGTCGCTGAAGCGCTGACCAATATCGCGCGACACAGTCAGGCAACCGAAGCCTGCGTGATTTTGAAGCGCGAAGGCGATATGCTGAGCATCGATGTTGTGGATGACGGCGTTGGCGGAGCCGACCCAGCACGCGGCTCCGGACTCAACGGACTGCGCGATCGACTGGCGGCCTTCGATGGCACGCTGACGGTGAATAGCCCGGAGGGTGGGCCGACACGAGTACACGCGGAGATGCCCTGCGAATCGTAATCGCGGAAGATTCGGTGCTCCTGCGCGAGGGCCTGGCTCGCATTCTCTCCGATGCCGGTCACGAAATCGTGCGACAGGTCGACAACGGCCCCGCTCTGGTCGATGCGATTGTCGCGCTCAATCCGGATATTTCGATTGTCGACGTGCGCATGCCCCCGACCCATCGGGACGAGGGACTGCGCGCGGCGATCGAAGCCCGGCGCCAGGTGCCAGGCACGGCCATTCTCATCTTCTCCCAGTATGTCGAAGAGCGTTACGCCAGTGACCTCCTTGAGGCCGGTGCGGAGGGCGTCGGGTACCTGCTCAAAGATCGGGTCGCCGACGTGCGCGACTTCCTCATTTCAGTCCGCCAGGTCGCCGAGCGCGGCACCGTGCTCGATCCCGAAGTCATCTCGCAAATACTCGCCCGGCACCGCAAAGATAACCGGCTCACCGAGCTCACCGTTCGCGAACGTGATGTGCTTTCACTTATGGCCGAAGGACGCTCCAACAGCGCCATCGCCGACCAGCTTTCGATCAGCGATGGCACCGTCGAAAAACACATCAGCAACATCTTCAGCAAGCTCGGCCTCGACGAATCGGCCAGCCAGCACCGCCGTGTCCTGGCGGTGCTGACCTATTTGCAGGCATAGGGGGCAGCCCGCAACCCGGGCTCGCACCCGTACAAACTCCCTCTTGAGAGCGGACCGTCCCCAATTCAGGGAGACGGGTGCCAAATGGCGCCCGGGCGGACGTTCCTGCGGCGCGGTTCGTGGGTGAACCGGGCGCCATGAATGTCGCCCACGCGGCTTCAGCCGCGCGTCTCCTCCCCTCTCCCGGGGCACCCGCGAGTGGGTCGGGAAGAGGGGCCGGGGATGGGATCCCACCCCCGGCCCTCTCTGTGATCGATCAGTTCCGTAGCCACTCGTCCGGCGGGGTCTGCCGGACCGACGCGTTGAGGCGGTTCCAGACGTTGATGCTGGCGATCGAGACGAGAATGGCTGACAACTGCTTTTCGTCAAACAGCCGCGTCGCCTCATTCCAGAGCTCATCGGACACCGGATCGGGGCGATCGGCCTGCCGGGTAAGCGCTTCGGTCAGCGCCAGCGCCGCGCGCTCGGCATCGTTGAAGTAGTTCGTATCGCGCCAGGCTCCGACCGCGTAGATTCGCGTATCCGGCTCTCCGGCCTGCTTCATCTCGCGCGAGTGGATCTGCACGCAGGCACTGCAGCCGTTGATCTGGCTCGCTCGCAGGTGAATCAGGGCGTGGAGCGCCGGCGAGAGACCATCAACGTGCGCCGATTTGCTCAGCGCCTGCAGCGCCTCCATCGCCTCGGGGATGACATAGACCGGGTGGTTCATTCGTGGTTGCACAATATACTCCCTCGTATGCTTGGCTTCCCTGGGTGCGGTTGGGGTTGTGATCTGCGTCCTCCTTGTCACCTCAACGCTCTTCGGTTCGTCATTACGGTGACGGAGTAACGCGAGGGAATGTGACAAATGAGTGGACAGACTTCCCTGGCAGATGGATTTGAGGCGAATCGCTCGCACTTGCGAGCCGTCGCCTACCGCATGCTTGGCTCGACCAGCGAAGCGGATGACGCGGTGCAGGAGGCGTGGTTTCGCCTCAGCCGGGTCGATGCGGCCGAAATCCAAAATCTCGGTGGCTGGCTGACGACGGTCGTCTCGCGTGTCTGCCTCGACATGCTGCGCTCGCGCACCTCTCGGCGTGAGGAATCACTCGACGACCACGCGTCCGATCGTATCGCGGCGGAACCGCTTGGAACCGATCCCGAACAGGAAGCGCTGATGGCCGATTCGGTCGGCCTCGCTTTGTTGGTCGTGCTCGATTCGCTGGAGCCGGCCGAACGCGTCGCTTTTGTGTTGCACGATATGTTCGCGTTGCCGTTCGATGAGATCGCCCAGATCGTTGGGCGCTCGTCGGCAGCAACGCGCCAGATGGCGAGCCGGGCACGTCGCCGGGCGCGACAGGCCGCGCGGATGTCGAACGACGAATTCACCCTGCAACACGACATCGCCAGTGCCTTCTTGCGTGCCGTACGGGCTGGAGATGTCGAGGCACTCATTTCGGTGCTCGATCCGGATGTGGTTCTGCGCGTCGGTGGTCGGCTATCCATCACTGGAAAACCGAGCGTCGTTCAGGGCGCGGCGAACGTCGCGTCGGGCGCGGTGCGCTTCTCGCGGCATTCGGCCGAAACCTACCTCACACTCGTCAACGGCGCAGTGGCACTCACCTGGATGCCGCAGGGGGAGCCACGATCCATCTTCACGTTCCAGGTCGCTGACGGGCGCATGAACAACATCGACATCATCGACGATCCGGACGATCTCCGAAAACTCGAGGTGCTCGTCATCGGCCGCTGAGTTAGCCCGATTGCGCGCGATTGACAGCCGGCGAACGCGGCGATATCGTGGATGCATCGAACATGCTCCAGCGTCAGCGATCCGGAGGCGGTCGAAGCACGGCCGTCCCGGCGCATTCGATGTACGGGAGAGAAGCCAATGGCCGCAGCTTCGTACGCTCACGGCGTCAGCGATGTCCCGCTTCTCGGCGAAACGATCGGCGAGAATCTGCGCCGCACGGTCGCGCGCGCCGGCGACAGCGAGGCGCTCATCGCACGGCATCAACACTATCGCGCCACCTATCGCGAGTTCTGGGAGCAGACCGGCCTGGCGGCCCGCGGGCTGATGGCACGCGGCATCCAGCCCGGCGATCGCGTTGGCATCTGGGCACCAAATCGCTTTGAGTGGGTCATCATCCAGTACGCCACCGCTCGCATGGGCGCGATCCTGGTCAATATCAACCCGGCCTACAAGTCGACCGAACTCGAATACGCGCTGAAACAATCCGGAGTCAGCCTGCTCATGCTGGCACGCCGCTACCGTACGACCAACTATGTAGCGATGGTCGAGGAAGTGCGCGGCCAACTGCCCGATCTGGCGCAGACGCTGGTGCTCGACGATGAGTGGGATGCGTTGCTCGAAGCCGGCAAGCATGTCTCGCCCGACGCGCTCGCCGAGCACGAAGCGCAGCTCCAGTTCGACGATCCGATCAACATCCAGTACACCTCCGGCACGACCGGTTTCCCCAAGGGTGCGACACTCTCGCATCACAACATTCTGAACAACGGCTTCTTCATCGGCGAACTGCTCGGCTACAGCGAACGCGACCGCGTCTGCATCCCGGTGCCCTTCTATCACTGCTTCGGAATGGTTTTGGGCAATCTCGCTTGCACCACGCATGGCTCGTGCATGGTCATCCCGGACGAAGGGTACGATCCGGTGACGGTCCTGGAAACGGTACAGGCTGAACGGTGCACCGCGCTCTACGGTGTGCCGACGATGTTCATCGGTGAACTCGATCATCCACGATTCAATGAGTTTGATCTGGCGACGCTGCGCACCGGGATCATGGCCGGCTCGCCCTGCCCGATCGAGGTCATGAAAAAGGTGCAGTCGACGATGCATATGACCGAGGTCGCCATCTGCTACGGCATGACCGAAACCTCGCCCGTCTCGACCCAGAGCGCCGTCGACGATCCGCTGGACAAGCGCGTCGAGACGGTCGGACGTGTTCATCCCCACCTGGAAGTCAAGATCATCGATGCCGAGGGGCGCATCGTGCCGCGCGGCACGCCCGGCGAACTCTGTACCCGTGGCTACAGCGTCATGCTCGGTTACTGGAACAACCCGGCCGCAACCAGCGAGGCAATCGACGCCGCGCGCTGGATGCACACCGGCGACCTGGCGACGATGGATGACGGTGGTTATGTCAATATTGTGGGACGCATCAAGGACATGATCATTCGCGGCGGCGAGAACGTCTATCCCCGTGAGATCGAGGAGTTCCTCTACCGGCACCCGGATATCAGCGATGTACAGGTGATCGGCGTGCCGAGCGAACGTTACGGCGAAGAGGTGATGGCCTGGGTGCGCTTGCGCGAAGGCGCGACGACTAGCGACGCCGATCTGACCGAGTACTGCCGCAGCCGCATCGCCACCTTCAAGATCCCGCGCTACTGGAAATTCGTCGATGCCTTCCCGATGACGGTCACCGGCAAGATCCAGAAGTTCAAGATGCGCGCCGACGCCATCGAAGAACTCGGCCTACACAGCGCCGCCCAATCTCGCACGGCGTAGAATACGGTATCTCTCGCAGACGCGAAGATGATACAGAATTTTTCAAATATTAATCACCGCGTCCTCTGCGCCTCTGCGAGAGACAATCGTCTCAACCCCCGCGATCATCACACACCATCGCCCGCGCCACCTCGATTGGCAAGGTCGCGCCGTACGCCATGGCGGCGGTGAAGTCGTCGGTGCCGAGCACGGTCCGCGCCGCCTCAATCAGCCCTTCGTAGCGTGTCAGTTCGACCGGCGTCATCCGACCGCCGAGCGTCGCACGAATGTGGGCCGCGCAACCGAGCAGCCAGACCGCCCGTTGCAACTCGCCGCTCTCCATGAGCACGACGGCGAAATCCTGCAAGCAGGCAGCAATCCCATGCTGATCGCCGACATTGGCGTAGAGCGCGATGCTTTCGGCCAGATAGGCGCGCGCCCGCTCAAATTGCCGTAGATCACAGGCAAGGCCCCCGAGATTGTGCAGTGAATCGGCGGTACCGCGCGGATCGCCGAATTCGCGGTAGAGTCGCAAAGACTCCTGGATCAGATCGTCAGCCCGCGCCAGATCCCCTTGCTGCATGACGAGTTCGCCGAGATTGACCAGTACGCCCGCGATCGGTCGCAGGTGACCGATGCGCCGGTGTATCTCCAGGCTCTCCTCGAAATAGGCGACCGCGTCGGACTCTCGCTTGAGATAGGTCGCGACCAGCCCGAGATTGTTCAACGACTTGGCGATCTCCGCGTCGTCACCAAGTTCCCGCCGGAGCGCCAGGCACTCGATGTGCAGCCGCCAGGACTTTTCGAGGTTCCCGCGAGTCCAGTTCAGATTGCCGGCCCCATTCAGCGCGCGGGCACGCACATCCGTCGACACCGGCTGCGACGGGGCCAACAGTTGATCGAACCAGGCAATTCCTTCGGAAAGATAGCCTCGTTGCCACCAGAAACGCCAGAGCGCGCCCGCAAGTCGAAGCCCTGTCTCAATCTCGGCGGACTGCAGCGACCAACCGAGAGCGGCGCGCAGATTGTCATGCTCCCGCTCCAACCGGTTGAGCCATTCAGTCTGTTCGGCGCTCACCAGATGGGCCTCAGCGGCTTCGACCAGGTCGAGGTAATAGCGTGCGTGTCGCCGGCCAAGCTCCGCGGTCCCCCCGGCTTCCAGCGCGCGTTCGGCGGCGAATTCGCGCATCGTCTCGAGCATCGCATAGCGCGGTTCACCGTCCCCCGCCTCAACGAAACGGGCGAGGCTGCCATCGACCAATGCTTCGAGCCGGTCGAGCACGAACGATCCGTCGTCCGCACCACCGGCGCAAACCGCCTCGGCCGCATCCAACGACCATTCCGAAGCGAAGACCGAGAGATCCCGGAACAACCGCTGCTCGACGTCATCCAGCAGCCCGTAGCTCCAGTCGATAGTCGCGCGCAACGTCCGCTGGCGCGGCGGCAAATCACGCAGACCGCCGGTGAGTACGTTGAGCCGGCTCGCCAGCCGCTTGCGCAGCGCTTTGGGCGGGAGCAAGGCGGTACGAGCGGCCGCCATCTCGATCGCCAGCGGCAGACCGTCGAGCCGCGCGCAGATCGCGGCGACATCATCCAGATTATCGGCCGACAGTGCGAACGCCGGTAGGACCGCTTGCGCACGGGCAACGAAGAGACGAACGGCCGCGCTGGCGTCGACATCGCGGTACCGGCCATCGCGTCGCGAGGGCACGCCCAGCGGCGACAACGGCACGCGCTGCTCGCCACGGATCTGCAACGGTATGCGACTCGTGGCGAGCATGGTGACGTTCGGACAGCGATCACGTATCTCCGCCACGAGTCCGGCCGCCGCGGTCACATGTTCGAAGTTGTCGAGCACGAGCAAGAGATGCTGACCGCTCAGGAAATCAAGCAGCACCTGTTCGGCGTCGCTCACGCCGACTTCGCGCAGACCGAGGAGCTGGGCAATCGTCGGACCGACCAGCGATGCCGACCGCAGCGGCGCCAGATCAACAAACACCATGCCGTGCTGAAATCTCGGTTCGGCCGCCTCGGCAATGGCGAGGGCCAACCGCGTCTTGCCGACGCCGCCCGGGCCGAGCAGCGTCACAATGCGGCACCCGCTGACGAGCAGCAAGTCAGTAACGGACGCCTGCTCGCTCTCCCGGCCGAAGAGCGGGCCGAGCGCCTGGCTGCGTGACGGGCGAACCGGGCGCGACATCGCATGTCGCGTGGCAGGCTGCGTCGATGGTCTGGCGGCGGCGATCAGCAGTTGACGATCGTCCGACTCCAATTCGAGCGCATCGACCAGCATGCCGAGCGTGTCGGGCCGGGGACTCGATCGGCGGCCGCGTTCCAGCGCTCGAATCGCATCAACGCTCAAACCGGCGCGCTCAGCCAGCGCCTCTTGCGACAACGTGGCGCCGAGCCGGTACTGCCGTAACAACTCTCCGAATCGTGGCGGGCCGCTCGCTGTCATGCTGCTCGCCCTCTTCGCTCCACTCGTCTGATCGTCTGATCGTCTGAACTCGATCATAGCACGCAGAACCGCGATTCCCGCCCGGATCGCGCTCCGCGATGTCACGGCGTTGTCACGGTTGCGTCACTGTTGGCAGAAACCGCGGGCGCCCATACTGATCTCAGTTGAGGTGAGTACGAAATCGAACGACAGTGAGTACGACAGAAGAAAGGAGACTGAATCTGACGCGCCGGATGTATTGATCTTCACCGCTCTCGTCACCGCCGATGCATTCGCCGAAGAGGTACACGAAAGGAAAGACAATGAACGTCGAACGCGCACTGTAATTCTCACACGATCGAAGCTTCGGAAGGCCTCAGGTGTACCAAGAAAGGATGAGAAAATGACCGTCTCGCTGCGTCTCTTCTAGCTCAAACACCACGCGTTCGTAATCCTGCAGGAGAGGTCGATACGCGGCCTCTCCCGCGCTTTTCCAAGCACCCAACCGCCAATCGACCAACGCCCAACAGTGAATCCGCATGAGGCGGATGGAGGATGGCATGACTGCGAAGACGCCAACGGATACTGACACTCCACACCGGTTTCGCGACGCCTTCGGCTCCTACGCCCTGCTACGCGGCAATCGGAACCTTGCGCTGCTCTTTGGTGGGCAGGTCGTGTCGGCGCTGGGTGACTGGGCCTACATCACCGCGCTCGTTATCCTCGTCTACCAACTGAGTGGCTCGGCTACGCTGGCGGCAGCGCTTACCTTCGTCCGTTTGCTGCCCTACGCGATCTTCCTGCCGCTCGGCGGCGTGCTGGCTGACCGCTTTGACCGCAAGAAGCTGATGATCGTCGCCGATCTCGGACGAGCCGCTTGCATGCTCGGACTGCTCGCGGTGCATTCCGCCAGCACCGTCTGGATCGCGTTCCCGCTCGTCTTCATCGCGACCTGCCTCTTCAGCCTCTTTCGTCCGGCGCTCGGCGCCAGTATTCCGGATGTCGCCGGGAGTGACGACCAGCTCATCCACGCCAACACATTGATGGGGCAGATCGACGGCTTCGCGCTGGTGGCCGGCCCATCGCTGGCTGGTTTGTTACTCCTCATCGGTCACGCCCAATTCGCGCTGCTCCCGAATGCCGAAACCTATATCATTTCGAGCGCGACATTCATTCTATTGCAACTGC
>ERZ778018.1672-NODE-1672-length-16913-cov-10.233539_pt1 | contig 16913 bp, 17 predicted proteins | sample MGYA00375748_ERZ778018 | MGnify/ENA primary metagenome ERZ778018 (study PRJEB29350, sample SAMN05509839) | bioreactor metagenome | biome: bioreactor; material: wastewater | place: South Africa: University of Cape Town | collected 2014-04-22 ... | reverse complement strand
AACGGCCTTCCCCCCTCGCGGGGGAAGGTGGCCCGAAGGGCCGGATGAGGGGGGCGGGCCAAAACGCCGTCGACGTCCAGGGCTTCACGAACGGGCTTCCGCGAATTCCAACGGTCGTCCCGCGCGGCGTCTCCCTCATCCGGCCGCTTCGCGGTCTGTCTTCCCCCGCGAGGGAGGGAAGACCGTGATGGTCGTCCTTTGCCCACTTATGAGACAGACTCCAAGCGACGGTCCCGCGTCCGATTCCGGCCCGGCGGAGGCCCCGGGGCCCCAATCGGACGATTTTCGCGCGGATCGCTGAAACGAGACGGCCCGCGGCCGGGTAACACACCTCGAACGGCGCGCGGTCGACGGACACCGGGAGGCCCCGCGGCAGGCCGGGCGGGCATGGCGACGATGGACGACCGTCTGCTGGTCGAGGCGATCCGAGCCGGCGACCCCCAGGCGCCGGGCGAGTTGGTCGCGCGGTTCCAGGGGGTCGTCTTCGGCCTGTGCTTCCGGATGCTCGGCCATCGTCACGACGCCGAGGACGCCACCCAGGAGACGTTCATCCGGGCGCTTCGGGGGATCTTCGGCTTCGACGCCCGGCGGCCGATCCGCCCCTGGCTCCTGGAGATCGCCGCCAACCGCTGTCGCACCGCCCTGGCGACGCGGGCGCGACGCCCCGCCGCGGCCGACCCGGCCCGGGTCGCCGACCGGCCCGACGACCGCGCCGGCCTCGGCGACCCCGACGACCTGGCCGGCGAGCTGGAGTTGGCGCTGGCGCGGCTGCGCCCGGAGTACCGCGCGGTCGTCGCGCTGTTCCACGAGCAAGGGCTGTCCTACGAGGAAGTCGCGGGCGCGCTGGACAAGCCGGTGGGGACGATCAAGACCTGGCTTCACCGCGCCCGCGGCGAGATGGCCGTCTTTCTCGCCTCTCGGGGAATCCGCCGCTGAGGCGAGGCGACGCCCGACGACGGGGACCGAAACCATGAACTGCCGCGACTTCGACCAGACCTGGAACCGCCTGCTCGACGCCGAGTCGGGCGCGCGTCGCGACGACGGCCCGGACGCGGTCGCGGCGCGGCTGGCCCGCGAGGCCGACCTTGGCGAGCACGCCGAATCGTGCCCGCCCTGTCGGATCCGCCACCGCCAGTTCGAGACGCTTCGCGAGGCGTTGCGGGTCTGGTCCGCCCGCCCCCGTCCCGAGCCCGTCGCCGCGCCCGGGGACGTCGAGCGGATCATCCTGGCCGCCGCCCGGGCCGACGTTCCGACGGCCCCGCGACGACGGTCGCGATCGCGCCCGCTGACGTGGGCCGGGGGACTGGCGGCGGCCGCGGCCCTGGCGGTCGTCGCGCTCCGGCCGGCCGGTCGCGTCCCGCCCGAACCTCCCGTCGAGCCCGCGCCCCGATCGGTCTCGCTGGACGCGGCCGTGGCCGAGGCCCGCGCCGCCTCGATCCGGTTGGCGCTGGCCGCCTCGGAGCCGGCGGCGCGGCTCGGGCTGGCGATGCTCGACGCCTCGATCGCCGTCGCCGACGCCTCGGATGACGCCGCGGCGGTCCCCGGCGCCGACGCCCCGGACGGTCCCGGACTGGCCGCCCGCGTCGGCGGCTACGCCGCGGCCGGCGCCCGGCCGCTCTCCGACGCCGCCCGCGGCGCCTTCGGCTTCCTCCGCCCCCCCTCCCTCGGGAAGACCGCCACGACCGCCGACCCCAAGGGGACCTGAGATGACCGCCCGACCCCTCGCGCTCCTGGCCCTCGCCTGCGCCGCCGCCTTCGCGCGGGCCGAGGAGGCTCCGACCGACGCTCTCTTGAAGCTCCTGCCGGCCGACGCCGCCGCGGCGCTGGCCGCCGACGACCTTCGCGGCCGCTGGGCCGACGTCGCCGGCTCCCGGCTGGCCGCGGAGGTCGCCAAGCTGCCGGCGTTCCAGGACTGGCTGCGGTCCCCCAACGCCCGCGACTTCTTCCAGGCGCGCGACCGAATCCTCGACTTCCTCCAAACCTCGCCCGCGGAGATCCGCGACGAGATCCTCGGCGACGCCGCCGTCCTGGCGATCCTCCCGCCCGAGGCCCCCGACGCTCCGACCGCCCGCGCCCGCGGCCTCCTGACGCTCAAGGCCCGCAAGCCGGAACTGCTCAAGCGCCTGATCGACCAGGTCAACATCGTCCAGAAGCAAAACGGCGAGATCGCCGCGATCGTCGAGGGAAGCCGGGGGGGCGTCCCCGTCTTCACCAGGAGATTTCCCGACGCCGCCGGGCGGCCCTCGGAAACCTACGTCCTGTTCCCCGACGGGACCTTCGCGTTCTCCAACTCCGAGGCCGCGGTCCTGGAGGCGGTCGACCGCGAGACGGGCGTCGACCGCGGGCCGTCGCTGCTCGACGCCGCCGGCTTCGCGACGACGTCCGCGGGCCTCTCCGGCCGTCCCCTGCTCCGCGCGTTTCTCGCCCCCGAGTTCATCCGCCGCGCCCTCGACGAGCAGCCCGAGCCGGCGGACCCCGGCGGCCGGGCGGTCCTCGCGGCGGTTCGGGGCCGGCTCGGCGACCTGGACCGCGTCGGCGCGGCCCTGGACGTCGACGACGCCAAGGTCCAGATCCGGCTCCTGCAAGCGTTCAAGCCCGACGCCCTGAACCGCCCCGACGGCGCGGCCTTCGCCCCGCCCCGCCCCGCCGGCGAACGCGCGGGAAGGCCCAGCCCCCGGATGATGGCGCTTCCCGAGACGGCCGTCGCCGCGGCCTCGTTCCGGATCGACGCCCCGGCCGTCTACCGCGGCTTGCTCGGCCTGGTCTCGGAACCCGACCGCCCCCGAATCGCCAAGCTGGAGACGATCGCCGACGCCCTGCTTTTAGGCCGCGGCCTGCGCGCCCGGATCCTTCCGACCCTGGGCCCGCGGGTCGTCGCCTACCTCGACGCCCCCGACCCGGGCGCGCCCAGACTGGGGAACTTCCCCCTGCCGGTCGTCGCGTCGATCGAGATCAACGACGACGACCCGGCCGGGCCGACGGCCGAGGCGCTTCAAAACGCCCTGGGGGCGACTCTCGCCGCCCTGTCGCTGGACGACGAGCGGGTGCCGGCGACGGCCCGCGTGACCACCACCGCCGACGGCGTCACCGCGCTGGACGCGCCCTACCCGCTGGCCTTCGCCATCGACCCCCAGGGCCGCCAACTGACCGTGGGGAGTTCGGCCGACTCGATCGCGCGCTACCTCCGCGCCGGCGCGAAGGCCGACGCCGGCGAGCGGTTCCGGGCGATCCGCGACGCCGGCTTCCCGGACTGCCACTCCTACGCCGCGGCCGACCTCGTCGCCCTGGGCGCGCTGGCCGAACGTCGCAAGGACCGCCTGGCCGCCGCCGTCGCGCGTCGCGAGGGCCGCGCGCCGGAAGACGTCGTCGCCGACGTGGACCGCCTGCTCGGCGCCGCGCGGCTCTTCGACGCCGCGTTCGCGGCCGTCCGCTTCGACGAGGCCGCGGGCGCGTCGGAGCTTCGCGTCGGCCTGCTCGTCCGTCCCCCGGCCGCCCCGGCGCCGGCGACCGCCGCCCCCTGAGACGCCGCCGTCTTCGCGCCCGCGGTTCGCCTCGGCTATCTTGGAGGCTTCGGGCGTCCCATGTATTGAGGACGACCCGACGCCCGCTGGAGCCCCCGTCCCGCCGTGAAGATCTTCTACCTCAAGTCCGATCGCGGCCGGCCCTTCTTCTACGCCGATCCGGCCGAGGTCCGCGCCGACGACGCCGAGCGACCCGCCGGCGCGCTGGGCTGGATCGGCCGCAAGTGGGAAGGGATCGAATTCCGCTGGAAGGAGTCCGACGGGTCCGCCGCCCAGTGGTCGCGGCGGCTCTGGGACCGCCTCCACTCCTGGAGCAAACCCGACGAGCCCCTGCTCGCCCGGCTGGCGACGGCCGACGCGATCGTCGTCCGACACCCCGCCGCGATCGCCGAGCGAAAAGTCCGATCCGCCTGGCGACGCTACCTCGCGGCGCGGGCCGGCTCGCACTGGTTCTGGCTGGCCGTCGACGGCTTCCTGACCCCGATCACCGGCGCGGTCCTCTGGATCCTGCCGGGCCCCAACGTCGTCTTCTTCTGGTTCGCCTACCGCGCCTACACCCACTACGCGATCGTCCGCGCCATCCATCGGGCGCGGTGGTCGCCGCCGCCGACGACGTTCGAGGCCGACGAGGCGCTCGACCGACCCGTCCGCCGCGGCGACGACGGCGGCCGCTCCCACGACGCCGTCGCCGATCCCGAAGCCCTTCGCCGCCACATCGAACGCCGCGACCCCGCCGACGACCCCGACGATTCCGAATTCGACGCCGACGTCCCCACCGCGGAGCGGACCTGACGCCCTCAACGGAGTCCACCTCTCATTTCCATGCGCCTTCTTTCCTATAACATCCACAAGGGCATCGGCGGTCGCGACCGCCGCTACCGGCTCGAACGGGCCATCGAGGTCGTCGAGCGCGAAAACCCCGACCTGATCTGCCTCCAGGAAGTCGACCACGGCGTCAAGCGGACCCGCCACGACGACCAGCCGACACGGTTCGTCGAGAGCTTCCGCCCCGCCGCCCACCTCTATCAACTCAACGTGCGCGCCAAGACCGGAACGGGAGGTTACGGCAACCTCCTGCTCTCGCGATGGCCGCTCCTTACTCATCACCACGTCTCGATCAGGCTTGAGGCTCGCAAGCCCCGCGGCGCGCAGTTGTGCGTGGTCCAGACCCCCGAGGGCCCGCTTCATCTGATCCACTGGCACCTGGGCCTCAACGAGAAGGAGCGGCACTGGCAGGCCGCGCACCTCTTGAGCCACGCCCTCTTCCGCGAGGGCCGCCACCTCCCCACCCTGATCGTCGGCGACTTCAACGACTGGCGCAACACCCTGGGACGCAAGGGAGTCCTGGGCGCGGAGGGCTTCCACCAGGTCACCGCCCCGCTGTCGCGGTTCCGCTCGTTCCCGTCCTACCTGCCGATGACGGCCCTCGACAAGGCCTACGTCCGCGGCCCGATCGCGATCCGACACGCCCGGATCGCCCGCTCCCGACTCGCCCGCGACGCCTCCGACCACCTCCCCCTGGTCGTCGACTTCCACCTGCGACCGCCGCCGGACCACGAACCTCGCGACCGCCACCGACCCCACGACGACCGCCACAAGCGATGAGCGCCGGACGATCGACCTTCGGCCCGTCTCACTCCGCGACGCGGGAGGCCGTCGGCGACTTCGCCGGCCTCGGGGTCGGAAGCAGCATGCCGACCCGCCTTCGATACGCCCGGTATTCCTCGCCGTGAAAGGCGACCAGGTCCCGCTCCTCAAGCCGAAGGGCGACCAGGACGTAGCCGGTCGTCGTCGCGGCGAACAACAGCCGGCCGACGGTCATCGTCGGCGCGGCCCAGAAGGCCAGCAGGAAACCGCTCATCAACGGATGCCGGACGCGACGGTAAAGACCGACGATCCGAAACGCCGGCGGCGCGTACGGCCGCCCCGTCGCGTAGGAGAAGACCTGCTTAAGCCCGAACAGGTCGAAGTGGTCGATCAGGAACGTCGAAACCAGGGCGACGGCCCATCCGGCCCAGAAGACGCCCAGCAAGAGCCATCGAACCGCCGAATCCCCGATGTCCCAGACGACCGCCGGCAGCGGCCGCCATTGCCAGAAGAGCAGCCCCAGAAGCAGGCTCCCTTGCAGCACGTAGGTGCTCCGCTCCAGGGGCCACGGCGCGAACCGCGTCCACCACCGCTTGAACCCCGGCCGCGCCATGACGCTGTGCGGCACCGCGAACAGCAGGAGCAAGGAGACGTCGATTACGACCGCGTCCATGGTTCGCCCCGTCGGCCCCGAGTCGATCGTCTTGGGGACGCCGAAATCACCCACGAAGCCGATCGCGTACGGGAACGCCGCCAGAAACACGAGGTAGCACGCCGCGCCGTAAACCACGGCCGTCACCCGTTCCGCTCGCGAACCCCGCCCGTCGTCGTCCACCATGCGCCTCCTTTCTCTCTCGCCATTCCAGCATACGACGACGGGGGCCCCGGCCTCAACCTTCGCGGTCGTCGCGGGGCGGCGATGACGGGCTTTGACAAAGCTCGCCATCTCGACTAGCCTGAATCGTGGGGAAGGTCGATCCGGACGAGGGAGGTCAAATTCATGAACGTCTCCTTGACCCCCGAGCTTGAACAACTGATTCACAAGAAGGTCGAGACCGGGCTATACCTCTCGGCCAGCGAGGTGGTCCGCGAGGCCCTTCGACTTCTTGAAGAGCGAGACAGGATCCAGGCCGCGAGGTTGGAGGAACTGCGCCGAGAGATTCGGGTGGGGCTCGACCAGGCCGATCGCGGCGAATTGCTCGACGGCCCCGAGGTCTTCCGCGAACTCCGCCGGAAGGCCGGCGGCGACCAGGGCCGGGCGTGAAATGGGACGCTACCGCCTGACCCCTGAAGCGGCCCATGACCTTGATGAAATCGTCGCGTTCATCACCGGAGGCGCCCGCGGGGCTTCGATCCGCCTGATCGACGACGTCGAGAAAAAATGCCAGGCGCTCGCCGATATGCCTGGAATCGGACGGAGCCGGGAGGAACTCGCTCCCGATCTCCGAAGCTCGCTCGTCGGGAAATACCTGATTCTCCACCGACCGGACGCGGAGGGCGTCGAGATCATCCGCGTCATCCACGGGGCTCGCGACATTCCGAAATTGTTCGAGTAAAGTCGTGGGCCGGCGGACGGAACGCCCTTGTTCACCGATCCTTCGGCGCGTCGTCCATCGCGCGGCGGCAAGCGTCGAGGGCCGCGGCGGCGGCGGGGTCGTGGCGGCGGTCGGTTTGTTGGCGAGGGTCGGCGGCCAGCTCGTAGAGCGATTCCTCGCCATCGCCGCGGCGAATGTACGACCAGCCGTCGACCACCACCGACTTCCACGAGCCGGGCAGGTCGTCGAAGTCCGGTTGGAGATAGCGCTCGCCGACGCGGCCGCGGATCTCGGCGAAGGCGGGCGAGACCGCGGCCGGCGGATCGCTCCACGCGCCCGCCAGCGTCCGGCCGGGCAGCGACGGGGCCGTCGCCGACGACAGGTCCAGGGCCGTCGCCGCCAGGTCGCGCAGACCCACGGCCTCGGCGACGACCCGGCCCGCGGGCGCCAGGCCCGGCGCGCGGACCAAAAGCGGCACCCGCAACTCCTCGTCGAAGAGGCTCAGGCCGTGGCCGAACGAGCCGTGCTCGCCGAACTGCTCGCCGTGGTCGGCCGTGACGATCAGGACCGTCCGATCCAGCGTCCCGCGCGACCGCAAGGCCTCGATCAGCGCGCCGAGCTGCGCGTCCAGCGCCGCGAGGCAGTCGTCGTAGGCGTCGCGGGCGCGGCGGACGTCGCGAGGGGTGAGCTTCCCCTTGTCCACCCGCTGCCAGTCGCGGAGCAGGCGCGGGGTGTCCGAACGCGAGCCGGCGGCGAAGCGGAACGGAAACCCCTCCGGGGGGATGTACGGATCGTGGGCGTCGAAGAGATTCAAAAACGCGAAGTACGGCCGGTCCCGCCCGCCGCGGCCGTCGAGCCAGGAGAGGAATTCGCGGCCGACCGTCGCGGCGTCCTTGCGCGCGAAATCCAGATCGACGTCCCGCATCCCGCCGGTCATCCTCCGGGTCGTGACCGCCGAGCGCAGCCGCAACCAGGAACGAGCCGTCAACCACCCCAGCGCCGAGGATCGGAAGACCTCCCCGGGGGTGATCGGGTAATCGTCGTAGACCTGGAAGCCCCGGCCCAGCCCCGACTCCCGGCCGGTGAAGAACGGGTTGGCGACGAACCCGGCGGTGTCGAACCCGTCGTCGCGGAACCGCTCCGCCAGGGTGGGCGCGGCGTCGTCCAGCCAGCCCAGGCGCTCCACGCCCAGCTCCATCGGCCAGCGCCCGGTGAACATCGTGGCGTGCGACGGCAAGGTCCACGAGGCCCCCGCGCGAGCCTGGTCGAAGACCGTCGACTCGCGCGCCAGCCGCTTCAAATACGGCGTGGTGTCGCGGTCGTAGCCGTAAAGGCTCAGATGATCCGCCCGCACGGTGTCCAGCACCACGAGCAGCACGTCGCGCGCCCCCGGCGGCGGCGCGACGTCCCCGCGCCGCCAGGAGGCCTCGCGGGCGTCGCGGAGGAAGCTCGCCGCGGCCAGGCACGCCAGCACGGCGGCGAAGACCGGAAGCCCTCGACCCGCCCACCGCCGCAACCCCTCGGAACGCGCCTCCAGCTTGGGGGCGACCCGCCAGGCGACCCCGAGCGCGATCAGGCCGCAGGCGATCGCCTCCAACCCCCGCATCAGCAGAAACCATCCCAGGACCGCCGTGAAGACGTACGATCCCAGCACCCATCGCCAGGCCCGATCCGACACCCGAACCGCGACCCAGCCGACCGCCCCCAAGCCCGCGAGGATCGCCGTCACCGACGCCGGCACCATCCAGACGAAATGCCGGCTCCGCAAGAAGAACCCGCCCTCTTGCAGCTCCACCCGCGCGACCAGCAGGAGCAACTCCGCGAACCCGGCCGCCAGCCCGAACGCCAGCGCCGTCCGGAATGCCGGCCGCGGTCGGACGCGCGCGGGCCCGCCCTCGCCCTCGGCGTCGACGTCAATCACGCGCGTCGCGTCGCGACGAATGGACCGCCGCCACGCGCCCCCACCACCGCCGGGCCATCCTCACCGGCGCCGTCCCCACCACCATCAAAAGACCCACCAGCGACGCCAAGAGCGAGGCCAGCGGCATCTGCGCCTCGGGGCCGAAATACGCGAACAACGGCTCCATCCCGACGCCCTCCGAAACGCAAGTCAAATAATGTAATCATGCACACTGTTTCATCGGAAATCGCGGCGCGCGGCCTCCCGGTCGGAACGATCGGGCGCGCGAAGGAAAACCGAATGGATGAGCCGCGCCCCTCGCGAGGGGCGGACGACGAACCCAGACCGGGCTCGCGGCTTAACTCTGACTTATCTTCGTAGAGCGTCGTCCGGCCGCGTCGCGTCCCAAGGATTTTCCCCCGGACGCCGATAATTTTCGGACCCGGCCCCGATCGTCACGCGGTCCCCGGCCGGGAAGCCCGCCCGCCCCCGCCTCGCGACGATTCCGGCGTCGCGCGCTCGTCTCGCGGCCGGGAGCCTCGACCGCGACGACCGACGCCGGGCCGAGAACGCCCCCGTCGGTCGGCGAGCCGGCCTGGGCGGACTCAACGAGGTCCCTCCTTCAAAGCCCGCGGGTCAGTTCTTCCAGGTCTTCCGGCTGGACGTGGTTGCGGGCGAGGGTCCTCCTCGCGTCCGCGTCGAGCCTAGGGGCGACGCCGACGTATTCGACGGTCCACGCCTTGTACTTCGGGTTGGCGTCCAGGAACCGCCGGACGTGCGCGCGAAAGTCGTTGACGCCGGCCAGCAGCTTCGACGGGTTCCGCTTGCACGAGCCGAACCGGATGCGGTTGTCGCGTTCGTTGACGGCGACCAGGTCGATCTCGACGTCGCCTCGGTCCCAGTAGCCGACGACGCGGCTCGTCAATGGGAAGCCCGGCAGGCCCTTGCGGCTTCGCTCCTCGTAGAGCGTCGCGGCCAGGCGCTCCAGCGCGTGCCCCTCCACGTCCGCCAGGCGGGCGTCGGCGTCGCCGACGAGCGCGTCGAGCGGCTGGAAGTCGCGGGCGGAAACCGGATTCGCAAGCGCCGCGAGCCAGGATTGCAGGAAGTTGTCGCTCAGATAGTAGCGTCGCTTCCTCGCCTCGGGCCTGGCGAAGATCGGCAGCCGGCCCTCGACGAGCCGATAGCGCTCCGAAAGGATCTTCAAGTAACTCGATATTTGATCCCTGCTCCCTTCGCGCGCGGCCTCGATCGCCTCGAGGAGTTGCCCGTGAGTGCTTCCCGGCTTGCGGGCGACGAATTTCAAGACGGTGTCGTAACGGCCCCGGAGTTCCCTCAAGAACCAGTTGTCCGCCTCCGATCGAAGCGGCGACGACCCTTCGAAGAAGATCCGGCGCAGGAGCGTCCCGCGATCCGCGCCCAGCACCCCGCGCTCGTAACAGTCGCGGTAGAACTTGGGGACGCCCTCGAACAACGTCCACAGGAACAGAAGACGCTCCGGCGCCGCGTCGGCGTGCTCGCGCAGGATCTGGACGACCGCGGCGACGTCCAGGTGGGGAAGGTCGATCGAGTCCGTGACGCGGTTGTACAGCGGGGCCGATCGCTCCTCCAAAAGCGCCTGCATCTCCGTGTGGATCGACCCCAGAACGATCAACCCGCCCCGGATCCCGTGGGCGTCCGCCGTGGCTCGGTCGACCGCGGCCTGAAGCAGGGAGCAAAACTCGGTGTAGGGCTTCCGATTGAAATACTGGAATTCGTCGAGGACCACGACGTAGCCGGCGCGCGCCAATTCCTCGACCAGCCGCGCGAGGTCGCCCATTCTCCTGGGCCGTGGGAACTGGTCGCTCGGGACGTGGAACACCTCGAGGGCGTCGGCCACCGCCGAAAGCACGCCCGGCTCCCCGGAATCCGGAACCTGGACGTAGAAGACCTTCCGCCCAGGCCCCCCCTTCAGCACGTTGTTGATCAGGAACGTCTTGCCGATCCGCCTCCGCCCCGCGATCTTCACGAAGAACCACCGTCCCCGCGCCAGGATCTCCGAGAGTTGCCGTACCTCCAGGGAACGACCGTAAAACCCCCACTCAGTCATGACTCCAAGGCCCTCCGCCAGCCGCAATTAATGTAACGGCCGTTACGCAAATAGTGTAACGGCCGTTACATTATCTGGCAACGCCGAGTATCCTACGGATTCGCCGGAGGTTACATCGATGACCGTGACTCGTCGGGGATGGCGTGGCGAGGGACCGGCCTCATCGTTTCTTGCGATCGACCCGGTAGAGGTGGACCTGGTAGCCGTCGAAGCGATCCGTCCAGGCGCCGGCGGGGGCTTCGAGGGTTCGAGATTCGTCGAGGACCTCGACCTTGGCCGCGGCGGGGTCGGAGAGGTGGAAGGTGGCGGATCGGGCGCCCTCGCGGAGCGAGGCGGCGAAGACGTAGGTGACGCCGTCGAGCCGCTTGGCGAGGGTCGCGACGGCGGCCGGATCGTCGGTCTCGACGCGGACGGCGTCGGGGACGTCGGGGGCGTTGAGGACCGGGGCCAGATCGTGAATCCGGGCGTTGATCGCGGCCACCTCGCGGGCGACGTCCGGGTCGGCCAAAAGGCCGGCCTCGATGAACGTCGGCTTGAACTGGTGGGCGAAGTAGAGGATCCCCCTGGCCCCCTTGATGAGCGCCATCCAGACCTCGGCGCGGATCTCCGCGGGGGTGGCCTTGCGGCGTTCGTTGTTGATCCCGGTGGTCTCGATGCAGGTCCAGACCGGGCGGTCGCCGGCCCACTTCCGCAGCCGCTCGACGCCGAGGGGGACGTACCAGAGCTTGCCGGAGACGTCGGGGTGATCGTGGCAGGCGGGGTAGATGTCGAACGAGGCGACGTCGCAGCCCTTGACGTACTCCGGGTAGTCCTCCGGATGGTTCGTCCGCTCGCCGCGGCCGTACCAGCCGTCCCAGGCGACCCCCTGCCCCAGGTTCAGGAGGACCGGCCGGTCGGGGTCGGCCTCCTTCATCGCGCGGTAGCTCTCGATGATCTTCGAGGGGGCGATCGGCGGGCCGTAGCCCTTCTCCTTGCCGAGCGACTGGGCGTTGTCGGGCTCGTCGTCATGCATCCAGCCGACGATCGTCGGCCGGTCGCGGAACTTGAGCGCCGTCGGGCTTTGGCCGACGACCAGGCGGATCCCGGCGGCGTCCAGGGCGTCGAGTTGGGCCTCGGTGGGCCCTCGCCAGAGGCCGGCGTACACGTTGATCCCGATATCGCGATACCGGGCCGCGTTGTCGGTGCTTTGAAGCCACACCGCGATCGGGAAGAAGTCGGGCCGCTCGGGCAGACCCCTGGCGAATCGAGGCTCCGCCCCCGAGGCCCCGACCGTCCACGCCGCCGCGAGCAAGAGGGTAGTCAACCGCATGGTGATTCCTCCGATGCCTGGTCGATCGTCTCAGGGCATCGTACCGCGGCCGGCGGCGCGCGGCATCGGCGTAGTCGTCCCGACTATCGCCCGCGGGTCTGACCGCGCATGAACCGGGCCAATCGGGATTGCGCCGACTCCCACGAGCCCGACCTGGCCTCGGAGGCGATCCGGTCCAGGGCGTCGAACGGCTCGCGGTCGAGCGCGGCCGAATCGCGGAGCGTCGTCAGGCTCGCCATGCAGTGGTCGACGCGGTCGGGCTCGCGGAGCGAGACGGCCGTGTAGAGGGCGTCGACCGCCTTGAAGACGGCGGGATCGGCCCCCATCTGGACCTCGCCGCAGCCTTGAATCAGGAGGGCGGACGCCGCGACCGCCATTGCGCGATAAAAAATTTTCATGACTTGACCTCTTGATGACGGTCAATGGTCGCCGGGGACGATCTCGCCGCCGTTTCGGGTGGAGAGGGCGACCCAGGTCCGGGGATGGATCGACGCCTTGATCCAGCGGACGGAGCCGTCGCCCATCAGGACGTTGGAGCCGTCGCCGTCCTCGGAGAACATCTCGTCGGTGTGGCCGAACGGGTGGTTCGGGGCGTGGATGACGACCTCGGGATGGTCGCGGACATCCGGCCCGCAGTGCGCCCCCACCAGGTTGCCGCCGCCGTTGGGATCCGACGGCCACTCCGGCCGCGGGGGCGTGCAGGCGAACGGGACCACCCCGACCCACGTCGCGTCGCAGAGGATCGACGACTTCTCGCCGATGAACACCGTGTTGGACAGCCCGTCGGTCACCGAGGCCGGCCGCGTCCGCGAGTTCCGATAGAACGGCCCGTCGATGACGTGCGGCCCCGCCCCCGCGATCGGCTCGGCGACGTCGAAATCGTATGAGTACGCCGTCGACCGCCCCCAGGGCTGGTTGACCCCCGCGTTGGTGACGTAGTGACTCCTCGAAAAGACGATCCGAGGCGAGAACTCGCCGGCGTCGTTGGGCGCGTTCGAGTCGCCGTTGTCATACCGATGCAGCGCGAACGGCTCGTCGCCGCCGGTCGCCGAGGGGCAGAGGAAGACCGACAGCCGGGCCGTCGCCCCCGTCGCGTTGTCAGGCGCCCAGCACGGCAGGTTCGTGTTGAAACTCGCGTAAACCGTCGCCTGCTCCAGGTACGGCAGGACCAGCATCCCCCAGGCGAACCCCGGCGTGGTGTTGACGTTGCCGTCGGGATAGCTCACGCCGTAGGCGCTCCCCGTCGCCTTCGGGTCGCCGACGTAAGCCGGCGGATACGCCCCGACCGCCGACTCGTAGTTCGCCAGGGCCAGCCCGATCTGCTTCAGGTTGTTCGCGCATTGCGCCCGTCGCGCCGCGGCCCGCGCCGCCTGCGCCGCCGGCAACAACAAGCCGATCAACACCGCGATCACGGCGATCGCCACCAGCAACTCGATGAGGGTGAAGCCGTTCTTTCGACGTCTCGTCATTTCGTCTCCAAGGATTCAAGAATCGAAGTTTAGTCGCCGCGAAAATCAATATGGCGACGACTCTATTCGATAATCAAGGTCGCGCCAATCTAATTTTTTGATTGCCCAAAACTCCGGGCCGGGCGGTGGCGCGGGCACCCGGCGCGCGAGGGTCGAGGCCAGCCGAAACACGTCGAGGCCAGCCGAAACACGACGTCGCCTTGGCGACGGCGGCGGAACGCCTCCGGCGCTTCCCGAAGTCGCCGGGGGCCGAGGATCAGCCGGACTGACCCGCCGAGCGCGCGGCCTCCATCATAAGTTCATACGACCGCAGTCGCGCGGCGTGGTCGAAGACGTGGCCGGCGACGATGACCTCGTCGGGACGCGCGGCGTTGAGGAGGGACTGGAGCGGGGCGCGGACGGATTCGGGGGCGCCGACGAACGAGACGCGGGTCATGCGCTCCACGGCGGCGCGCTCGGGGGGGGACCAGAGGGTTTCCACGTCGTCGACGGGGGGCGGCAGAGGCCCGGGGCGGCCGCGGACGAGGTTCAGCACGGCCTGTTGGTGGGAGCTGAAGAGGCGGACGGCCTCCTCCTTGGTATCGGCCAGGAAGGCGTTGGCGCCGATCAGGACGTAGGGTTCGGCCAGGGCGTCGGAGGGGGTGAAGTTCTCGCGATAGATCGCCAGGGCGTCGAAGAGGCGGTCGGGGGCGAAGTGGGAGGCGAAGCCGAACGGCAGGCCCAGTTCGGCCGCCAGGCGGGCGCCGAAGTCGCTGGAGCCCAGGATCCAAAGCGGCACCTCCAGGCCCTCGCCGGGCACGGCGCGAACCGCTCGGCCGGGAGCGGCGGGGCGGAAATATCCTTGCAGTTCGCGGACGTCGCGGGGGAAGGCGTCGACCTCCTGGAAGTAGCGCCGAAGCGCCCGAGCCGTCGCCGGGTCGCCTCCCGGCGCGCGTCCCAGCGCCAGGTCGATCCGGTTCGGATAGAGTGTGGCGAGGGTGCCGAACTGCTCGGCGGCGATCAGGGGGGCGTGGTTGGGGAGCATGATCCCGCCGGCGCCGACCCGGATCGTCGACGTCCCGGCCGCGACGTGGCCGATGACCACGGCGGTCGCGGCGCTGGCGACGCCGGGGATGTTGTGGTGCTCGGCCACCCAGTAGCGCTCGTACCCCAGGCGCTCGGCGTGCCGCGCCAGGTCGACGGCGTTGCGGAACGAGTCCGCCGCCGTCCCCCCCTGGACGATCGGGCAAAGGTCCAGCACCGACAGTTTCAGGCCGCTTGGGTCCGCCACGCCGTCTCCTCCCGCCGGATTGTTGAAATTGTACGGAAATTGTACGATCGAGGCGAGCCGCGCGTCGCGGTCAGGTCAGTTGGCGCGGGGGTCGTCGGGGACGTGGCGAAGGTCGACGACCGAGTGGATCTCGCGACGGCCGGCGAGGGTCGCGGCCTCCTTCCAAAGCGCGTGGCCGCGGTCGTCGAAGACGTGCTCGGGCAGAGCCGGCGCCAGGAGCCAGGTCCCCTCGGCCATCTCGGCCTCAAGCTGGCCGGGGCCCCAGCCGGAGTGGCCGATGTAGAACAACGCCTTGCCCTCGTGGGTGCCGGCGAGGGTCTCCATCGCGGTCAGTTCGGTGGCGACGTACAGGTCGTCGGCGACGACGATGTCGGCCAGGTCGCGGCGGTCGTGCAGGGCCATCAGCGAGCCCGGCACCGGGCCGCCGTGGCGGATCCGGTCCAGGCGGACGCAGGGCTTCTGGCTGATCCGCCGCCAGACGTCGGCGATGTCCGAGTCCAGCTCGCGGTTGAGGATCAGGCCCAGGGCCCCGGTCTCGCCGTGGGCCGCGACCAGCACGACCGTCCGCGCGAAGTTGGGGTCGGTCATGCCGGGGGCGGCGATCAGGAGGCGTCCTTGCAGCGATTTCATGGGACGATCGCGGCTCCCGGCCGCGCCCGAGGGACCGAGGGACTCAGGCGTCAACTCACCCGTTTGAGCATCGACAGCCGGCCGGTGGCGACCCACTCGGCCACCAGGACGTTGCCGTCGCGGTCGAAGCAGGCGTCGTGGGGGTGGACGAACTTGCCGTCCCGCCACTTCTCCGGCTGGGACCGGATCTTGAACCCGTCGAGCACCTGCTTGGTCCACTCCGGGTCGTACCCCAGGTGGGTGATCACCGTGTCGTCCTTGTCCATCAGCGTGATCCGGGCGTGCAGGTCGGGGACCAGCAGGATCTCGCCGCGGATGTCGAAGTGGGCGGGGAACGAGACGTCGTGGTTGTCGGCGCCGACGTGCTCGCCGTCGAGCGTGAACCGCTGGAGCCGGGCGTTGGCGCGGTCGGCGACGATCAAGGTCGCCGCGCGGCCGGGGCGGTCGTCAAGCCAGATCCCGTGGGGGGTCTTGAACTTCCCCTCGGTCTCGCCGGCGCCGCCGAAGGTCAACACCCACTTGGCGTCGCGGTCATACTTGTGGATGTAGTTGGAGCCGTAGCCGTCGGCGACGAAGAAGCCGCCGTCGGGGGCGAAGGCGACGTTGGTGGGGGCGAACGGCGTGTTGGGACCGTCGTAGACGTGGGGCTCCTTGGGCGCCTCCTTGATCCAGACGACCTCCCCCTTCAGGTCGGTCTTGGCGACCAGGTCGACGGGCATCATGCAGGCCAGGTAGAGGTATTCGACCCCGTCCTCGCGGCGCACGTCGATTCCGTGGCCGCCGCCGTGGAACCGCTTGCCGAACGACCGGACGAACTTCCCCTCCGGGTCGTAGACGGCGATCGTGTCCTGCGCCTCGGCCTCCGACTTCGGCTTGGCGCCGCCGCCGCGGTGGGCGATGTAGATGAAGCCCTCGGAGTCGACGGCGACGCCGTGGGTCTCGAACCAGTGGATGCCGTTGCCGGGCGCCTGGAAGAAGTCGTGGCGGCACTCGTAGCGGTGCTCGCCCTCGCCTATGATCGGCCGCCTCGACCCCGACTTGTCGTCGGCGTGTACGAACGGCCCGGCCGCGGTCGCCGCCAGCGCCCCCACGGCCCCGCGCTTGAGGAAATCGCGTCGATCCATGTGCCCGCGCCTCCGAATGGGTGGAGAGATTCCGCGCCTCGTCCCGATTCCGGCACGATACCACGACGGACCTCCCGCGCGAACAAAGCGGCGGAATTCCGCGGAAACGAGCCCGCGCGCCCTGGCGCGCCGCCCCGCGCCGACGACGATTCCGCCCCGTTCCCGCATCGGCATCGGGGCCGCCGGACGACGGCCCGGGATGGGTTCGCTCGCCGCTCCGCGGGGGCCGGATTCCAGGGCGTTGACGATAGGTAACGTGTTTGAGAATCGTGGTTTGTGACGCGACTAAAAATCGGCTTCGATCGTCGATGACGACTTGTGTTTTTCCGAAAACCGTCCCCTCTCCCGCCGGGAGAGGGTGCCGCGAAGCGGCGGGTGAGGGTCGTGGCGCTTCGCGGGCGCCGTCGGCCGCGCCGGACGTGGACCGACGCTCATTCCGCAGCGCGGCGACCCCCCCCCCGCCCCTCGGGCCACCCTCTCCC
>ERZ778018.1667-NODE-1667-length-16927-cov-4.538051_pt1 | contig 16927 bp, 14 predicted proteins | sample MGYA00375748_ERZ778018 | MGnify/ENA primary metagenome ERZ778018 (study PRJEB29350, sample SAMN05509839) | bioreactor metagenome | biome: bioreactor; material: wastewater | place: South Africa: University of Cape Town | collected 2014-04-22 ... | reverse complement strand
CAGCAAGTATCCGCCCGAGCAGAAGAAGTCGGCCGTGCTGGCCGCACTTCGCGAAACGCAGCACCAGAATGAAGGTTATCTGACTACGGATTTGATGGATGCGATTGCCGAGTACCTTGAACTGCCGCCTATTTCGGTTTATGAAGTGGCGACTTTCTACTCCATGCTGGAAACCAAAACCTGTGGCCGGCATCACGTATCCATCTGTACCAACATTTCATGTGCTTTGATGGGGTCGGACGAGATTGTGGCGCATTGTGAGAAGAAACTGGGTATCAAGCTCGGTGAGTCGACTCCTGATGGCCGAATCTACCTTAAAGTGGAAGAAGAGTGTCTGGCCGCCTGCGACGGTGGTCCGATGATGCAGGTCGATCATGTCTATTACGAACGGCTGACACCACAAAAGGTCGACGCCATCCTCGATAAGCTGGAGTGACGCGATGACGGAACAAGTCTGCTTTGCGACGATGCAGTTTGATGAGCCCTGGACGCTTGAGAGTTACCTCAAGACCGGAGGCTATTCGGCCTGGCGCAAAATCCTGGCCGAAAAAACCGATCCTGCACTGATTATCGAAGAACTGAAAACCTCAAACCTTCGCGGTAGAGGCGGTGCGGGTTTCCCGACCGGCCTCAAATGGTCCTTTATGCCGCGCAATGCGCCCGGTCAGAAGTATGTCGTTTGCAACTCGGATGAGTCCGAGCCGGGTACTGCGAAAGATCGTCAGATTCTGCTTAATAATCCTCATGCCCTGGTAGAAGGCATGGCGATTGCGGGTTACACCATTGGCGCCACGGTGGGTTACAACTACATGCGCGGCGAGTTCACCGACCTGGTGTTCCGCCGTTTTGAAACCGCGGTCAAGGAAGCGTACGAGCTGGGCTTGCTGGGCAAAAATCTGCAAGGCTCCGGCATTGATTTCGATCTGTACGGCTCGTTGGGCGCCGGCGCCTACATCTGCGGGGAAGAGACTGCCTTGCTCGAATCTCTGGAAGGCAAGAAAGGCCAACCGCGGTTCAAGCCGCCGTTCCCGGCAAATTTTGGTTTGTACGGACGTCCGACCACGGTGAACAACACCGAAACACTGTCGTCGGTTCCCGCCATCATGCGCAACGGCGGCCAATGGTTTGCGGATTTAGGCGTGCCAAACAGCGGCGGCCTCAAGTTGTTCTCGGTTTCAGGTCATGTGAGCAAGCCGGGTGTCTTTGAAATCCCCATGGGCTTGCCCTTCAGTGAACTGCTGGCCATGGCGGGTGGCGTACGCGAAGGCCGCAAGCTCAAGGCGGTGATCCCGGGCGGTACCTCTACGCCGGTAGTGCCGGGTTCCGTGATGATGCAGACCAACATGGATTATGACTCGATCGCCAAATCAGGCACGTTCCTTGGTTCGGGCGGCCTGATCGTGATCGATGACTCGGCATGCATGGTCGAAGCCTTGCGCCGCATTTCTCGCTTCTACTATTCGGAGTCATGCGGTCAATGCACGCCCTGCCGTGAGGGTACTGGTTGGCTTTACCGGATGCTCACCCGCGTTGTTGAAGGTAAAGGCGCCATGGCCGATTTGAACCGATTGGATGATGTGGCCAGCAAGATTGAAGGGCGAACCATTTGTGCGTTGGGCGATGCAGCCGCCGTTCCTGTGCGGAGCTTCCTTAAGCATTTCCGTCACGAATTTGAATATTACATCGAGCATGGCCACAGCATGATTGCTGACGGTTTGGCGACGGTCTAACAGAAACAGGGTTAAGTCTTTGAGTATTCATGACGATTTGATCACCATCGAAGTTGATGGCCTCCCCCTGAAAGGACGCAAGGGCGATATGCTGATCGAAGTGACCGATCAGGCGGGCATCAACATTCCACGCTTTTGCTATCACCGCAAACTATCGATCGCGGCCAACTGCCGCATGTGCCTGGTTGAAGTGGCTCGTGCGCCCAAGCCGTTGCCCGCCTGTTCCACGCCCATTTCCGAAGGCATGAAGGTGCAAACGCGCAGCCCGAAAGCGCTGGCCGCGCAACGTGCGACCATGGAGTTTTTGCTGATCAACCACCCGCTTGATTGCCCGATTTGCGATCAGGGCGGTGAGTGCGAGTTGCAGGATCTGGCCATGGGTTATGGTGAAGGCGTCGGGCAATACTCCGAGGTCAAGCGGGTCGTCAAGGATAAAGACATCGGTCCACTGATTGCCACCGATATGACGCGCTGCATCCACTGCACCCGCTGTGTGCGTTTCGGTGAAGAAATCGCCGGTCTGAAAGAATTGGGTGTGGTTGGTCGTTCCGACCACATGGAAATCGGCACCTACATTGCCAAAAGCGTGACATCAGAATTATCCGGCAACGTGATTGATCTGTGCCCGGTGGGTGCCCTCACGGCCAAACCGTCGCGTTATACCGCTCGCCCGTGGGAATTGGTGCAGCAAGCGCACATCTCAACTCATGATGCCTTCGGCTCTAATCTGTACCTCCACACGCGTGATGGACAGGTCATGCGTACGGTGCCGCGCGATAACGATCTGATCAATGAAACCTGGCTATCGGATCGCGATCGTTATGCCTATACCGGCCTGTTCACCGAAGATCGTCTGGCACAGCCGATGATCAAGCGAGATGGGCAATGGCATGCAACGGATTGGGATACCGCACTCGCTCTTGTGGCAGAAAGAATTCAGGGTATCGTGCAGCAGCAGGGCGCTCAGGCCTTGGGCGGACTGATCTCTCCCAACGCGAGCCTTGAAGAACTGTACCTGTTCCAGAAAATCATTCGTGGCATGGGCTCGAATAACGTCGATCATCGCCTGCGCCAGACTGATTTCTCGGCCGATGCGGGCGATCCGGTCATGCCGTGGTTTGGCATGGACATCGCCCAGATCAGCCAGCTCAAATCGGTGCTGGTGATCGGTGGTTCGATCCGTGAGGACATTCCACTGTTCGGTCATCGTCTGCGCATGGCGGCGTTGACCAAGCGCGCCCGAATACATGTGGTTCATCCGGTTAAAGAATCTCTGACCTTCTCCGCTGCGCAATGGGCTTGCGCACCAGACGGCGGTTTGTTGGATGTGCTGATTGCCTTGAGTCGAGCATCAGGCGTGACTTTGCCCGAAGGGCTCACGGAGTCTGCTCCGGTCGATACGGAACTGTGCACTCAAATTCTTGCTGATCTCAAAAAAGGCGCGAATACTGCGATTTTCCTGGGTCATCTGGCGCAGAACGATCCGCAGTACGGCGCGATTCGCTATCTGGCCGGTCGCCTGTCCAAGGCGCTTGACGTTTCGCTGGGTATCCTGCCGCAAGGCGGTAATCAGCCGGGGGCTTGGTTGGCGGGCGCCGTGCCGCATCGTCTGGCGGGTGGACAGGCTGCGGTCGGGTCAGGAGCAAATGCCCAAACACTGCTGCAGTCACCTAAGCCTGCGATGTTGTTGTGTGGTGTCGATCCGGATCTCGATACTCAGGCGGGTGCCGAAGCGTTGGACCGCTTGCGTGCGGCCGAATGCGTGGTCAGTCTGGTTTCTCACCTCACCCCCTGCCAACTTGAGTTTGCGGATATTTTACTGCCGATTGGTACCGCTGTTGAATCTGCGGGCACGTGGGTCAATGGCGAGGGCCGTTGGCAGCCACAACGGGGCATCGTCCGTTCTTGGGCCCAGTCCCGTCCGGGCTGGAAGGTCCTGCGCGTTCTCGGCAATCTACTGGATCTGAGTGGCTTTGATTTCATGGACGCCGCCGAGGTGCGCGCGGAAGTGCAATCGCAGTGCGCTCAGGTCAGCCTGAGCAACGAAAGTGACGTACTCGGCGCTGTCCGACCGGCGATTGCTCCATCGGCGGATGGCTGGGTGCGCATTGCGCCAGTGGCGATGTATGCCGTCGATGGTGTCATCCGCCGTGCCAAGCCTTTGCAACTGACTGGTTTGGCGAAAAAACAGCGCCATTGCCTCGTCAATCCGGCTGATGCTGCGCAACAGAACTGGGATGAGGGCAGTGTCGTGACCATTACCCAGTCCGGTTGTTCTACGGAAATGACGGTTAAATTCGATGATTCCGTGCCGCAAGGCGCATTGCTGATTTATGTCAGCGAAGCGAGTGTCGCGCTGCCAGCCATCGGCGGTTTGGTTGAAGTGTCACGGGAGGTCGTGGCATGTTGACCCAATTTTTACATCCGGTCATCTGCTGGATGTCACCATCCTGGCAATATCTGGTGGTCAATACCCTCTGGGTACTGGTCATCCTTCTCCCGTTGGTTATTGCCGTGGCTTACTTGACGTATTTCGAAAGAAAGGTCATCGGTTACATGCAGGTGCGCATCGGCCCGAATCGGGTCGGCCCGTTAGGTTTGTTCCAGCCGTTTGCCGACGTGTTCAAACTGCTCTTCAAGGAAATCATCACCCCAAACGTCGCCAATAAATTCATTTTTTATCTGGCGCCGGTGTTGATTCTGGTGGCTTCTTTCATCGGATGGGCGGTCATCCCCTTCGATAAAGGCTGGGTACTTGCCAACATCAATGCAGGCTTGCTGTACGTGCTGGCGATCGGTGCAGCCGGCGTCTATGGCGTGATTCTGGCCGGTTGGGCATCCAACTCGAAGTATGCACTGCTGGGCGGAATGCGTTCCGCCGCACACAAGGTTGCGTATGAGTTGGCGATGGGCTTCGCGTTGGTGGGTGTGCTCATGGCGGCCCGGAGTTTGAATCTGACCGAGATTGTCGAGCATCAATCCGGCAACATTCTGACGTGGTACTGGTTGCCGTTGCTGCCCATGTTCGTGGTGTATTTCATCTCCGGCGTGGCCGAAACCAACCGTGCACCCTTTGATATCACGGAAGGCGAATCGGAACTGGTCGCCGGTTTCCACGTTGAATACTCGGGCATTACGTTTGCCCTGTTCATGCTGGCCGAATATGCCAGCATGATTCTGATCTCGGCCCTGACCGCCGTGTTGTTTCTCGGTGGATGGCTTTCTCCTTTTCAGGGCACCGCGCTGGAATCGGTTTTCGGGTTCGTCCCCGGGATCTTCTGGTTCTTTATCAAGATTGTGATCCTGCTGTTCCTGTTCTTGTGGTTCCGGGCCACGTTTCCACGCTATCGGTATGATCAGATCATGCGGTTGGGCTGGAAGGTGTTCATTCCCGTAACCATCGTCTGGATTTTCGTAGAGGGTGTGTTGGTGTATTTCAAGGTCGGGCCATGGTTTTCTTAAGCTTGGGTTTTCCTGATTTCGGGTTGACCAAGTTTGATTTGGCACGAGATAACACCCAGAGGTAATGGGCGATGAACGCATTCAAACAATTTGTAAAAACTTGGTTTTTGTGGGAACTGTTCCTGGGGTTGTCGGTGACCGGCAAGTACTTTTTCGGCCGAAAGTTCACCGTGCAGTACCCCGAAGAAAAAACCCCGATGTCCCCGCGTTTTCGCGGGTTGCACGCCCTGCGTCGTTACGCCAATGGCGAAGAACGTTGCATTGCCTGCAAGCTCTGTGAGGCGGTCTGTCCGGCACTGGCCATCACCATCGAATCTGAGCAACGGGCAGACGGTACCCGTCGCACCACGCGCTACGATATCGACTTGTTCAAGTGTATTTATTGTGGTTTTTGTGAAGAGGCTTGCCCCGTAGATTCGATTGTCGAAACTCGCGTATTCGAGTATCACTTTGAAGCGCGCGGCGAGCAGATCATGACGAAAGAAAAACTGCTGGAGATTGGTGATCGCCTAGAGCCGCAGATTGCCGCCGATCGGCTGGCCGACGCCCCGTACCGTTGAGATTGGTTGTGATTACTCGTCATGAACAGTCGGTATTAGAGCCGGAATTAATCAGGAACGCTTGAATGACTTTGTATCAGTTTCTCTTTTATGTTTTTGCCTCATCGGCCGTCATTTCGGCCATACGGGTGGTCACGGTTAAAAACCCGGTTCATGCGGCTCTGTTCCTGGTGCTGACATTTTTCACCACCTCGTTGACCTGGATTCTGATGGAAGCGGAATTTCTCGGCATCGTGCTGTTGCTCGTGTACGTCGGTGCGGTGATGGTGCTGTTCCTGTTTGTGGTCATGATGCTCGATATCAATCTGGCACCATTGCGCGAGGGTTTTGTGCGCAACTTGCCGGTCGGTGTCTTTGTTGCGCTGGTAATGGTGATCGAGTTAGGCCTGATCGTCGGTTCTCATGCCTTTGGTCTGGCGAATTATCCCGCGCCGACCGCAGCGGCAGCGGGCACCTCCAACACGTTGGCTCTCGGCTCGGTTCTGTACACCGAATATGTCTATCCCTTTGAAATCGCGGCATTCATTTTGCTGGTTGCGATTGTTGCGGCTATCTCATTGGCACATCGCAAGCGCGAGGGCGTTCTTTACCAGAACATCGATCAACAGGTGAGGGTCAATCGAGACGACCGGATTCGCATGGTGAAGATGGTTTCCTCGACACCCGTCGTATCTGAGGCCGACGACGGCAAGTCAAATTCATCGGGAGAAAAGCGCCGTGATTAGTCTGTCCCAGTTCTTGGTATTCGGAGCCATCCTCTTTTCCATCAGCGTAGCGGGTATCTTTCTGAACAGGAAAAACGTTCTCGTCCTGTTGATGGCGATTGAGTTGATGCTGTTGGCAGTCAATGTCAATTTCATCGCCTTTTCGCATTTTCTCGGCAATATCAACGGTCAGGTATTCGTGTTTTTCGTGTTAACCGTGGCAGCTGCGGAAGCGGCGATCGGCCTGGCCATTCTGGTGACGCTGTTCCGTAATCGCCGGACCATCAATGTCGAAGATCTGACGGCGATGAAGGGGTAAGGTATGGAAAAAATCTATCTCATCATCGCCTTGTCCCCATTGGTCGGCGCATTGATCGCCGGTTTGTTCGGAAGGCAGATCGGCCGTGCCGGTGCCCATTGGGTGACCAATATCGGCGTCGGAATCTCGTTCATACTCTCCTTGTACGCTTTTTACATGCATGTCTGGGGCGGGTTGCCCACCTACGACGCCACGGTGTACACCTGGGCGGCAACGGATGCGTTCCATTTCGATGTCGGCTTCATGGTCGACCGCCTCACGGTTCTGATGATGATCGTCGTCACCAGCGTCAGTCTGATGGTGCATATCTATACCATCGGGTACATGGCCGATGATCCGGGTTACCAGCGTTTCTTCAGTTACATTTCTTTGTTCACCTTCTCCATGCTCATGCTGGTGATGGCGAACAACCTGCTGCAACTGTTCTTCGGCTGGGAAGCGGTGGGGCTGGTTTCTTACCTGCTGATCGGTTTTTGGTACAAAAAGGAAAGCGCGATTTTTGCCAATCTCAAGGCTTTCATTGTCAACCGCGTGGGCGATTTCGGTTTTCTGTTGGGTATTGCCGCCATCTTGATGTACACCAACACGCTGGACTACGCCACGTTCTTCGAGCGCCTGCCTGCCTTGGCCAGTGTAAAGGTCGAGTATTGGCCCGGTGTGGAATGGTCGTTGCCGACCGTGATTGCGATCCTGCTGTTTATCGGCGCCATGGGTAAATCGGCTCAGGTACCTTTGCACGTGTGGCTGCCTGATTCGATGGAAGGCCCGACGCCAATTTCTGCCCTGATCCACGCTGCGACGATGGTAACCGCCGGTATTTTCATGGTGGCGCGCTTCTCGCCGTTGTTCGAAATGTCCGATGCGGCACTGTCGTTTATTATGGTGATTGGGGCGATTACAGCGTTGTTCATGGGATTACTGGGCATCGTTCAGAACGACATCAAGCGCGTCATTGCCTACTCAACCCTGTCGCAGCTCGGTTATATGACTGTGGCACTCGGTGCTTCGGCTTACTCTGCCGCGATTTTTCATCTCATGACCCATGCTTTTTTCAAGGCCTTGCTGTTCCTCGCCGCCGGCTCGGTGATCATCGCGATGCATCATGAACAGGACATCCGCAAGATGGGTGGCCTGTGGAAGTACATGCCGGTCACGTTCATCACCTTCCTGATCGGCTCACTGGCCTTGATCGGTTTCCCCGGTACATCGGGATTCTTCTCAAAAGACAGCATCATCCTGGCAGTTCATGCTTCCCAGCTACCCGGCGCAACCTTCGCCTATTGGGCGGTGCTGCTGGGCGTTTTCGTGACGGCCTTCTATACCTTCCGGATGTTTTTCCTCGTGTTCTTCGGCAAGGAGCGGATGGATGCGTACACGCGTTCGCATTTGCACGAATCACCCAAAGTGGTCACGGTGCCGCTGATTCTGTTGTCCATTCCTGCTTTGCTGGTTGGCTTCTTCGCTATTGATCCGCTCTTGTTCTCTGGTTTCTTCGAACAGGCGATTGTGGTTATGCCGGGTCATGATGCGATGGCTAATCTGCACGAGCATTACCATGGCGCATTGGCCATGATGGGACACAGCCTGAACAGCCCTGTTTTCTGGCTGGCTATCGCTGGCGTGGCGCTTTCCGCTGTCATGTATCTCATCATGCCCGGCTCGCTTCCAGCGATATTCGCCAAGATATTTGCCTGGCCGAAGCGAGTTCTGGACGGTGCCTACGGCTTTGACGATTTCAACAACGCCGTGTTCGGTGGCGGTTCACGGTTGCTGGGGCGTGGCTTCTGGCGTATTGGTGACGTCCGGCTCATCGATGGCCTGATGGTAAATGGTACGGCGGGCGTAATCGGTGCAACGGCCATGCAGTGGCGCAAGCTTCAGACCGGTTATCTCTATCACTATGCGTTTGTCATGATTTTGGGCTTGATCGGTTTAATGACCTGGATCGTGTTTTTACGTTGACCTTTTGTAAATGGATACTGGTTTAATGCTTCCTTCTTCTTGGCCGATGCTTAGCCTGATTGTTTGGCTCCCGATTATCGCGGGTATCTTCGTGATGTGGTTTGGGGCGGGTCGTGCCCGCTTCGCCCGTTGGTTCGCTCTGGCCAGCTCGGTTGTCGTGTTCCTGCTCAGTCTTGCCTTGTTGCCCGGCTTTGATACCCATACCTACGCCATGCAATTCGTCGAACGAGTTGCTTGGATCCCGCAGTTCGGTATCCATTACCACCTCGGTGTGGATGGAATTTCTCTGCCCCTGTTGATCCTGACGACGTTCACGACGGTTATTGTCATCGTGTCCGCTTGGGAAGTGATTCAAGAGAAAGCGCACCAATATCTGGCGGCCTTCCTGATCATGGAAGGCATGATGAACGGCACTTTTGCCGCGCTTGATGCCATCGTGTTCTATTTCTTCTTCGAAGGGATGCTGATTCCGATGTTCGTCATCATCGGGATTTGGGGTGGTCCGCGGCGCGTGTACGCGACGATCAAGTTCTTCCTCTATACCTTCCTTGGTTCGGTGTTCATGCTGATCGCGCTGATCTACATGTACTTCAAGGGCGGCAGCTTCTCGATCCTGCACATGCAGCAACTGCCGTTGACACTGACCGAGCAGGTGCTGATTTTCCTGGCGTTCTTTATTGCCTTCGCCGTCAAGATTCCGATGTGGCCGGTTCATACCTGGTTGCCCGATGCGCACGTCGAGGCGCCGACCGGCGGTTCCGTGATTCTGGCAGCCATTATGCTGAAGATCGGCGGGTATGGCTTCCTGCGGTTTTCGCTGCCGATTACGCCCGATGCGTCTGCATTGCTGGATAGCATGATCATCGCCTTCTCACTAATCGCAATTGTCTACATCGGTTTTGTTGCCCTCGTTCAGAGCGACATGAAGAAGCTGGTTGCCTATTCGTCCATTTCTCATATGGGCTTTGTGACACTGGGTATGTTCGTGATCTTCATGATTGCGGCCAACCCGCTGAATGTTAGCGGTAGCGGTGTGCGTTTGGCGCTCGAAGGCGCGATGGTGCAAATGATTTCCCACGGCCTCATTTCAGCCGCCATGTTCCTCTCGATCGGCGTTTTGTACGACCGTCTGCACTCCCGGGAAATTTCTGCCTACGGTGGCGTGGTCAATACCATGCCCTGGTTTGCCGCGATGGTCGTGGTGTTTGCCATGGCGAACGTCGGCCTGCCGGGCACATCCGGTTTCGTCGGTGAGTTCATGGTTATTCTTGCCTCATTCAAAGCCAATTTCTGGATTGCTCTGCTGGCTGCGCTCACACTTATTATTGGTGCCTCGTACACCTTGTGGATGGTCAAGCGGGTTATTTTTGGCGACGTTCAGAACGAGGGCGTGGCCAAACTCAAGGACGTCAACAAGCGAGAAGCCTGGATGCTGGGCAGTCTTGTCGTCCTGATCATCCTGGTCGGTATCTGGCCAAATCCGCTGCTCGACTTGATGCACGCCACGATTGAACATCTCGCGCAACAAGCGCTGACCTCAAAACTGTGAACCTCGACATGCCGAATTTGACCTCCTTGAATCTGATGCCGGTACTCCCCGAAATAATCCTCGCGGGGATGGCGTGCCTGATTTTGCTGATTGATCCGTTCATGCCCCGACACGGACGGAATGTGAGCTACGCGCTTTCATTGCTCACCCTCGTGGTTCTCTTCATCGTTACGCTGATGCAGATGTCGCCCACGGTTCGCATGAGCTTTGGTGGCATGGTGGTCAATGACCCCATGTCCGACATCATGAAACTGGCCTCTTATATCTCTCTTGCTGCCGTGTTGATCATGTCGCGCGGGTACCTGCGTGATCGAGGCATGGACAAGGGCGAGTACTACATGCTCGCGATGTTCGGCTTGCTGGGCATGATGATCCTGATCTCCGCAAATCATCTGCTCCTGATTTATCTGGGCCTGGAGCTGATGTCGCTGTCGATGTACGCCCTGACGGCCTTCAAGCGTGACGATGGTCGTGCTTCCGAGGCGGCGATGAAGTATTTCATTCTCGGTGCACTGGCTTCGGGGTTACTGCTTTACGGTATGTCCCTGCTGTATGGCGTTACCGGTGGTCAACTCATGTTGACCGATATCGCCTCCGCATTGAGCCATGATTCCAGTTCGCTGGCATTGAAGGCAGCCGTGGTGCTGATTGTTGTCGGCGCCATCTTCAAACTCGGCGTGGCCCCATTCCACATGTGGTTGCCGGATGTGTATGAAGGCGCGCCTACCGCCGTCACGCTGTATCTCTCGACGGCACCCAAACTCGCCGCATTGGCGATGGTGATTCGTCTGCTGGTAGATGGCATGGGGAGTGCCTTTGCAGACTGGCAACCGGTCTTGATCGTGGCTGTCGTGCTCTCACTGGCGATTGGTAACATCGTCGCGATTGCTCAAACCAGCTTCAAGCGGATGCTGACCTATTCCACCATCAGTCACGTCGGTTTTGTGATGTTGGGTATTCTCTCTGGTACGGACGTTGGTTATTCGGCCGCACTGTTCTACACCTTGGCTTACATTGTGATGACCACGGGCGGTTTCGGCATGATTCTCCTGTTGGCCAAGCAGGGTTATGAAGCGGAGAGCCTCGATGATTTGCGTGGATTGAACGACCGAAGCCCGACCATGGCCTTCGTGTTTCTGCTGTTGATGTTCTCCATGGCGGGAATTCCGTTCACGCTGGGCTTCTGGGCGAAACTTGCGGTGCTTCAGGCTGTCGTAGGTATTGGCATGTGGTGGTTGGCGGTTTATGCGGTCGTCATGTCGGTTATCGGTGCGTTCTATTATCTGCGCGCCGTGAAGTTCGTCTACTTCGGCGCGCCGACAGACCAATCACCCGTCAATCCGGACTGGAATGTTCGCGGCGTACTTGCTTTGAGCGGCCTGTTGGTGCTTGTTTTGGGCATCTTCCCCGGCGCTCTGGTTGGTTTGGCATCCCGCGCATTTGGTGGTTTTTAAGATTTGATACATGGGCTTTGCCCTGCCATTTTGATGAATGGCATTAATGGCGTTTAGATTGGCCCTGGAGTGTTTTGATGGTTAACGAGACCTTGGTTCAAGGATATATTGTCGCCCTGTTGGTGCTGGCTAACCTGCCCTTTATCAATCAGCGCCTGTTCGTCCTGATTCCGGTTGTAAAGGCCGGTCAGCGAAAGCCATTCTGGTTTCGACTCGTGGAATGGTTTGTTCTTTATGCCGTCGGGATCGGGATCGGGCTTTACCTTGAAGATCAGATTGGCGGTATTCAGCACAAGCCTTGGGAATTCTGGGTGGTAACACTCTTCATGTTCGCCACATTGGCTTCACCAGGGTTTATCTGGCAGTACCAGCTCAAAAAGCAATTGGTGTCTGCTCGATAAGCAGCCGATTCCCTAAGATCAGCAGTTTTCCGGGCCCACTTCGCGTGGGCCTATTCGTGTCCGAGGCTTAGCTTGCGCACGGCTTTTAGGTATTGACCGCGACGGAGTAACAGTGCCCAGCGTGTGCCGCCGACTTGTCGCCACAACACGGTCGCCCGTACGCCTGCAAGCAGCAGACTTCGAATGTGGCTGGCGATTCGCGGTTCTTCAAGAAATCGTTTTTCACCATTGATGACGATGCGAACGGGCAGCGTGCTGATGGTTTCCCGATACAGCTGGTTGAGATCGGTCATCAGTGCATCATCCACACCATGCTCCAGAAACGCAGGTTTGAGGGTTTCTAGCCGTTGGTGCAGCTTGCGCATCATGTCTGAGTCATTCATGAAGGCTTTGGTCACGCCGATCAGATTGACGGCATAACGGATGATTTCCGTATCGGATGCCTGACGCTCGCCACCAGAAAGCAGTTTCAGAAAGCTTTCAAGGCCTAGGTTCAGGTCATGGATATTGCCACCGAAGGTATCCGCCGTATCCTTGGGGTCGAAGTTGAACAGAGATTGTATATTCGCGGCGATCAGGTGCTCGTGTTCGATGCGACCTTCGTAGGCAAGTTCGCGCACAAGTCGGCAACACTGCAAAACCGCGGCAATGGCGATGGTCTGGTCTTCAATCGTACTCATGAGGTTTCGGCTCGGAAGAATGGTTGGGTTGCGGCTCAGGTTACGGCTTCTTCAATCACGGCGCCACCAAGACAGACATCTCCGTGATAGAAGACGATGGACTGTCCCGGCGTGATGGCGCGTTGGGGCTGATCGAATACGACGTGGAGCTGATCTTTGGATAAAGTCATGACTGTGCAAGGTTGGTCGGGTTGACGGTATCGAATCTTGGCAGTCAGGCGAAGCGGGTAGGGGCCAACAAGCGTCGTTGGGTCATTGATCCAGTGAATCTGTCCAGCGCGCAATGCGGGGGCAAATAGCGCCGGGTGATCTTGCCCCTGAGCCACGATAAGCGTGTTATCCCCGAGATTTTTCCCCGCGACATACCAGGGTTGATCTCCCTGATCCCGCAGCCCGCCAATGCCCAAGCCTTGCCGTTGACCGATGGTGTGATACATCAAGCCCTGGTGTTGACCAACAACCTGACCATCTACGGTAACAATGTCGCCCGGTTGCGCCGGCAGGTAGGTCTTCAGGAACTCGCTGAATCGACGTTCGCCGATGAAGCAGATGCCCGTGGAGTCTTTTTTGGTTGCTGTTTTGAAGCCCGCTAGTTCAGCAATACGTCGTACCTCGGGCTTTTCCATTTCACCGATAGGAAAAAGTGCCGAGGCAAGCTGTTCTCTGCTGAGCGCATGCAGGAAGTAGCTCTGGTCCTTGTTGGCATCCAGACCTTTCAATAGGCACGTTTCGCCCGAGCCATCGGGTAACGCGTGCTGGACGCGTGCATAGTGTCCTGTGGCGATGTAATCGGCACCCAGTGTCCGGGCGTGATCGAGAAACGCTCGAAACTTGATTTCACGGTTGCAGAGAATGTCGGGGTTGGGTGTTCTACCCGCGCGGTATTCATCCAGAAAGTGGGCGAACACCCGATCCCAGTAATCCTGGGCGAAATTCACAAAATGAAACTCGATGCCGAGGCGATCGGCAACAGACAGCGCATCGAGCATATCTGCCTTGGCTGCGCAGTACTCGTCGTTGTCATCACCCTCCCAGTTCTTCATGAACAGGCCTTCGACCTGGTAACCCGCTTCGATTAAACGCAGGGCGGCAACCGAGGAATCCACCCCGCCGGACAAGCCAACAATCACGCGTGTATCTTGCGGGCGTTTAAGCGTGTTCTGCGTCATGTTTTTATTCCAGTCAAGGAATGAAGCGCGGCAAGATCAAAGCATTGCCCCTGCTGGAAATCCTCGATGCAGCGCAGGACGAAAGGCGAGCGAAGGTCGGCCTGCCTTGCGCTGATTTCCTCTTTTGTAAGCCATTCTATCGATTGTATGGTCGCATCCAGGGGTAAAGACAGATCGGGTGAGGGGTCGACGCTGCCGATGATGGCTACCCGCATGATTCTGTGACCCGTAGCCGGATTATGGTGATAAACCCCCAATAAGGCCTCAGGGTGGAAGTGATGTTGCGTTTCTTCCAGAACTTCCCGTTTGACGGCTTCGATAAGGCTTTCACCCAGTTCGACGTGTCCGGCAGGCTGATTGAGTTTGATTTGCCCGTCAATCAATTCCTTTACCAGCAGAAATCGTTCCTCACGAAAAATGATGCCAGCAACGGTAATGGCAGACAGTGGGCGATGGGTGGTGGGATTCATGGCGAAATTATACGCTCAGACGGACCAACTCGGGGTGCTGAGGTCGATAAGTGTTATAACGAAGACTCATTCTTCTGAAAAGTCGACATAAACTCAACCAACTTCTCGACGGCTTGGAGTTCTAGCCCGTTGTACATAGACGCACGAATCCCGCCGATGGCTCGATGTCCGGACAGGCCAGAGAAACCGGCATCTCTGCTGGCAGACAGGAAGCGTTGCTCCAATTCCGGCGTTTTGAGATTGAACACGGCATTCATCACTGAACGATCCGTTCGTGCTGCACGCCCAAGATAAAAGCCGTCGCTCTGATCGAGTGCTTCATAAAGCAGGGCTGCTTTGCGTTGATTGAGTGTGTTCATGGCGTTCAGCCCGCCGATGTCGTCCAAAAGCCAGCGTGTGACGAGCAAGACGACGTAGATGGCGAAAACCGGCGGGGGGTTGTAATTGGAATGTGCCTTGATGTGGCTGCGATAGTCCAGCCAACCCGGAAGGTTATCGGGCATGTTCTGCAGCAATTCATCTTGAATCAGGACGACGGTCACACCCGCCGGGCCGATATTCTTCTGCGCATGGGCATAGATGATGGAAAAGCGCTCGGCTTCGCAGGGTTTGGACAAGAAATCAGAAGACATATCGCAGACACGCGGCACATCGTCTCGCCCTAGCACTCGATGAAACTGCAAACCTTCGACCGTCTCATTAGAGACATAATGCAGATAGGGTGCCTCGGCGGAAAAATCCAGCTCGTCATTGGCAGGAAGCCTGTGGAAACCATCTGACTCTCCACTCCACAAGACATGTGGGTTGGTTTCTTTGCGGGCTTCACCCAGCACTTTACCGCTCCAGTAACCCGTATGCAGATATTCCGGGCGTTTGTTTTTTCCGTGCAGCAGGGTCATGGGTACCATGGAAAACTGTTGGGTCGCACCGCCTTGCAGGAACAGCACGTGGTAGGACTTATCGAGCCCCAGCAGGCGTCGAATATTGTTTTCAAGCTCTGCCACAACGCCTAAGAACCAGTCGGATCGATGACTGATGCCAAGAATGGAAAGACCAACCTCAGGCACGCACATAATGGATTCCTGAACCTGTGCGAGGACCGCAGCGGGTAGCGCACCCGGCCCACCGGAGAAATTCAGGCCGTTATTCAAATTTTGCTGCAAAGGCATCGGTTTATCCCGTTTCAGCGGTGGATGTTGTCAATAACTGACGAAAGGCGGTCTGAATTTTCTGGATCGGCTCTTGTTTATAAGGGAACAGCTCAACCGGGTCCATGGCGTGCACGACCATCACATGATCGATTTCGAAAATGAGCAGATCTCCCGCTTGCGTTTCGGCGCCGTCAAACAAGACATAGTCCAGCCCCATTCGTTCCGCGATCATCTCGAGCGCCTGGCCATGTCGGGCGGTGAATGCGTCAAAATTGATCATGAAGCGTGCTTCTTCCTGCCGTTTTTCCGCATCTTCATACATGCCCGCGTTGACGTAATGGATCATCCAGTGCGCGGAAACAGCCATGTGAACGGCAAAGGGTTTTCCATCGACCAGTGCAATGCGGAACTTGCGAAACAGGCCATCGGCTCCGCTGTAGTCGATGAAGGGCGCGATGAAGAACTCTGTTGAGGAAACTTGATCCAGATAGCGCTGCAATGCAGCGATATCTGCCACGCGTTCAAGATCACGACCGGCGTGGGAGTCGAACGGGCGCACGATCAGCGGGAAGTCGAGGCCAGCGGCAATGGCCGATAGGGCGTGTGAGGTTTCGGCAATAGCTGTCAGTTGGGCTCGGGACGTGCGGTACGTCGTCGGTATGAGTACCCCGGGGATGTCCTGCAGTATCTGGCAGGCCGTGTCCCGTTGGGTATTCGGGATGGCTTGCGGGGGATTCAACACGCGTACGGGCCAGGTTTCCAATGCGGTGGCCAAAGCAGCCAGAAGTGGGCGGTGCTGTGGGGCATCGCCAATCGCAACGAAAAGAGCATCATGAGCCGGTAACGGGTCGGGTAGGAGCGCGTCGAGTGCACAGTAGTGGCAAATCAGATCAATATCACTGCCTTCGAGCAAGCAATCCAGCGGTGTATTGGCCGCGATGTCACCCGGAGCCATCAGCATAAGAACGCTGAAGCTGCTCGGCTGCGACAATGCAGGAATTTCAAAGCTGCGTTGTAGCGATAATCCCTGATTCAGCGTGGCAAATGCAGATTCCCGTTGCCCCAGACTGAACATCAAAGTGGACAGGTTCATCCAGAGGTTTGCATCTTGCGGGAATTGGTTCAGGTTGCCCAGAGCCGCTCTGGCAAATGCCTGCAAATCCTGCCCTTCGATGCTGGCTCTTAGAAAGGGAGCCAGCCCCAAGAAAGGGGTGGAGGGAATGTCCACGTGGTCTTCTTCAGTCATGTCTTCATTCTCATTCAACTCACTCTATCCACCAAGCAAAATATCGAAGGCGGATTTGGTTCTTGCGGGG
>ERZ778018.1666-NODE-1666-length-16933-cov-4.750148_pt1 | contig 16933 bp, 16 predicted proteins | sample MGYA00375748_ERZ778018 | MGnify/ENA primary metagenome ERZ778018 (study PRJEB29350, sample SAMN05509839) | bioreactor metagenome | biome: bioreactor; material: wastewater | place: South Africa: University of Cape Town | collected 2014-04-22 ... | reverse complement strand
GTCCTTCCCGGGGGCGCAGAAAGTGATTTGATCCGGCTCGCCATGAAGGCGGCCGATGACTTCGTCTTCGCTCCCATACGGCCCAGCGAGTTGAGCCACCGCGTTTTGCGCTTGATGGGACGGGAGTTTGCCGCGACTGGCGCGGCCGATGTAGATTCGGAGTTCAGGATCAAGGAGAAGCTGGCGCGTGAGATGGCGCTTGCCGGGCTGGTCGGCCGCAACCCAGCATTTCTCAAGACGGTCGCCAACGTTCCGATGGTGGCGCGCTGCCCCGGTCCGATCCTCATCGTCGGCGAGACCGGAACGGGCAAGGAGCTGTGCGCGCGCGCCGTCCACAGCCTGGGCCCGCGAAGCTCCTATCCCTTCATTCCGATTGACTGCGCCAGCCTTCCAGACCACCTGTTCGAGAATGAAGTGTTCGGGCATGTCTCGGGTGCGTACACCGATGCGCGGCGCGATCAAAAAGGGCTCGTCGCGCTGGCGGAAGGAGGTACGCTCTTTCTTGACGAGATCAACACGCTCTCGCTGCCGGCCCAAGCGAAGCTGCTCCGCTTTCTCCAGGAGCGAACGTACCGGCCGCTGGGCTCGAGCAGCTTTGCGCGGGCCAACGTGTGCATCGTGGCGGCCTCGAACTGCGATCTGGAGGTTCTGGTCCGCGGCAAGCAGTTTCGCTCCGACCTGTACTTTCGGCTCGACGCGTTCCGGCTGGACCTGGCGCCGCTGCGCGAGCGTCGCGACGACGTTCCCTTACTCGCCCGGCACTTTCTCAACGCGATTTGCGCCGAGCATGGCCTTGACCCCAAAACGCTGGCTCCCTCAACGCTCCGATCGTTGCAAGAGCAAGACTGGCCGGGAAACGTCCGCGAGCTGCACAATACGATTCAGCGAGCGGTGTTCTTCTCGACCCGGACTGTGATCCTGCCTTCCGACATTGCAGGCGGACACGATCCGCAAACCGCCGACGAGGGGCTCGTCTCGTTTCGACAGGCTCGCAGGCGCGCCATCGAAACGTTCGAGCGCGACTACGTTGAAGACCTGATGCGCCAGTGCGACGGCAACGTTTCTCGCGCGGCGCGACTGGCCGACAAGGACCGCCGGGCCTTTGGCAGACTGGTCAAGCGCTACCAGATTGCACGCTGATCCGCGGCGCGTCTCATCCCTTCCCTGCCCTGCCTGGGACATTCCACCGTTCTCATGCGCTCCTGCCGCCGGGGCGTGCATGCCATGCGCGGCGCGTTCCCCGCCTGGTGAAATAGCTGTTCGCCAGCGGCGGAAGAGCCGTGACCGCTCTGTGACGCCTTGATGCAAACGGCATCGGGTTATTCCCGACCCAGCCTGGGTCGTTTTGTACCCACCCCCGAGAACGAGCCATTTCGCGGGATCGAGTCCACCCTTCCTTGTTCGTGACGGTTTGATCCTGTTTGGCCATGGGTTAAAACAATCCCACCCGGTCAGGCGGCGAGTGAGCGTGAGTTGGCAAAAATCCTGGAATCCACATGGAAATTTGGTTTTTCCATCCGTTGGCGTGAAATTCGCCAAAGTCTGGGTCAGGATGGAAGCATGTTTCGAAGCGACGGAGGACAACCTTGAGCCACCCCGAGCCGGACCAGGTCGCCAGGGACATCCTCCATTACTTCGTGCGCAACCCTAGGGCGGCCGACGACCTCGAGGGCATCGTTCGCTGGCGGCTGTTGAATGAAACCGTGCATCGCAAGGTTGACGAGACCCGCGCGGCCCTGGAGTGGCTGCTCCAGAACGACTACTTGATCCAGGTCCCCCAGCACAACAGCGAGCCGATCGTGATGCTCAACCCGGAGAAACGCGATCAGGCCGAGAACTTGTTGGCCGAGACCAAGCACTGATCCGGCTTGCGATTTACGAGACCGACGAGACGTTATGCCCGTGACCATCCTTGACGACATGACCGACGCGGCGGCCTGGGAGGCGATCGCACCCGACGGGGTGAGTCCGTCTTCCGAGATCGCGCTCGCGATCGACACGTCGCGGGCGCCGGTGAGCGGCGAGGCGTCGTCGGCGCGGATTTCGGGATCCACGAACGCGCTGAATCATACGCTGCGGCGTACTCTGGCGCCCGTGGACCTGACCTCCTTCGACGAGATCCGGTTGTGGATCAACGGCGATCGAGCCGCCGACGGCACTCCGTCGCGCCGGTTCTATCTGGAGATGCGACTTGGCAGCGCCGTGATGCCGCTGAACGATCCGGGCAATTCCTGGCGGCGCTATCTTCCCGTCGCCGAGGCGGGAAGCTGGGAGGTCGTCAGGCTGAGCCTGGAAGATTTGCCCATCCCGGTTCGGGTCGGCCTCGACACGATCCAGTTGCGCTGCTCGGACGCCGCCGCGGCCTTCAACTTCAACCTCGACGACGTCATCGCGGTGCGGGACGCGATGATCGGCGACGTCGACGCCGCGCTTCAGAGCCTGCTCGACAACGTGCTGTCCGTCGACGGCGCAACGGTTCCGGCCGTCTTGCACCCGGCCGACGGCCCGCAAAACCAGGCGCGGCCTTATATTGAGATATTACAATACGACGTGCTTTATTGCCGGGCGAGAACCGGCTCGACCTCGTCGCGCGGCGATTACAACGATCAGGGCTGCTCGATCCGGCCTCCTTCCAACGCCTTCGAGCTTTTCTATCAGGTTACGGCCGTTGCGGATGACCGGACGGCCCAATCAGCGATGCTCGAATTCGTCCTTCGGACCCTGCCCGCGAGGGGCCAGTTGCCGGTGAACGGCTATTTGCTGCCCATGGAATCGATCTCCGTTTGCCCGCGCAACCAGCTTGGCGGCTTTCGAACCGACAAGATCCCCCTTTTCTACAAGATCTCGACGCGGCAGGAAGTGGGCGTCGGCATCCGCGCGACTCCCACCCGCGCCGTGATCGTGAACGCGGATTTCCGGTCGCCGTGACCCAGCACCAGGACTCTTATCGAGGAGGCGTGCGCAGCCGTGAGCGAAACAGAGGAGGTTCGACACATCGTGATCAACCAGACGAACCAGCCGGTCGAGCTGCACTTGCCGAGCGGCCTGATTGTGCTGGCGCCGCGGGGGCGGGCCGAAGTCAGCGAATCGGACCTGTCCGCTCCACAGCTTCAAGAACTGCGCAGGAGTCGACTGGTCGAACATGAGCGGGCGGCCGCGAAACCTGGGGGCGAAGAGGCGGCGCCGGGAGATCCGGCGGACGATTCGCAGGCCGCCGCCGGTGAGGATTCCAGGGATTCCACGCCGGAACGAAAAACAAGATCGGCTCGCAAATCGTGATCGGAGGCGCACATGGCATTCAATATCGGACTGAATCTCATCGAGGTCGACGGCACGGCTTCGCCCGCGATCGTCGGCGCCTCCACTTCCGTGGCGGCCTTCAACGTCATCACCAAGCGAGGCGTGCCCAACAGCCCCGCGCCGGTAACCAGCTTCACCCAGTTCGTCGCACGGTTCGGCTCGTATTTTCCATCCGGCCTGGGCGCTTATCTGGTGAAGGGGTTTTTTGACAATGGCGGCCAGACCGCCTACATCAACCGCATCGTCTCCAACGCCTTCACGCCCGCGAGCACCATCCTGAATGACGGCGGCGGCGGCGCCACGCTTCAGCTCGAGGCTGGGTTCCGGGGCGCGGAAGATCCCGGCTCATGGGGTAACGCGCTCTACTACAGCGTGACGCCGAATACCGAGATCGCGGTGCGGCTGTTCGAAACCGCGCCGGCGACGATCGCCGGAACGGTGGTTTTGGGCAATACGGTCGACATGACGGGGCTGCCCAACCTGTCGGTCGCGATCGACGGCCAGTCCACCGCCACGGTCCTCGCCTTCAAGGCGACTGATTTTCCAGCGGGCGTGGCCGCGGCGACCCCCACGCAGATTCGAGACGCGATCAATCGTCAAACGACGCAGTTGGTCGCTTCGATCGACGCCGGCAAGCATCTCGCGCTCACGTCGACCGGCTCTCAGGCCAAGCTCACCGGCGTCTTCAGCTCGCTTCAGGTCACGGCCGCCAATACCGCGCTCGGATTCGCGGTCAACGCCAATCCAGTGCAGGGCGCAGCCACGACGATTTCGGGCACTGGAACCAAGCTGGCCAACCTGGCTCCCTTCAGTGTGGGTGATGCGATTCACCTGACCGACGGCACGAACGACGAGTACTCCAAGATCATCGCCATCAACCCGCTTACCAACGACGTCGTCTGGAACCCGGCCGTCACCAAGGTCTCGGCTTCTGATCCTCATCTCGCGCGTGTGAACCGGGTGACCTTCAACCTGAGCATCGCCTATGGGGGCAACGACGTCAGCAACGTCGTGGAGATCTGGAACGCCCTTTCCATGGAGCACGACGTCGCCAACTATGCAGTCAGCGTCGTCAACGACGTCTCCAGCGGGTCTCAATATGTGGTGGCGAGAGACAAGTCGAGCGGCAGCGGCCCCGGCGCGAATCAGCCGGCGACGACCAGCGGCCTTACACTCTTCGCGACCGTCGGAACCGACGGCGTGCCGGTCTCGAACGACTTCATCGGCGACCAGGCGGCGCGTACCGGCTTCTACGCGTTCGATCCGTTCGAGGTACAGCTCATCACGTGCGAGCGCACCGACGCCTCGATCGTTACGGCGGCGCTCGCGTACTGCGCCGGCCGGGGCGACTGCATGTACGTGGGCGCCGTTCCGCAGAAGTCGGTCGCCTCGAACACCGCCGTCAGCTACGGTCAGGCGTTCCAGGCCAAGAAGGTGTACGGCGCGCTTTACGGCCCCTGGATCGTCGTCTCAGACCCGGCCGGCGCCGGCGACAACCCATTGAAGACGCTGCCGCCGGTCGGCCACATCCTCGGCGTTTACGCACGGATCGCCACCAGCAGGGGCATCTGGAAAGCCCCGGCCGGAGATGAGGCGAATCTGCTCGGCGCGCTGGACGTCGAGTACCGGCTGAGCGACGCCGACCATACCGCGCTGGTCAAGCAAGGGAGCGTCAACGGCGTCCGGGCCGTCCCCCGGTCGGGCGTCATCATCGACGCCTCGCGCACCCTCTCCATCGACACGCGCTGGCTTTACGTCAACGTTCGCCAACTCTTCAACTACGTGAAGAGCAGCCTCAAGTCCGGCCTCGCCTGGGTCCGCCAGGAACCGAATCGCGACACGCTGTGGGATGCCGTCCGCATCCAGACGGTCAACCCGTTCCTGCACGGCCTCTGGCGGCAGGGGGCTTTCGGCGCGGGCTCCGCGGCGCAGACGTACGCCGTGATCTGCGACGCCACGAACAACCCCCCCGACCAGGTCGATCAGGGCAACCTGACCGTCGAGATCTACTTCTACCCGTCCAAACCCGCGGAAACCATCGTCATCATCGTCGGGCAACAGCCGAGCGGCGCCACGACGAGCGAGTCCTGAAACCCTTGGAGCCTCCCATGCCGAAAGTCGGAGATTTCTACGAAGGCTACCGAGCCAATGAGTTCATCTTCTACATCGATGGCACGGCCAGCCCCGGCGTCTCGAAGGTGTCCGGACTCAGCGAGGGCGAGATCGACACCATCGAGCAGGCCGACGGGGGCAGCAACCACGTTTACAAGGTCGCGGCCACGAAGATCAAATTCGAGTCGCTGACGATCGAGCGGTACGTCGACGGCAGCCCGCAAGACAAGCGCTTCGCGGATTGGTTCTCTTCCACGTTCAACCTGAACGCCACCCAGAACGGCGGCTCGAGCGTGCGCAAGTGCGGCATGATCCAGAAGCTGCACAATGGGCAGGTAGTGCTCACGTTTTCATTCAAGAATGCGTGGGTCAAGTCGTCTAAGTTCACCGACCTCGAGGCCGGATCCACCACGCTGATGAAACAGACGATCGTTCTTGAACACGAGGGACTCCAGCGCGAATGACCGGGACGCCTCGGCGCGCGCGCCTCGACGACGTGGAAGCCGCGGTCTTCTCCATCTGGAATTCGGAGGGCATTTCATGAGCACCGCCACGACGGAAGCCGGCAAGTGGGAGTCGGAGTTCACTCTGCCCATCGGCTACACGGACGACCAGGGCAACACGCACAGGACCGTGGTCCTGCGCAAGATGACGGGCAAGGAGGAGGCGATCCTGGCGGACAAACGCAATCAGCGCAACGGCGGCAAGCTCGTCACCGAGTTGTTGCACAGTTGCCTGGTCCGTCTGGGGGATCTGAACAAGAACGGTTCGTCCGTGGTCGAGAAGATGTACTCGGCGGACCGCAACTTCCTGCTCCTCAAGCTGCGCAGCATTACGTTCGGGTCCGAGCTCGAGGCCCGCTACACGTGCCCCACCTGCAATGAACCGTACCAGACGATCGAGGACCTCGACGAGTTGCCGGTGCGTTCGCTCGGCGAGGAGGAATCCATCGAGGACGTGGTCGTCGAGCTGCAAGACGGCTATGTGGACAAGGACGGCTCGGTGCACAAGTCGCTGAGGCTGCGGTTGCCGACCGGCCTCGACGAGTCGGCCGTCGCGCCGCAGATGCGCCAGAATGCGTCACTGGGCAAGAACGCCCTGCTGGCGCGCTGTCTGAAGTCGCTGGGGGATCTTCCCAGGCACCGGATCGAGGCCATCGGTCCCAAGATTCTCTCAGAGCTGAGCCTGGGCGACCGCCGTCTGATCGATCGAGCGCTCAGCCAGGCCGCCCCCGGCATCGACCTCATCCGGGAGCTTTGCTGCGCGAACTGCGGCGGCACGTTCAAGTCCAGCCTGGATATGACCCATTTTTTATCTCTGGAGTAGATCAGGACGGACTGCGCAAGGAGGTCTTCTTCCTGGCCTACCACCTGCATTGGTCCTGGGACGAGATCATGAACCTGGACGTCGCGGAACGTGCCGCGTTCGTGCAGCTTCTGATCGAGCAGATCGAGCGCGAGAACGCGCAGATCGCTGCGACGCGGAGACGATAGCCCATGCCACTCTCGCTTCTTCTTCAGGAAACGGTTTACACCTTTCGCTGGGGGGCCCATCACCTCGAGCCCTGGGTGAACTTCGTCCGGACGGAGGAGCTACTCATCGACCGCGCCCGCAGCGCCTTCCTGGTTCACTGGTTCGGCTCAGGACTACCGCTTCAGGGTTTCTTCGTGAAGATCGTGCTCCAGAACCTGAAGGAGCTGCGCACGCGGTATTACCAGGTGCTGAATTCCGTCGCCCCCAGTCCCTGGGGGCCGAACCTGACCGAACCCCTCGCCGGTCTCATCGGGGAAATTGCGGGCATGGTGTTTTCTCCCACCACCGTCTTGCTGGCGACCGCCTGGATCGTACGCAAGCTGCCGATCTGGGTGCAGTCGCTGGGCTTCGCGCTGGGCTCCCTGGCGGCGCTCGTCGCCCCGCCGATCGCGGTTCTTGTGGGGGTCCTCCTCTTCCCGATCGCGCTTCTGGGAGGCGTCGGATTCACGACGTCCCAGCCCGACGACGTGCGCAAGATCTACGCGCTTCTCGGGGCGACGGCGCTCTTGTTGATCGCCGCCGGCAAGTTCATCCGGCTCCTCCTGGGGCCGCGGGAGAACATCAAGAATCCACTGCTCAGAGACGTCCTGGGCCTCCTTGACCAGCTTGCGGGGTTGCTTCCTTTCGTGCTGGCGTTCGTGGCGGTCGTCGTCACGCGCATCGGCCCCCTGCTGGAGCCCCTGGCTTCTCAGATTCAACCGTTCGCTCAGTTGATCAGCGCGGTCGGCGACGCATCGGCATTCCTCGTCGGCGATATTCCCGGCACGTTCAGCCGATATCTCCCCTTGCTGCTGGATCAAGTCGATTTCGTACTTGTTCAGTTGACGCAGGTCTTGCCGGTATTCGCGATCGTTTTCACCGAGCTCTTCACAAACCTTGGCGAAGAGCTGACGAGCCTCGTCCACAAGACGGGGGAGAGCGTCACGAAGTGGAAGCAGGATCTCAAGAAGATCGTGATCGACTCGCCCCTGAGCGTAGAGATCAAGAAGGCCCGCATCGTCTTCGGCATCGCCGCCAGTGAACTGTCGTCGGGGACGTCCTCCTCGTCGTCGTCTGGTTCCTCATCGTCCTCGGATTTTCCGAAGTTGAAACTGACCAAACCGGAAGACTTTCTGCGGTTCAAGGGAGGCGCTCCCCCAGGCGGCCTGGACGCGATCGATACGTTGGCCAAGATCGATCTCAAGTACGGGGGCGCGCTGTTCGGAGATCGCATTACCTACAGCAAGGCCGCCCAGAAAGGAGCGGCCGCAGCCCGTCGTTCCACCAACGTCTTCGGCGCGGAGCGCGCGGAACTGCTGGGAGAGCTCGGCGCGAGGCTGCCCAGCGAGGCCCTGAAGAACCTGCGGGACAAACAGCTCGAGCTGCGCGATCTTCTGACCACGGTCGTCGGGCGGATCTTGCCCCCGGCTCTGCGCGTGGAGATGGGGAAACTGATCAACGTCTTCCAGGCGATCGACGAGCATCTCTACGAGATCAAACTTAATGACAAGGCCGAGCAGCTCGATTACCCGATCCGCGACCTGCCCGACAACGGCCAACTTGTTCCGGTCGTTCATCGCCTGGTGATCAGGGGGGGCGGCCTCACCAGGGTCGACGCGGAGGCGTTTCAGGCGCGGTTGCAGCAGGCGATGAATGCTCTGCGGTATCCCGCCGCCAGCCCTGCCTTGGCTGGCGGCCTGGCCGAATCGAAAGGATGAGCCATGCCGTTGAGCCTTGATTTTCCCGAGATCTACGATGCCTTTCAACGGTTTCTCCTGCTTCCCGTCAGGCCGATCGCCCACAGCTTTGAGAGACTGGCGCTTTGGCTGACCAAGCGTGTGAAACAGGCAGACCTGCTCGAGCGAGCGAGCCGGGGATTTCCGGTCATTCGTTTTGAAGGAGACGCGGTCACGATGTGGCTCGATCGGGCTCAGGCTGGTGGACTGACGCCGGATGCGGCCCCTCAGAGTTACGCGCAACACGTCGCCGCCGCGGGCGGCCGCTTCGTCAGCGGCCTGGGACGCATTCCCGAGGCCGTCACCGAGGAGCTGATTCTTCCCAGGACCTTCGCAACCTTCGCCGCGGCGATGAGCGCGATCGCCGATTCAGTGGATCGATTCGCCTCGCCGTCGAAGGACATGCCGGAGCGCTTGTTCGGGCATTCCGGCGTCGGCGACGACGACTCGATGAAGCGGACCGCGGGAGATCTCTGGGGCGAGGCGGCTCTCATCTGGCGAGCCCTGGCCGGCAGCACCGACCAGCTCAAGGGCTTCGCGGGGCATGTGGGAGTTGCTTTCAACCTGCCCGGACATCCGGCCGCCAGCGAGACGGGGGACCATGTCAGCGACCCCGACGCCATCCCATCGATGCTCGAAAACGTCTCGCGGTCCATTCTGGCCGGACTCTATCTCATCCCCTCCTTGCCGTTCTGGGCTGGTTCGTTCTGGAGCTCCCTGGTCGTCGCCGTCAAGTTCGCCGTGATCAGCGGGTGCGCCCGCATCGAGGCCGGCGTCAACAAACTCCGACAGAAGGTCGTCGCGTTCTTCTTCGACGACTTTCCAGCTCTGCTCCAGAAGGCGCTGTCGTATGCGACGGCGGCGAATCTCGTGCTGATCGCGAATCTTCGCTTCTTCATGGAGTTCGCCATCGAATATGGGATTTTGCTCGTCTCACAGCTTCAAACATTCTTCAACGACGTCGCGGACTATTTCAATCACTACATCAAGATCATCAACGAGGTTCTGAACGCGATCAACGACGTCCTGCAGTTCGACGTGGGCGCGGTCGTCGGCGCCCTGCTGGGAATCCCCTTTCCGACCATCACCCTCGACGACCTGATCTCGGCCGGCTCCGAGGTGGCGCGCGTGGGGGCTCGTCTCGCCCTCTCGGCCGCGGCGAAGTCCATCGAGTGGTATCTGCGGCTCAACCCCTTCATTCCTGATTCGATCACCGATCGAGCGAAGGCCCTGCCCAGCCTGATCTGGAACGCCCTTCGAAAACCGCCCAGATACACGGATGAGACCGCGTGGATTCGCTGGCCCGCCGGCCAGGGCTTCCCCAACCTTTATCAGACGTTCTTTCGGCCTGGCCTTCCGGGCCTGCATGCCGCGATCAACAACATGGCCAGAGAGGCGCCGGGAGCCGCCAAGAACATCCTCGACGCCGGCTCCACCGCGTTGCGCGAGCTCGGCGATGAATTCGCCGACCAGGCGGACCGCGCCGCCGAACTGGGATCGACCGAGCGGTTCCGCAGGTTGGCCGAGACGGCGGACCGGCAATCGACCGACGCGTTCGCCGATGAGACCAAAGACCTGAACGCGCGAATCGCCGACCGCCAGGCTGATCGCCTGGCTCAGGCGTTCGAGTCGTGGCTGGCCGCCTCGGGCGGTTTCCAAATCCTGGGGACGGCCATCCCCGCATACTTCGAGGAGATGTGCGCATTCTGGCACGAAAGAGAATCGGAGGGGAAAGAGTCGACCGTGCGCATCGACCGGACGTCCCCACGCATTCTGGCCGAGCGAGCCCTCCTGGCGCGTGCGCGCGTGCACCAGGTCCGCATCAACGCAGCCGGCAAGCCCGTGGGCAAGGAGCTTGCCGCCGAGGTCGCCGCGCGGTTTCAGGCGGCCGTTCAACAACTCTACGTCAATGGACAGACGCGGCTCAAACTTTATGGCGCCTCGGAGTATTTCTGACCCGTGGACGACGAACTCATTCGGGAAATTGGTCTGCTGCTGACGCAGTTGCGTTACGCCAGGCGCTCGCTCGAAGACATCGAGCGCAGCACCGCGCGCTACGGCTCGTTCGCCTTTGCGTCCGCCCTGGCCGCGGGACCGCGCTTCGGCGAGCCTCCCATGCACGGCGGCGCGCTCATGGTCCATGTCGTCAACATCAACGACCTGGCCCCGGGAGGAGGCGTCGGCGGCTTGCTGGAGGGGCTGCTCGGAGGGATCGGGAGGTTGTTCGGCGGCTTTTTCGGCGGCCTGGCCGGCGGCACGATCGGCGGCGTCGCCTTGCCCTACATGATCCATCAGGTCGAGAAGATCGCCGCGACCGTTGAGCGGATCACCAAACAGCTCGGGGCGCCCAAGGAACCCGTGCCCAACGGCGACAAGGCGGCTCCGTCTGGCGGCGCCTCGATCATGGATAAGCTCGACGACGTCAAAGGCGTCGTCGATGCGTTCACCGCGCTCTTTCAGGCGGCCGGAGGAGACCCTGGGAAGGCGGCCGGCACCTCCAACCCGATGACTCCCGAGGCGACGCGCTGGCTGGCCGTCGTGCAGACCGCCGACTCGCTGATTCGAGGAATCACCCTCGTGATCAAGGGCTTGAGCCTGCTCATCCCCGAGGTCATCGGCACGCTCGCCCTGCTGATCACCAGGCTCGACGTCATCAAGCTAGCGGTCGTCGAGCTCTTGCAATTCATCCTCCGCCAGGCGCTTCTTCTGCGCGGACTGGCGCTTACGGTCCTCTTCGACACCCTCGCGGCCGTGGCCAAACTGGCCGCGTCGATCCTGGCGATCCTGGGGACGACGATTCAAGACGTTCTGACGTCCATCTTCAAGGTCTTCAACGTCGTTCTCGACGCCGCGCTCGCGGCGATCGAGTTCCTGTCCGGAGGATTGGCCAAAACGATCGACGCACTGGTCAAGTGGCTCGTGGAGACGGTAACGAAGGCGCTGATGGTCATCGGCGACACGCGCGTCTTCCGCGTGGCCGTGTACGCGATCCAGGCGCTCCCCTATATTCTTCCCTCCCTGGTCCTGCTGGTGCGCGGCAAGCAGGTCGGCGACGCCAATCAAGCGGCGCTGAACGAGGCAAAGAAGAAGAGTGTGAGCGACCCGACTCTCACAGGCGCCGCCCCCATCACACTGCCTCCGTTCCCCAAGGGAACGTTGACCGATCCGGCCGCGGTCAAGTCGGTGCGCGACGCCTTCGGCAAGGCGGAAGGCAGCCTCACCACGCTCATGGGAGACGCCTTCGGAGACACGAGCAAGGGACTGCAAAAGATGGGCGTGAAGCTCGATGAAGCAGCCAGCGACAAGATCTTCAACGAAGCGCTCGACAACCACGTCAAGAAACTGAGGGACCGCTCGAAAACGCTCTCCGACGCGCTCGAATCCGCTCAGAAGAAAACCAAGGACGCGGTCGACCATCCCCCCGCCACGGGGCTCGAGGTGATCGCCAAGGCATATGAGGAATGGTTGAACAGCCCGCAGGGGTTGCAGACGCTGCTTGGGAACATCACCAAGTTCATCAAGGAGACGCCGACCAGCGGCCCCGAGGGTGAACGCTCGCTGGCCGCCAAGGCGATCGGCCCCGCCACGATCGACCGGCCTCGAGCCACGGTGGAAATCGACGATCTCGTCATCGAACTGGCCGCGCCTCCCGACGGCAAGCCGCCGGGCGGCGCGCCCGGAGTCATGAAGGCCCTCGGCGACCATTCTCCAGAAGAATTCCTCGAAGCCCTCGTGGAACTGATGCACGAGATGGACCAGCGCGGCATGAGGTTCGGATCGGGATCGCTGATCACGCAAGTCTGAATCAAGGAACCTTCTCATGGAACGTAAGACCGGCTATCTCGCGAGCATCACGCTGGTTCCGAGCCTGCCGCCGCTCATATTCCGGTTCCAGTTCAATCCCGATCTGATGTCGGAGAAGAAGACCTATCGCTACAAGGAAGCCAACGGGTTCGGAAGCTGGAAGTTCGATCAAACCGCGGCCGCGAGCGGCTTCGTGGGCACGACCGCGGGTTTGGCCAAGGACCTGAAGGAAATGGGTTCGCTGATCATCGCCACCAAGCCGCTCGAGGCGGAAGGGGGAGATCAGCGCACCTTCTCCATCGATTTCTCGCTCGACGCGACCACCCCCGGCCCCATGGACGGCGACGACCATTACGGAGGCAGCATCGAGCCGGACCTGGCGGTGCTCCGGGCGTTCATGGTTCCGACCATCGACGTCGTCGACCTCGTCAAGATGATCGGCGGAGACTTTCCCTGCCTGAACCAGCCTCCGCCGTGCAACCTCTTCTACGGCGGCCTGTCTGTCGAGTGCGTCATGTCCGACCTCAACATCAAGGTCACCGCGTTTCAGGACGATGGAACCCCCTCGCGGGCCGACGTCAGCGTCACGCTCAAGGAGCAAACCTTCTCGATCTCGCCGCTGGTCGAGTTCATCACGCGCAACATCAACATCGCCAGGAGTTACAACCGCAAGGGAATCGGCTCGGACTTCCTCGCGACCACGCCGATCGTCAACCTCTTCTCCTGAGAGTCCGTCTTATAGAGGGGAGGGCGAGGCTCCCTCCGAGCCGGGCGCGGCTTATGGGACAGACTCAAAGACCAGGGCGACTTCAACAGGACGAGCTTTCATCATGCCAGTGAACGTTCTGTCACGTTATTACAATCTTGATGTGTACCTGGCGCCCGGTCCAGACCAGGTGAATCGCCCGACCATCGCCGTCCGGGTGTCGACTCCGCCGGCGGCGGGGGTGACGATCTATCGCCATCTGGTGAGTGGAGTCGAAACGATCGAGTACCTGGCCTGGCGTTACTACGGCGACAGCTCGTTCTGGTGGCGCATCGCCGAGGCCAACTCGCTCCAGTATCCGTTCGATCTGCGCCCGGGCGGTTACATCAACATCCCCGGCGCCAACGACCTCGGCACGGTGGTGCGCAATCGGAGCTTCGGCTGATGGCGGACAGCACTCCCTACGCCACGATCAAGATTGAAGGCGTCGACATGAAGTCGCAGGTTCAGTCCATCGACGTGGAAGACCATGACCGGGCCATCGACCGGGCCCAGGTGGTCTTCGACAGCGCGGACGACGTCTCGGCCATCACTCGTGAGCAGCGGAAGGTGCAGATCAACCTGGGATGGTCGGATCAGAACGCATTGATTTTCGAGGGGGTCGTCATGGGGGTCAAGACCGAGGCGTCCGGCAACGGCCAGTCTCGGGTCACGGTGACCGCCTACGACCTCTCATACAAAATGAAGCAGAACCAGACCAAGGACCGTTACTTCATTTCGGGAAGGCTCAGCGACGCGCTCAAGGCCATTCTGGCCGATTATCCCGGCATCGGCGAAGGCCGGATCAAGCCGGACCCCGATCCCGTTTTCACGCCGGACAAGCCCTGGGGCAAAGCATCGGGCAAGAGCGATTGGGATTTCATTCAGGATGCGGCCGTCGTCTGGAAGGCGCGGACGTTCGTTGAAGTGAACAACAACAAGTCGCAATTCTATTTCGTATCCGAGCAGAGCCTGAACAAGGGGGACCCGATGGGGGTGCTCCATTACTGCCCCGGAGGCGTCGGTCCGTTGCTGGAGTTCGAGTACAAGCGAATCGGCAGCGGCGCCTCGCCATTGTCTACCGCGACGGTCATCGACCCCACGACGGGCGAGCCCGTGAACCAGCCCCTTCCTCCCCCGGCGGACGACCCTCCCCTCGTGGTCGATCCCACGGCCGACGCCACGTTCGTGCAGGCGGCGGGGGTCATGGCCGGATCGGCCGGCCGAACGAAGGACGCCCGCCCTCAAACGGTTGTGAAGGGGCTGCCTTCAGATCCCCTTCGAATGCAACAGCACATCCAGCAAGACCCCACGCGCATCCTGGGGTATTCCGGGCGAGGCACGTGCCGCGGCACCATCATGCTGCGAGCCAAGGGCAAGGTGACCATCAAGGGGCTGCCCCCATGGGCCGAGGGAGACTGGTACGTCCACCGGGTCAACCATATCTACAGGCGATTGGTCGTTTCCGACAAGAACGACAAGCCGGTCGACCGCAGCACCTATGAGAGCAAGTTTTTCGTCACGAGGTGAATGATGTTCGAGGGCTTGCGCCATCATCTGGGCAAATACTACGGCAAATACAGCGGAGAGGTCGTCGCCAACGACCAGGACTCTGAGAACATGGGCAGAATCGTGGTCAAGCTGCCCACCATCTTCGGCCCTGACGCCCAGGTGACGGCGCGGCCGTGCTTGCCCTACGGCCACTTCTTCATTCCGTCGGTCGGCACCAAGGTCTGGGTCGAATTCGAGGGTGGAGACACCGATTACGCCATCTGGGTTGGAACCTGGTATCCCCAGGGAAAGACGCCGGCGCAGGCCGCCGTCTCACCACCGGACAACCGGGTCATCCAGACCGAGTCGGGGCATACCATTGAGATCATGGACCGGCAGGGTTCAGAGAAGATCGTCATCAAGCACAAGGGAAACTCGTTCGTGAGCCTGGACAAGGACGGCACCGTCGTCGTGGGCAATCAAAAGGGATCGATGGTCGTTCTGGACGCGAAGAACGAACAGGCGATGGTCGTCGAGCAGCATGGCAACACCATCTCGATGGACGGCAACGGAATCGTTCTGACGCAAAAGAGCGGCGGAGCGATGATCCAGATGCTGGACGACACGATCCGGCTGGCGGCCGATCACATCATCCTCCAGGGGGCGACGGTCTGCGGCGACCCGACCGCAGTTCCGCCGCCGGCGCCGGTCTTGCTATTGGACCCGGCGACGCAGGGACAGCTCGCCGCCTTTCTGGTCGCCCATACGCATCCGACCGCCCTGGGGCCCAGCGGTCCGCCGATCCCTCTGGGGCCCGTGCTTGTTCCTGGGTCCAACGTGAGCAGCGCACTGGTGTCAAAATGAGCAACTGCAACTTTCCCGCTCTCCCTTCGATCCGCTTGCCGTTGCCGCCCGTGCCGGCGCCCACGCCGCCGCCGCTGCCGGCCTTGCCGTCGATCAAGTTGCCCGAGCTGGACGCCGGTCTGCCTCCCCTGCCGGCCTTGCCGTCAATCAAGCTGCCGTTGCCGCCCGTGCCGGCGCCCACGCCGCCGCCGCTGCCGGCCTTGCCGTCGATCAAGTTGCCCGAGCTGGACGCCGGTCTGCCCCCCTTGCCGGGCTTGCCGTCGATCAGCTTGCCGTTGCCCCCCGCGTCGGTGCCCACGCCGCCGCCGCTGCCGGCCTTGCCGACGCCGCCGACCTTACCCGCTTGCCCCCTCGACTGATCGGAGTTCAAGCTCGTGGCTCTCGACGTCAACACGCTCCAGTCGCAAATCCACGCGGCGTTCAAGACGGCCAAGGATACTCCGCCGCCTTCGGACCCCAACCAGGCCGGGCAAACTCAGGAGCAGATACTTACGCAGCTTGCCGCCGACCTGTCGTCCGCGTTCGAGGCGTTCGTCAAGGGAGGCGACGTCGTGCAGGTGACCGTTTCCGTGACCGACCAGGCCCACAACGTGATCGGCGCCGGAACCCAAACCGGCGTCGGCAAGATTCAGTGAGCTCGCCATGATCGACGACGTTTTAGGACTCGCATATCCTTTTAAGATCGATCCCGCGACCGGCGGAGTCGCCTGGGCAAGGGGCTCGGACAAGCTCCGCCAGAACATCCAGATCATTCTCGGGACGCGTTTCGGCGAGCGTCCGATGCTGCGCAACTTCGGGACGCGAATTCATTCGCTGATTCACGATCCCAACGACGACGTGCTCGCGGAGTTGCTTCAAACTCAGGCGCAGCAGGCGATCTTGCAATTCGAGCCGCGGGTGCTGGTCACCCAGACGCAAGTCACGCAGTCCGACGGCGAAGTGCGGATGCTGCTCAATTACACGTACACCACTGAACCGGTAGCCGATCAGTTGATCCTGCCGCTCTTCTGAGAGGCCGTCCATGGCGTCCACGCCTACGATCGACTATACGAACAAGGACTTCCAGTCGCTCAGGCAGGCGATGATCTCGCTGGCGAACCATCGTCTGCCGGAGTGGACCGACCAGTCGCCCAGCGACCTGGGAATGCTCCTCATCGACCTCTTCGCATACATGGGAGACGTGGTCCTCTATTATCAGGACCGCATCGCCAACGAGTGCTTCCTGCAAACGGCCGTCGAACGGCGCAGCGTGCTTCACGCACTGCGCCTGATCGGGTATGAGTTGTCTCCGCCGGTCACGTCGGCGGTCGACTTGACGCTCTTCTTCAAGCCGCCGGCCCTGGGGGCTTCCCCTGTCGCGACCATACCT
>ERZ778018.1663-NODE-1663-length-16943-cov-8.042219_pt1 | contig 16943 bp, 11 predicted proteins | sample MGYA00375748_ERZ778018 | MGnify/ENA primary metagenome ERZ778018 (study PRJEB29350, sample SAMN05509839) | bioreactor metagenome | biome: bioreactor; material: wastewater | place: South Africa: University of Cape Town | collected 2014-04-22 ... | reverse complement strand
TGACGAAGGGCTCCGTCCTGAACATTGTGGGGGAATCGCCTCGCGTGAAGGGATACTCGCCCGGAAAGCCGACATCCTTTGCGAAGTCGAAGCCGGCTCTCTCCAAGGTAGCCGGGGTGTAGAGAGGCTCGACAAGCTCTCCGATATCCACCTCGAATGCGCGCCGTTCGGGTGTCTTCTCAATAGCCGGGCCATAGACCTGCTCGGTCCAGCGTGTGTGATCGGCTTCAACGTCGTTGACTTGCGCAGGCGTCACCGGCGGGCTCTCATGGCTCATGACGCCTCTCCCTCGCTTAGGATTTTATCGACGGCGGAATGGGGGTCCACTGCCCCGATTGCGACCTGTATGGCCCAGCGAGCCAGCCCATCTCCCGATAACTGGCCGCCCTGAAGAAGCAGCGTCTCCAGAAATCTGTCTATCAAGAGACCGCGAAGCTGCTGTTCGTGACGCGCTTCACGTCGCTTTACTCCAACGCCACTGTCGTCCAGCCATTTTTCGAAAGCATCAACACGATCGCAGAGCGCCGGGATGCCCTCGTTCACTGCAACGGAGACGCTCATAACCTGTGGATGCCATGCGCTGCTGGTCGTCGTCCAATTTCCAAAGCGTCTTGCGAGCAGATCCCGGACCGGGCTCGCGACACCCGCGATCATTGAGGCATCCACTTTGCCGACGTTTATGCCAGGCGATCCAGGAAAAACCATGGCGAGCATGACCTGAAGGTCCTTGGCGACCCCGCTTGCGCCCGGAAGATCGGACTTGTTCACCACGTAGATGTCGCCGACCTCAAGCAGCCCGGCTTTCGCGGCTTGGACAGAGTCGCCGAGACCCGGCACCGAAACCACCAATGTGCAATCGGCGATGAACGCGACCTCCACTTCATTCTGGCCGACTCCCACCGTCTCCAGCAGAATTCGGGTAATGCCGTGGCTCTTCAGGATCGTGCACAAGTCGATGGCAGCTGCATTCAGCCCGCCGGAATGGCCGCGCGCTGACATGGATCGAATGAAGATTCGCTCGTCGTCTTCGGCACGACGCATTCGAACACGGTCACCTAGAACCGCACCGCCCGAGAACGGGCTGGCGGGGTCGACCGCAATGATGCCGACACGATGTCCCTGGGCCGACCAGTGAGACGCTATCAGGTCTATCAGGCTCGACTTCCCAGCCCCTGGCGGTCCGGTGATGCCGATAGTTAGTGCTTTGCTCGCGCCAGCATAGCTTTCGGACAAAAGCTGGCGCCAACCGGAGAGACGATTTTCGATCGTGCTGAGGGATTTGGCTAACGGGCGGCGCCAGGCTGAGTCCATCACGTCACGCAACTTCGAGGAGGACGGCATCCCCCTGTCCGTAGCCTCCACAGATTGCTGCGACACCTTTGCCACCACCGCGACGTGTCAACCCATTTACCAGCGTCATGATCAAGCGGGCACCGCTGGCTCCGAGAGGATGGCCGATCGCAACAGCACCGCCGGCCATGTTGGTTTTTTCGCGCAGAGCGCGGGCCTTGGTCATATCCTGGTCAGCAAGCAGGAGCGTACTGACCAAAGGGGTCGCGGCGAAGGCTTCGTTGATCTCGATGCGATCGATCGTCTCGAGCGGCGTGTCCGCTTTCCCGAGAACCTTCTTGATGCCTACCGCAGGTGTGTAGGACCCACTGGTCGCTGAGCCGGCGACCTGAACATAGCCCCGCAAAGTCGCAATTGGCTTCAGCCCGCGGCTTTCGACGTATCGCCGAGTTGCAAGAACGCAGAAGGCCGCTCCATCATTCAATCCAGGCGCGTTGCCAGGAGTAACGGTCGGGCTTGAATAGACGGTTTTCAGTTTTGCCAGCTTTTCCATCTGGATATCTGGGCGAGGGGACTCGTCGGTGGTGACGCTGTCCTCATCGACTGACACCGCAAACCGCTCTGTATCGAAATATCCTTCGCGTTCGGCTGCGAAGTAACGGCCGTGGCTCCTTAGGGCCCACTCGTCCTGCTCGGTCCGGTCGATTCCTACGCGAACAGCTTCCTCGCCGGTGTAGCGAGCAATCGCCGTGTCGAGGAAATCGGCGCGCAGCAGCAGTGGATCGGAGACCTCTACGCTGCCTGGACGGATTCCTCGCTGTCGGGGCCAGAGGAACGGCGTGTTGCTGAGGCTCTCGAAGCCACCGCAGAGGACGACGTCCGCTTCTCCGGATTGCAACTCGCGCATCCCCATGCCGATGGCAGTCATACCTGAGCAGCAGGCGCGATCGACGCCCATCGATGGCACCGTTTCCAACAGGCCGGAACCGAGAAGTAAGGCCTGGCGTGTCGCCGTCAGAACATTGGCGCCGATCATACCAATGCCGGCACACACGAATTGGATGTCGCTGCTCTCGATATTGCTTCGGAGACTGGCCTCGGCCATTGCCAGAGCGCCGAGTTGTATCGCACTGAGAGATTTCAGAGCGCCACCGAATCGTCCGAAGGGCGTCCGGGCCATGGAGAGCATCATAACGTCGCGATCGGAACTCATGCCGCAGTTCCCAATTTACGCGACAGGCTTGCCCTCAGTTCGCCTTTGTCCACCTTCGCGTTACCGGTGCGCGGAAGCCTGTCGATGAAATGCCAGCGCTTCGGGGTCCGGATTCCTATCAGCGGCTTGCAGTGTGCTTCACAGTGTTCCTTGCTGAGCGTCTTGCCGGGCTCCGCCGCAACAAAGGCAACGGCGATCTCGCCAAGGTTTTCGTCGGGCATTCCTATAACGGCCGCCTCTTGCACGCCCGGGCAGCTAGACAAACATGCCTCGACCTCAGCCGGATAGATGTTGAAGCCGCCAGAGATCAGCATCTCCTTGGAGCGCCCCACGATGTAAATGAAACCGTCCTCGTCCTTGCGGGCAAGATCGCCGGACCAGAGCCAACCGTCTCGAAGCACTTTCTTTGTCTCTTCGGGTCGACCCCAATAGCCTTGCATCAGATGTTCGGCCTGGATCGTTATCTCCCCGATCTCGTTGGCTGCGACCGGATTGCCTTCAGGATCCCGAAGAACGATGTCCACGAAGCTATAGGGCCGGCCGACACAGCCAAATCGAACTGCACCCTTGTTTTCACCCGAATGCGTCAGATGATCGTCTGCATGCAGGAACGTGCAGGTCATCATCGCTTCCGTCAGGCCATAGTTGTGCGTAAGGACGGAGCCCCAGCGCTTCAGGGCCTTGTCGAGGGTGTTCCTCTGGATCGCCTCGGCGCCGTAACCGATCCAGCGAATAGACGACAGATCGTAGTTGTCGATGTCGGGCGCATTCAGGATGCGGGTCAAAACCGTAGGAACGCATGAAAATGCGGTGACGCGGTGCTTCTCGATAGTCGGCAGCAGCTGTTCAAGAGCGCCGCCGGGCACGAGAACATTGGTAGCGCCACGCAGCAGGAACGGTGTGAAATAGGCGCCGCTGGCATGCGTCAGAGGACCGATATGGGCCAATCGATCGTCACCGCGAATGTCACGATCCATCAGCATATTTTTGCTGACGCTCTGCCAGTTGCGGTGGGAGAGAATCACACCCTTCGGGATTCCGGATGATCCGGAAGTATAATTGATAGAGCACAGGGCGTCGAAATCACCCGGTTCTGGAGCGGGCGTTCCTTCGTAGGCAGCCAAGGCGCTCCATTTCAATCCGCCCTCGGACTCGTCCTTTGCGACAGAGCTTAGCCACAGGCCCCTATCACGGAGCCCGGCAAGGCGATCCGAAGTCTGGTCGTCGTAGAAAATTGCCTTGGGTTCACAGTCGCTGACCACACGCTCCACTTCGAACGCTGTGTATCTGACGTTCAGGGGTACACGAACCAGGCCCGCGCGCTCGATGGCTACCTGCAGGATCAGATACTCGGCGCGGTTCTGCATATAGAGACCGACACGTGAGCCCGATGGCATCGCCGCAGCGAGCCCCCCGGCTACTCTTTCAACGAGCGCTTCGAGCTCGCCAAATGTCCACTGCCTGCTGTCTTCGATGAGCGCGACACGATCACGGAAGGCCGAAAAAGCATTCCGAAACTGGGCATAAACTGTCACTGCAAAATATCCGAATTCTGATTTCTGCTATCGACGGCCGATTGGATGTATTTTGCGATGTCGGCGACCGTTGTTCCTGAAAGAAAGACCCGAGATACGCCCGCAGCGTGCAGTTCTGAAATGTGTTCCTGGGGTATAACGCCGCCGCATACGAGAATGATGTCTTGGGCGCCGGCTTCGTTCAGGAGCTCTTTCACCCTTGGGATGAGAGCCATATGGGCGCCCGAAAGGATGCTAATCCCCACGACATCGACGTCCTCGTCGACCGCTACGCGGACGATTTGCTCCGGAGTGCGGCGGATACCGGTGTAGATGACCTCCATTCCGGCTTCGAGCAGGCCGCGCGCAATAACGCGCGCTCCTACGTCGTGACCGTCAAGGCCCACTTTGGCCATGAGGAATCTGATCTTTTGCGCCATGCCCACGACTTCGAGAATATTACTCGACAAGTTTGGTAGGCGATTACGCTCAATGCCAATAAAGTCTTTTTATGCCGCTTATCACGCGAAATTTCACGCGAGGCGCACGAATCCGTTGGATGGCGGCAAGGGACAAATTGCCTTGTTCGCATAGGCCGGCCTCGGTATACGACCCCGAGAGGGGGAACTCATGGACCTGCGTCAAATTCAGTATTTCGTGGCGCTATATGACGAAAAAAGCATCACGAAGGCTGCGAAACGGCTTCACGTCGTGCAGCCGGCCGTTTCCATGCAGATACGACGCATCGAGGTGGAGTACGGTGCTCAGCTTTTTGAACGCACCACGGCAGGCGTCCATCCCAACGAAGCAGCAGCGGCAATCTATCCGATGTGCCTGGAAGTCCTGAACAAGGTCGAGGTCATTCGGCGCACCCTCCGGGACGGTTCGGGAAAGATAGTGGGATCTCTTTCCATCGGCGTTCCGCCCTCGATCGCGCACGGCATTTTGGCCGAAGTCCTAGCGGCGTTCACCGAGAAATTCCCAGATGTCCACCTGGCGATCTCCGAGGGATATAGCGCTCACCTGGTAGATTGGTTGCTCCAGGGGGACCTGAATTTTGCAATCCTGGGTGAGTTCGACGATGATCGCCGCCTCTATTCGCAGGCGATTGTCACCGATGAGCTGGTTGTGCTCACGAGTGACAAGACCCCCCACGAGGGTGACACGATCACTGGAGAGCAGGCTGCGGCTCTCAAGCTCGTATTGCCGTCGAGCAAGAACCTCATACGCATCCTTGTCGACAGCGAATTTGAGAAGGAGAGCATAAAGGTGGCGCCGGCGATGGAGGTAGATTCGTTGGCAACGGTATTCGCAATTATCCGCAAGCCTGGTTGGGCCACGATCCTGCCTAGTTCCGGAATTGGGGACGGGGATTTAGCGACCGGCTTCAGGCGTTTGCGTCTGACCAAGCCTATGATTGATCGTACGCTTGTGGCGGCGTTTCCGACCCTGAAGCCGTCCTCCGCGGCCGCTCAGGAATTCATCCGCGTCCTCCGGCAAGTGATCCTGCGGAAGATGGATTTGTCCGCATAATCCCGTCTGATAGTGGGCATCAAAACAACTTACTCGACCTCGAGCTTAGCGTCGGCTCTCATTGAGACTATGAGCGGCAACAAGGCCGCCAAGACGCCAAATGGGGTAAGAATCGTTGTTGCAGGAGCTTTCGCCGCCCGAGGCAGGGATCGACATTTTTACGATGGTCGTCCTTCGCCGCCGTTTCGAGGCGATCATCGGAGAGATGATCAACGCGTTGTTCAAGTCTGGTCGCTCGGGCGTCTTGAACACAGCGATGGATTTCTCCTGCAGCCTGACAGACGCGAATTTTCAATCGATCAGCCTCGCTCAGGGGCTGCCGGTGCATGTCGGTGCAGTCGACCTCATTCCGAGGGCTGTCGTCCGCAAGTTCGGCGCTGATATCCATCCGGGCGACTGCTTCGTCAACAACAGCGGATATCTTGGCAACACGCACTGCGCCGACTTCACTGTCTGCGCGCCGGTGTTCGTCGACGGTTCCATAGCGTTTTACGTGATCGCGCGAGCCCATCTCGGGGACATGGGCTTCCCCACCCCGACCACATATGGACCGCGTTCCCGCGATGTGTACGAAGAAGGGTTGATGCTGCCCTGCGTGCGCATCCAGAAAGGGTACAAGGACGTGCCCGAGGTCATAGACATCTGCCGGGCCAATATTCGCGTCCCTGATCAATTCTACGGGGACTATCTCGCTGTCCTATCCGCGGTGCGGACCGGTGAGAGCCGACTGAAATCGCTCTGTGCCAAGTACGGCGCTGACGTCGTCAAGACGTTCGTGGACGAATTCCAGAACTACGCCGAGCGGATGGCTCGTACGGCAATCTCGGAGCTTCCGAAGGGGCGCGTCTCGAAAGAAATGCTCTACGATTCGGAGACCGAACTTTATCCGAACGGCATCCCGATCCGCGCAACGATCGAAGTTGATCCTGACGAAGAGCTTATCACAGTTGATCTGACCGAAAACGTGGACAACCTCCCGCTCGGCATCAACATGACCGAAAGCACGACGACAGCTGCTTGCATGACTGCGGTGCTGAACGTGCTTGGCGCCGATGTGCCTCGATGCACAGGTTCATTCCGGCGCGTGAAGCTTTTGATGCGCGAAGGTGCGGCAATCGGAAAGCCGAAATTTCCGGCAGCGACCTCGGCTGCGACAACAAACCTTTGCCATGCCCTGATCCCGCATATCCAGTCGATGTTTGCTGATCTGCGAGATGATCTCGGAACGGCGTACGGGACCATCGGTATGCCCGGGTCCTGCGCGGTGGTCAGCGGAAACGATCACAGGGGCGACCGTCCCTTCGTCAATCAGCTCATCATGGGCTATTGGGGCGGCCCTGCCATGAACGGTCACGATGGCTGGCTGACCTACGGCAGCGGAGCTAGCCAGGGTATTCTTTGGCAATCGAGCGTCGAGGTCGTCGAGCAACAACAACCAATCATCATCGAGAAATTGGAAGTCCGCTGCGACTCTGCGGGGGCAGGGCAGTGGGAGGGGGCTCCCGGCGCGGACTGTGTCATCCGTCCGCGATCCGGAGCCGTCCGCTTCATGGTGAACTCGGCATCACGGGATAATCCGCCTCAGGGGGTCGCGGGCGGCATGAACGCGGCGCCCATGCAGATTGCGAGGCTGGATAAGGACGGCCAGCGCAGCGAGTTGCCGATCTCTGTTGATACCGTGATCAACGTCGGCGAGAAGCTCCTTTCTGAAGGCTGCGGCGGCGGTGGTTTTGGTGAACCGATCGACCGGGACCCGGCACGAGTCCTTGGGTCCGTGCTGGCTGGGCGCGTCAGCGAGGCGCGCGCAAAATCTGTCTATGGCGTCGTGCTGGTTCGTGATGGCGCCCATCTGAAACTGGATGATGCGGCCACGAAGAAGCGCCGCGAAGGAATGCGCCAGGGAGCATCGGCATGAACGTTCAAATCGCCGTCGATGTTGGTGGGACGTTCACAGATCTGGTTCTTCAGGAGACCTCAGGACAGATCCGGATATACAAGACACCTACGACGCCGGGTCGGATCGTCGATGGAATCCTGAATGGTGTAGAGCTCATCGCCAGTGAGTTCGGCCTCGATCGCCGTGAGCTCCTGAGCAACTGCACTCGCTTTGCCTGCGGTACGACCGCAGCTACCAATGCCATCCTGGAGAAGACCTACGCAACGACCGGTCTGATCTGTACGGAAGGCTTTCGCGATACACTGACCGTGCGTGAAGGCGGAAAGGCTGACACCTACACGATCGCGATCGACTATCCGGAGCCGTACATAGCGAGGCATCTGACGCACGGCGTGCGTGAGCGCATGAACAGCGAGGGTGGCGTCGAAACGCCCCTCGATGAAAAACATGTTGTTGAGGCGATTTCGCAACTCAAAGCCCTTGGCGTTGAGTCAGTTGCGGTCTGCCTTCTGTGGTCGATCGCGAACCCGGCGCATGAAATCCGCATTGGCGAACTCATCGAAATGCATTGGCCCGGCATTCCATACAGCTTGAGCCATCAGACGAGCCCCACGCTTCGCGAATATCGCCGAACGTCCGCGACCGCGATTGACGCTTCCTTGAAGCCGCTGGTCAGCAAGACCGTGAACGAACTTGAAGCGCGTCTTCGCGATGCCGGCCTCGAAGGAGTCCTTACTTTGATGGCCTCGTCGGGAGGTCAGACTGCGGTCGACGAGGTTATCGCCCGTCCGATCAATCTCTGCCTGTCTGGACCTTCTGCCGCTCCCGTCTCTGCGCGCACTTCGATCGAGGCCGAGAACGAGTCGGCATGCAACGCGATCGTCGTGGATATGGGCGGCACCAGCTTCGATATCAGCATCATCGACGACTGGCAGATACCAATGCATCGTGAAGGCATTATCGACGGTCACGTATTTGGTGTCGCGTCCGTCGAAGTAAAAACGATTGGAGCCGGTGGCGGTTCGATTGCCCGTGTCGATGCCGGCGGTTTCATTCACGTAGGTCCCGAGAGTGCCAAGTCGGTCCCAGGTCCGGCTTGCTACAGCCGAGGCGGAACGCGTCCGACAGTGACGGATGCGAATCTTGTTCGTGGTTTCCTTGATGCCGGGAATTTCGCGGGCGGCACCATGACGCTCGATCTTGAAAAGGCTCGGGCGGCAATAGGACAGCACGTTGCCGAGGGGCTGGATCTGTCTGTTGAAGAGGCTGCGAGTCTGATCGGGCTGACCGTCGAGCAGAACATGGTAGCGGCCATCGACGAGATCACCATCAAACGGGGCGTCGATCCGCGCGAGTATGTCTTGGTTGCAGGCGGTGCCGCCGCTGGATTGCACGCTGTGCCGATCGCCCGTGAGCTTGGAATGAAGCGTGTGTTTGTGCCTCCGGTCGCAGGCGTCCTCAGCGCTTTTGGTATCTTGGTAAGCGACATGAAGTCGACCTTTTCCAAGAGTGTGCCACTGTCCACCGACGCCTTCGATTTTGCGAAGGCGAATGATGCTCTCGCAGGGTTGGTCAGGGAGGCGGAAGCCTACCTCGATCGCATGAAGGCCCCTGCCGATTCGCGCGAGATTCTGTTCTCGACGGAGGCCCGATATCGCGGCCAAGTCTGGCAGATTTCTCTACCCTTCGACATTCGCAGATTTGAGAGCGACGCTGACCTGGAGCGGCTGGTTGAGGCTTTCCACCAGCTCCACGAGAAGCTGTACTTCGTTCGCTCCTCGGACCCAGTGGAATTCACGGAATGGACTGCGATGGCAGTCGGCAAGTTGCCATCTGCGGATCTGAAACATGGCGGCGAAGCTTCGGCAACCGTGGCCGAGAAGGCGAAGCGCTCCGTCTTTATGCGAGAACTCGGCGGCAATAGCGAGATACGCGTCGTCGATGGCACGCAGTTGGCCGGAGGAACTGTCATCCAGGGCCCCGCGATGATCGATCAGCCGCTAACGACGATCGTTCTCTACCCTTCGACCACTGCCACGTACTCCGCCAATGGCGGCGTCTGGATCGACCTTCACTGATAGGAAAGCCTGAAAGAAATGTCCGTAAAGCAGACCCGCATTTTCCTGAACGGCGAATTCGTCTCGGAAGCAGATGCAAAAGTGTCCGTTTTCGACCGCTGTTTCCTCTATGGAGACGGCATTTTTGAAGGCGTTGCTGTCTGGGACGGTGCGCCGTTCCGGCTGCAGCCTCATCTCGACCGTATGCGGGACGGCTTGGACTATCTTCGTATCGAAAACCCATACGACGACGCCGGCTGGAACGATCTGATCGAGCAGACGATCACGGAAAACAAGATGGATGACGGCTACCTGCGCATCCAGATCAGCCGAGGCGAGGGCATTTCCTCGATAAGGTGGGAGCCGCGATTGCTTCGTAAGCCCGAGCCGAATGTGACGATCATTCCTATCGTTGGCTTCAAGGACTACTACAAAGGCTTGCTCGCGGAGAAGATGGAAGCAGGCCTGCGCGCCAAGATCCTTTCTCGACCCCGCGTTCCGACGGCCTCACTGCCATCCGGCACCAAGCACTGCAACTACCTGAACAGCGTTCTCGGTGCCATTGAAGTCACATCTGCCCAGACGGACATCGGCATCGCCGTAGACCGTGAGGGCTTCGTGACCGAGGGCATCGCCTACAACGTGTTCGCGGTAAAGAGCGGCAAGCTCATCACCTCTCCGCTCAACCGCGACATCCTCCCAGGTATCACGCGCGGCGTCGTGCTTGAGATCGCTGCGCGCGAAGGGATCGAGGCGAACGAAGTCTTGTTCGATGCCTTCGCGCTCACCTCGGCAGATGAAGTGTTCATCTGTTCGACGCTCGAACTAGCGGTGCCGGTGATCGAGATCGCGGGCCGCAGGATCGGCACCGGCAAGCCGGGACCAATTACCCGGAAGTTCGGGAAGCTCCTTACCGAAACCATGGCCCGCGAAGCCAGCGAGTGGCATGCCGCTCGTGCAAAGCAGAAGGCAGTTGCATGAGCGCGTTCGTAGATCTGAAGGGCAGGACCATTCTCGTAACCGGAGGGTCGCGAGGCATCGGCGAAGGTATCGTCCGCGGGCTACTGGAGCAGGGCGCGTCCGTCATCCTGAACTATTCGTCGAGTAAGGAGCGCGCGGAAGCGATCGCCGACGAGTTCGGCCGCGATCGGTGTCTTCCCGTTCAGGCGCACATGGACCGGGTCGAGGATCTGGAGCGCCTCTGGAAAGAGGCCGTCGCCTGGAAGGGCCGAGTTGACACGCTGGTCAACAATGCAGCGGTTCGCCAGCCAATTCCTATGACCGCTTCCTCCGCCGATTGGGATGCTCACTGGCTCTACGCGCTCAAAGTCAATCTGATGGCAACGGCCCATCTGTCTCGGCTTGCGGTTCTTCATTTTCAGGAAAAGGGCGGCGGTTCGATCGTCGGAATCTCTGCCCGTATCGCCGTGCGCGGAGACCGGCCGGATTTCTTCCACGACGGTGCGTCCAAGGGTGCAATGAACTCACTGCTTCGCGGCATTGCGAGGTTCTACGCAAAAGAGAACATCCAGACCTACATCATCTGTGTCGGCGTGATCGGCACGCGGCAGGGCGAGGACATGCTTTCAATTTACGGAGCGGAAGAGATGCTTGCCGAGATCCCGGCAGGTCATTTCGGAGAACCTTCGGACGTCGCCAACGTGGTGGTGTTCTGCGCCAGCGGCAGGGCGAAATACTCCAGCGGCGCGACGATCGACGTCACCGGCGCTTCGTTCATCCATTAAGTCAGAAGATCGATGGACACGGCTACAGGCCTTCCCAGTCTGATCGGATGTTCTCCGCACCGTGTGGAAGATGACCGCTTCATTACCGGTCAGGGCCGATACATAGCGGATCTTGAGTTCGAGAACCTGGCGCATGCGGTGTTTTTGCGCGCGCCGGTCGCGCACGCGCGCATCACATCGATCAATCTCGATGCGGTTCGACAGGCCGACGGTGTGATTGCCGCGTTTACGGGCCTCGATATGAAAAAAGCCGGCATTCGCCCGATGCCGTGTCTGCGAGCGACGAATAGCGCCGACGGGACGCCATTTTACGCTCCAGAGCGGTTTGCGATGGCTGTCGATGCCGTCCGTCATGCGGGTGAAGCGGTCGCGATTGTAGTGGCTGAGAGCGAGGCTCAGGCACTCGATGCTCTCGACCTCGCCGAGGTTGAATTCGATTCTCTGGATGTCGTAGTCGATGCCCGAACCAGTGAGGAGATTGCTTTCGACTGGGAGAAAGGGGATAGCGCTGCCGTCGAGGAGGCCTTCTCCCGTGCGGCCCGGATAGTTCGGATTGAAGCAGTCAACAATCGTGTTCTTATCAGCCCCATAGAGCCGCGGGGCGCCGTTGCCATCCATGATTCCGATCCGAATTCATATACGCTTTATGCACCGACCCAGGGGGTGCATCTCGTTCGAACGATGCTTGCCCCAACGTTGGGCGTGGAGCCGAGCAAGCTCCGCGTCATCACCAACGACGTCGGCGGCAGCTTCGGCGCGAAGCTGGTCAGCATGCCGGAACAGGTGGTCCTGCTGTTCGCTGCAAAGGCATGTGGTCGGCCTGTCCGATGGGTTGCTACCCGATCCGAGAACCAGTTAACCGACATTGCCGGACGCGATCACGTCAGCAAAGCCGAGATGGCGTTGGACGCGGATCACCGGATCATCGGATTGCGCGTTGAGACGTTTGCAAACCTCGGCGCTTACGCGTCGGCGCTTGGACCATCGCCGCCTACAGCCGGTTTCGCTGCGACACTTTGCGGGCCTTACGATTTCCAGGCCATGCATCTGACGGTTCACGGACGCTTCACGAACACAGCGCCAACTGATGCCTATCGGGGGTCCGGCAAGCCGGAATCTGTCCATCTTATGGAGCGGTTGATCGGACGGGCAGGGCAAGAAACCGGCCTCGGTCCGATTGAATTTCGCCGGCGCAACCTGATCCCTCCACACAAGCTGCCTTACACCGCTGCCAACGGATACGTGTACGACAACGCAGACTTCGTCTCGGTGATGGACAAAGCTGTCGAACTGGCCGAGTGGAAGACTTTCGAGAGCCGAAAAAAGGCGAGTGAAGCCCTTGGTTTGAGGCGGGGGATCGGGCTTGGACTCTACCTCCATACAAGCGGTGTGACATCGCAAGAGATTTCCCGGGTCAAGGTCAATCGCTCCGGTTTCGTCGTCGTTGAAACAGGCACCCAGTCTTCCGGGCAGGGTCATGAGACCAGCTTCGCTCAGCTGATCGCCGAGAAGCTTGGGCTGGGCCTCGACAAAGTACAGGTTATTCAAGGGGACTCGATCGGCGCTGAATTCGGCGGCCCGACCGCTGGTTCTTCCAGCCTGCAGGTTGGCGGCGTGACGATGCTGCGTGCCGCAGAGGCCATGCTTGAGCGGGCGGCGGAACTCGTTGCCGAGCAACTTGGTGTAGACAAGAAGGATATTACCTACGAGCGCGGGTATTTTTACGCATCCGGTACTAATCACTCGGTCGATCTTTTCGAGTTGAGCGCGGCGCTGGAAAGCCGCGGAGAACCGGGATGCGAGGGCGAGGCGGCTCTTGCAGGGAACATCCTGACAATTCCAAACGGTGCTTACGTTTGCGAAGTCGTCATCGATCCGGAGACAGGTTCGATAACGATCGAGCGTTTCACCGCTGTGGATGATGTCGGGCGGAGACTTAATCCCCAGATCGTCGAGGGTCAGATACAGGGCGCAATCGCCCAGGGTATCGGGCAAGCTTTGCATGAGCGCGTCATCTACGACCCCGATAGTGGCCAGATGCTTTCGGGGAGCCTTATGGATTACGGCCTCCCGCGCGCTGATGACCTGCCGATGCTAGACGTTCACGCCGCCGATATTCCCACCACCAACAACGTTCTCGGAATGAAAGGTGCTGGTGAGATCGGGTGCATTGGAGCGCCTGCAGCAGTGATGAATGCAGTCGCCGACGCTATCGGCCACGACAAGATCGATATGCCCCTGACGCCTGAAGGTGTCTGGCGCGTAATACACACACAGGAGCTATCATGACACTGCCTGCTCATGCGAATGTGGTCATCATCGGTGGCGGCATCATCGGTTGTTCGATCGCCTATCATCTGACGAAAGTCGGGGTAAAAGACGTTCTGCTGCTTGAGCGTCGCCAGCTGTGCTGTGGCACGACTTGGCATTCCGTTGGCAGCGTTGCTGAACTGCGCGGCAATCGGCGCATGACGGAACTGGCGCGCTATACCGCTGAACTATACCGCAACCTCGAAGCCGAAACCGGACAAGCCACTGGCTACAAAAAGACCGGATCTATCATGCTCGCGCTAAATAAGGAGCGCTTGATGGAGATGGAACGCTCCGCGGCGCTCGCTCGCGCGTTCGGCCAGGAGGCAGAGATGATCTCCCTTGCCGACGTCAAGGATCGCTGCCCCCAGGTCGTTACCGACGACGCACTTGCGGGCTTCTATCTTCCGACTGACGGGCGCACCAATCCGATCGACACGACGCAGGCGCTCGCCAAGGGTGCTCGGATGGGCGGGGCGACGATTCGAGAGAATGTTGAAGTGACGGGTTTGGAGGTGGTGAACGGCGAGGTGCGCGGTGTCCACACACAGGAAGGATCCGTCAAAGCGGATGTCGTCGTCCTGGCTACCGGCATATGGGCACGCGAGTTCGGCGAACGCTTCGGCGTGCAACTGCCGCTGCAGGCCGCAGAACATTTCTACGCGGTAACCGAGAATATCGAAGGGCTGCAACGCTCTATGCCCTTCATTCGCGTCCCGGACGAGAGCACCTACTACAAGGAGGATGCAGGCAAACTGCTGTTCGGCTGTCTTGAGCGCCGTGCCAAGCCATGGGCTCTTGATGGCATTCCGAAAGATTTCTGTTTCGACGCCTTGCCGGAAGATCTCGACCATTTCGAGCCCATTTTGAATGCTGCTGTGAAGCGCTTCCCGCTGCTCGAAAGCGCTGGTATCCAGCTCTTTTTCAACGGACCTGAGAGCTTCACCCCCGATGGCAATGCCCTGATGGGCGAGACACCGGAGTTGAAGAACCTTTTCGTGGCGTGCGGACTGAACACAGTTGGCGTGATGTCGGGCGGCGCCATGGGAAAGATGATGGCGGAGTGGATCCACGATCGCCGCCGCCCTGAAGGGTTTTCGGAGTTTGACGTTGCTCGCCTGACGGGGTTCCAATCTGGACGTTCCTATCGCCGCGATCGCACGGTCGAGGCGCTTGGCGTGCTCTACGATGTTGGCTGGCCGAACCGTGAGTATCAGTCAGCTCGCGGGGCGCGGCGCAGCCCCCTCTTTGGTGTCCACCAACAGGCCAACGCAATCATGGGCTCGCGCGCGGGTTGGGAGGTTCCCCTCGTCTACGCGCCATCGCAGGACGAGGCTGTTCTCAAGCCGAGCTACGGGCGTCAGAACTGGACACAATGGGCGGCCGAAGAGGCGAAAGCCGCCGAGGAAGACGTTGCGCTTTTCGATCTGTCCTCCAGCGCCAAACTGCGCGTCAACGGAGAGGCGGTCGTATCTGCGCTTCTGTCCCTGTCAGGCGACAAATTCACGACACCCGGCCTGAAGTCCGCCGTCTGGAAGAACCATGCAGGTCACATACGGTCTGCGGTCTCTGTTTTGGTGCTTTCCGCTGACGAGGCGATCGTGCTTTCGGCTGCCGGAAGTGAACGACTTCATTCGCAATGGCTCGAAGGACAAGGTATCGCCGCGAGCGCCATACAGGACGTGACCTCAGGATACGCGCGCTTCCTGCTGCTCGGCCCCCAGGCTGAAGCTCGTCTGAACGGTGCCGAGGTCGCGATCTCGGGTGATCAACTCCAGCATCGTGAGCTTGGCTACGCGCCGGCAGTTTTGGCCAGAACTTCGTTGGGTGCCGCGGGTGGGTGGGACGTTCTCGTAGCGACAGAGTTTGCAGCGCACGCCTATGAAGCCCTTCAGGCTGCAGGCACAGTCAATCTCGCTGGCGCTTACGCGATGGACGCGCTGCGGGTCAGCGCTGGGCACCCTGCATGGCCGAGTGAGCTTGGCGACACCGTCACGCCGCATGAAGCCGGCCTGGTTGGTTCATCCGCCGGAAAGCGCACGACTGCTTTGGTACGGATCGTTCTCAGGAACGACGAAGGGGCGCTCTACGGCCAGGAGGGTATCCTTTGTGATGGGAAATCGATCGGACTGACTACGTCTGGCGCGTGGTGCCGCAAACGCAATGTGCCGGTCGCTCTCGGATATGTGTCGAATGCCGCCGGCGTGGATGCGGCTTGGATTTCGGCCTCTCGCTTCGAGATCGACCGGCCCGGAGGCCCTGCGGCTGCCGAAGTGACGTTGGTTGGGGAGCATTAAGTATGGGACTTGCTGCGGCCGAAATGGCGAAACTGGACTGGACCGATCCTCTCCTGTTGAACTCACAGCTATCGGATGACGAACGTCTCATTCGTGAAACGGCGCGGTCTTACGCGCAGGACAAACTTTTTCCACGCGTCCTCGATGCCTATGCCCGTGAAAAGACGGAGCCCGAAATCTTCCGTGAGATGGGGGAACTGGGCCTCCTTGGGGTAACCCTTCCCGAAGAGTACACCTGCGCAGGTGCCTCCTACGTGGCGTACGGGTTGGTCGCCCGCGAAGTTGAACGTGTGGATTCCGGCTATCGTTCGATGATGAGCGTTCAGTCGTCGCTCGTCATGTATCCGATCTATGCCTATGGCGATGAAACGCAGCGGCGTCGCTATCTCCCGAAGCTTGCCGCTGGCGAGTGGATCGGCTGTTTCGGTTTGACTGAGCCCGGTGCGGGGTCCGATCCCGGCTCGATGATCACGCGTGCTGAACCCATCGATGGCGGATACCGCCTCAAGGGAGCAAAGACCTGGATATCGAACGCACCGATCGCGGATGTGTTCGTCGTATGGGCAAAATCGACCGCTCATGACAACCAGATACGCGGCTTTATCCTCGAAAAGGGTATGGTCGGCCTCAGCGCGCCCAAGATCGGAGGCAAGCTATCTCTGCGCGCATCCATCACCGGGGAAGTCGTGCTGGATGATGTGGAGGTTCCGGAAGGCGCTTTACTGCCCAATGTTTCGGGTTTGAAGGGGCCGTTCGGCTGCCTCAACCGCGCCCGATATGGAATTTCGTGGGGTTCTCTCGGTGCAGCTGAAGACTGCTGGCACCGTGCCCGCAATTACGCTCTGGAACGTCAGCAATTTGGCCGTCCGCTCGCTGCAACCCAGCTCGTGCAAAAGAAGCTCGCTGATATGCAGACTGAAATCACACTTGGCCTACAGGCGAGTCTCCGCGTCGGCCGTCTTCTCGACGAGGGAAAATGCTCGCCGGAAGCGATCTCGCTTGTGAAGCGCAACAACTGCGGAAAGGCCCTGGAGATTGCGCGAGCGGCACGTGACATCCACGGCGGCAACGGCATCCAGGAAGAATA
>ERZ778018.1662-NODE-1662-length-16945-cov-10.271285_pt1 | contig 16945 bp, 15 predicted proteins | sample MGYA00375748_ERZ778018 | MGnify/ENA primary metagenome ERZ778018 (study PRJEB29350, sample SAMN05509839) | bioreactor metagenome | biome: bioreactor; material: wastewater | place: South Africa: University of Cape Town | collected 2014-04-22 ... | reverse complement strand
GGGTCGTCACGATCGTTCCGCCGAATCAGGGTCGTCTTCCGTCCGGCCTTCTCCCTCAAGGGGAGAAGGGTGATCGCGTCATGATCGTTTCACTTCAAAGGTCGTCGGGGAGGGCCATGACGCTCCAGCGTCCGGGGGTGTCGCGGCCGAGCATCTTCCGAAGCGCCGCGCCGTCGCTGGTGAGGATCACTCGGCTCCCCTTGCGGGCGCCGAGGCGGTCGAAGGCCAGGACGGGCTCGCCGTCGGCCGCGCCGTCGGCGGCTTCGAGTTGGACGACCAGGAGCCGTTCCTTCTCGAAGGTCGGGTGCTTGACGGTGGATGTCGCCGTGGCGACCACGCGGCCGATCTGCATCGGAAGGCCCCTCCGCGGTCGGGCTCAGGCGAACCGGAAGCCGCCGGCCATGGCCGACCGCCGTTGCCGGGTGAAGGTCAGGGGGGTGGTCACGCCCTCCCCGGTGGGGCCGGCGATCGAGAACGACGGCACGGCGGTCCCGCCCAGGCCGTCGAGCGACGAGCCGTTGACCACGAAGATGGTGCAGTCCATCAGCCTGGCCATCCGGGTCATCAGCGCGGCGTCGCGCGAGTGCAGAACGGCCGTGTGGCCGAAGCCGTGCTCGCTCTCGCGCGCCATGGCGAGCGCCCGGTCGACGTCCGCCGCCTTGACGAACGGGACGAACGGCATCATCTGCTCCTCCTGGACGAACGGGTGGTCGAACCCGGTCTCGCCGTAGAGCAACTGCGTGGCCGCCGGGATCTTCACTCCCGCGTGCGCCGCCAGGATGGCCGGGTCTTTCCCGACCAACCCCTTGCGGACGTGCGGCTTGCCGTCGGAGCCGGTCTCGAACGCGGCGTTCGTGAGCGCGTCGACCTGGGGGGCGGAGAGGCGGAACGCCTGGTATTTCGGCATCGCCTCCATCAGCTTGTCGAAGACCGGGGCGACGGCGAAGACCTGCTTCTCGCCGATGCAGAGGACGTTGTTGTCGAACGCGGCGCCGGCGACGATCGAGCGGGCGGCCAGGTCCAGGTCGGCGGTGGCGTCGACGACCACCGGCGGGTTGCCGGGGCCGGCCACGATCGCCCGGCGCTTGCTGGCGAGTGCCGCGCGGGCGACGGCGGGGCCGCCGGTGACGACCAGGAGCCGGACCTTGGGGCTGGCGAAGAGGGCGTTGGCCGATTCGATGGTCGGCGGGTCGATGATCGTCAGCAGGTTCTCAAGCCCGGTGGCCGCGGCGATGGCCTTGTTGAACCGCTTGACTCCCAGGGCGGCGATGGCGCGGCCGGAGGGATGGGCGTTAAAGACGACCGTGTTGCCCGCGGCCAGCATGTTGATGGCGTTGGCGGCCAGGGTCGGCAGGCTGTGCGTCACCGGGGTGATCGAGCCGATGACGCCGAAAGGGGTGTAGTCGGTGAAGGTCGTGCCGCCGTCGCCGGCCGCGACGTCGGTGCGGAGGTACTCGACGCCCGGAATCAGCGGGATGGTGTCGCGAAGCTTGGCGATCTTGTGGTCGAGCCGGCCGATCTTGGTCTCCTCCAGCTCCAGCCGTCCCAGTTCGTCGGCCTGCTCGACGCAGATCCCGCGGATGACGGCGATCGCCTTCGCGCGGTCGGAAAGCGGTCGTTCGCGGAAGACCTTGAAGGCGGCCTCGGCGGCGGTCGTGGCTTCCTCGACGCTCGCGAAGACGCCCAGGTCGCCCCCCGCGGGGGTTTTGGCCGCGGCGTGGCCGTTGCTCGGGGCGGGGCCGGTCCCCATCTGGGTGAGGACCTGCTGGACCACGTTTCGGATCAGATCTTCTGTGGTTTGCATGACGGAAACCGGGGTTCCTGGGCTGGGTCGAGGTCCATGCGGGCGACGGCGATCGTTTCGAAGGGCCGAGGGTCAGACCGGGTCTCGGGCCGAGAAGAGGACGCGGCCCCGGACGTCGACGGTATCGACCAGGCCGATGACCACGGCGTCGATGGGGAGCTTCTCGGTCTCGGGCGTGAGGCGGGCGCTTGAGCCCTGGCAGACGAGGACCATCTCGTCGACGCCCGCCCCCAGGGCGTCCACGACGACGAAGGTCCGCCCGGTGGGGACCAGGCGGTCCCCCTCCTTGGGGTCGACCCGGTAGGGCTCGACCAGAAGGAGCTTGCGGCCGGTCATCGTGGCGACCTTCTGGGTCGCCACCAGGCTTCCCGTCACGCGGGCCAGGAACATCGGCGGATAGTCCCGTGGGTCTTGGAGTGGACGAGGCCCGCTCAGGCGATGCCGGAGCGGCCGGACTTCAACAGCGCTTGCGACTGGCGGGCGACCACCAGTTCCTCGTTGGTCGGCACGATCCAGACCTGGACGCGGGACTTCTCCGTGGAGATCCGCCGCTCGTGGGGGCCTCCGGCGTTCAGGTCGGGGTCCAGGTCGATCCCGAACCAGTCGAGGTCGGCCAGGGTCTTGGATCGGATCAACGACGAGTTCTCGCCGATGCCGCCGGTGAAGACGATCGCGTCGGCCCCGTTCAACTCCAGGAGGTACGCCCCCAGGTAGTGGCGGATCGAGGCGACGAACACGTCCACCGCGAGCTGGGCCGAGACGTCGCCGGCCGCGGCGGCGGCCTCCACGTCGCGGACGTCGTTCTTGCCGCAGATCCCCAGCAGGCCGGATCGCTCGGCCAGCTCGAACAGCACGTCGTCGAGGCTCTTGCCCGTCTCGCGGAGCAGGTAGGGGAGGGCGAAAAGGTCGAAGTCGCCGGCGCGGTTGTTCTGGGGCAGGCCGCTTTGCGGGCTCATCCCCATGCTGGTGGCGATCGACGCGCCGTCGCGGATCGCCGTCAAGGACGAGCTTCCCCCCAGGTGGCAGGAGACGACCTTGAGATCCTTGCGGCCCAGAAGCTCGGCGATCCGCCAGGAGATGTAGCGGTGGCTCGCGCCGTGGAATCCCCAGCGGCGAATCCCCAGCGTGGTCGACCATTCCTCCGGGATCGCGTACCGTTGGTGGGCTTCCGGGATGGTCCGGTGGAAGCCGGTCTCGTAGGCGGCGACCAGCGGCAGCTTGGGGAACCGCTTTCGCAATTCCCGCATGACCTTGACGTAGGGGGGGTTGTGGGCGGGGGCGACGTCGTTGAACGCCTCCATCGCCTGAAGGACCGACTCGTCGACCAACTGGACCCCGGTCAGGTTGCGGGCGTGGACCGCCTTGAAGCCGATCGCCGAGACCTCCGACGGGTCTTTCAGGACCCCGATCTCCGGGTCGACGAGTTGGTCCAGGCAGATCTGCACCGCGTCGCCGTGGTCGGCGACCTGTCGGGTGGCCTCGACCTCCCCCCGGTCGGTCTTGCAGGAGACCCGGGAAAGCGGCGAGCCGATCCGGTCGATCGCCCCTCGGGCCAGGACCGGCTCGGCCGGGTCGTCCAGGTTGAAGAGGCGGTACTTGAAGCTGGTGCTGCCCAGGTTGGCGACGAGGACTTTCATGTCAGCGCGACGCCCCCAGATAGGCGCGGACGACCGCCGCGCCGGGCCTCGGGATGACGTGCGCGGCGCGAAGCTCGCCGGCGCGGCCGGCGGCCTCGGCGCCCGCCTCGACCGCGGCGCGGACGCTGCTGACGTCGCCGCGGATCATGACCGCGACGACCCCGCCGTCGAGCTTGACGATCGGGCTGGCGAGTTCCACGGCCGCCGCCTTCAGCATGGCGTCGACCGCGTTGATGATGCAGACCAGGCCCATCGTCTCGACGAGGCCCAGCGCTTGGCCGTTCATGGATTCGGCTCCGTGGTTGGGGTGGATCGATCGGGAGGAGCCGGTCTCAGCCCAGGAACGCGCGGATCACCGCGGCGTCCGGACGGGGGATGACGTGGGCGCTGACCAGCTCGCCGACGCGGCTGGCGGCCTCGGCGCCGGCCTCGACGGCGGCGCGGACGCTGCCGACGTCGCCGCGGACCAGGGTCGTGACGAACGAGCCGCCGACCTGGATCTTGCCGGCCAGCACGACGTTCGCCGCCTTGAGCATCGCGTCGGTGGCCTCGATGGTCCCCACCAGCCCCTTGGTCTCGATCAGTCCCAGCGCCTCGCCGTTCATCCTCAGGCTCCCATTGCTCCCGCGAGTCGCGGGCTTTTGTGCCGTCGCCATCTCGGTCGCCCCCTCTCCGGTTCAGGACGCCTTGGGCGTCGCGGGCGCCGGGGCGGCCTTGACGAACGACAGGACGCCGCCGAGGTCCTCGTGGGGCCGGGGGATCACCTGGACGCTGACGACCTCGCCGATCCGGCTGGCCGCCGCGGCCCCGGCGTCGACCGCCGCCTTCACCGCCGCCACGTCGCCGGCGACGAACGCCGTGACCAGGCCGCTGCCGACCTTGTCCCAGCCGACCAACTCCACGTTCGCCGCCTTGAGCATCGCGTCGCTCGCTTCGACGAGCGCCACGAACCCCTTGGTTTCGATCATTCCGAGCGCTTCGAGGGATGCGGAGGCCACGGGGGCCCTCCTTTCGCGGTGGGGTCAGGAATGGAGACGGCCGATGCGTCCGCGACGCCGGCCCGTCGGATTCAGGCCTTCGTCAAGATCACGCGGGAGGCGTGCGCCAGGTCGCAGGCGTTGGCCTCGTCGGTGTCGATGTGGACCTCCAGCTTCCAGTCCGGATGGGTCCGCACCAAAAGCCCCTCCAGCGTGCTGGGGCAGGGGCTTTCGACCTTCATGTTCATGCGATCCAGGTGTTTCACGCCATAGTATTCGGCGTCGCGCGGGCCCATGTGGACGTGACGCTCCGCCCGGATCACCCCCTTGGGCAACACCAGCGAGCCCTTGGGGCCGATCAAGAGGCAACCGGGGGTGTCCTCGACGTCGCCGGAGAGCCGCACCGGCACGTCGATCCCCAGGCTGATCGCGTCGGTGAACGCCAGCTCCACCTGACTGAACTTGCGGCAGGGGCCCAGGATCCGCACGCCGGGGATCATCCGCTGCCGAGGGCCGACCACCGCCACCGTCTCCTCGGAGGCGAAGTCGGTGTCCTGGTACAGCCGCTTCATCGGCGTCAGTTGGTGGCCCTCGCCGAAGAGGACGTCGACGTCGTCCTGCGTCAGGTGGCAATGCCGGGCCGAGATGTTGACGACCACCCTGGGCGCGCCCGCCGCGCCGTTCCCGTTCGTCGGGGACGGCGCCGGGGCGCCCATGCTCTTGAGGATGATCGACCGCACCAGGCTTTCGATCTGGTCGCGGGTCGCCGTCGCCGTCGCGCTCATGCCTCGGTCCTCTCGTCGGTCGAATCGCCCTTGGGTTCCGTCGCGCCGTCGTTGCCGGCGGTCTCGACGGCGTGGACGATCACGCCGGCCGCCGCCACCGTCGCCCGCTGGTCCTCCGGCGCCCCGACGTCGCAGACCAGTCGGGTCACCTCGTCCCAGCCGCAAAGCCTCGCCAAAGCCGCGCGACCGAACTTGGTCCGATCCGCGGTGATGACGACCTCCTGGCCGCAGGCCATCATCCGGCGCTCGGTCTCCACCAGAAGCAGATTGGAGTTGTACACGCCGTCGGCCATGATTCCGCCCGCCCCCAGGATCGCCACCCGAACCCGAATCTCCCGCATCATCGCGATCGACAACGGGCCCAGCGCCACGCCCGTCCTGGGATAGACCGAGCCGCCGATGAGGATCAGGTCCGTCCGCGGGTTCGACGCCACCAGTTGGGCGATCGGCAGGCTGTTGGTCACGATCTGGGTGTGGATGTCTCGCGCCAGGAGCGCCCGGGCGACCTCCAACGTGGTCGTGCCGCCGTCCAGCAGGATCGAGTCGCCGTTTTCGATCAGGGCCGCCGTCGCCTCGCCGATCGCCCGCTTCTCGGCCATCGCCGTGTGGGTGCGGTCGTCGAACGCCGGCAGGCCGTGCTTGTGGTCGGACCCGTCGGAGGCGACCGCGCCGCCGTGGGTCCGCCGGATCGCGCCGGTGAGTTCCAGCGCCTCCAGGTCCCGCCGCGCCGTGCTCTCGGAGACGTTCAGCGTCTTGACCAGCTCGTCGAGCGTCGCGTAGCCCTGCCTCGCGATCAACTCGCGAAGCCGTCGACGTCGGGTCTCTGGGAGCATGGCCGACCCGTTCTGATGGAATCCTTGCACGGTCATCGGATGATAGTTTTCAATACGGACGGCCGTCTGTCAAGAACCTTCATCGTCTCTGACGGATTTTGCTCTCGCGACGACGGGTTTCTTGCGGACTCCGGCCCGCTTTCGCGCGGAGCGGTCGTCCCGTACAATGGATCGCCTTTTCGCGTTTGCAAGCGGTCCTCTTCTAATTAAGCGTGCGAGGCGACGATGCCCGAGCTTCCCGAGGTCGAGACGATGGTTCGCGGCCTGCGCCCGGCCCTGGAGGGCCGGCGGATCGCGGCGCTGGAGCTTCACGACCCGACGATGCTCCAGGGGGTCGCCCTCGACGAGTTCGTCACGGGTCGCGCCGGCGCGGTGGTCGCGCGGGTGGGAAGGCGAGGCAAGTGGGTGGTCGTCGAGTTGGCCGCCGACGCGGGGATCATCGTCATTCAGCCCCGGATGACTGGAGGGTTTCGGCTCGTCGAGCCCGACCGACCCGAACACGTCCGCCTGACGTTCCGGCTGGCGAACCCGGACGCCTCGGTTTGGTATTGCGACGCCCGCAGGCTGGGCCGGTTCCTCTGGTTCCCCGGTCCCGAGCAGGCCGAGGCCGCCTTCGCCCGCGCGCAGGGCCCCGACGCCCTGGAGATCGGCCGCGACGATCTGGCCGCGCGGCTGGCGCGGACCCGGCGGGCGGTCAAGCCGACGTTGCTGGATCAAAAGGTGCTGGCGGGGATCGGCAACATCTACGCCGACGAGATCCTCTTCGAGTCCCGCCTGCATCCCTTGCGGATCTCGGCCGAGTTGACCCCCGCGGAGGTCGGCCGCCTGCACGCGGCGATCCGGCCGGTCCTGCGACGGGCGATCGAGGCCGAGGGCGCCAGCTTCGACGCCGGCTATCGCACCGTGTTGGGTCTGGAGGGGGGCTTCCTGGCCGTCAACGCCATGTACGGCCGCGCCGGCCTGCCCTGCAAGAACTGTGGCGGGCCGATCGTGAAGACGAAGATCGCCGGCTTGATCGGCCGACCGACCTATCTCTGCCCGAAATGCCAGCCCGAGAACAGGGCCCGCGGGCGGGATCGGAGGTGATGGGATGGGGTGGGCGGCAAAAGCGATCGGACGCTTCGGGGATGAACCCGAAGCGCCGAGGAGTGCGTTACGAGCATCAAGGGGCGCGGTTCGGCATCGGCCCCGGATGAGCGCGAGCCGTCAGACTCGCGAGGCGCGGCGACGGCTCGCGACGCCGACGAGGGCCAGGCCGCCGAGGGCCAGCATGCCGAGCGAGGCCGGCTCGGGAATGGCGTTGAGCGGGGTCGCCAGCGTACCACCGTAACCGATGGTGTTGCCGGGGCCGCCCGCCTGGGTGAAGGCGAGCGAGAACGTGGACGACACCGTCGTGAAGCCCGGCGGGCCGTTGATCTCGCCCGCCAGATCGATCAGCCTCCCGTTGGGGCCGAACGTGTCATGCGTCAGCGACGTCGCGACGAAGTGATAGCCGTTGAGGCTCAAGGTGAGGAAGGGATTCGAGGTCCCGCCCGCGGCCCCGAGGTCGAGGGAGGTGCTCTCGATGAACGTTCCGGGAACGATGCTCGCGAAGATCCCCGTCGCGGGGATGACCGAAGTCTGCGTGTCCGGGACCCCGGTCGGCGGGTCGTCGTCGGTCAGGCTGGCGAAGGTGAAGAGCGTGGCCGTGCTGATGTCGCCGGTGAGGCTCCCGTCGGCCGTGACGCCGCCGCCCGCGGCGAACCCGAGAGAGGAGTCGGCCCTCGCCGCGACGCCGAGGGCGAGGAGGACGACCAGGACCGAAGAAAATAGGATCTTGCCGAGCTTCATGGTCTTGCACTCCTTGACGTGGTTTCGCGTCAACGTTCGTGGGAATTCCCGAACGTCCCGGCGCGGCGGGCTCCTGATTTGCAAACCTCACGCCGTATTTGGAATTCCAAGCGCGTGGCTATGAGCGTTCGCGTCGCGATGCGTTTGAGCGTCTCGTCGTTCGCGCCGCTTGACCCCCTCCACGGTCGCCGTCCGCGGTCCCCCTCGACGCCGCGATCAGGCGGGACCGTCTCGTCTTCGTCGGGGCCGATTCGACCGATTCGGGAAGCGGATCGACCGACCGTGAGCATTGCGTTGCTCATGAGCGCGAAACCCCGCGGTCGCGCTGACGTCGGCGGGCGCGGGCTGGGTATGTTGGCGAGGATCGTCCGCTCGCTCCTGGGGAGGCGGGTCATGAGACGTCGGTCCTCTTCTCGGGTTGGCGGGAGGTTGGCTCGGCGCGTGGCTGCCGGCGCAAACCGCGCCGACCGTTCGCGAACGCGAGATGATGCTCAGGAGCGGGCGTCGGTTGCTTGTCGCCGGGCTCGGGTTCGCCGCGGTGATGGCGGGATCGGTCTACCTGACGGCCGGCACGCGCTGGTACGTTCCGGCGTGGATCGCCGCGATGGTCGGCTTCCAGGCCTGGCTCTTCTTCGAGATCCGGAGGCTGAATCGGCGGCTTTGCGAGACGAGGGCGAGGGGGACGGCCGCCGACGAGCCGAACCGGACGGCGGCGCGGCGCGCGATGGCGAGGGTCGTCAACCACGCGCGCGGGCGGTCGTACCGGAGTCGGGCCGTCCTGTTCGGCCTGCCGCTGGTCGACGTCCACGTCGCGGATCCGCCGGGGTTCGGCGCCGACGGCGTGGAGGTACGACCCGCCGGAGCGCGGGAAACGGCGAGGGGATGGATCGCCGTCGGCGACGACGCGCGCGGGGTGATTTTGGCGGTGGGAGGGCGGGCCGTCGGCGGGATCGCGGTCGGCGTTCAAGCGCTGGGGGGGGTCGCGTTCGGCGGGGTGGCGGTCGGGGTCGTGGGGTTCGGGGGGATGGCGATCGGCGGGCTGGTCCTTGGGGGCGCGGCGATCGGCGGAATCGCGGTCGGCGGCCTGGCGGTGGGCGTTTACGCGGCCGGAGGCGCCGCGTTGGGGTGGAGGCTGGCGATCGGCGGCCTGGTCGTGGCGCGGGAGGCCGCGATCGGCGGCGCGTCGATCGCGCCGCGGCCGATCGATCCCGCACTGGCCTTTCGCTGGCTCCACGGCGGCCCGGCCCCTTCGTCCGCGCTCGACGGCTGGATCGCCTTGGCGTTCCGACGCCTGTTGAGCGGAGGCCAGATCGTCTGGTTCGCCCTCGGCGCGGCGGAAATGGCGATCGAGGCCGCGCGGACGGCGGCGATGTATCGGCGTCGCCGCGCGCGAGGTTCGGACGGGGGGGAACGCCGCGGGCTTTTGGTCGCGTCCCCCCTCATCCGCCCCTTCGGGGCACCTTCTCCCACAAGGGGAGAAGGGGTTGTATATGCTCAATCGAGATGGTGTTCACAAAAGAACGTCGCCTCAATTCCCAGGCGAGGCGGCGGAGGCCAGTCCGGCGGGCTTGGCGGGGGCGGGGCGGTCCTTTTCGATGGAGAGGAGTTCGATTTCCGCCTTGAGGGCTTCGGTCCTGGCCTTGGCGGCTTCGGCGACGGCGGTCTTCTCGCCGAGGGCCTTGTCGGCGGCGGCCTTGGCGGCGACGGCCTGGTCGAGCTTGGCCTTGAGATCGGCGACGACGGCGGCGGCCTTGTCGGCGAGGGCCTTGGCGTCGGCATGGAGCTTGTCGGCCTCGGCCTTCGTCGCGGTCGCCTGCTGGACGGCGGCGGCGGCGGCGGCGGAGCCGAGCGCGGCGGCCTTGACGTCGAGTTGGGCGGGGGGGACGGCCCCGGGCGCGGCGGCCTTGGCGACGGTCGCCCGCTTGAGCGTCGCGGCGGCCGTCGAGCGGGTCGTGGCGGCGGCGGCGAGGGCCTGGATCAGTTCGGTCGCCTTCTGGGTCTGCTGGATCAGCGCCGTGGCGGCCGCGGCGGCGGCGTCGGGGTCGGCGGCGGCCTTGGCCGCCTCGGCGGCGGCGGCGAGGCCGGCGTCGAAGGCCGTTTTGTCGGCCAACGCCTTCTCGACGGTCCCCTTCGACGCCTCAAGCGCGGCGGCGGCCGCTTGCTCGGCGGCGGCGGAGTCGGCCACGGCCTTTTCGGCGGCGGCCTGGGCCTCGCGGGCTCGCGCGGCCATTTGCTCGGCGGCGCCTGCGGTGGTCGTCGCGTCCTGAAGCGCCGCGGCCTGGGCGTTGACGGCGGCCTCGGCCTGGGCGACGGCGGTGGTTTGCTTGGCCGCTTCCCGTTCCGCGGCGGCGTGGGCGGCCTGGGCCTGGGTTTGGGCCTCGGCGGCGGTCGCGGCGGCGGCTTGCAGCGGCGGCAGTTCCTTGGCGGTCGTCTCGGCCTCGGCCGCGGCGGCGGTCTGTTGCTGGCGGGCCTGGTCGATCCGGACGGCGATGGGGGCGGGGTTGGGGGCGAGGGTCGCCAGCAGTCGGCCGTCGTTGGCGTCGCGGAGCTTGACGGCGCCGGTCCAGTCGGAGGCGACGATCGCGGCGGCGTCGTGGGTGAGCGCGACGGCCAGGGCGATGTCGGCGAAGGGCTCGAACTCCTTCTGCTTGGCTCCGTTGGCGTCCCAGATCCGGACGTAACGGTCGCGGCCGGCGGTGGCCAGGCGGCCGTCCTTGGCGAACTCGACGGCGGCGACGCCGCCGCCGTGGGCGGCGACGTTCTTGATCGTCTTCCCGTCGTTCATCTCCCAGAGCTTGACCGTGCCGTCCTCGCCGGCGGAGGCCAGGACGTTGGAGTCCGGCCGCCAGGAGACGTCGGTGATCGCCGTGGCGTGGCCTTTCAGCTCCAGGTATTCGCGGCCGGTCTCGGCCTCCCAGACGTACAGGCCGTTGGCGCGGTCGCCGGAGGCCAGGAGGACGCCGTCGGGGCTGAACTCGAGGGCGGTGACCCAGTCGGTGTGCTTCTTGATCTGGTAGAGAAGTTCGCCGTCGGCCGTGTTATAGACGCGGACGATGCGGCCGGGGCCGCCGAGGGCCACGCGGGACAGGTCGGGGCTGACGTCGGCGGCGATGACCGAGTCGTACTCCTTGCCGACCTCGAAGACGCGCTCGCCGGTCTTGACGTCGAAGCCGACGGCCAGTCCCGACTGGCCGCCGCGGCCGCCGCCGACTAAAAGCAGGCCGCCGTCGCGGCTGAACTTGAGGCGGTGGATCGTCCCCTCGGGGAAGGGGAGGACGGCCATCAGGTGGGCGTCGGTGGAGCGGTACAGAAGCACCTGGCGGTGGCCGCCGACGGCCACCAGCGGGGCCCAGGGGCTGGCCGCCAGCGCGATGACCGTGCCGGGGCGGGCGTCGGCGACGACCGGCTCGGTGGACAGTTCGCCGGGCATGGCGGGCTCGCCGGCGGGCTTGCCCAGGGCGTCGGGGTCGAGCTTCAACTCCATCTTGGGCTTGGCCTTGACGGCGACCTTACTGCCGGAGTTCTCAAGCGCGCCCCCCTCGATCCACTTGCGGATCAGGGCGATCTCCGCGTCGGGTATCTTCTCGGCGTTGGGGGGCATGTGGGGCTCCTCCTCGTGCGAGATCAGGAGCAGGAGCAGGCTGTCGTCGGGGGCGCCGGGCTCGACGACCTCGCCGGAGCCGCCGCCTTGCATGGCTCCGCCGAAGGTCTCCAGGTTCAGGCCGCCCTTGGCCTTGTCGGGGTTGTGGCAGGAGCCGCAGCGGTTGCGGAAGACGGCCGAGACGTGGTCCGCGAACGTGACCTTCGCGCCGTCCTCCGCCCGCCCTGGCGAGGCGGTCGGGACGATCAGGGAGGCGAGCAGGAGGGACGCGAGGGTTCGGGGTCGCATGGCGTCGGGCCTCTCGTGAGGTCGGGCTGGGGGGCGGATCGTCCGGTTCGGCCGGGCGGCCTGGGATCAGTGGTTGAACAGGAATTCGCGGCTGTTGAGGAGGGCCCAGAAGACGTCGCCGACGGCCTGGGCCTGGTCGGGGGCCCCGGAGATCATCGGCGAGAGCTTGGCGAGTTCCTCGTCGGTGGGGCGTCGCGAGTAGCAGCGGAGGTAGAGGTTCGTCAACCGCTCCTCGGCGGTGGGGAGCTTCATGACTTCGGCGACGACGCCCCCTTGCTTGATCTTGGCGTTCACGGTGTCGCCGTTCATGAGGTGGAGGGCCTGGGAGAGGGTCGGCTCCATCTTCACCTCGCAGGAGCAGGGGGTCTCGCGGGTGGCGCGGCCGAAGGTGGTCAGGAAGTAGTTGGAGCTGTTGCCGTCGGCGATCTGCACGGCGCGGGCGCCGAGCGGGAGGCCGCGGAACTTGTCCTTGGTGTTGGTGACGTGGCTGATGGCGTCCAGCAGGCTCTCGGCCTTGATCCGGCGGACCTGGGCGTGGGCGAAGTTCTTCTCGTCGCCCTGGTTGCTCTCGTTGCGGCGGGTGGAGCGTTGGTAGGCCTTGGAGGCGCAGATGTCGCGGACCAGGGCCTTGAGGTCGTACTTGCTCTCGGTGAACCGCTTGCCGAGGGCTTCGAGCAGTTCGGGGTTGCTGGCGGGGTTGCTGACGCGGAAGTCGTCGACCGGCTCGACGATGCCGACGCCCATGAAGTGGGCCCAGACCCGGTTGGCGAACGACGAGGCGAACCAGGGGTTGCGGGGCGACGCCAGCCACTCCGCCAACACCGCGCGGCGGTCCTTGCCGGCCAGGTCGGGTTCCTCGGCGCCGAGGAGCTTGGGCTTCATGACCCGGCCGTCGACGGGGTGCTTCACCTCGCCGCCGCCGGAGTTGAAGACGACCAGTTCGCGGGCGTCCTCCCCTTGCTTGCGGCCGATCTGGGAGAAGAACGCCGCGAAGCCGTAGTAGTCGTCCTGGGTCCAGCGGTCGAACGGGTGGTTGTGGCACTGGGCGCACTGGATCCGCATGCCCATGAAGACCTGCGCGACGTTCTCGGTCAACGGCAGGGTCTGGGTCTCGGTCTGGTAGAAGTTGGTCGCCGGGTTCTTGAACGTGCCGCCGTTGGCCGAGAGCAGCTCGCGGACCATCTCGTCCATCGGCATGTCGTGGGAGAGCTTGTCGACGAGCCAGTTGTAATACAGGAACATCGACTTGTAGCTGACGGTGTTGGTCGTCCGGATCTGAAGCAGCTCGGCCCACTTGCTGACCCAGATCTCGGAGAACTCCTTGCGCGTGAGCAACTCGTCGACGAGTCTGGCGCGCTTGTCGGGGTCGGGGGAGGCGAGGAAGGCCTCGAGTTCCTCGACGGTCGGGGTCAGCCCGACGACGTCGATGAAGACCCTGCGGGCGAAGGTGGCGTCGTCGCAGACTTCCGACGGCGCGATCCGCAGCTTCTGGAGCTTGTCGGCGACCAACTCGTCGACGTAGTTGCCGGTCGACTCGTCGGGATAGGCGAACTGAAGCCCCTTGGGCAGGACGATGAACTGGCCGCCGACGGTGTAGGCGTCGTACCGGGCCATCACGAACGCCTCGCCCCGTTCGCCGGCCTCGACCAGGCCGTCCTTCGTGACCGCGGCCGAGGTCTCGTTGTTGGTCTGGAAGAGGGCCAGCCCGGTGACGTCGCGGTCGGTGCCGTCGGAGTAGCGGGCCACGACCGTCAACTGCTGGCGCTGGCCCTTGCCGTCCAGGACGGCCTTCTTGGGGTAGAGCTCGACGCCGACGACCTTGGCGAGCTTGGAGACGTCGTCGTTGGGGGCGCCGCTTGCGATCCACTCGTACATGGCCTCGTAGAGGTCGTCTCCCTTCTTGAACCGTTCGCCGCCGGTGTGGGGGACGACGCCGGTGGACTTCTCAAGCAGGGTGCTGTCGGCGGGGACCGCCGTGTCGATCCGGCGGCCGGGCATCTCGCGGGTGAGGCGGAAGTGGTCGCCGTCGGGGTCGAAGCCGAAGATCGACAGCCGGAAGCCGTCCTTGCCGCGGGACGACCCGTGGCAGCTTCCGGTGTTGCAGCCGGCCCGGAGGAAGACGGGCATGACGTCGAGGCGGAAGCTCAAGGGGTCGGACGCGGCGGCCCGGGCGACCTTCACCGGGATCGTCACGGTCTTGCCGCCGAAGGCGACGGCCAGGGAGGTCTCGCCGTCGGTCTTGGGACGGAAGGTCGAGCCGTCGCGGACGACCAGGTCGGGGTTCGCCGGCGCGTACGTCGCCTCGCCGGTCAGGTCGCGGGTCAGGCCGTCGGAGTAGAAGCCCTGGACGACCAGCGACTGGCGGTCGCGGGCGGTGGTCAGGTCGATCGCCGGGGGGTAGACCTGGATCTCGACCAGGCCGGCGGTCGGGGCCGGCTCGGGGGCGAACGGTTCCGCCGGGATGTCGGCCAGGGCGGCGGCGGCCGCGAGGCCGGGCGTCAGTCCGACGAGCGCCAGGCCCGTCAATAGCCTTCTGAGCGCCCGCGACGGGGCGGCGGTCGACTGGATCATCACGGGGGCGTCCTCAACGGGGTCGGGTCTTCGGGTGGTTCCGGCGCGCGGCGGCCGGGTCACTTTCGCTTGGCTTCCAGCCGGAGCTTCTCCAGGCGGCTGAGGGGCTTGGCGGGGGCCTCCGCGGGCTTGGCCGCCGCGGCCGGGGCCGGCGCGGCGGGGGCGTCGGGCTTGGGGGGGAGGGGGGCGTCGATCTGGAGCGAGCCCGTCCCGATGTTGTGGGTGATCGGCTCGCCGTCCCGGGTCACCACCACCTGGCAGAAGAGGGCCGCGTGCTTGCCGACCGGCGAGGTCGGATCGGTCTTGACGTGGAACGTCAGGTCGGTCGTGTCCTTGGTGATCGTCTTGACGTCGGTCGTGACCTTGTTCGGCAGGCCGACGAGCGTGACCTGGGCCTCGCCGGCGAAGTCGACGTTCTTGGCGACGGTCACGGCCATGTCGGTCTCCTTCCCCTGCTCGACGCTGGCGGCCTGGAACGTCAGCCCGAGGAAGGGGGCGGCGACGGTCAGGTCGGCCAGTTGCGAGGAGACGGTGATCGGCCCGGCGGGGCCCGTCGCGGTGCCGTTGACGACGATCCTCCAGGTCCGAAGCTCGGCCTTGGCGTCGGCGTTCACGGGGATGACGGCCTCGTCCTGGCCCTCGGGGATGGCGATCCCGCCGCTGGAGCCGACCCCCGGCGGGTTCCACGGCAGCGACACCGCGATCGCCGCCTTGAAGTCGGGCTTGCGGGTCGCCCTCACCTTCAGGCCCATCTGGCCGCTTTGCACCAGCGGCACCTTGGGCTGGACGACCTCGATCGAGAACGGGGCCTCCTCGACGGCGGCCACGGCCAGGCGGTCGACGGAGCGCGTCCACATGGCGCTGGTGCTCCCCGGCACGAGCACGAACGTCGACGACGCGGCGAACTCCGACTTCGCCTGGACGTTCGAGTCGGCCGGCCTCCCCGTCACGACGGCGAGCGTCCCGGCCGGGGCGGCGTCGGCCTTGGCGGTGAAGAGGGCCGGCACCAGGGCCTGGCTGGCGGCCAGCGGCGGGATCTCGACCTCGACGCCCGGCGGCAGGCCGGCGACGTCGAAGAGGACCTCGCCGCCGAAGTCGGCCCGGCTCCCTTGCAGCAGGATCGCCTGGCGGTTCCCCTTGGGAACGGCCACGGCCATGATCGGCGTCCCCAGCATCAACTGCTCGGCCGGGGTTGAGATCGCCAGCCTGGGCTCGGGGAAGGTCGCCTCGATCCGGTAGACGTAGTCCGGGCCGCCGTTCTTGAGCTGGTCGACGATCGAGACGACGTACTCGCCGTCGTCGGGCAAGGTCTGGCGGAACGCGCTGTCGGGTCCGACGGAATCGTCGTTGCCGGCGATGTTCCCGCCCCCCTTCTTGGCGATGTACATCACCGAGTCGATGGGGGAGCGAAGCTGGCGGCCGTAGACCTTGAAGTCGATCACCTGTCCCTTCTTGCCGGCGAAGACGAAGTGGTCGACGTCGCCGGGCTTGCCGAGAACGCCGTTGAGGGCCGCGGGGGGGGTGAAGGCCGTGGCCGTGTTCTGGTCGTCGTTGGGCTCGGCCTCGATCACGTTGTCGAGATCCGCCAGGCGGAAGGCGTTGGGGTAGGGGGAGAGGCCCTTGGCGTCCTGGCGCTGAAGGCCCCAGCCGGAGCGGGCCTCGGTCGGCGGGACGACCTCGGTGGTCGCCTCGCCGGCCACGTCGCCGATCCAGCGGACGGCCAGCGACTCGCCGGGGCGGCCGCCGGGGGGCATGAGGGCCGTCGCCCTGGGGAAGTCGCCCAGGTGCAGGCGGTAGAGGCACGAGCCGTTGCCCGCGTAGGCGCTTTCGCGGACGGCGATCACGTACTTGCCGTCCTCCGGCGCGAGGATCGACGCGAAGGCGTCCTGCCAGATGAGCGCGGCGTCGTCGCTGGAGGCCAGCTCGAACCGCTTGGCGTCGAGGATCGCGACGTAGGGGTCGAACAGGGTGATCCCCAGCCGCCAGCCCTCGACCTCCGCGGCGATCCGGTCCCCCTTCTTGGCCTCGACGACGTAGTAGTCGACGTCCTCGTTCTCGGCCACGCCGTTGATCACGACGTTCGTCGGGACCGCCTGGGGGGCCTCGAAGTCGTTGTTGGGCTCGACCTCGGCGACCTCGGGCATGGCGCCGACGCTGAACCCGCGCAGCTCGCTAACGCCGGTGGCGGTGCGGACCCGAAGGTCGTGCAGGCCCAGGGGGGAGTCGGCGGCGATCCTCACCTTGGCCTTGAAGCTGTTGTCGTCGATCTTGGCGATCTCGACCGCCTCGACGCCGGGCTGATAGAAGAGGACCTCTTGGGCGTCCCCCAGGCGGGCGCCGGAGAAGACCACCTCCAGTTCCGTCCCGCGCTGGCCGCCCATCGGGCGGACGGCCGAGAGGTTGGGGGTGGAGGCCGCGACCGCGGCCGAGAGCGTCAGGAAGGTCGCCCAGGAGGCGAGGGCGCGGGAGGCGGGGCGGACTCGGCGCATGGCGTGGTTCTCAAGAGGGCCCGGGCGGACGGTCGAGCGGTTGCGGCGGGGGCGAGGCGGATTTGAAAGGACCGCGACGGCCTTCCCCCCTCGCGGGGGAAGGTGGCCCGAAGGGCCGGATGAGGGGGGG
>ERZ778018.1658-NODE-1658-length-16980-cov-9.734062_pt1 | contig 16980 bp, 12 predicted proteins | sample MGYA00375748_ERZ778018 | MGnify/ENA primary metagenome ERZ778018 (study PRJEB29350, sample SAMN05509839) | bioreactor metagenome | biome: bioreactor; material: wastewater | place: South Africa: University of Cape Town | collected 2014-04-22 ... | reverse complement strand
CATCCGGCCCTTCGGGCCACCTTCCCCCGCGAGGGGGGAAGGCCGTTTCTCCGACATCTTCCCCCCTCGCGGGGGAAGACAGACCGCGAAGCGGTCAGATGAGGGGGGGACGTCCAAGGAAGCCATCGCGATTCGGGAAGGCCCCGCCGATCGGCTCCGGATTCCAACGGCCGTCTTGTTCGCCCCCCCCTCATCCGGCCCTTCGGGCCACCTTCTCCCTCAAGGGGAGAAGGCCGTTTTGCGACGATCCTTCCAAGCTCCGTCACGCACTCCTTGAGGACCACCACCCGATGCCGAGCCAATTCCGACTGACGCTCGCCCTCGCCCTCGCGCCGTTCGCCGCGGCGGTCATGGTCGAGCGCCCCGCCGCCGCGCACGAGCCCGAATTCCACGCCATCTTCAACGGCGAGGACTTCTCCGGCTGGCGCGGCGAGTCCACCATCGACCCGCGCAAGTTCAAGGCGATGAGCGAGGAGGAGCAAAAGGCCAAGCTCGCCGCCGACGCCGAGGACGCCGCCAAGCACTGGAAGGTGGAAAACGGCGAGATCGTCAGCGACGGCCACGGCGTCTTCATGTCCACCGAGAAGGACTACGGCGACGTCGAGTTCTTCGTCGACTTCAAGATCGGCCCCCGCGGCGACAGCGGCGTCTACGTCCGCGGCACCCCCCAGATCCAGATCTGGGACTTCACCGAGGAGGACAAGTTCAGCCTCGGCGCCGACAAGGGCTCCGGCGGCCTCTGGAACAACTCCGCCGGCGCCCCCGGCAAGGACCCCCTGGTCTTCGCCGACAACCCGATCGGCGAGTGGAACACCCTCCACGTCCTCCAGATCGGCGCCCGGACCACCGTCTGGCTCAACGACAAGCTCGTCGTCGACGACGCGATCATGGAGAACTACTGGGACCGCAAGACCCCGCTGGCGAAGGTCGGCCCGATCCAGCTTCAAACCCACGGCAGCGAGACCCGCTTCCGCAACGTCAAGCTCCGCGAGATCGGCCCCGACGAGGCCAACGCCATCCTCGCCAAGCGCGACAGGACCGACGGCTTCCTCAAGCTCTTCGACGGCGAGAGCCTCGACGGCTGGAAGGGCGCGACGGACAACTACGAGGTGGTCGACGGCTCGATCCGCTGCAAGCCCAAGCACGGCGGCACGCTCTACTACGACAAGGAATTCGCCGACTTCGTCGCCTTGCTCGAGTTCAAGCTCCCCCCCGCGGGCAACAACGGCCTGGCGATCCGCTACCCCGGCCACGGCGACGCCGCCTACGGCGGCATGACCGAGCTGCAAGTCCTCGACGACGGCCACGAGCAGTACAAGACCATCGACCCCCGCCAGGCTCACGGCTCGGCTTACGGCCAGGTCCCCGCCCACCGCGGCTACCTTCGCCCGACCGGCCAGTGGAACTACGAGAAGGTGACCGTCAAGGGCCCCAAGATCCAGGTCGAACTCAACGGCACCCGGATCCTCGACGCCGACCTGAGCGCCGTCAAGGAGTTCATGGCCAACTCCCCCCACCCCGGCAAGGACCGGACCGAAGGCTTCTTCGGCTTCGCCGGCCACAACGACCCGGTCGAGTTCCGCGAGATCCACGTCAAGCCCATCGACTGACCCCGACGACGATCCGACGCCAGGGCCGCGCGGGCTCCCTCCCGCGCGGCCTTTTCAACCTCTTTCGCGCGCTTCCGGCCGAAGGGCCCCGCAGAGGAACTCGCCCGGGGCGTCCGCTCCGGCCTCGACGCCCAGGCCGCGACGGCGAAGTCGGCGAAGACGCATCGAGCGGCCCTCGCGCGCCCGTTCCTTGATCATTTCGCGCGACGGCTTCGATCCTTCGAAAACGCCGGGGTCACGTTGTCGAGGTAGTCGTAAAGATCCTGAAGCGCGCCGGGGTCGGCGTCGTCACGGGGCTCGAACAGGATCGAGCCGGCCAGGGGGATGCCCTGATCGCCGGGCTCGCCGCTGTCCGGGTCGATCCACGGCTCGCGGTGGTCGTGGCGGTTCTCACGGATCTCCAGCGGGATCAGGCCGGGGAACGCGGCGCAAGTGAAAAGCTCGTCGGGGTCGCGCCGGGCGCACAGCGAGCATTGCGACGGCGTCGGAATCAGTTCGCCGCGGTAGCGCGGGCGTCGGGCCATCTCGTCCTCGCTGGGGGGTGAGGGATTCTCCGCGCCGAGCGGGGCTCACTCTTCGTCCTCGAACAGGTCGCCTTCCTTGAACTGGCTCCGTCCCTTCGCCTTCGGCGCTTTCTTGAACGTGCGGTGGTCCCGCGTGGGCGGCAGGTCGAGCTGCTTGCCGGCCAACAGATCCTCGATCGTGAGGATTTGGATTTTGCGATACTGCTTGTTGTCCCACGGACTCGTGTAGAACCCCGCCGCGACGGCTTCCGCCTTCATCTGCTGGGTCGGCGGTTCCAGCGTGACGAGGGCCCCGATCTGGGCCTTCTCCCGCTCCACGACATGGGGCAACTCGCGGACGTACTCGTTTTTGAGATGTCCCGACTTCACGGAGAAGATGACTTGCTTGACCTTGCCGGATTCGTGGTCGTCGTGGAAGAGGAGTCGTCCGTCGACGCCCTTGTCGGCCCCCTTCTTCTGGTCCGCCTGGACGGGGCGGGCGCCGACCAGACCGAGGGCCCAGTACTGGAACTGGTAGCGGTCCACCGCCGCGAGGGCCCTCGCGCCGGGTAGGTCGGTCGGCTCGCCGATGACGTCGTAGGTCTTGGCGACGGCCGCGCCCTGGGTATCCTTCAAACGGGTCTTGATCAGGCCGACGGCGAGATGCGTGATGTCGATGCCGATCCAACGCCGGTCAAGTCGCTGGGCGACCGCGACGGCGGTCCCGCAACCGCAAAACGGATCCAGGACCACGTCCCCTTCGTTGCTGGACGCTTTGACGATCCGCTCTAGCAACGCCTCGGGCTTCTGGGTCGGATAGCCGAGCCGTTCTTGCGCCATCGAATTGATGGGCGGTATGTCCGTCCAGACGTCGCCGATCGCCCTGCCGCTCGACTCGTCCTGATAGCGGATGAGTCGTGGGAACTTCCCGTCGGGAGGAAAGTAGACGAGTCCTTGCGACGCCATCACGTCCAGCTTTTCGACGGTCGTATGCCAGTGCCGCCCGATCGCCGTCGGGTCGAATCCTCGCCAGGGTTTCCCGGACGAGCCGTTCCTGGTCCCCGCGCCCGTCAGGTCGGACAGCCGGAAGACCCTCCCCGCTTCGTCGCGAGACAGGTCGTGCCTTCCCCGCTTCCCCACGACGTGCGGCTCGTGTTGGTCGTTCCATGTATATCGATTCGACTTCGAGTAAAACAGGATGACGTCGTGGACGGGGCCGCATCGCTTGGCGCTGCTATGCGCGCTCGTTCGCTTCCAAACGATTTCGTTTTTAAAATTCTCTTTTCGGAAGATGGAATCGAGAAGCACTTTCAGGTAGTGGCTGGCCGACGGGTCGCAATGAAGGTAGAGGCTGCCCGTGGGCTTCAACACCCGATGCAATTCGAGCAAGCGCGGGGCCATCATCGCCAGGTACGCGGAGAGGTCGTTTCGCCCCAGGAGCGTTCGGAACGCCTCCAGGGCCTTGCTGGCGTCGTAGGGCGCGGAGGTGACGAACTCGTCGTAGGTCCGTTCCGAGATCTCGTCCCAGTGCCAGGTGTCGTGGAACGCCTTGATCTGGGACGTCGCCTTGGAACCGTCCCGTTCGGCGAACAGGACGTTGTACGTCGCGTCCGAGTTGAAAGGCGGATCCAGGTAGACCAGGTCGACGGACTCGTCGGTCACGTAGCGACGGAGGACGTCCAGGTTGTCCCCGAAATAAAGATGGTTCTTGGGTGCCGCCATGTTCACGCCCGCTCAAATCCGAGGATGGAACGCTCTTGATCTCGGCCCCGCTCCAGGTGTTCTCGGATTTCCTCCGCCGGTCCCTTGAAGACGTTCGAGGCGTGGAACGACCCAAGCATACCCTCCACCGCGCCGGCGTCGTAACCGGAATCCGAGGCGTCGGCAAAATTCCTGAAACCGCGAGGCTGCTTCCGCGGATCATTCCGACGTCCCGATCCTCCGTCGTTCTTTGGCAATTCGACCGCATCGAAACCGTCCGGCCCGAACCCAGGCCGGACGGCCGTTCCAAATGGCGGCGCGCGAGTGGATCGTCCTCGGGGTCCAAGGCTTCCTCGCCGTCCGACGGAGCCCGAGGAGGCGTCGGCGCGACGCTTCGAAAAGACGACGAGCGAACCCACTGATTGCGATACGCAATGTTATATGGGTAAGTATGTTGCGTCCGACTCATGGGAAATGTCCTTCCCACGATCGAACCCAATTTCGACGGGGGCGATGAAGCGTCCGGCGCGGCGGGGCGCGGGAACCGCCGATGAAATCCAGGAGTCCCGACCGCGCGTGGTGCAAGCCGGCCGGCGCATGTGCTAAGATCGCTGCCTCTTCTCGAATCCGAGAGGTCGCGGGCTCCGGCGCGCGGTTCGTCCCGAACAGATCGACGGTGAGGCGCATGAGTCCGATCGACGTCGCGATTGTCGTGGTCTACATCATCGGATGCATCGTGCTTGGAGGGTGGATCGGCGGCAGGGGGGATCAGGGACTCAAGGGGTACTTCCTCGGCGAGCGGAACATGCCGGCCTGGGCGGTGATGATCTCGATCGTCGCCACCGAGACCAGCACCGTCACCTTCCTGAGCGTCCCCGGCGAGGCGTACAAGGGGGACTTCGGCTTCCTGCAGCTCCCCATCGGCTACGTCGTCGGCCGGATGATCATCGCGGCGACCCTCTTGCCGTCGTACTTCCGCGGCCAGATCGAGACCGCCTACCAGGTGCTCGGCAACCGCTTCGGCCAGGCGACCAGGCGGACGGCGTCGACCTTGTTCCTCGTGACGCGGACCCTCGCCGACGGCCTTCGGCTGTTCCTGGCGGCCATCGTCCTGGACATCATCACCGGCTGGGGGATCGTCGCGGCCATCGTCGCCGTGGAGGCCGCGACGATCGTCTACACCTACCTGGGCGGCGTCAAGGCCGTCATCTGGGCCGACGTCCTCCAGTTCACCGTCTATATAATAGGAGCGCTCATCGCGCTTTACGTCCTGATCGGCAAGCTCCCCGGCGGCTGGGACCAGTTGGTGACGACGGCGAGCGACGCCGGCAAGTTCAAGGTCTTCGACTTCTCGTTCAGCCTGGCCAGGCCCTACACCTTCTGGGCCGGGCTGATCGGCGGCATGGTCCTGAACACGGCGACCCACGGCGCCGACCAGATGATGGTCCAGCGCTATCTGGCGGCGCGGTCGCGAAAGCAGGCGGCGGGGGCCCTGATCGCCAGCGGGTTCGTGGTGCTGGTCCAGTTCGCCCTTTTCCTGTTCATCGGGGCGTCGCTGTACGTCTTCTTCAACCAGTTCCCGCCGGGGCCGGAGCGGTCGGATCGGGCGTTCGCGCAGTTCATCGTGGAATACCTGCCGACGGGGATCAAGGGGGTGGTCGTGGCGGCCGTCTTCGCCTCGGCGATGGGGGTGCTGTCGGGGTCGCTCAACGCCTCGGCGTCGACCATGATCCACGACCTGTACCGATCGATCACCGGCGACGCCGACGAGCGCCGGCTGATGCGGCTGTCCAGGGGGGCGACGATCGTCTTCGGCGTCTTGCAGGCGACGGTGGCGGTGGGGGCGACCCAACTGAACGACAGCGTGGTGACGAACGCCCTGGCGATCGCCGGATTCACGACGGGGATCTTGTTGGGGCTGTTCGTGCTGGGGAATCTGACGAAGAATGTGGGGCAGGGGGCCGCGATGGCGGGGATCGTGGCGGGGGCGTCGGCGGTGACGTTCGCCAAGTTCGGCGTTCCGCTGGTCTGGCCGGACGTGCCGCCGTTGGCCTGGCCGTGGTTCGCCCTGGTCGGATCGGCGACGACGTTCCTGGTCGGCCTGGCGACCGGCCCCCTCTTCCCCGCCGCCCGACCGATCCCGGCGGCCGAGTCCCTTCAACAGTCGAACTGAAGCGAGCGAGTCCCGAACGATGGCGCTGGAAGACCACCTCTTGACCGAGGCCCGCAACCCCCGCTCGACGGCCATCGACGCCCTGGGGGCGCTTGGGATCGTCGAGTTGATGAACGCCGAGGACGCGGGGGTCGTGGAGGCCGTCCGCGCGGAGGCGGCCAACGTCGCCAGGGCGGTGGAGTGGACCGCGGAGCGGTTCCGTCGCGGCGGCCGGTTGATCTACGTCGGCGCCGGGACGTCGGGGAGGCTCGGCGTCCTGGACGCCTCGGAGTGCCCGCCGACGTTCAGCACCCCGCCGGAGATGGTCGTCGGCCTGATCGCCGGCGGCGCGACGGCCCTGACCCGATCGGTCGAGGGCGCCGAGGATCACCCCGAGGACGGCGCGGCGGCGATCGCCGACTTGAACGTGACCGACCGCGACATCGTGGTCGGGATCGCCACGTCCGGTCGGACCCCCTACGTCCTGGGGGCCGTCCGCGAGGCGAGGAAGCGCGGGGCGGCGACCGTCGGCGTCGCCTGCAACCGGCCGAGCCTGCTGGGGGCGGAGGTCGACCTGGACGTCGCGCTTCTGGTCGGCCCGGAGGTCGTCTCGGGCTCGACCCGGCTGAAGGCGGGGACGGCGACGAAGATGGCGTTGAACATGATCACCACCGGGGCCATGGTCCTGATCGGCAAGACCCTGGGCAACCGGATGATCGACTTCACGCCGGTCAACGAGAAGCTGCGGATCCGGGCGCGTCGGATGCTCCGCGAGTTGGCGGAGGTCGACGACGACCGGGCGGTGGAGTTGCTGGCGGCCTGCGGCGGCCGCTTGAAGGTCGCGCTGGTGGCGGAGTTGGCGGGGGTCGGCCCGGCGGAGGCCGAGGCGCTTTTGGAGGCCCACGGCGGTCAGGTGCGAAGGGCCGTCGAGGCGAAAACGGGGGCGAGCCGGCCATGAGCGACGCGACGGACGAGGTGCTGTTCCTGGGGGTCGACGGCGGCGGGACGTCGACGATGGCCCTGCTGGGGCTGGTCGACGGGTCGATCGTCGGCCGGGGCGAGGCCGGGCCGTCCAACGCCAAGGCCGTCGGCACGACGGCGGCGCGGACGGCGCTTGAGGAGGCGATCGCCGGCGCGTTCGCGGCGGCCGGCATGTGGCCGCGGGCGGTCGCGGTCGCCTGCCTGGGGGTCGCCGGCTTCGACCGTCCCGAGGACAAGGCGCTTCTGGGCGAGTGGTCGGTCGCCGGCAACTGGGCCGATCGCCTGGTCCTGGTCAACGACGGCGACCTGGTCGTCGCCGCCGGCACCCCCGAGGGCTGGGGCGTGGGCCTGATCGCCGGGACCGGCTCGATCGCCGTGTCGCGGTCGGCCGACGGCCGGAAGTCGCGCGCCGGCGGCTGGGGGGCGGTCTTCGGCGACGAGGGGAGCGCCTACGCCGTCGCCGTCGCGGCCTTGCGGCTGATCGCCCGCCGGCTCGACGGCCGCGACCCCGCGCCCTCCGGGCTGGACCCGCTCACGGTGTCGATCTGCAAGGCGCTCGGGATCGACGGCCCCGCCAAGATCGTCTCGACGATCTACGCCCCCGGCATGGACCGGACCAGGATCGCCGGCCTGGTCCCGGCGGTGATGGAGGCCGCGGACAAGGACCCCGACCTGATCGACCGCCTCATCAAGCCGGCCGCCCTGCAACTGGCCGAGACCGCCGCGGCCGCCGCCCGCTCCCTGGGCTGGGACTCCGGCCCGCTGCCGATCGGCCTGGCCGGCGGCTTCCTCGTCTCCATCAAGCCCCTGGTCGACGCGCTTCTGGACGACCTTCGCCTCCGCGGCTACGAGCCCTCCCCCACCTTCGTCCACGAACCCGCCGAGGGCGGCCTGAACCTCGCCCGCCGCGCCCACGCGGGGGAGGCCGTCGGCTGACGATTCTTCATCCCGAGTTCCGCCGTCTTCCCACGCCGATCCCGCCGGAGGCCGCGTGACGATCACCCCCGAGATCTTCGACGCCCAGCGCGTCCCTCGGTTCGGTTCGGCGAACCCGGAGCGGATGCGGCTGGAGTTCTGGGAATGGATGGTCCGCGCCTACGAAGGGCTGTCGCCGTTCGACGGCGAGCGCGAGCCGGCCCGCGGCATGCCGTACTGGGCGCGGAAGCGCTTCGGGCGGGACCGGGAGGCGTCCTCGCCGGTCTGGACCTTCGAACGCATGGGCGCGAGCCGGACCCGCCTCGCCGACGGCCGCGTGGTTTGCGTCGGCGGCGAGCACGAGGACTACTACGACCCAGATTTTTACATCTACAACGACGTCGTCGTCCTGGGGCCCGACGCCGCGGTCGAGATGTACGGCTACCCGAGGGACGTCTTCCCGCCGACCGACTTCCACTCCGCCAGCCTCGTCGGCGGCCGGCTGATCGTGATCGGGACCATCGGCCATCCCGAGGACCGTCGCCCGGGCGTCACGCCGGTCCACGTCCTCCATCTAGACGACTATCGAATCGAATCGATGGCGACCGCGGGCGAGGCCCCCGGTTGGATCCACGACCACGAGGCCCGGATCGAGGGGGACTCGATCGTCGTCTCCGGCGGCGACGTCTACTTCGAGGAGGCCGACGAGGGCCGCTTCCGCCGCAACCTGGAGGATTACGCGCTCCACGTCCCGTCCGGGACCTGGCGCCGGACGAGCGACCGCGGTTGGCGGCAATTCTGGATGAGTTTGGCGCATGCCCGCAACGAATACGTCAGCTTCTCCTTCCTGGACCCCGGCGCCGCCCCCTTGACCGAACCGTTCTCCTGGGAAGTCCTCCTTGACCGCTCCATCCTGATCCCGACCGGCGGGACGTGGGTCGAGGACGTCCTGCACGACGAATTCGACCTTTGGCGGGGCGCGCGGTCGATCGTCGATGGCGTTCCCGTCGCCGTCAAGGAAGAAGGGGGCGCCATCGTCATGGTGATCGAGGGCCGTATGGACGAGGCGAAGGCCGCGACGCTGGCGGAGGGATTGCGGGCCCGAATCGAGGCGGCGTGCGGACGTCCGTGCGTCGTGCGGGGAGGGGGCTGACCGGCGCGGCGCTGGACTTGCGGGCCGTCGTCGCTACACTGAATCCCGACGCCCCGAGGCCGGGGCGGCTCAGGAGACATGCCGATGCGCGTCTGTCGGTTCCGTTGCGACGACATGGTGTTGACCGGGTTCTACCGCGACGACGTGGTGGTCCCGCTCGACCAGGCGGCCGACCTCTACAGCCGCGAGACCGACGATGAAATGCTCCTGGCCGATACCGACGACCTGCTGGACCTCCTCCCCCCCGCCGGCGCGTCGTACAGGCAGGCCCGGCGGCTCTTCGACTGGATCGAAACCCTCGCCCCCGACGACCTGGACGAGTTGACCATCCCCAGCGAGGACGTCAAGCTCCTCGTACCGATCCCCGCCCCTCCCAAGCTGCTGCTTCTGGCCGGCAACTACTCCAAGCACCTGCTCGAACGCGGGTACGCGGACACCGAGCGCGCCGAGACGTTCCCCTACGTCTTCATGAAGCCGCCGGGCACCACGCTCACCCATCCCGGCGACCCGATCGTCATCCCCGGGATCTCGCCCGACCATATCGACTGGGAATGCGAGCTGGGCGTCGTCATCGGCAGGCGCTGCCGGGACGTCCCGGAGGCCGAGGCGCTGGGATGCGTCGCCGGCTACACCGTCGTCAACGACGTCAGCGACCGCGCCTTCCGGCCCAACCCCGATCGCAAGCCCCGCGAGCGCGACAAGTTCTTCGACTGGCTGCACGGCAAGTGGCACGACACCTTCTGCCCCATGGGCCCTTGCGTGCTGGCCGCCGACGCGGCGGTCGATCCCCAGGCGTTCGCGATCGGCCTGACCGTCAACGGCGAGGTGAAGCAGAACGCCTCCACGGCCGAGATGATCTATCCCGTCGCGGCGGTGGTGGCGTTCGTCTCGCGGTTCGTCACCCTGGAGCCGGGCGACGTGATCGCCACCGGCACCCCCTCGGGCGTGGGATCGGCCACCGGCGCGTTCCTCAAGCCCGGCGACGTCGTCCGCGCGACGATCGCGCCCGTCGGCACGCTGGAGAATCCCGTCCGGGCCGAAGACGGGGGTTAATTCCCGGCGGCGGATTTGAGATAATCGCGGGTCGAAAAGCCGGGATCGAAATACGCGCCTCGCGCGGCCGACCGGGACGAAATTCCTTCTCCCCTTGAGGGAGAAGGTGGCCCGAAGGGCCGGATGAGGGGTCGATCGGCGTCGCGTCTCGGTGAAAACCACGCTCCAGAAACGCCTTGGAATCCGATGGCTTCCGATCGCGCCCACCCCTCATCCGGCCTTCGGCCACCTTCTCCCTCAAGGGGAGAAGGATGCGCGTCGGCGGCGTTCGACCGGGCCCCGACGCCGCGCCGCGACCTTCTCACCCCCTGACCGCCGGAAAGAACCTGGTAATGACGTCGTTCCGCAAATTGATGGTGGCCAACCGCGGCGAGATCGCCATTCGGATCTTCCGCTCGGCGCACGAGTTGGGGATTCGGACGGTCGCCGTCTACTCCCACGAGGACCGCTTCGCCCTGCACCGGCTGAAGGCCGACGAGGCGTACCAGGTCGGCCGGGGGGGCGAGCCGATCCGCAGCTACCTGAACGTTCCGGCGATCGTCGAGCTGGCCGTCGAGAAGGGGGTCGACGCGATCCACCCGGGCTACGGGTTCCTCTCCGAGAACGCCGAGTTCGCCCGCGCCTGCGCCGCGGCCGGCATCGTCTTCGTGGGGCCGCCGCCGGAGGTCCTGGAGAAGCTCGGCGACAAGGTCGCCGCGAGGGCCCTCGCCGAGTCGGTCGGCGTGCCGATCCAGAAGGGAAGCGCCCCGGTCGTCCCCGGCGCGGAGGCCCGGAGGACCGCGGAGGCCCTGGGTTTCCCCGTCATCATCAAGGCGTCGATGGGCGGCGGCGGCCGCGGGATGCGCGTCGTCGAGAAGGCCGAGGATCTCGACGCCGCCCTGGAACAGGCGCGGAGCGAGGCCAAGACCGCCTTCGGCTCTCCCGACGCCTTCCTGGAGAAGTTCATCACCCGGGCCAAGCACATCGAGGTCCAGCTTCTAGGCGACAAGCACGGCAACCTCGTCCACCTGTACGAGCGCGATTGCTCGATCCAGCGCCGGCATCAGAAGGTCATCGAGATCGCGCCCGCGGGGAACATCGACGAAGACCTTCGCCGCGCCATCCGCGACGCGGCGGTGGCGATCGGCCGGGCCGTCGGCTACGAGAACGCCGGCACCGTCGAGTTTTTGGTCGACGACGAGGCCGGGACGTTCTCGTTCATCGAGGTCAACCCCCGGCTCCAGGTCGAACACACCGTCACCGAGATCGTCACCGGGATCGACCTGGTCAAAAGCCAGATCCTCGTCGCCGCGGGGACGGCGCTTTCCGACCCCGAGATCGGCATCGACGGCCAGGATTCGGTGAAGGTCCAGGGCCACGCGATCCAGTGCCGGATCACCACCGAGGACCCGGCCCACGACTTCACCCCCGACTACGGCCGGATCGTCCACTACCGCTCCTCCGGCGGGCCGGGGCTTCGGCTCGACGGCGGCTCGACCACCAGCGGCACCATCGTCACGCCGTTTTACGACTCGCTGTTGGTGAAGGTCTCCGCCCACGGCCGCCGCTTCATCGACGCCGCCAGCCGGATGGAACGGGCGCTTCAGGAGTTCCGCGTCCGGGGCGTGAAGACGAACATCCCGTTCTTGATCAACGTCGTCACCCACCCGACGTTCCTGGAAGGCCGTTGCACCACTCGGTTCATCGACCAGACCCCCGGCCTCTTCGAGTTCGTCGCGCGTCGCGACCGCGCCACCAAGCTGCTGAACTACCTCGCCGACGTCACCGTCAACGGCTTCCCCGGCATCCCCCGCGACCCGTCGCGGAAAGTCCCCGCCGAACCGGCCCCGCCCCCTTACGAGCACCTGGAGAACGTCCCCGACGGCGCCCGCCAGCGTCTCAAGGAGATGGGGCCGGAACGCTTCTCCCGGTGGATCCGCGAGCAAAAGCCCCTGCTGGTCACCGACACCTCGTTCCGGGACGCCCACCAGTCGCTGCTGGCGACCCGGCTGCGGACCCGCGACATGCTCCGGGTCGCCGACGCCTACGCCCATCGTCTTCCCAAGCTGTTCTCGATCGAGATGTGGGGCGGCGCCACCTTCGACGCCTCCATGCGGTTCTTGCGCGAGGACCCCTGGGACCGCCTCGCCCAGCTTCGCGAGCGAATCCCCAACGTCCTCTTTCAGATGTTGATTCGAGGCTCCAACGCCGTCGGCTACACCAGTTACCCCGACGACGTCGTGGACCTGTTCGTCAAGACCGCCGCCGACGCCGGCGTCGACCTGTTCCGCGTCTTCGACTCGCTCAACTGGGTCCCCAACATGGCCGCCTGCATCGAGGCGATCCGCAACGCCGGAGCGCTCTGCGAGGCCGCCGTCTGCTACACCGGCGACGTCCTGAACCCCGACCGCCCCAAGTACGACCTGAAATACTACGTCGCCATCGCCAAGGACCTGGAGCGCCGCGGCGCTAACGTCATCGCCATCAAGGACATGTCCGGCCTCTGCAAGCCGTTCGCCGCGGTCAAGCTGGTCAAGACCCTGCGCGAGGAGGTCGGCCTGCCGATCCACTTCCACACCCACGACTCCGGCGGCGCCCAGGCCGCCGCCGTGCTGATGGCCTCGGAAGTCGGCCTCGACGTGGCCGACGGCGCGATGGCCGCCATGTCCGGGCTGACCTCGCAACCCAGCCTCAACGCCATCGTCGAGGCCCTTCGCTTCACCGACCGCGACACCGGCGTCGACCACCAGGCGTTGGTCGACGTCAGCCGCTACTGGGACGAGGTCCGAAGCCTCTACCAGCCCTTCGAGTCCGGCCCGCGCTCCTCCTCGGGCGACCTCTACGACCTGGAGATGCCCGGCGGCCAGTACTCGAACCTCTTCCAGCAGGCCCGCGCCCTGGGGCTGGGCGCCCGCTGGTGGGAGGTCTGCAAGGTCTACGGCGTGGTCAACCAGATGTTCGGCGACATCGTGAAGGTGACCCCGTCGTCGAAGGTCGTCGGCGACATGGCCCTGTTCATGGTCGCCAACGACCTGACCCCCGACGACGTCATGGACCCCGAGCGCGAGTTGGCCTTCCCGGCCAGCGTCGTCGAGATGATGGAGGGCCGCATCGGCCAGCCCCCCGGCGGCTTCCCCGCCGAGTTGCAAGCGCGGATCCTCAAGGGCCGCAAGCCCCTGACCGAACGCCCCGGCGCCATCCTGCCGCCGACCGACTGGGACGCGGAGCGCGCCAGGGTCGCCAAGCTCCGCGAGGTCGCCGACCCGGCCGACGTCTCCCGGTTCGACCTGCTGAGTTACATGATGTACCCCAAGGTCTTCCCCGACCTGGTCAAGCACGAGAAGGCGTTCTCCGACACCTCCGTCCTGCCCACCCCGCTGTTCTTCCACGGCGCCGAGATCGGCGTGGAATACCCGTTCGAGATCGAGCCGGGCAAGACGTTGATCGTCAAGCTGCTGGCGGTGGGCGAACCCCATCCCGACGGCCGCCGCGCCGTCTTCTTCGAGCTCAACGGCCAGCCCCGCGAGATCGAGGTTTTGGACCGCTCGCTGGCCTCCGCCGTCGTCGAGACCCCCAGGGCCGACCCGGCCGATCCGTCGCAGATCGGCGCCCCCTTGCCGGGCCTGATCGTCGGCGTCGCCGTGGCCGTCGACGACCAGGTGCGCAAGGGGCAGAAGCTCTTCTCCATCGAGGCCATGAAGATGGAGACCACCATCGTCGCCGAGCGCGCCGGCCGCGTCGCCGAACTCCACGCCAAGGTCGGCCTCCAGGTCAAGGCCGGCGACCTGCTTCTCAAACTGGCCGACGCCTGAACGCGCTCCGAACTGAATCCGGAAAGGACGGGGCGGCGGACGAAGTCCCCTCTCCCGCCGGGAGAGGGTGGCCCGAAGGGCCGGGTGAGGGTCGTGGCGCTTCGGAGCGAGCGTCGGCTTGCGCCCGGCGCGGCCGTCGGTGTCCGCGAAGCGCCACGACCCTCACCCGCCGCTGGCGCGGCCGCCCTCTCCCGGCGGGAGAGGGGACGGAATGGTCGGCTCGCGCTCTCTGGATTCCAGGCCGAAACGGAGCGGTGGCGCCCGTGTCCTCGAAGGCGGAAGGACGCCGTTCCACAATCAATCTATTTATAGACACGAATCCATGACCCCCTGGCCGTTCGCCCGCGAGGTCCTGATTTTCGACGAGTTGGGCTCGACCAACGACGTCGCCGCGGCGACGGCCGGGGCCGAGCCCGCTCGCCCCTCGCCGTTCGTCGTCTGGGCCCGTCGCCAGACGCGCGGGCGGGGGCGACGGGCCGACGACTGGTGGTCCGACGAGGGCTCGCTCACCTTCACCCTGGTCATCGATCCGGCCGAATACGGGATCCGACTGGACCAGCAGCCCCGGATCGCGCTGGCGACGGCCGCGGTCCTGATCGACGCCGTCGCCGCGCTGGGTTGGCGCGATCCCGGCCTCGGCGTGCGCTGGCCCAACGACGTGGAGGTCGACGGCCGCAAGGTCGCCGGCATCCTCCCGGAACGGATCGACACCCCGGCCGGCCCTCGCGTGTTGATCGGCGTCGGCGTGAACGTCGCCTCGCGGATCGACCGCGCGCCGCCGGAGGTCGCCCGGATGGCGACGTCCTTGGGGGCGCTTCAGCCCGAGCCCCTGGGCGTCGAGCATCTCCCGATCTACCTCGCCGCGGTGCTAGAACGCTTCCCCGCCACCCTGCGCCGCCTCGCCGACGACGACCCGACCCTGGCCGCGACCTGGGCCCGGCTCGACCTGCTGTTGGGCCGCCCCGTCCGCGCCGCCGTCGGCCCGCGCAACCTCGTCGGCGTCGGCCGCGGCATCGACCCGGAAGGAGCCCTGTTAGTCGACGACGGCCGCGAGATCCACCGCCTCTTCGCCGGCCGGATCCTCCGTTGATCGGCGGGGGCGCGGTCCGTCGGCTTTCAGCGATGGGTTTCCATGCTTCTCTCCGAAACCGAGTTCGTCGGTCCCGGCGGCGTTTCGGGGTCGATCGGGAGGGGAGCCTCGGCGTCGTCGGATTCGAAGGAGATCGAGAGGCACCGGACCCATCGAGACATTAACTCAAGGGCGATTCTGGATGACTCGTCCGAGAGGACGCACGAGATGACCAGTTCGTCGACGCGGTCGGGATCGTCGGCGTCTCCGCCGAAGGCGTCGAGCCAGGCTTGGACGTCGAGTTCCGAGCCGATCGGCTCCTCCTGGATCACCCGGACGCCACGTCTGAGCGTCGGCGAGACGGCGCTGAAGATCGGGTTGCCGTCCTTGATCTGCGGCGAGCCGGTCCCCAGCCACGGGAACGTCCAGCCGAAGCGCTCGCGGTCGCGGGGATCGATTCGACCCCAGAGGTCCTCCCAGAACCGCTCGGACTCCTCGTACTGCCCGGCGTCGACGAGGAAGTTCGGAAAGAGGTTATTCGCCATCGCCTTCACCCTCCGCAGGCGTCCGGTACGAATTCCACGATACCTTTGATTCCGACGCCCGGACAAGCCGGGGGCTTCCGTCGCTCATCGCGGGGTATAATCGCGGCTGGAAGAGGTTGAGGCGAGGAACCCAAGAGAGCGGGCGCGGCGATGCAACGGTTGCTGTTTCGGATCGCCTGGCCGTCGCTGGTGGCGAGTCTGTTGTTCTTGACGTCGTGCGCGGCGGCGGCGGTGTACCTCGGGATGCGGCAGGGGGAGACCGTTCGCCGGTTGGAGGAGGACTTGCACGCCCGCCGGATCGTGGACGACCTGCTGGGACACCTCGCCGAGTTGATCGAGATCGGCCTGCACGGCGACGAGTCGGGGCGCGAGCGGGCCGACGCGCTGGCCGACGCGGTGCCTCGGCTCCTGGACGAGTTCGAGGCGACGTCCGGGCCCGAGCCGCAAGAGGTCGCGATCGCGCATCGCCTGGCATCGGCCTTCCACCGCTACCGCGAGGCGGAAGGCGCCGGCGGCGGCGGCGCGGCCGACCGCGCGGCGTTGGCCATCCTGGAGACCGACGTCCGCCAGGCCGTGCGCGATCTCGACGGCCGGATCGCCGAGGAGACGGCGCGGTCGCTGGCGGCGATGCACCAGGCCGCCTCGTGGACCGCCTGGGCGCTGGCGGGGGTGGGCCTGATGGCGACGGTCGCCGGGCTGTTCTTCGGCTACTCGGTCGCCAGCGGGTTGGAGCGCGCGATGGTCCGCGCCGAGGAACTCTCGGCCCTGGGCCAGATGGCCGCCGGCATGGCCCACGAGCTTCGCAACCCGCTCACGGCCATCTCCATGCTGGTGCAGCTTCAGCGCGAGAAGGCCGAGCGGGACGGCCCGCCGCCGGAGGACCTGACGATCATCGAGCGCGAGATCGCCCGGATGGAGGAGCGGCTGGGGGCGTTCATCGACTACGCGCGGCCGTCGCGGCCGCGGTGGCGGCGGATCGACCTGCGGGACGTCGCCGCGGCCACGCTGGGGCTGATCCAGGGCCGCGCGGCCAAGCATCGCGTGGAGGTCCGGTTCGCCCCCCCGGCCGACCCCGTGCCGGTGCGGGCCGACGCCGAACAGATCGGCCGGGCGCTGGTGAACCTGGCGATGAACGCGATCGACGCCATGCCCCTGGGCGGCCGGCTGACCCTGACGATGACCGGCGCCGCCGACGGCTTCGTCGAGGTGGCCGTCGACGACACCGGGCCGGGGGTCGACCCCAAGGTGCTCCCGCGGCTGTTCGAGCCGTTCTTCACCGGCAAGGAGGCGGGGTTGGGCCTGGGCCTGCCGATCTCCGCGCGGATCGCCCGCGATCACGGCGGCCGGCTGACCGCCGCCAACCGCCCCGAGGGGGGCGCCCGCTTCCTCCTGCGGCTGCCGACCGCTCGAATCAGGGAATCGACGCGGGCTTGAGCGAAAATTATCGATATGAACGATCTTCCCCCCTCGCGGGGGAAGACAGACCGCGCAGCGGTCAGATGAGGGG
>ERZ778018.1656-NODE-1656-length-17004-cov-10.086495_pt1 | contig 17004 bp, 17 predicted proteins | sample MGYA00375748_ERZ778018 | MGnify/ENA primary metagenome ERZ778018 (study PRJEB29350, sample SAMN05509839) | bioreactor metagenome | biome: bioreactor; material: wastewater | place: South Africa: University of Cape Town | collected 2014-04-22 ... | reverse complement strand
ACGACCCTCACCCGGCCCTTCGGGCCACCCTCTCCCGGCGGGAGAGGGGACGTCACGCTTTATATCTTGCGGATTCGATTGCGCGGCTCTGGTATCGGCCGCCCTTTTCAAGCCCGCCGGATTGTCAAAGAGTCGGGCGGGAGCGCCGCCACATGGGATGATCCGCGGGACGGAAGTCGGGATTTCAGGAATCTTGCCGTTGCTCAATAATCCCGAGTCTCGGCCTCCTGGAGGATCGTCGCCGTCAGGACCGCGGCGGCGGCGGCGGCGATCGGCAGGGCGATCAGCCACCACGAGGGGACGGCGAGCGTCAGGATGGCGGGAGCGGCGACCGCGGCCAGCGGCAGCAGTCGGGTGCCGAACCAGCGCGCGGGGCGGATCCCGCTGGCGAAGGCGGCCAGATAGACCAGCGGCGTCATCGCCCAGACCCGGAACGCATCGGCGGTCATCGACCACTCGAACGGCCCGGCGTGCGTCCTCGGCCACGCCGCCCACGTTCCATACAGCAGGATCGGAACCAGCGCGCAGGCCAGGAGCAGGCCCACGCCCGTCAGGAGCTTGGTCGCCAGGATCGTCCGTCGCGGCAACGGCAGGTGGAGCAGGTACAGCGACGTCCCCTGATGCGGTTCCCACGCCGACTGCCGCAACCCCAGCGCGATCGCCAGCAGGCAGCCGACCACCCCCAGCATCGGCGTGAAGTTGTCCACGATGAACGGCAACTCCGGCGGCTTGCCCGTCGCCCGCGAGCCCCACGGCATCGCCCGAAACACCGGCGCGCTCAGCCCCGTGAAACTCGCCAGATAGATCAGATAAATCCCCAGCGCGAGCGCCCCGAACGCCCACGTCTCGCGCCATTCCTTGATCGCCAACGCCCGTATCATGGTCCTCTCCCGACGTGTCCCGATCATTGGTCCTCGACGCCGCCAGGCTTTGCTGGGGAAGAGAGGCATCCACAGATTACGCAGATTAACACAGATTTTTTTAAATCTTTATCTGAAATATGCGTTAATCTGCGTAATCTGCGGATGTCCCTCTTCGCGGCGTCTCGGTGGCTCCCAATCTTGATTTCCCCGGCCGCCGCTAGGCGAAGATCTCCGTCCCCGTCGCCGCCGGTTCGGGGAACGGCTCCCCGCAGGCGACGCATGATTCGCGGTCGCGCGGCGCGCGGGCGCCGCAACGCGGGCAGGTCGCGCGGGCGGGCCAGGCGCGATGGAGCCGGAAGCCGACCCATCCCGGCAGGCCGAACAACGCGACGAACACCGTCCACGCCGTCCGTTCGCGCGTCGGCGTACCGAAAGCCCGCCCCCGCCGCCACGTCGCCGCCGCCAGGGCCAGCGCGAGCAATCCCACGGCGGCCAGCACCGGCAGCGAGGCCGTCAGGATCGACGCCAGCGCCGCGGGGAAGTCGCGATACGGATCGTTGATCGCCCCGACCGCGTCGACGGCGAGCGCGGGGAGCGGGGCGGGGGCGCCGAGGGCCATGAAGACCAACGCCGTCCGACCGCTTACGCCGGAGGCGCCGTTGTTCAGTGCCACGGGCGTCGACTTCCGGATCGCGCCGTCGGCCGCGAGTTGGTAGACCATCTCGCGCTGGCCCACGGAGTCGAACGCGGTCGCGCCCGGCGGGGGGACGTAACAGGTGACGACCGCCGAGCCGTCGCGGGTCTCGTACCAGTAAAGCGCGCGTTCCGGGCCGACTTCCGGCGGGATCTCGAACGTCCCGACGACCTTGTAGTCGTGGTCCAGGCGGAAGACCCGGGTCGGGGTTCGGACGAGGATCGACCGCCCCGAGTCCCGCTCGCGGTCCTCCGCCTGGCCGAAGTAGCTGAACAGGTACGGGACCGCCGCCGCCACGATCGGCTCCGCCGACTCGAAAACCGTCCGAACGGTCCCCTCGTCGAGGTCGACGACGCGAAGGACGTTCCCCGAGGGGACGTGGACCCGCCGCGGGGGCACGTCGGTGGGTTCGATCAGCCTGGGCGTGACGGTCGAGGACCAGACGGAGACCGGCTCGGAACTCCACTGCGTCCCAATGGAAACGTCCTGGAGCGGGACCGGGATCCGCTCGTCGGCCGGGACGGGGCTCGTCCGGAACCCGGCCAAGCCGATGTAACCTAAAAGTCGGTTGCTCCCCCGCTCGTAGCCGACGAACGCGCCCGCGCCTTTCGGGTCGGCGTTCCGGACGAAGTACCAGATCGCCTTTGGATCGCGCTCATTCGAGAACGGCTTGATGCGAGAGGACCACCGGGGGCCGAACAGGGCCGCGGGCCAGGACCGCGGCTCGCCCGATAGAAAGCTCGGCTGGATGTCGCCGCGCGGCGATCGGGCGTCGAGTTCGCGCCCCTCCAGATCGCGGACGGTCGCGCGGGAGTAGTCGTCGATCGGATAGCTCTCGACCACCGGCGTCCCGTCGCGAGTCACGCGAAGCGACTCCATCCGGCGCGGTTCGCCGCCGACCCGGGAATTCACGATCGTGGTCACGGTCCAGAGAATCACGACGGTCCAGACCGTGCCGAAGCCGAGGGCGAGGGTCGCGGCCTTGGCGAACCTTCCCAATAGGAAATCGTGATGCGCGTTCATGGTCATGCGGCCCCCCGATCGTCGGAATCCTCGGCGTCCTCGTCCGCGACGTCCCCCAGCAGGGGGAGCGACCTTCGCGGGCCGCGGGTGTAGGCGACGAACGCATCCTCCAGGTTCAGCCCCGAGACGCTCCAGGATCGCGGCGAGAGCGACTCGACGACGGCTTGCTGTTCCGGCCCGAAATCGACGACCGCCAGTTCCAGCCGGCGGCCGACCGCCCACGCCTGGACCAGTCCCCGGCAGCCCGGGAACGTCGGCGGCTCGCCCGCGAACTCCAGCGTCACCCGGCTCACCGCCTGCTTGAAACGCTCGGTCGGACAGTCGACCCGCAAGACGCCGTGGACCAGGACGCCGATCCGGTCGGCCACGCGCTCCACGTCGGCCAGGACGTGCGAGCTGAACAGGATCGTCCGCCCCCGGCGCTGGACGAGTTGCACCATCGATTGCAGGAAGTCGTGACGCGCCACCGTGTCCAGCCCCAGCGTGGGGTCGTCGAGCACCAGCAGGTCCGGGTCGGGCGCGATCGCCAGGGCCAGCGCCAGGCTCGCGCGCTGGCCGTTGGAGAGCTTCCGGATTTTCGACCGCCTCGAAAGCTCGAAGTGGTCCAGGACCCGCTCGAACATGGCCCGGTCCCAGCGGTCGGGGTGGAAGGCGCCGGCGAACCGCGAAGCCTCCGCGACGGTCATCCAGCGGTAGAGCGGGTGGCCCTCCGCCAGGTAGGCGACGCGGCCCTTCGCCTCCATCGGCAGCGCGGTCAGGTCGTGGCCGAGCAGTTCGATCCGGCCGAGGGTCGGTCGGACCATGCCCATGAGCATTTTAATGGTCGTGGATTTGCCGGCGCCGTTGCGGCCCAGGAAGCCGTAGACGGTTCCGGCCGGCACGCGCAGGTCCAGGCCGTCGACCACGCGGCGGCCGTCGTAGTCCTTGGTGAGACGCTCGGTCGCGATGGCGACGGTCATTCGGACCCCTCCTCGCCGTTCGACGACGGCTTTCCCGAAGCCCAGCGGAACCGCCGCGACCGCTCGGAGACGATCCGGGCGACCTCGGCCCTGGAGAACCCCAGGTGGACGGCCTCGGTCAAGAGCCGGTCCACCTCCTCGTCGAGCCGTCGCCGACGGGCCTCGTCGGTCAGTTCCGCCCGCGGCTCGGCGACGAACACCCCGCGCCCCGGACGGTTGACCAGCAGCCCCTCCCGCTCCAACTCGGTATACGCGCGGGCCACCGTGTTCGGGTTGACCACCAACTCGCGTGAAAGCTGCCGCACCGACGGCAGCCGCTCGCCGGCCCTCGCCTCCCCCCGGGCGATCCCCTCGCGCGCCCGATCCACCAACTGCTGGTAGATCGGCGTCCGACTCATCCCGTCGATCTCGAATCGCATGGCGAGCCCCCGTTAACTGTACTAGTAATCCTAATACGGTTGGCGTCGCCGTCAAGAGGCGATCGGCCGCGGCGTCGCGGATTCTCGACGCGCGGGCGGGCTGAGGGAGGGGGGTGGGCAATCCCTTCTCCCCTTGAGGGAGAAGGTGGCCCGAAGGGCCGGATGAGGGGTCGATCGGCGTCGCGCTTCGGTGGAAGCCTTGGCTTTCAAACGGCTTTGAACCCGAGGGCTTCCGGTCGCGCCCACCCCTCATCCGGCCTTCGGCCATCTTCTCCCTCAAGGGGAGAAGGCCGTTTGGCGTGGGCTTGCGAAAAAGCGCCGGCCCGGCGGAAGAGAGGACGGGAAGGGCGGTTTTGGTCGTGAAAACAGGGAAATTGAGATGCTCGTCCGCTTATTTCTCGAACAGAGGGTCGAGTTCGACGAGGCGGGCGGAGTCGCCGTCGTGGACGGCCATCTTGCCGCCGGGGTACATGCATCCGCCGGCGAACTCGCCTTTCCTGGAGACGGCGTAGAACGAGACCTGGAACGTGGTCTTGCCGTCGTCGCGGCGGCGCCTGGGGTCGCGGACGCTGGTCTGGGCGATCCGCTTCAGGGTCTCCATCACGGCGTCCTTGGGGGCCAGTCCCCGGCGCATGTTTTCGACGACGAGGAAGCTGGAGCAATTCAGGAGGTTGGCCTCGCCGACGCCCGTGGAGCCGGCCGAGCCGACCTCGTTGTCCAGGAACAGCCCCGCGCCCAGGATCGGCGAGTCCCCCACCCGGCCGGGGATCTTCCAGGAGAGCCCGGACGTCGTGGTGACGCAGCCCAGGTCGCCGTGGGTGTCCAGGACGGAGCAGTGGATCGTACCGGTCACGCGCTTGTTGATGTATTCATCGACATGCGCGGCGACTTCCTTGGACGGCGGCGGGAGCCAGTCGTCCTTGGGGTCGCGGGTCTCTTTCCAGTGGAGCCAGATCGCGCGGGCCTCGTCGGTGAGCAGGTCGACCTCGGGGAAGCCGTGGGCGCGGGCGAACCGTAGCGCGCCCTCGCCGACGAGCAGGCAGTGGCGGGAGCGCTTCATCACCATTCGGGCGACGGCGGCGGGGTGCATGACGTTGCGGATCGAGGCGACCGAGCCGCCGCCGTGGGAAGGGCCGTGCATGACCGCCGCGTCGAGCTCGACGACGCCGTCCTCGTTGGGGAGCCCGCCGAAGCCGACGGAGTGGTCCCTGGGGTCGGCCTCGACGATGGCGACCCCCTCGATGGCCGCGTCGAGCGGGTCGAACCCCTTCTTGACCAGTTCGACGGCCTTCTCGACGGCGCGCAAGCCGTTGCCGCTTGAGACGGCGATCGGCTTACGGTCGCCCGCGGGCCTGGGATCGGCGGCCCCCGCGGCGAGCGTCGCCAGGCTGGCCGCGGCGGTCGTCCCCATGAACCGGCGACGGTGCATCGTTCGACGCATTCCAATCCGTCCAATCGAAATCGAGCCGGGCCGACGCCCGCCGCGCCCTCGCGCGAGCCCGACGCGCCGCCCCTCGTCCGTCATTGTCGATCAGCCGCCCGCCGGCCGCCACCGCCTTGGCCGGGATTGGATGGGATTCGGGCGACCCGAGCCATGGAGGGCGACACGAGACGTCGCCGTCGTGTAGAGTAGGCGCGTCGACGCCGTTCTCTCCCTCCCTAGTCGGGGTCGCTCATGGCCAAGGCGGACATCGCGCAGGTCAACGCCGCGGCCCGCGAATTCCGGATGACGAGGGAGGAGCGGATCGGGTTCGGCGTTTATCTTGAGGAATGCAAGGCGGCCGGCGTCCGAGGCTCGAAGAACGCCCGCGGCGATTTCACCTGGGACGAATTGCTCGAAAAGGCCCGCGAGTATCTCGGCCGCGACCGTTGAATTCTTGGAAGTCGAGGAGGCGCGATCGTGATCACGTTCATCCGCCAAAGCGGATTCGACGTCGAGGAACGGCCGCCGGCGCCCTCGCCGTCGCCAGCGCTTCTCGACGTCGTGACCAAGCTTCTCCGCGAGCAGCCGTTTTGTTTTTTCAGGATCGCCTACGGCGGCGAACTCCAGATCCATCTGGGCGAGATCCGCGAATTCCCCAGCGCGCGGCTGCGGCGTCGCGAGCGCGGTTCGTACGTCCTGGGGACGCGGGCGTCGGCCTGGGTCGTCTATTCCAAGGGCGAATCCACCCTCCTGGCCAGTGACCGGGACGCCGTGGCCGGTCTTGTCGACCAGGCCGGGCCCGGCGTGGGCGCGGACGCTCGACTGATCGAGGAAGGGGACTACGTCCCCGCCGGAACGGCCGTGAAAGACGTGGCCCTTCACCGCGTCCATGACGGCGTGGGTCTTCGCTTGCGCTTTCTGGACGGCTCGCGCGTCGATGTCTTGCCGACCGATGCCGACCGAGAAGACGCTTCCGACGGGGCGGACGACGAACTGCCGGATTGGGAACTTCTCGACGCCGACTCGCATCTGCTTTCCGTGGGTCCCGGCGTCAAGTGGAGCTATGATGAAACCGACTGACGCCAGGGACCGCGCGGCCGAGGAAGGGACGTCTCGATCTTGGCGTGAAAGGGAGGCGGAGCGTGATCTGGCGAGACGTCCTGGTTCGACGGTCGCTCGACGCGAGGGAGATCGCTCGAGGGCTCGCGGAGGCCTTCGAGATCGCCGTCGACCGCGTCATGGTCCGTCCGATTGAAGACGAATTCCCCGACCCCGCCGGAGCGAGCGTCGTCTGCTTGGTCTTCGAGCGCCCAGGCGGGTTCAGGACGGCGCTGTCGATCTATACGTATTTCGAAACGACGCGGCTTGATGCGATGTCGGTCTTGAGGCGGTTGTCGCGCTGGCTCGGCTCCGAGATCCTGACGTCCGACGACGACGCGAACCCGTACACGTTGATTCAAATCGCGCCGGACGGCGAGACGTCCAAGGTGAATCTCGATGTCTTCCACCTGGACGAGAAGGACGAATTCCACGTTCGACCGGCGGCGTTCGATCATTAAAGGAGACGCAACCCCGTGCCGTGCCGCCCAACCGTAATCGCGCGCGTCGTCCAGGCGGTCTTCCTGTCGTTCCTCGCCGTCGCGGCGACGCGGGCGCAAGAGGCGCCGCCGGGCTGGAGGCTGGTCTGGCGGGACGAGTTCGACGGCGACCGGATCGACGAGGCCAGGTGGACGCCCCGCGAGCGCGGCGGGTCGGACTGGGACGACTCGATGACGACCGACCCGCGCTGCTTCGCGATCGGCGGGGGGACGCTCAAGCTGATCGGGATCCGCAACGACGACGCGGCGAAGGACCCCTCCGAGTACCTCACCGGCGGCGTCACCACCCGGGGGAAATTCGACTTCAACCACGGCAAGATCGAGATCCGCGCCCGCTTCAAGCGCGCCAGGGGGGCCTGGCCGGCGCTCTGGATGCTCGGCTCCAAGGGGCGGTGGCCGAACTGCGGCGAGATCGACCTGATGGAGCATCTCAACTTCGACGACAAGGCGTATCAAACCATCCACTCATATTGCACCGACCGGCTCGACAACGGTCGCGGGGACCCGCCCAAGGGGACGACGGGCCCGATCGCCCGCGACGACTGGAACACCTACGGCGCGGAGTGGGACGCCGAAAAGATCGTCTTCACCATCAACGGCGAGCCGACGATGACCTACCCCAAGGTCCCGGCGAAGGGCCCCGAGCAGTGGCCGTTCGACGAGCCGTTCTACCTGATCTTCTCGATGCGGATCGAAGGAAGCTGGGTCGGCAAGGCCGATCCCGAGGACTACCCCGCCCACATGGAGATCGACTGGGTCTGGGTCTACGAGAAGACCTGATCGGGCGCGGACGGCCGAATCGAGTCCATGGCGCTCCGCCGAATGCCTGGCATCGGGGGAAATGGGAACCGCCGAGGCACCGAGGACGCGGAGAGGGAAGCGAGTACGATAAAAGGAAGAAAATTGTTGTTTGTGGATTCGGTTTGACTTGTTGATCAGGTCCCGCTCGCTCCGTGACCTCGGTGTCTCCGTGGTTCGTCGTCTTCGAGCGTCAGCGGCGGGGGGGGGGGGGGCGGGGTCGGCGATGACGGCGGAGCGGGAGGGGGAGGTCATCCAGCAGGTGAATTGCTCGATCTGGCCGGGCTTGGGGTCGGCGGCGACGCGGTAGCCGCGATAGATGGTCTTGCTGCCCCCCCCGGCCTCCTTGATCGTGATCGCCACCGCCAGGTTGCGGTCGGCGCCGAGGATCTCCACGTCCTTGAGCGTCACCTCCTGCTTGGCGGCTCGCGAACCCGCCGCGTCCAGCTCCAACGTCTGAGGTTTGAAGCGACAGCTCGCGTTGCCCGGCTTGACCTCGATCGCGCAGCCTTTCGAGCCCGCGCTCGACGACAAGGCCAACTGCAGCTTGACCGTCCGCCCCTTGGCGGCGGCGGCCGAGGCCGGCTCGGGTTTCGCCTTCGCCCTCGCCTTCGCTTGCGGGCGTGACGGGGCCAGGGCGTCCTGGCCGTAGAGCGGGGAGACGAACGCCGAGGCGGTCAGGAACCCGGCGGCCAGCGCTCCAACCATCCACAATCGGTTCCGCATCGGTTCGACTCCATTCTCGCGGGGTCGGCGGTCCCGTCCTGGGCCGCCGCTGGTCGTTCGACCCGGTCGTCGCGCCGGCCGACTCCGCCGTCCGCGCTCGTGCCGGGTCGTCATCGCCCTGTCTTGTTTTGTCGCGTCGGGTCGCTTGGCGCGGCCGACCGGCCGGCGTCGTCGCGCGTCCGGGTCGTCCGAGGCGACCCGGAACTTGAGGCCCCTCCGAGGTGGGCCGCAGTTTAATTCCAGTCCGCCGCCCCGGCAAGATCGACCCGCCGCGAAAGTTCCAGGCGCGAAGGAAAGGCCGGCGGCCCGCTCGATGGCGAGGGGTCGCCGGCCTTGTCGGATCGGGACGATCGCGGATCGTCCGGGGTCAGTCGCGGTTGTTGGCGAGCTTGGCCAGCAGCCGGAGGATCTCAAGGTACAGCCAGACCAGCGTGACCAGGAGGCCGAACGCGCCGTACCACTCCATGTACTTGGGGGCCTCGCGACGAGCGGCCTCCTCGATGAAGTCGAAATCGAGCAGCAGGTTGAACGCCGCGATGCCGACGACCAGGACGCTGAAGCCGATCCCAAGCGGCGACGAACTCCAGGTCAACGAGCCGTAGCCGAACATCCGCAAAAGCAGCGACACGATGTAGAAGAGACACACCGCGCCGGTGGCCATGACGACGCCGGAGCGGAGCTTCTCGGTGACTCGGATGGTGCCGGTGGCGTAGAGGAAGGCCATCACCAGGGCCACGCCGACGGTCAATGAGACCGCTTGAAGCGCGATGCCGGCGAAGGCCGGGTTCTTGGCGACCACGGCCGCCTCGATGACCCGCGAGATTCCGCCCAGGAACACGCCCTCCATCGCGGCGTAGAGCGGGGCCGTCCACGGGGCGGTGGTCGGCTTGAAGATCGTGATCAGCGAGACGACGAAGCCCGCGATCGCCGCGCCGACGACGACCTCCAACCCCATCCGGCCGTCGCCCACGGCGCCCCAGGTCCAGATGCCGGTGGCCGAGACGATGGCGAGCAACAGGGCCGACTTGCTCATCGTCCCCTGAACGGTCGTGACGTGACTGCGATCGACGCCGTACACCTGGTCGTAGCCGGCGAAGATGTCCTGGGAGAACGCGGGGTTGCTTGAGGACAGGTTGCCAGTGGCCACGGATTCATCTCCTTCTGAGGTTGCGCGACGCAAGGGGGCGGTCGTCCCCGGCGGTCGCGGCGGGCCCTCGGCGAGGGCCGTCGTCGCGGCCTCATTGTCGGCCGGTTCCGAAAATTTCGCAAGTGGGACCACCGTCGCGCGCGGATCCGCCCACACGTTCCAGTATACGACGGGTTCGGAGGCGAAGTTCGCCGCGATTCAATCACTGGAACGATAGCCAGGCGGAAGATGCCGCGTGGGGTCCATGCCGTCGTGAAGAACACGCGAGATTTCCAGCCGACCGTCATCCGCGACGCGGAAGATCAGGAAGTGGCGGGGTTTGCGAATGCGACCGATGGAGCGGCTCACGCGATCTTGACTGTGACGAATGTGGTATGTCGAAGCCCCCGATGCCAACTCCGGTCGTTTCTGGGTTCCAGGCCGATCCGGGTCGTCGGCCACGTCCAGCATGGCTTGCGTCAGCAATGCCTCGTAGCGTAGACAGACCCGCTCTCCGAATTGGTCGTGCGACCATTCCAGGATGGCCTCGACGTCTCGTTCGGCCTGGAGGGAGAGGCGAAACCCAGCCATTGGTTTAATCGACGCTCCTGGCCTTGGCGATGACCTTCCGGCCGATCGCGGCGATGGCCGAGCGCAACTCGTCCTCGTCGGCCAGGTCCAGACCCTCTCCCTGGTCGAGCGATCTGAATCCCTCCGAGGCCAATGCACGCAGTAGGGTCAACTTTTCTTCTTCCGCACGCGTTTGCCGCTCCAGGAGCCGGAGCCCGGCCCGGAGTACTTCGTCGGCGTCCTGATATCGTCCCGTCCCGACCTGCTCCTCGACGAAACGGTCAAGGTGTTCGGTGAGGGTCACGTCTCGCGTCGGCATCGCGGCCTCCTTCCTCCAATTATTGTAGGCGACGAACACCCGCTGAGCTCGCTCCGGTCGTTCCGCGGCCTCGCCTGGGGCCCGTTCAGCAGCAGGCCCACCCGAACGCGACTACGTCCTTGTGCTTGGGGCATTGGGTGACGTGGCCGGTGCCACAGTCTCCAAACATGAACGGCACGTTGTCCTCGGAATCGACCTGGAAGACCAGGACCATGCGTTCTCCACAAGTCGGGCAGTCGGGGTATTCGACCCCTTGGACCCAGGCGGACCAGCCGCCGAGCTTGTCGCCGGATTCGGCGACGGCGATCTCCTCGGCTTCGCATTCGCTCATCGGCTGCTCGTGGTCGAGACCGACCTCCGGGCATTCCCAGCGAAGCGTGCCTCGCTCGAAGTCGTAGGTGTACGCAAGGCCGTTCTCGTCGTGTTCCTCGGGGTGTGGCAAGTCCTCGAAACGCTCCCAGCCGACGATCCGCTTCTCGGGCATGAGGGGCATACCCGGCGGCGCGGGGCGGATCGGACCAGATCCGGCGAGGTGGACGACGCGGACCAGACTCAGTCCGCTCTCGAACGGCTCCCAGCCCTCGTCGCCGTCGCAGTCCACGCGAACGCAGTAGAACAACTGCAAAAGCCCCGACCCGAAGCGACCGCCGAGTTCTTCCGGAAGGTCGTCCAGGTCGAGTTGCAGAAACGGGGTGAGCGGTTCTAGGCAATTCCCGCAGACGGGCCAGGGCACCCCCGGCCCGTTCCAGGGGACGCCGCCGAACTTCGAGCCGGTCGCGAAACCGTCGCCCTCCTTGACGACCGGCTTCCAACCGGGCCTGCGCATCCTTGCGAGCCAGGAGCCGAGCTTCTCCGCCATCTCGTCGGCTTTCATGGTCCGGTTCCCGTTTGCAAGGGAGGTGACGGGCTCGTTACGTCGCGGGCGATCCGGTCTTCCCTGGAATCCCGAGACTCTCGAACCTCACCGCGGTCCCACCTTGGGCCAGGTGACGTCCATGCCGCGGGCCTTCAGTTTGTTCTGGAAGGTGGGGACGTGCTTGCGGTCCTCGCGGATGGCCCTGGGGGTCTTCTTGGCGGCGAGGGCGTGGGCGACCAGCGCGCCGGCGGCCTCGCCGATGACCCACTCGACGGGATGCAGGCGGTAGCAGCCGTTGGAGATGTGGGTGACGCCCAGGTTCTTGCAGGCGGGCAGGAGGTTTTCGACCCGGACGGGGATCAGCGACCCAAGCGGCACCTCGAACGGCAGCGAGCTGATGTCGACGTAGTTCTTGCCGCCGGAGGCCGGGTGGAGGTCGATCCGATAGCTCCCGACGCCCACGGAGTCCCAGAAGCTTTCGGCCTGGACGTCGTCGCGGCCCAGCGCCTTGCGGCGGGCCTCGGCGCCGACGTGGTTCTCGGTGACGGTGAACTCGGCCTTGATCCGCCGCGACTCGCGGATGTACGGATACTTGGCCAGTCCGTCCTCGGTCCCGACCATGTCCGGGCGGAGCCGCAACCCCTTCCAGCCGGTCCCGCCGTCGGGCCGGGGGGCCTCGGTCTGCATCCAGTAGAACAGCGACAGGCTAAGCTGTTTGGCGCGCTCGACGTGCGACCCGGCCTGCTCGGCCGTCACGCCCTCGCCGACGAGGGGACCCAGGAGGTAGTCATTTTGAGGCCAGTTGACCAGGGTGACGCCGCCGCCGTCGTAGGCGCCGGGGCGGTAGGCGGTCGGGTCGAGGATCTGGCGGTAGTTGAAGAAGCCGTCGCGCTTGTCGGCGTCGAAGCCGCGGGTGAAGGGCTTCAGGGTGATCGGGTGGGTGTAGGTCCAGTCCAGGAGTTTGCCGGGCCAGGGGGGGGTCAACTCCGGGACGTACTCGCGCCAGAAGTCGTACTCATCGGGCTTGTCGATGACGTGGTCCTCGCCGGGGCGGTACTCCACCGGGAAGCAGACGGTGAACGCCTGCTGGACGCCGGGATCGGCCTCGGCGAGCGCGTGGGGCTCGTCGGTCTCGGCCTGGGACTCGGCGCCGACGACGTGTTCCACGCCGGCCAGGGGGAGCAGGTCGCCCAGTTCGGTGGCGTCGAGGAAGTACGGGGCCGTCAGGGTCGCCTCGTCGCCCGTTCGAGCGTTGCGGACGACGATCGCCCGGACGCGGTCGCCGTCGACCTCGGCGCGAACCGGCTGGTGCTCCAGAAGCGTCAGAAGCTTGCCGAGCGAGGCGTAAGGCGCGAGCATGTCGGTGAGGACGGCCAGGCCGACGCGGGGCTCGTGGCAGAGTCGCGAGACGCCGCCGCCGCCGGGGTTGAGCAGTCGGTTCGACGCGGCCTCGGCGGTCAGGGGCATATGCTTCCGGTAGTAATCGCGAACCCCCTCCCGATACGCGCGGTAGCTGGCCGACGAGCCGAACTGCTCGATCCAGGGGTGTTCGTCGGGCGGCACGGCCTGGCTGGTGAGCTGGCCGCCGATCCAGTCGGTGGGGTCGGTGAGGACGACCCGCAGCCCCGCCTGAAGCGCCGCCAGCGCCGCGGCCACGCCCCCGACGCCGCCGCCGACGATCACGACGTCCGCGGCGATCTCCCCGCGGCGCGCGATCGTCGCCCCCAACGCCAATCGACGCGCCTGGGGAGCGGCCAACAGCGGCAGGAGCGAAACACCACGGAGCAAGGCGCGTCGGGTCGTCATCATGGCGATACCTCTTGGGGCGGGACGTCGATCCTGATAGGATAATCCCGCGCCGGCCCGGTCGCGACGGGCCGCCGTCGCGAGAGTGGCGGAACTGGCAGACGCGCGGGATTTAGGTTCCCGTGCCGCAAGGCGTGGGGGTTCGAGTCCCCCCTCTCGCATGGATCGCGAACGGCCGCGGAGAACGACGGCGCGCGATCTTGACAGCCGGATCGGGCCGACGCATCCTATTGACTACCGAGCCGAAGTGGCGGAATGGCAGACGCGCCGGACTCAAAATCCGGTGGGGTAACACCCGTGTGGGTTCGAGTCCCACCTTCGGTATTCATCGTCCCGGGCGAGTCGCGAAGTCGACCATCCAAGGTCGAGGTTCGCGACGGCGGGTTCATCCCAGGCTTCGCAAGGTCAGGACCAGGCCGACGAGGAAGACGAGCGCGCCGAGCGGGAGGAGGGGGCCGGCCGACAGGGCCGCGCCCAGGACCATGAGCGCGAAGCCGATCGCCAGGCCCGCCAGACGGCCCAGGAGCGACAACGCGCCGAAGACCAATCGGAACGGCAGCGTGAGCAGCCACCAGACGGCGAGGAACGACCAGCCGACGCCCGTCAGGATGAGGTTCATCGTCGGCTCGCGTGAGGGAGGGGGCGGTTCGCGGCGCCAGGCCCCCGCCGCGCGCGCGGGCCGGGCCGGCCGATGGGCCGATCGCGGTCGTGGGGACTGGGCTTGTCTCATCGGTGGGTCTCGGTTAATACGGCCCGTTGAAGGAGGGGTCGGAGCGAGTCGCGCCTCGACATTCATCGCCACGACGCCCGCCGGAGATTGATCCGTCCGCGAGGGATCTTCGCGTCCCTCCTGGGATTATTTCGGACGGCCGGGATTTGACAAGCTGCCCGCGAAGGCGGGATCGGGCGAACGCATCGGCAGGGAGGCCGACCCGTGCGGCAAGCATTGCTCGTGATCGTGCTCGTGGGGGCGGCCTTCGGCGGCGGCGCCGTCGTCAGCGGCCCCGGCTTCCGCTGGGCCCAGGAACATCTGCTCGATTACATGGGCCTCAAGGACGCCGACGAGATCGACACCCTGGAACTGTCCCCCGCGGCCGCCGCCGAACCGCTCGCCGGCCGCCAGGTCGCCGCCGCCGGGTCGGCTCCCGCCGCCGCGGCGTCGGCCGCGCCGGCGGCGCCGCCGCCCGCGCCGACGCCCGAGGCCACGGAGCCCTTCGCGACGACCCAGGCGGTCGCGACGCCCCCGGCCGCCGACGCCAAGCCGGCCGCCCCCCAGGGCCCCGCGCTTTTAGGCGCGCTGGGCGCGATGCTCTCGCCGCCGAAGGCCGACGCGTCGGCGCCGCCGGCGCCGCCCGATCCCAAGGCCCCCGCGGCCGACCCGGCGGTCGCCCTTTCGAGTCTCCCCGCGTTGGAGGCGGCTCCGACGCCGCCGACGGAACCCGCCGCGGAGGCGGAGGCGGCCGAGGGCGACTGGACGGCGATCCGCCAGAAGCTGGATTCCGCCGGGGTCTCCCACTACACGATCGAGGGGGAGCCCGGCGGTCGCGTGGTCTTCGCCTGCATCATCCCCCTGGCGGGCAAGCAGGCCGTCTCCCAGCGGTTCGAGGCCGAGGGCGACGACGAACTCCAGGCCGCCCGGACCGCGCTCAAGAGAATCAACCTGTGGCGGATCTCGCGATCCGAGCCCGCCGAACCGCGACCGTGACCCGCGCCTCGGTGAAAGGAGGATCCGCGCCGTCGCCCGACGATGGACGTCCGCGGTATGATTCTTGCAACCGGATCGTTTTGGAATTTTGATATTCTCCGGACGCGGCCGCCGGCCGAATAAGAAGACGTCGGGCCGGACGATTCGCCGTCCCAAAGCCGTCAGAAAGGTTCTGGCCCCATGGCCGAGAACGCCCCCCCTCGCTTCCTCCTGATCGTGACGGGCAGCACGCTGCGGGCCGAGCAAATGGACCGTCCGCTGGCGTACTACCTGAAGCGCCGCGCCGAGGAAGCCCTGGAGGCGTTCCGAAACGCCGACCTGGCCGATTACGAAGTCCACGTCGTCGCCGATTTCCGATGGATCCACGACGACTCGCTCCAGGGGATGGCCACGATCAGCTTGGGCGGCCCCGGAGTCAACGAATTGACGCACCGATGGCTTGAGGAAGTGCCCGTGGCCCTGGCGGTCAACGAGCGCTACTTCATCCAGATGGACCCCGCGCTGGACGAGCCCAGGGCCAGCGTCTGGGGCATGGACAACCCGACGACCCAGATCGCGGTCTCCGTGTTCCTCGACCGATTTCTGCCTCGGCTCCTGGAACGTTGCGCCACCGTCCCCCCCGCGTCCCTCGAGTCGGACGACGACGGGGACTCCGAGTCCGACGAGTGACCGATTCCGGCGGCCCCGCGCCGTCGCGCCCACGCGAGCCCTTCCCCCAGCCCTCGGACTCCTCGCGGTCGATTTCCACTACTTATGAGGGCGCGTCGAACTCGCGAGCCGCCGGCCCGCGGACGACGTAGAAATTCATGGAGACGCCCGGCCGCGACGCCGTCGCCGGCGCCGTCCCCCCGGGGCGGTCGCCGAGGGGACGTCGCGCCCCGAGCGGACCCGAGCCGTCGCGTTCCACGTCCGAGATTTCCACGGGTCCGAACCATCCCAGGGAAGGGGGTGTCCGATGTTCGCGTTCACACGACGCCGTGCCCGAGGGGGACCGATGTACGGACGTCTGATATCTGGATGGCTGCTGCTGGGGCTCCTGACGCCCCAGGCGACGACGGCCGACGACGGCGGCTCGATCGGCGCGCCCAACCGCGTCACGATCGTGAGACGGTCGATCCGCCAGGACTTGGGCGCCTGGGTCGTCGACTACCGCCTGCGCAACGAGACGGCCGCCGGCCTGGTCGTCGTCCCCTCCGAGATCGAGGTGAAGACCGAGGGCTGGGTCTCCAACTCGCGGCTGGCCGGCCACTCGACGCCCAGAAGGGCGGTCGTCGCGCTCCGCCCGGCCGAGAAGGCGTGGGCCGAAGCCGACGTGATCGCCTCCGAGGACGAGGCCGAACGCTGCCGCGAGCGGGTCTCGCTGGCCGTCTGGAGCGACGACCTCGCCCCGGACCCGACCGCCAGGCCGGCCGACCGTCTGGCCCCGATCAGCCTCGCCCCCGGCGCGACCGGGCTGGTCCGGCTCCGGTTCGACCACCAACACGTCGTCCAGGGCGCCTGCGACCCGCTTCTGGGCGCGCGAACCGTCGCGTTCCGGGTCGGTCAGGAGACCTTCCGCGACGAGCCGCCGCTGGACGTGGAGGCCCGCGTCGCCGAGCCCGACGTCTCCTGGCCCGAGCCTCCCGTCGAGCGCCGGGACTCGCGCTACTACGTCTCCGCCCCCGACAGCCTGCACCTTCAGGCCGACGTCCCCGGCCGCCAGTACTTCCGCTATCCCGACCGCCCGGTGCGTCATGGCGCGCGGATGCGACTGACGTTCTGGTATCTGGTCGCCCACGGCGGGAGCGGCGAGGCCCGCGCGCGACTCTCGCAATACAAGGACACGCCGACGTCCTGTCGCGTGATCCCCGACGGCGGGCTGGACCGCGAGCTGACGACGGTGGGCCGCTGGACCCACGTCGAGACGTTCGTCCGGATCGCGCCCGAGGCCACGGTCGCGGCGCTTGAGTTCCGGCTCTCCAGCGACTCCGGCATCGGCGAGATGTGGATCGACGACGTGGCCTTCGAGCCCGTCGACCTCGACGCCCTGGCGCGGACCCCCTGAGAACAGCTGTCCGTCACGGGTTTTGGGGGGCGATCGTAACGGCCTTCCCCCCTCGCGGGGGAAGGTGGCCCGAAG
>ERZ778018.1655-NODE-1655-length-17009-cov-4.611537_pt1 | contig 17009 bp, 13 predicted proteins | sample MGYA00375748_ERZ778018 | MGnify/ENA primary metagenome ERZ778018 (study PRJEB29350, sample SAMN05509839) | bioreactor metagenome | biome: bioreactor; material: wastewater | place: South Africa: University of Cape Town | collected 2014-04-22 ... | reverse complement strand
GTGGCCAGGAACCGTGGTTTTATTACCTGATTCTGCTGCCCCAATACGAATACGTCGCCGCGCTCATCTTTCCGTTCGCCATCCTCCTCACGCTCTGGCGCACCGTCCGCGCCTGGCGAGCCGGCATCTCGCCCGATCGACGCACGTACATCCGTGGCTTTCTCATCTACTGGTCGTTCGGTATGCTCGCGGTCCTCTCGTGGGCCGGTGAAAAGATGCCCTGGATCGTGGTGCATATCGCGCTGCCGATGACGCTGCTCGCGGCGGCCACGATCGGTGATGGCATCGAACAGCTTGAACGCCACTGGTTGCGGTGGTCGCCAGGCGCACGCCGCGATCTCATCGCCTTCGGTGGCGCCGTTATCGCGCTGCTCGGTACTGCCTTTCTCTCGCTCGCCTGGGCGAGCGACGGACCATATAGCGCCGCGTCCGGCGTTTACGAGCGAACGCTCCGCGCCGGGGTCACCGATCACTGGTGGACATTCGTCTACCTCCCCTGGCTCGTGCTGCTCGCGCTGCTGGCGCTGGCGATCGTTCGACTCGGTGAGAGGCGTGCGCTAACGACGGTTCTGATCGCCGGGACACTCGCCTTGTCGCTGGCCCAGGTGCATGCCGAATGGCGCCTCACCTATCGCGAGGGCGATGTGCCGCGCGATATGCTGATTTATGTCCAGACATCGCCCGACGTGCCAAGAGTCACGAAACAGTTGACCGAACTATCTCAGCAGGTCAACGGCGGGATGGGGCTTGCGGTCTGGTACGACGACGTCACCCAATGGCCGTTCAACTGGTATTTGAAGGATTTTCCGAACCGGCGCTACATTGGCAACCAACTACCGAGCGATCTCGATGCCCAGGTGATCATCGTGGCGGACAACACGCTTACCAGCGCCATGGAAGATCAGCTCAAGGAGAATTACAGCTACCAGGAATATCCAATGCGCTGGTGGTATCCGGAGGAGAACACCTACCGCCGTTTCGCCTACGCGCCGGATATTACCGACGAGAATCGCCAGAATTATCAGGACAGCAGCCGACCGCCCTACACACTGCTCGATGTGGCGCGTAGCGTCTGGTCAAGCATCTGGTCGATGCGGGAGCCGAGTCAGCAGGGCAAGATCTTCCGCATGGTCGCCTATCGCGAGGTGCCGAGCGGCTTCGGCTCGGTCAACTTCCGTGTCTATGTGCGGAACGATCTTTATCCGTATTTCAACCAGATTCGCTACGATCGATGAGGCGGGGTAAACCTCGCTTACCAGCAGCGAGGGTGAGCGCGGACCGAACATGAGGAGGACGGACAGGTTGGAACGTGTCGAAACGTTTGATGGGCATGCCAGCGATGGCGAGTTCACCTCGGTGCTCGATCGGCCGTTGAGTTTCGCGTCACTCTCCTGGTTCAGCCTCGGCTGGGTCGCGATCGCGACGGTTGCCTTCCTTATGCGCATCGTGGGCTACTCGGCGTTGCCGCTCTCGTTCAATGAGGCCAGCCTGGCATCCAACGCGCTCAGCATTGTGCAGGGTGGCACGATCCCGGCCGCCGCCGGACAGGCGCCACTGCCGACCGCGCTCACGGCGCTCGCGCTCTTCCTCTTCGGTTCCAGCGATGGCATTGTCCGCATCGTCCCGTTGCTCGCGTCGCTTGGCTCGATTGCTCTGGTCTGGTGGTTAGGTCGCTGGATCGGCCGTGGACCGGCGCTGGCAACCGTCGCGCTCATCGCGATCTCACCGACCTTTGTGCAAACCTCACGCAACGCGAGCGCCGGCGGGTTGCTCATATTCACGTCGCTACTGGCGCTCGCGGCCGGACTCAGCTGGCTCGACCGCGATTCCGGCGGCGCGGCCGTACTCTTCGGCATCGGAGCCGCCCTGGTGGTGATGTCCGATCCGCTCGGCTGGATCGCACTCCCGATCGTCGTCGTCGCGTTGCTCATCCTATCCAGTGAACGGAACGTTTCACCGCGCTCGCTTGTGCCTGTCGCGCTCGGTGCGCTCGCGTCCGTCGTCATCGTGTCGACGAGCCTGTTCGTCCATCCGTCCGGTTTCTCCGATTTCTTCCGCGAAAGCCTGCGCGCGCTCTGGGATCAGCACGTCGCGCATGCCGGTCAGGAATGGCATCTCGCCTTCTTCCAGATCACGATTGATGAGACGGTCTCGCTGGGGCTTGCGATCCTTGCCATCATCTTCGCCTGGCGCGCGCGTTCGGACGATCGCCCGCGCGATCTGCTGGTGCCGGGACTGCTCGTCTGGACCGCGCTCGGATTGATCTGCGGCTCGATACTCGGCGGCAAGAATGTCCCACTGTATACGCTGACCGCGCTGCCGCTTCTACTTCTGGCCGGTGTCGGGCTCGATGCCCTGGTGAATCACGTTCGCTGGTCGGACGTCAGGACGCCGCGCGGCCTCCTCTTCGTGACCGCGGTGCCGATCACCTTCTTTGCCGCGCTCAGCACCTACGGACTGCTCGCCAGTGACATCGGGACTGACGCTGCTGCCTGGATCTTCACGTTTATTCTGGTCGCGATCGTCATCTTCGCGCCGCTCCTCGCCCTTTCGATCTGGATCGGCCGGTCGATGCCGGTGCAGGCCTGGGCGCTGGTTGGTCTGTTCGTCGCGCTCTTGCTCGCCGGTACCGGCCTACGTGCGGCAGCCCTGCTTCAGAGCCAGACCGCCTCCAGACCGGGCGAGCCGCTAACGGTCGGCGACAGTACGCCGGCTGTTGGCACAACGGTCAAGCAGATTCTCGCGGTCAGTCGCGATATGACGACATTCTCGCAGGATGCGCGCGATCCAACCGGCGGGCACGGGCTCTCAGTCGCCGTCGATTCGACGATCGCCCAGCCGTTTGCCTGGTATTTCCGCGATTTCCCGGTGTTGCAGATCGTGAAACCGAACGAACAGTATCCGGCATCGAATCCACCGCAGGTCGTCTTCATGCGTCCCGATCACCCAACGATCCTGGCATCCACGGAAGGGCGCTTGCAGCGCACCATGACGCTGAGCACCGTCGGCTCGCGCACGCTCTCGAATCCCGATTGGGGGGACTTACTCAGTGCAGTCATCCACCCCGATCGCTGGGAACGCTTTCCGCACTTCCTGATCGATCGCTCGGTCGCGCACCCTTCGGCGCCAACCAACTTCGTGCTCTCGTTGCGGCAGGATGTGGTGACCCAAATCTACGGCACAACGCCGCCCGCCGGTAATTAGTCCGGTAGGCAGGGCGTGGGAGTAGGCTAGTTCAGGAGGTCTTCGACCAGGCGGGAGAGATCGTCGAGGTTGAACGGTTTCGTGAGGTAGGCATCGGCATGCGATGCGGCGGCATGTTCTTTGGCTTGTGGGTGGCCTGAGATGAGAATGCTTCCGACGTCGCCGTCGTGATTCGACCGCCGCATCTGTTTGATGAGTTCCGACCCGAGTCCATCCGGGAGCATCAAATCGGTGATCACCAGCTGCGGATTGAGATCGTCAAATATGCGCAAGGCAGGTTCGATGCCACTTTCCGTGTGCACCTCAAAGCCCGCCTCCTCCAGGACAAATGAGATTAATTCGGCGATCCCCTCGTCATCCTCGACAACGAGAATGGTGGGACGTACAACGCCCATTATCATCATAACTCCAAATTCCACCATGCTCAGCGCGCGCACGAGGAGAGGCTTCGCTGAGACGTCCTTTCGACCAACGCCCCTTCATGGCCGGTCGAGAGGTTATGGCAGGGGTAACGCACATGATGTGCCATGAGCCGGAGAGTATCACCGTTCGTTCGCGCGGCCGATAACAGGAGGTTGTCGGAGAGACAATAATACGGACGAAACGGAGGCGCGCGGATCAATGGAACGCATTCTGGTTGTCGAAGACGATCTCAACATCGCAAATCTGCTACGCGTTTACCTGAAACGAGAAGGGTACGAACCGCATGTGGCAAACGATGGTCGCGAGGGACTACGCCTGTTTAGTGAGATCCAGCCGGACCTCGTCGTACTCGATCTGATGCTACCCGGCCTGCACGGTCGCGATGTCTGCCGCGCGATTCGCACCCGCAGCGCGGTGCCGATCATTATGCTGACGGCGCTTGATGACGAACGCGATGTGATCGAAGGGCTCGATCTCGGCGCAGACGATTACATCACCAAGCCCTTCAAGTCGAAGGTACTCCTGGCGCGTATTCGGTCCGCCCTGCGTCGTTCCAGTGGACCGGCCAATTTGATCCACGAAGTGGTCGTCGGCGATCTCATTATTCAGCCGGATGAGCGTATCGCGACGGTGCATGGACAGGAAATCGAACTCCGTACGAAGGAATTCGATCTGCTCCTGAGCCTGGCCGCCCGCCCCGGCATCGTGATGACCCGCGAAACGCTCCTGCGTCAGGTTTGGGGACGAGAATACGATGTCGACACACGAACCATCGATGTACACATCAACCGACTGCGCGCTCGTCTTCTCGACAGCAATGCCGAAATCGAGACGGTTCGCGGGGTCGGCTACCGCCTGAACCACGCCGAATAAGAGGCGACGACATGTTCAAGAGCTTGAGAGCCCGCATTCTCATTTCACACCTCGCGGTCATCATGCTGGTTTTCAGCCTCACCTTTGTCGTTGCCTTCATTCCCGTGCGCAACGTTCAAACGCATCTCGAAATTCGGCGACTGGAGGATTATTCCGCCCCGGTCGTGGTGCAAACCGGCTTCGCCCTCAACCGGCCGGCGCTGATGTCGTCGGTGAATGACATCCTCGATATTCAGGCCAAGCAGTTGAAAGTCCGCCTGATTCTGCTCGACCAACATGGCGAAGTGCTGCATGATACGAAAGCGGACGCTCCGCTCTCGGCCGAGGCGAAGAACCGGTTCTATCAGGCAAGCTTGCGCCTTCTGGTTCGGGTGGAAAACGCCGGCTCGCTGAATCGCTTGACGCAGCAGGACCGCGATATCTACGTCGGGACGATTGGCGGTCAACGCGCCCTGATCACGATCGTCTCACAGGTCGAGGGTCGCTACGTCGCTATCATCGCACCGAGCGGAGCACCGCTCTTCCGAGAACTCTTGCTGCCTCTCCTGCTGGCGTTCGGCATCGCGCTCCTTGCCGCGGTCATCGCGACGGTCTTCCTCAGCCGCTCGATCGCATTGCCAATCACGCGGCTCACTCAGGCCGCGAACGGCGTCGCTGGCGGCGACTTGAATCGCACGGTGCCGGAACAGGGCGACGGCGAAGTCGGGCGGTTGGTACAGAGCTTCAACGAAATGGTCCGTCGCCTGCGCATCACGTATGAGAGCCAGCGACGCCTGCTGGCCAATATTGCCCACGAGCTGCGCACCCCGCTTACCTCGATCCAGGGCTATGCGCAGGGGCTGAGCGACGGCATCTTCGAGACCGAACAGCAGCGCCAGGAGGCGTTGGAAACGATCGGCCAGGAGTCGGAGCGGGTCAATGAATTGCTCATCCAGATACTCGAGCTGGCGCGCTTGGAATCCGGCCAATCGGGCCCGCAACTGCACGAGGTCGATGTCGGTGAGATCATCGGCCGCGTGCTGCGGCGCCATCGGGTGGAGGCAGGTGCGAGCGGCATTGAACTGAGCGGGCCGACATCGAACGCGCAGACGATCGTGGCCGACGAAGCGCTCATCGATCAAGCGATCGACAATCTGGTCCGCAACGCGATTCGGCACACGCCCGAAGGCGGCAAGGTTGCGATCGGGTTGGCTGCCATCCGCGATACCGACCTCCGAACGACGGGTGTGCGCGTCAGCGTAACAGACACCGGCTCCGGCATTCCGGAAGAGGCGATTCCCCACATCTTCGATCGCTTCTATCGTGCCAACGGCCATGACGCCCAATCGAGCGGATTCGGGCTTGGTCTGGCGATTGTGCGCGAAATCGCGGCGAAGCACAGTGGTACGGTTAACGTAGTGAGTGAGATGGGTAAGGGAACGACGTTTACGATTGATCTGCCGGCGGGTCGACGGCAGCAAAGCCCGACGCCGAAACGCTGACAGGCCGACATGAATCCGGGCGCACGACTCCGAACGAATGAGCGCATCCCCCGTCCTGGGACAAATGGGTTGATTGACGTTTGGGCACGAGCGTTGATACGATGCTACGAGGTTCGCGTGTCGCGGACCGATTGCCTCGTGCCTTTTGGAGGAGAAACCGATGGTGCTTGAGCGGATAAACGGTCCAGCAGACCTGAAAACGCTGACCGTCCCGGAGCTTGAGACGGCCGCGAAAGAACTTCGGGATCTGATATTCGATGTCGTTGTCCATCAGACCGGCGGGCACTTCGCGTCGAACCTCGGATCAGTTGAGCTCACGCTCGCTCTGCATTACGTCTTTAATTCTCCGGTCGACAAAATCGTCTGGGATGTCGGGCATCAGGCGTATCCACACAAGATTCTGACCGGCCGCCGCGGGCGCTTCCACACCATTCGCCAGGAAGGCGGGCTGAGCGGCTTCCTGCAGCGCGAAGAAAGTGAACACGATCAGTTCGGTGCCGGGCATGCCAGCACGTCGATTTCGGCCGCCCTCGGGATGGCGGTTGGTGGTCAGTTGCGCGGTGAGCAGTTCCATTCGATCGCGGTCATCGGCGACGGCGCGCTCACCGGCGGTATGGCCTACGAAGCACTCAATAATGCCGGCAGCCTGCAAGTACCCTTCATCGTCGTGCTTAACGACAACGAGATGTCGATCGCGCCAAATGTCGGCGCGCTGCCGAAGTACCTCAGTCGCATTCGCACCGACGGCCGCTATAGCCAGGCAAAGGCCGAAGTCGAGCGCATTCTGTCGCACATGCCGCAGGGCGATCTGCTCCTCGAACTCGGCAAGCGAATGAAGGACGGGCTCAAAGAGATCGTCTATCACACGATGATCTGGGAAGAGCTTGGCTTTACCTACATCGGACCGATCGACGGCCACAACGTTCGCGATCTGATCGACACCTTCGAACAGGCCAAGAAGATTTCCGGGCCCGTGTTTATCCACGCCGTTACCGTCAAGGGCAAGGGATACGAGCCCGCGGAAAACGATCCGTTCAAGCATCACGCCGCTTCGATCAAGATTCCCGGCGCGCCACCGTCTCCACCGAAATACCAGGATGTTTTCGGGCAAACTCTGACGGCACTGGCCAAGAACGATCCACGTATTGTGGCGATCACGGCGGCCATGCCCGACGGCACCGGACTTTTGCCGTTCGCCAAAGAACATCCCTCGCGGTTCTTTGACGTCGGTATTGCCGAGCAGCATGCCGTCACGTTCGCGGCCGGGCTTTCGACTCAGGGGATCAGGCCGTTCGCGACGATCTACTCGACCTTCCTGCAGCGCGCCTACGACCAGGTCATCCATGACGTCTGCATTCAGAACCTGCCGGTGGTCTTCGCCATGGATCGCGCCGGGCTGGTCGGCGACGACGGGCGCACGCACCACGGTATCTTCGACTTCGCCTACCTGCGCTGTCTACCGAACATGGTCGTGATGGCGCCCAAAGATGAAGACGAACTGCGCCACATGGTCGCCACGGCCGTCGCCCACGACAGCGGTCCGATCGCGCTACGGTATCCACGCGGCGCCGGAGTCGGCGTATCGATGCTCGGCGAACCGCACCCGCTGCCGATCGGCAAAGGCGAACTGATCCGCGAGGGAACGGATCTCACGATCGCGGCCATCGGCTCGACGGTTTTGCCCGCGACGCGCGCGGCCGAGATCCTCGCCGAACGCGGCATCTCGGCGGAGGTCATCAACGCGCGCTTTGTCAAGCCGCTCGATGAGGAGCTATTGCTCCAATCCGCCCGCAAAACGGGTGCGCTCGTCACGGTCGAGGAAGCAATGCTGGCCGGCGGCTTCGGGAGTGCAGTCCTCGAACTACTGGCTCGCGAAGAGATCGATCTGCCGGTCGACCGGCTCGGTCTCGCCGACAAGTTCTACGATCACGCGTCGCAGAACGCACTGCGACGCCAGGCCGGGATCGACGCCGAATCAATTGCCGAACGCGCCGGTGCGCTCGTTGGCACCAAGCCGGCCGTTGCTACGACGGCCGGCTAGTATCGCAAACGCTTGTGCCGCGGTCAGATCGACCGCGGCCTTTTCATGTGAAAGCCTCGACGACGATATGCCATCATTGCCGCTGCTGCGCGCCAAAGCGACCGACCTCGGACTGACGCTCGATGAAACCGCGCTGGAGCGGTTCGAGGCCTATCGTGCGCTGCTCATCGAGTGGAACGAGCGCTTTAACCTGACACGCGTCACCGAGCCGGATGAGATCGAACGCCGGCTTTTTCTCGATTCGCTCGCGCTCGCCCCGCTCCTGGCGCGCCATCGCCTCGCCTCGCGCGTCGCCGGTAACCTGCGCCTCGTCGATGTGGGGACCGGCGGCGGCTTTCCTGGCCTGCCACTCAAGATCGCCGATCCGAGTATTGAGTTGACATTGATCGACGCGACCGCGAAAAAGATCGGCTTTCTCCAGGAAGCGATTCGCGAACTTGGACTCGACGGCGTCCGCGCGGTGCATGGACGGTCCGAAGAATTAGCCCACGATCCAGCCTATCGTTCGGCGTTCGATGTCGTGATCGCCCGGGCCGTGGCCAAACTGCCGACGCTCATCGAGCTCTGCATGCCGTTCTGCGGTCCGCGCGGCTGGGGTATCTTCCCGAAAGGGCGCGACATCGCGGCAGAAGTCGTTTCCACAACCAACGCACTGAAGGCGCTGCGCTGCAAGCTGATTGGCGTCGAGTCACCAACCTTGCCGGAGTTGAGCGGCACGACGCTCGTCATCATCGAGCAGGTCGGCAAACCGCCCAAGCCGTATCCGCGCCGTGCCGGACTTCCGGCAAAGAGTCCGTTGTAACCAAGCGCCGCTGAGGGCGGCTCAGGCGCGCTCTAACGTCCCACGAGCAGTAGTCTCGTGCTCTGAGCGTGCCTGACAAGTCAAACCAGCGGAACTTCGTCCGGTAGTGCGCGTGGCCGCAGATATTGAAGGTAGTCACGGTAACTTGCGAGTTCCGCCCGAGCGCGTTCTTCATCCCAACCGAGCGTTTGCTGCGCAATCTTCAGTGCGTTCTCAGCGGCATCACGACCGGCGGTCTCATCGAGCCCGATCATAGTGCGACGCATCAAGATATCGATAAGTGTCTCGGCCATCTCGGACTGAACCGCGTACGGTATCTCGGCTCCGATTGCGCCGGTATCCGGGCTGAAGCTTTCTCGCAAGAGCGGGTCATCGCCTGCGAGCTGGATGATCTGCTTGGCGCGCACCCCATAGATGCGGACCAGCCGCTGGACAACGCTGCTGCCGAGCCCGGACGTCGATATCAGATTGGCGGTGAAGCGGTCGAAGTCATAGGTGTTCGCACCGGGCAGTGGGACCTTGCCGGTCAGAGACGACGGGGCCGGCCGCTTGAGCAGCTTGAAGACCGCGTCGATCGTTTGCTCCGCGAGTCTCCGGTAGGTCGTAATCTTGCCGCCGATGATCGAGATCATTCCATTCAGCGGTGCCTTGTGAACATGAATAACATGTTTGCGCGTGATGCTCCCTGGCGTTCCCTCCTCCTTATAGGGGAGCGGGCGAACCCCGGCGTACGCGTACAGAATATCGGTTCGCTTCAGATTCGCGTCCGGTATGACATGGTTCGTCTCGTTGACGAGGTACTCGATCTCCTCATCGTCCGGCGCGACTTCATCGAAATCCCCGCTATGGCGAATATCGGTCGTCCCAATCAGATAGCGACCGTTCCAGGGGACGATGAAATAGGGGCGGCGGTCAGCCGCGGCCTCAACGTAGAGCGCTTCTTTCGGCGCTCCGGGGAACGCATCGACGACAATGTGACTCCCTTTCGTGCCGCCGATGTAACGTTGACGCTCACGGTCGGCGATGACGTTATCAACCCAGGGGCCAGCCACGTTCACCGTAATCGGTGCGTGTACCGAATACGTGCCGCCACCAATTAGGTCAGTAAAGGCAATGCCGGTTACGTTGCCGCGATCGTCAGTGAGCGGATGGTCGACATTGCAATACGTGAGGACGACCGCGCCTTTGTCGCGTGCCGACAGCACGTTTTCGATTGCCAGTCGCTCAGGGAATGTGATCTGTGCGTCGTAGTAATACGCGGCACCGAGCAAGCCATCGGCGTTGAGACCGGGTTCGAGCTGAAGTGTCTGCTCGCGGCTGAGCATATGGTGGCGTTTCATACTCTTGTCGAAGGACAACACGTCATAGGCGATCATCCCGAGCCGAATTAATCTTGGTCCTCGTTTCGCACCCTCATAGATCGGGATGAGGAAGGGGAGGGGGTGTACCAGGTTGGGAGCGATACGCAGCAGGATCTCCCGCTCGCGCAACGATTCCCGGACGAGCGGAATTTCATAATATTCCAGGTAGCGCAGCCCACCATGAATGAGGCGCGTCGAACGAGCAGTCGTTCCGCTCGCGATATCGCCTTTGTCGATTAACAGCACTTCCAGTCCACGCATCGCCGCGTCACGCGCGATTCCGGCGCCGTTGATTCCAGCTCCAATGACGATGACATCGAAGGATTGTCGCTCAATATCCTCCGGTATCGGAGTCATCCGCACGGTTGTTGCCATCTCACATCTCTTTCTCTAACCGCTGCGCTGCTTCGTCATCCCGGTCGCGTGTCGAGGCTTCAGACGAGAACGACCTCGCGGTTCAGACTGTGCTTTCCTACGCAATTACTACGCGATCCGTGCTTGGGCTGCCTGGGCTTCATCGCCAACACGGAGCTCACGGATGAGCTCCTTCGCCTGCGGGATTCGGGTTGCCGTCATACTTAACTCGCGCACGCCCAGACCCACGAGGAGTGGAATCGCTTCCAGATCCCCGGCGAGCTCGCCGCACACGGCGACCGGCTTGCCCGCCGCGTCTGCCGCGGAAACGGCGCGCTCGATCAACCGAAGGACGGCGACGTCGAGTGGTGAGTAATTCGTCGCGAGTAGCTCGTTGGTTCGGTCAACGGCCAGCACATATTGCGCGAGATCGTTCGTGCCGAGGCTGAAGAAATCGACCTCCTTGATGAGGCGGTCCGCACTCACGGCGGCCGCCGGCACCTCGATCATGATCCCAACCGGGATGTCACGACGATGCTCGATCCCTTCGGCCTCAAGTTCGGCGCCCACAGATGCGAGGATTTGGCGGGCGGCCCGCACGTCGTCGACGGTTGTAACCATCGGGAACATCACATGGATATCACCCGACGCTGCCGCACGCAGGATGGCGCGCAATTGCGTGCGCAAGATCTCGGGATGTTTGAGGCTCAAACGCAGCCCGCGGACCCCGAGAAACGGGTTCATCTCCGTCGCAACCGGGATCCCCGCCACCGGTTTATCACCACCCGCATCGAGTGTCCGAATAACAACCGGCCGGTTCGCCATTCCCTGCGCGATCGCCTGATAGGTGAGAAATTGCTCCTGTTCATCCGGCAGGTCCGAGCGCTCATGAAAGAGAAACTCGGTACGAACGAGCCCGATTCCTTCGGCCCCCTGCTCTAATGCCGCCTCAATTTCATCTGGCGTACCGATATTCGCGAAGAGCGCGATGCGCGTGCCGTCTCGTGTCAGACCGGGGAGATCCCGGAACTCCGCGCGTCGAAGCCGCTCCTGGCGCTCCGTATTGATACGCTCCTCCATGCGTGCCAACGTGCTCGGCTCGGGCGAGAGCACCACCTCACCGCGTTCGCCATCGACCGTGACAACGTCACCATCACGTGAGCGCGAGAGAATATCGGTGACGCCGACGACGATTGGCAATCCCATGGCACGCGCCATAATCGCGACGTGGGCGGTGCGGCTCCCCTGCGCGGTCACAAGTGCGGTCACGCGTTCCATATCGAGCAGCGCGACATCGGATGCGAGCAACTCATCGGCAACGATGACCGAATCGGGCGGCAACGTCTGTGCGGTAGATGGCGACGCATCTCCCTGAAGCGCGCGAATAATCTGCGTCGCCACATCGGTCACATCTTTCCCGCGCTCTCGGAGATAGGAATCCTCGATCTGATCGAACATCTTCCGCAGAGCGGCCGCGGTTTGCTCAACGGCGATCGCGGCCGGCTGATGATCCTCGCGAATCCGTCGTTCGCTTTCGCCAATCATCGCGGGATCATCGAGCATGAGCAGATGCGCATCGAAAATCGCGGCTTCCGCCTCACCCGATTTTGCGGCCGCTTCCCGGGCCGCCGTGATCCGTGTGCGTGCACGATCGGTGGCGTCGCGGAGCCGTGCCACCTCTGCCTCGATCTCGGTTTGGTTGATTGCTTGCGATTCAGTCGCCGTTTCCCTCGGCGCGTAGCGAAATACCCGACCGATGGCGAAGCCCGGAGCGGCCCCTACGCCGTTGAGTACATGCTCGGCCATCGTATCACCTCGTACCTGTCGCGTTTCATTCGTCGATGTTTCCTTTGGCCAGCGCACGGAGCGTATCGATCGCGGCTGTCTCGTCGGGACCTTCGGCGCTGATCGAGATGATGTGGCCCTGTTCGATGCCAAGCGTCATCACGCTCAAAATGCTTTTGGCGTCCGCCTCACGTTCGGCGTCCCGCGAAAGGTTCCGCACGCGAATCGATGACTCGAAGCCAGCCGCCGTCCGGACGAAGAGGGCGGCTGGGCGCGCATGGAGACCTGCCGCGTTCGTAATCGTGATTTCCGCGTCCACCATGCGTACCTACCCTCCGCGCGTTTCGTTCATCGGATGACCTTGGTCATGTTCTTCGCGTCGAGCGCCGCACTCGCCACCTCTTCAAGTGGCTGACCCGTCGAGGCGGTGACGGCGGCAACGACTGCTCCTTCGACAAGGGGGGCGTTGCTCAGCTGTACCTTTTGACCAGCATCCAGGCCGAGCATTTCCAGCGCGGTTTCGGCGCTGAGAACGGCAGAGCCGAGGTCCATGAGGATGAGCACACCATCGCCCTGCTCGGCCTCGGTGATCGCGCGCGCGATCGCCTCGGCATTCGTGCCGAGCGAGCCATCGGCCGCGCCGCCGGCCGCGCGAATGACGACTTGATCTCCCGCCATCTGTGCCGCGATATCTCGTACGCCATCGGCGACTTGTTGGCTGTGTGACACGATGACTAGCCCAACCGCCATGCTTACTCCAGCGCCCAACGCCATCGGACAACGATGACGGGACGGTAGGTGGGGCGGTGAGGCCGCGAGCGAGCGATTCGCTCGGGCTCGCGCCGCCCCACGTCTTCGGTTCAACTCTCCGTTGGCGACTCAGCTTCTTCCCAGGCTCGCGAGCGCTCGACCGCCCGTTTCCAGCCGCGGTACAGTTCTTGTCGCTCTGCATCGTTCATATGCGGGTTGAATCGCTGATCGAGCTGCCAGTTCCGAGCGACGTCTTGTTGATCCTTCCAGAATCCAACCGCCTGGCCGGCTAAATACGCCGCGCCCAGAGCAGTCGTCTCAGCGACCTTGGGCCGGTTGACCGGCTTGCCAACGATGTCCGCCTGGAACTGCATGAGGAAATCGTTCGCGACCATGCCTCCGTCGACACGCAATTCTTTGAGTTCGAGCCCCGCGTCGCTCTGCATCGCCTCGAGGACGTCGCGTGTCTGATAGGCGACGGCTTCCAGGGTCGCCCGCGTGATCTCGGCACGGCCGACGCCGCGCGTAAGTCCGATGATTGTGCCGCGCGCATAGGCGTCCCAGTATGGCGCTCCGAGTCCGGTGAAGGCGGGCACGACGTAGACGCCACCCGTTGATTTGACGGAGGTCGCGAGCGCTTCCGATTCAGCAGCGTCACCAAAGAACTTCAGCTCGTCGCGCAGCCATTGGACCGCGGCCCCAGTGACGAAGATCGAGCCTTCCAACGCGTAGGTCACCTTGCCGCCGATCCCCCAGGCGATCGTGGTAAGGAGTCCGTACTTGGAAATGGTTGGCTTATCGCCGATGTTCATCAACATGAAGCTTCCCGTGCCATAGGTCTGCTTCGCGGTACCAATCTCGAAGCACGCCTGGCCGAACGTAGCGGCTTGCTGATCTCCGGCCACACCGGCAATCGGGATGGAACGACCGAAGATAGACGGATCAGACTCACCATATTTTTCGCTCGACGGCCGAACTTCGGGCAACAGGGAACGCGGAATGCCGAATTCCTTGAGGACGTCGTCGTCCCAATCGAGCGTGTTGATGTTGAAGAGGAGGGTGCGCGAAGCGTTCGTGAAGTCGGTGATATGCAGCTTTCCGCTGGTGAGACGATAAATCAGGAAGCTGTCGACCGTCCCGAAGGCGAGTTCGCCTCGTTCTGCCTTCTCGCGGGCGCCGTCAACATTCTCGAGAATCCAGCGCACCTTTGTGCCCGAGAAATACGGGTCGATCACCAGGCCAGTCTTCTCGCGGATTTTGTCTTCCCACCCCTGCGCCCGCAACTGGTCGCAATAGGCGGCAGTACGCCGATCTTGCCACACGATTGCGTTGTACACCGGCTTTCCGGTCTTGCGATCCCAGACGAGCGTCGTCTCACGTTGGTTGGTGATACCGATCGCGATCGCCTGGTTTTGCTGGCCCTGACTACTGTTCAGGACATATTTCGCCATCTCGATTTGCGAGTCCCAGATGTCCTCAGGATCGTGCTCAACCCAGCCTGGTTGTGGGTAGTGCTGGGCGAACTCTTTGCTGCGCATCATGAGTGGGAGACCGTCGTGACCGAAGAGAATAGCGCGCGAGCTTGTCGTACCTTGATCCAGGGCGAGGATAACGTCTGCCACGATGTGACTCCTTTTCCCGCGGCCGTATGCGCGTACAGCGCACCGGCCGCCTAGTCCGAATGCGATGCGAGATCAATCCATGTTTCTACGTGTTCACCGGCCCGTCGCGCACGACGTCCGCGACGGCCTGGATGATCAGATAGCTGGAGGTAGCGCCTGGATCCTGATGACCGATGCTTCGCTCGCCGAGATAGCTGGCGCGCCCCTTGGTTGCGCGCATCGGAATCGTCGCTTCCATACCCGCGCGAGCGGCAGCGGCTGCCCGCTCGAGCACGGTCACGGTATCGACTCCTTCTTCAACTGCCACGTTGGCTGCGTCGACGGCCGCAGCCAGGGCATCGACCATCGTCTTTTCGCCGGTCGTCGCCTTGCCCCGTGCCTGCACCCCGCCAAGGGCCGCCGTCAAGGCCGCCGCTACCTGACGCGGGTGGTCGTCATCCAGATCCACAATGGCCGTCGAGATGCGCAGGAAGCCCGTCCCGTACAGCGGCCCGGCGGCACCGCCGACGGTCGAGATCAAGGTCATCGCCGTTGTCTTGAAAACGGCGGCGAGTGATTGATCCGGTTGCGCTTCAATCTTGGGCAGTACCGCCGTGAAGCCGCGATCCATGTTGGTGCCATGATCGCCATCACCGATCGGTCGATCGAAGGCGTCCAGTTCGGCCGTATTGGCGTGAATAACGTTCTGGATCCGGCGCATGATCCGGATGCCGAGTTGCTCATTGTCTGACATATTTTCCTCACCGCGCACCGTGAGCCAGTCGTCTGTGCTGCGAACGACCCGGCCCTCCGCTCAGGCGCCCCAATGCATCCCGGCAGCGTGGACCGGCGCGTCCCAGAGATCGACCATCTGGTCGTCGAGCCGCAACAGCGACACCGAGGTGCCGGCCATCTCCAGCGATGTAATGTAGTTACCGACCAGGGAACGCACGACGGTGATGCCGCGTTCCTCCAGCAAGCGATGGACGGCGCGGAACATGATATAGAGTTCCATCAGCGGCGTTCCGCCCATTCCATTGACGAAGGCAAGGACGCGATCGTCCTTGCGGAACGGCAGATCCTCGACGATCGGCGTGACCAACATCTCGGCGATCTCATCGGCGCTCGCCAGCGGCACGCGTCGCCGGCCTGGTTCGCCGTGGATGCCGATGCCAATCTCCATCTCGTTTTCGCCGAGTTCGAAGCTCGGTTGCCCGGCGGCTGGTACCGTGCACGGTGTCAGCGCCATACCCATACTGCGCACGTTCTCGTTGACCTTCTGGCAGATCGCCGCGACCTCATCGAGGCTCGCCTTTCGCTCGGCCAGGGCGCCGGTGATTTTCTCCGCGAGCACCGTCCCGCCAACGCCGCGCCGGCCCGCGGTGAACGTGCTGTCCTCCACCGCGACATCATCATTGATGATGACGCTGCGCACGGAGATCCCTTCGGCCTCGGCCAGTTCGGCTGCAAGTTCGAAGTTCATGACATCGCCGGTGTAGTTCTTCACGATGTAGAGAACTCCGGCACCGCCGTTGACCGCCTTGGCCGCCGCCAGCATCTGATCCGGCACCGGCGAGGTAAAGACGGCACCTGGACAGGCAGCGTCGAGCATACCCATGCCCACGAATCCGCCGTGAAGCGGCTCATGACCGCTCCCTCCGCCGGAAACAACTCCGACTTTGCCCGCGACCGGTGCGTCCTTGCGGACGATCAACTGCTGTTCGACGTCGACACGCAGCAGATCCGCGTGGGCCAGCGCCATCCCCTCGAGTGTCTCGCGAATGGCATCTTCCGGCCGATTAATCAGCTTTTTCACATCATCCCTCCGTTATGGATCGGTTTCTTCCTGCTCAGGCCGCGCCGTCGGGCCGCATCACAGTGCAAAAAGGAAATGCTGCCGCGACGGCGGGTAGGCGGTACCGCCCCATCACCCAACGTCTGGGCGATGGGGCAGAGATCAGTCTGATCGCGCCGGTCTATTCTTCGATCGCGGTTCGGCCGACCTCTTCGACGTCCGACACGGGTGTGGCACCGCGAGCCACCAGCACGTCATGAATGAGGAAGTCATAGATGTACGCGCCGACGACGCCGCCGATCAGTGGACCGACAATCGGAATCCAGAAGTAGTTATCAACACCCGGGAAGGCGTTGTGCCCCCAGCCGGCAAGCCAGGCGAGGACCCGCGGACCAAAGTCGCGCGCGGGGTTGATCGCGTATCCGGCGTTCGCGCCGAATGAGATACCGATCGCGACGACGATCAGTCCAACAATGAACGGTCCTATGTTCCCCTTGGGCGCCATGTTGAGAACATCAACCACCGCGAGGATCAATAAG
>ERZ778018.1654-NODE-1654-length-17027-cov-4.145652_pt1 | contig 17027 bp, 9 predicted proteins | sample MGYA00375748_ERZ778018 | MGnify/ENA primary metagenome ERZ778018 (study PRJEB29350, sample SAMN05509839) | bioreactor metagenome | biome: bioreactor; material: wastewater | place: South Africa: University of Cape Town | collected 2014-04-22 ... | reverse complement strand
GGCACCTTCTCCCGCGAGGGGAGAAGGGAATTCGGCCCTGGCCCGGATGCAACTCGACCGCAAACCGCGCTCAAATCTCTCGTCCGTGGGGCCGACCATTCGGCCCCACGGACTGCGCAGGCAACCGCCGCGGTCGCCTTGACTTGTCGCGCCGCTTTTCGATTCTCCTGGTCTCTTCCATAAGTCGTCGAAGCATCATGCGGAAAATCAATTTTCCCTTCCTGATCGGCCTGTTGGCCCTGGGCGCGGCGACGGCGGTCGGCGTCCATCTGCTGCATGGCCACCAGGTCCGCCGCAACGCGTCGGCGCTCCTGGAGCGCGCGCAGACGGCCGAGGCGGCGAACGACCTCGAGAAGGCTGAGAACGAGTTGGGCCGGTATCTGAACATCAACCCGAGGGACGCCGGCGCCTGGGCGCGCTACGCCCGGCTCCTCGACCGCAAGACCCCGACGGGACCGGAGCGTTCGCAGGTCTATCTCGTCCTCGAACGAGCCCAGCGGGACAACCCGAAAGACGCGGAGCTGGAACGCCGGTGCGCCGAGGTCGGGCTGGAGCTGGGTCGCTTCAGCGACGCCCGCCGCCATCTTCGGGCCCTCCTCGAACAGGGCCCCAAGGACGCCGCCGGCAAGCCGGCGGACGCCGAACTTGAAGACCTGCTCGGCCAGTGCGACCAGGGGGAGTCGAAGCCGTCGGAGGCCGAGGGTTGGTACCGCAAGGCCGTCGCCCATGAGCCCGGGCGGGTCGAAGTTTCCAACCGACTGGCCCGCCTGCTTCGCCTCGACGCGCGGCCTGAGGAAGCCGACCGAGCGATCGAGGAGATGGTCGAGGCGAACCCCAGGTCGGCCATGGCCTACGTCTACCGCTACCGTTACAACGTCGAGTTCCGTCGCAACGCCGACAAGGCCGACGTCGCCCGGGCGCTCGAGTTCGGCCCCGACGAGGCCGAGGTTCTGATCACGGCCGCGGACCTCGCCCGGCAGGACGACGACGTCGCCGCGGCCCGGAAGCACCTCGAAAGCGGCCTACAGAAGCATCCCGACGACCCCGTCTTCTACCAGATGTCGGCCGGCGTCGAGATGGCCGAGAACCATCCCGACCGCGCCGAAGCCGTCCTCCGCCGGGGGATCGCCGCGGCGCCTTCCAATGTACATTTGAAGCTGCTCCTGGCCATGGCGCTGATCAGCCAGGAAAAGCTCGACGGCGACGACGGCGCGACGTCCTGGATCAAGCGGCTGCAAAAGCTGGGCCTGACCGACGGCCACATGTACAACCTGGAAGCCCGAGTGGCGATGACGCGGCGGAAATGGACCCTGGCGATCTCGAAATTCGAGTCGGCCCGCAGCCTACTCGCGGCGGACCCGGCCATCCTTTCGGTCATCAACCTGCAACTCGTCGAGTGCTACTCGCACACCGGCGAAAAGGAGAAGCAGGTCGCCGCGCTGCGACGAGCGGCGAGCGGTGGAACGACGGCCGCGGCGGCGGGCCGCCTGCTCGCCGAGTCCATGGAGTCCGAGGGACGGTTGGACGAAGCGGTCAAGCTCCATGCGTCGCTGGTGGAGAAACGGCCTGAATCGCGGCTGGACCTGGTGCGACTCCTGATCAAGAAAAACCTTCGGCTTCCCCAGCCGCAACGCCGCTGGCAAGAGGTCGAGCAGCGGCTGCGGGAGTCCGAGAAGGCGACCCCCTCGGCGGTCGAGGACCTGACTCGAACTCGCGCCGACCTGCTCGCGGCCCAGAACCGGTTCGACGAGGCCCGAAAGCTCCTGACGACGGCCCTGGCTGAAGACCCGCGAAACCTGAACTACCGGCTCGCCGTCGCGGGAATCGCCCGGAAGGAAGCGAAGCCCTCCCAGGCGGTCCAGGTTCTCGACCAGGCGGAGAAGGACCTGGGGCCGAGCCTCGAAATCCAGCTCGCGCGTCTGGCCCTCTGGGGCGAGCGAGGGGGCGACGAGGCCAGGGCGGCGGTGGCGAAGCTGGCCGAGTCGCGCAAGCATATGAAACCGGCGGATCTGCCGGAGTACCTCGACCGGCTCGCCCGGACCGCGGTTCGTCTGCGCGAGCCGGTCCTGGCAGGTCAGTACTGGGGCGAGTTGGCGGCCTTGCAGCCGGAGAACCTCGACGTCCTGGAGAGCCTGTTCGATCTGGCCCTTCAGAACAAGGACCTGGCAGGCGCCCGGGAGTTGGTGGAGAGAATCCGCAAGGTCGAAGGCGACGGCGGCGCCTCCTGGCGGTTCAGCGAGGCGGCGCTCGACCTCGACGAGTACCGGCGCGAGCCTCAAGCGCCCGGTGCAAGCCAACGACTCAAGGCGGCCGGCGAACTCGCCGTGTCGATTTCCGAGCTTCGGCCCGACTGGTGGGGCGGACCCGCCCTGAAGGGGCAGATCGCCGAGCTCAAGGGCCTGACGGACGAGGCCGTCGAGCAGTTCAAGCAGGCGGTCGCCCGGGGCGGTCTCCAGCCCGCGGTCGTCAACCGGCTCATGACCATGCTCTACCGGAAGCCGGGGGACCATTCCGGCGAGATCGAGCAGGTCGTCGGCGATCTCCGCTCCCGAGGTTATCGCGTCGAGGACCTGGCGATCACCGAGGCCGTGGCTGCGATCGGCAAGGGGGACGCCGCGCGAGGACTCGCCCTGGCGCGCCAGACCGTCTCCGAGTCGTCGAACAACTACTCCGACCACCTCATGCTGGGCCGCCTGTACACGATCGCGGGGCGGCGCGCCGAGGCCGAGAAGGAACTGAAACGCGCGGTCGAGCTGGCCCCTGGAGTCCCCGACGTCTGGCTGGCGTATCTGGAACACGTCGCGACGACGACCAGACGGCCCGATCAGGCCAGGGCCGTCATCGAGGCCGCGTCCAGGGCGTTGCCCGCCGATCAGTCGGCCCTCACGCTGGCCCAGTGCTGGATGCTCGTCGGCGACTCCAAGAAGGCCGAGGCGCTGATCCAGCAGGCGCGGGCCGAACATCCGGAAGATCCCGCGACGCTCCAGAGCCTGGTCCTCTTCTACATCAACCAGGGACGCATGAGCGAGGCCGGGAAGACCCTCGATGCGTTCGAAAAAATGGCCGACGTCTCGCAGGATGGGTTGACCTGGGCGTCCCGGATTCGTCCCGGCCTGCTCATGAGCACGCGTCGCCTGGCCGACCAGGATGAAGCGCTGCGGATGATCGACGAGAACCTGAGACGCAGCGGCGGCGGCATCGTCGATCTGCGGATGAAGATCAGCGGCCTGGCCGCGCGGCCCGGCCGCCGCGGCGAGGCGATCAAGCTCCTGGAAGACCTCGTCTCGACCTCGGACGCGCCGACGCTCACCGATCGATTCTACCTGGCCAAGCTCTATCAGAGCGAGAACATGGTCGAACAGTACGAGCGGGAGATGCTCAAACTCGTGGGGCCCGGCAAGGCCAACCTCGCGGACACCCTGGCCCATTACAGCCGATTCCTGCTCGACCGCAACAAGCTTGACGAGGCCGGCCGGTATCTCAGCCTTCTCAAGGAAGCCGACCCCGGCGGCCTCGCGACTCTGGAATTGGAGTCGAAATGGCTTGACCTTCGCGACCAGAAGGCGGAACTCCTCGCGCTTCTCGCGGAACGCGGCCGGAAATTCCCCGACCAGATCGGCCAGGTCGGCGACCTGCTGGCTCTTTATGGGTTCAATCGCGAGGCGGAGCAGGCGTACAAGGACTTCATCGAGCGCCAGACGGACCAGCCGCGGCGGGTGCTGGTCCTGGCCAATTTCTATGCCCGAACCGGCCGGACCGCGGAGGCCATGGCCATCCTGAGCAAGGCCTGGACCACCCTGCCCCAAGAGCATGTCGGTCAGGCCGCCCTCGCGGTCTACGACGCTCCGTCCGCCACGGCGCCTCAGAAGCAGCAAGTGCGGGACTGGGTGGAGGCGGTCGTCAAGGCGCAGCCGGACTCCTGGCTGAAGGGACGCCTGTGCAACATGTTCCTGGATCAAGGCAAGCCCGAGGAGGCGATCTCCGGGCTCAGAGAGATGCTTGCCGGCAATCCGGACAATCCAGCCGTGCTGAACAACCTGGCCTGGAACCTGGGCCTCCTGGACCAATCCTCGTCCGAGGAAGCTCTTCGGATGATCGACCACGCCATCGAGGTCGCCGGCAAGAACCCCACGCTGCTGGACACGCGAGCCTTCCTCCTGATCCGGGCCGGGCGATTCGACGAGGCGATCCAGATGATCAACCTGGCCGAGGAACTGCCCGTCGACCGCGAATCCTTGCGCTGGTCGCTGGCGGTCCACCTGGCCTGGGCCTATCAGGGCAAGGGCCAGATCGAGAAGGCCCGAGACGCATTCCAAAGGGCGGAGGCTCGTGGGTTCCGGCTCGATTCGTCCAACGTCCTTGAACGCCCGTTCCTGGCCAAACTGCGCCAGGACCTGGGCCTTGGCGCAGAGCCCGCGCCCTCCCCGTCAGGCTGACACGGGCTCAAGCCATGAACGTTCGCATTTTCTCGATGGACCAGCATGGCGATGCAAGCGGCGAAGGGATGAAATCGGAACCTGAAGTGCCGCCGAGGGCCAGGCTCGGACCTAGCCCGGCTCTCGAATCTCATCACTTGCGAGAGCGTTCACCAGTAAGGTGATTTCGTGGTCCACAGCCCGACGATGCGTTCAGACGCCGGTCGATCCGCGCCGTTCGGGAACGCGCGGATTGGTCTTCCGGGGGGGCGTATTCTCACCACGGCACGGACGCCGGCCGGCTGGGGCTGGGAGGTTTGGCCGCCGGAGAAGCTGAGTCCGACCCAGGTTCCCGTGCGGCGTGGTCGCTTCTTGACCAGCACGACCCATCAGGCGCCTTGGGTCTCACCTGATGAAAAGTCCGACCCCCTCGACCCACTGCAGCCTCTCGCTCTCGGAGAAATGACATGAAGTTCCTAAAGTTCACCATCCTCGCGCTGACCTTGGCGGCCGGCGTGGCCGTCGCAACCCAGGCTCGCGCCGACAATTTCCACCTCGGCCCTAACAACGGGACGTCGATTACCTTCAACACCGATGGGACCACCGGTACCAGCCAGACCTACACCGGTGGCAGTTGGGGCGACGGCTCCCCTCCCACTGATTGGTCCACACTCAACGGGCAAATTCTTCCCTGGGTCTTCTGCGTCGACCTTGGCCATACAATCGGCAGCCCGGACGATTACAACGCCACCACGGTCACCAATACCGGTTACGTGCATGGCAGTCTGGTCAACAACGCGGCAGCGATCGCCTACGTCCTGAGTAACTTCGCGACCGCCGGGGTTGACTCGGCCGCGGTTCAGGGGGCCATCTGGGTCCTGGAGTATGGCAACAACGCGGCGACAGTGACAGCGATCGGTGGTAGCACCAGCGATTCGCGGGTGGCCCTGGCCAACCTCTATGTCACCGACGCTCGGAACTATGCGGGCCCTAGTCTCATCTCGCAGTTCGCCTGGCTGAGCCCCATGAAGCCTGGTGACACGACGCTATACCAGGGCCTCGTCACCATCGTCGTTCCCGAACCGGCGAGCTTCGCGATCGCCGGACTCGCCGGGCTGGGGATGCTGAGCTACGTCCGCAGGCGCCGGGGCCGCTGATCATTCGGCGCCGGCCATGTGTCGATCCGATCGTGGAAATCAACCGGGTGGATGTGGGGAGCCCCCAGGCTCGCCGCGTCCACCCGGGTCCCGATCCAGGTTCAGACCGAGATCTGAGACGGCGTTGGAGGCGATTCGGCCTTGGATGAACGGCTGTTTCTTCGCCACGCATCCTTCCTATTTGGATCATGACAGCAGGTTCCGGCATCACGGGGACGACTCCGATGGGTCGCTCGAAACGTCAGTCGGTCGTCGGAGGCCGGTCTTCCTCCGACCCGAAATCACGCTGGAAGCCGATCCCTCCAACTACGTCCGCCCCGCGAACTTCGCGCCGGAAGAAGCTGGCGTTCGCCGTCACGATCGTTCTGGGAGTCTTCGTCTCCATCGAGCTGGCTCTCTGGGCCGCCGGGGTCAGTCCGAGCTACCTTCGCCGCGATCCCTATGCGGGGTTTGCTCCCCAGGTCCGTCACTTCCAGGTCGAGAAGGACGGCGCGGGCCGGGAAGTCGCGACGGTCGCTCCGAACAAGCGGGATGCACTCAACGCCCAGACCTTTCCCAGGCATAAGCCGGCCGGCGCCTACCGGATCGTCTGCCTGGGGGGCTCGGCCACGTATGGTCGGCCGTTCTACGATCTCACCTCGTTCCCAGGCTGGCTCCGCGCTCTCTTGCCCAAGGCCGATCCGTCGCGGAACTGGGAGGTGATCAACGCCGGGGCGATCAGCTACGCCAGCTACCGAATCAAGGGGTTGATGGCCGAACTGGCCGACTACGAGCCCGACCTGTTCATCCTCTACACGGGCGAGAACGAGTTCCTGGAACGCCGCACCTACGCGGGAGTCTTCAATACGCCGGCCCTGATTCGAAGCGCCGCCGGCCTGGCCGGTCGACTCCGAATCGCGACGGTCGCCCAGCGCGGGCTTGAGCTGGCGGGAATCGTCAGGCCGACGGCCTCGGCGAAGGATACGGGGATCCAGGACGAGGTCCACCGGGTCGCCGTCGACTCGGTCGGCCCCGACGCTTACACCCGCGACGAGACCTTTCACCGCCAGGTGCTGGCCCACTTCGAGACCAGCTTGAACGCGATGGTCGACGTCGCCGCGCGGGCGAAGGCCAGGCTGCTGTTCGTCACCCCGGCCTCCAACCTCCGCGACTTCGCCCCGTTCAAGAGCGAGAATCAAAGCGGCCTGTCCCCTCAGCAGCGTAGGACGTGGCAAGCAGCCTATGATCAGGGCCGCGCATCGCTGAAATCCGGCCGGTGGGACGATGCGGTCCAGGCGTTCAACGCGGCCCTGACCGTTGACGACCGACATGCGGACCTGCTCTATCGAATGGGACAGGCGCGTCTGGCTCTCGGCAAGGACGCGGAGGCCAGGGAATTCCTGGTCCGCGCCCTGGACGAGGACGTCTGCCCGTTGCGAGCGAGTTCGGCCACGCTGAGCATCCTGCGGCGAGTCGCCGGCGAGCGCGGCGTACCGCTCTTGGACTGGGAGCCGATGGCGTCGTCGCGGTCGGAGCATGGGATTCCCGGCGGCGAGATCCTGGCGGATCATGTGCACCTCCAGATCCCGGCTTCGAAGGCGCTGGCGCTCGATCTGCTGGACTGGCTGGCCCGCGAGAAGATCGCGACCCGTTCAACGGGGTGGGGGCCGTCGGCCGTTGAAGAGGCCGCCGGCGAGGTCGAGGCCGGCATCGACCACCGGCGATACGCTCAGGAGCTCTACAATTTGTCGAGACTCCTCGAGAGCCTCGGTCAGCCTGAGCAGTCTTTGAAACGGGTCGAGGAAGGGTTGAAATTGAGCGGTGGAGACATTGTAGGCTTCTGTCTGGCCGGGCGTTACGCCGGCGTCCTGCGCAAGACCAGGGAGGCCGCCGACTTCTTCCAGCAGGCGCTCGCCATGCAACCGGCCGCCGCATGCGCCGAGGAAGGTCTGGGAGGGCTGCTGCTCGACCAGGGGAGGCCCCAGGACGCGCTGAAGCACCTGGACGCCGCGGTCCGGTCGGCTCCCAATTCCCCTTCACTGCTCAACCGGTTGGGGGTGGCTCACGCCCAACTGGGACGCCACGACGAAGCCGTCCCCTTTTTCCAACGGGCGGCCCGACTCAATCCGAACGAGTCCCAGATTCAGAACAACCTCGGCTATTCGGAGGAATGCCGAGGCCGTTCAAACGCCGCCATCCTCCACTACCGCGAAGCCCTCCGGCTCAAACCCGACACCCCCCAGGCCAGCGCGGGATTGAGGCGGTTGCTGGCCGCGACGCGGGGACGGTCGAGCAGCGATTAATCGTCGAGTCTCCGGCGCGAGCCCCTCGCGGTTCGCCAAGCTGACTCGACTTCCGCGGCAAGATTGGGAATCTCGACTGGCCCCCCCCGCCATACGCTTCCAGAGGACGTTTTCATGGCCTCTCGAATTGGGAAGATCCGAGCCCGCGCCCACTCGGCGTTCCATCTCCGACTCCGCTCCTGGGCCGGGGGCCGCCTGGCGTCTTTCTGTCGCCCCGCCTCGATCGCCATCCTGCTCACGGAGCGGTGCAACGCCCGTTGCCTTCATTGCGACATCTGGAAGAACCGCGGCAAGGAGGCCAACCCGTCGGTCGATCAGTGGAAGTCGACCGTGAGCGATCTGAGGCGCTGGTTGGGCCCCATGTACGTGACCTTCACGGGCGGAGAGGCCCTCTTGATGCCGTTCACCCCAGAGGTGATCGCCCACGCCACGGCCCAGGGGCTGCTCGTCGAGTTCTTGAGCCACGGCTACTGGCTGGATCAATCGCGAGTCGAGAAAATCGCCCTGAGCCGCCCGACGCGGATCACACTGTCCTGCGACGGCGTCGGGGCGACCCATGATAAGATCAGAGGTCGCCAGGGCTTCTTCGACGTGCTTGAAACCACCATCAGGACGCTGCTCCGGCTCCGTCGCGACCATCAGCTCGACTACGTGATTCGGCTCAAGACCGTGATCATGGAGCACAACTTGCACGACGTGGCCGAAGTGGCGAGGTTCGCCCGCGCCCGCGGCCTCGAAGTCTTCTATCAGCCCATCGAGCAGAATTACAACACTCCCGAAGATCCGAAGTGGTTTGAGTGGAGCGAGAACTGGCCCAAGGATCGGCGGCGGGCCGTCGCCGCCGTGGAGGAGTTGATCGAACTCAGGCGCCAGGGGTTTCCCATCGCCAACACAGAGCACCAGCTTGACGTGATGATCCCCTATCTCCGCGATCCTGAATCGCTGATGATCCTGACCCAGCACCACGTCGCCCATCACAAGCCGCTGTGCTCGGCCTTCACCAACCTTCAGATTCAGGCGAACGGGGACGTCAGGTCGTGCTGGAGCATGGATCCGATCGGCAACATCAAGGCCGCTCCCATCCGTCGAATCTGGGAAGGGCGCCCTCGCGTCTGGGAATCCGGCTGTTGCATGACGAGGCGGATGCCGACGGCCGAGCGCGAGTTCGTCGGGCTGGCCGAACCCAATTGAAAAAACGCGGGAAATCCGCACCTCCGATCGCTCCCCTGGTTACGGATTTCGAACCGTCAGGGCTCTCGTGTTCTTCCGAACCGTACCGGAGAAATGATCGTGGAGTCGGAGCTTCGGCGGGAGGTTCTTCCAAACTCCGACTGTGCGGAGATGGAGGCGCAGACGTTGAGTCCCCGCCCTCGAGACGTCTCTGGACGCCTCAAGCGGGTCCTCTTCATCCTGCGCATGGATCCCGCCGGCAAGTTCGGCTCGATCGAGGAGCAAGTCCTCATTCTGGCCCGGGAGTTCCAGCGGGGAGGGAGTCTCTTTCTGCCCGTATACATGGTCCCGCTCGACAAGGAATTCGCGGCGCAATTCGCCGCCCTGGGGCTGGAACACGAGACTCTCGACCTGAGCCGCTTCAATCTCGAGAAGTTGCACCGCCTCCGATCGTTGATCCGACGTCACCGCATCGACGTCGTGCACTGGAATTTCTACGATCTCCTGCGGAACCCTTACGTCTGGTCGCTGTCGGTCCTGAACTTCCGCGTCCAGCATTATTTCACGGACCATATCTCGCGGCCGGCCGACGCGTCCGCACCGACCTCAAGAATCGAGTGTCGGTCGATCGTCAAGCGGGCCGCGGCCTTCCCCTATTTCAAAATGCTCTGCGTGAGCGACTTTGTGTCGTCACATGCGAGGCGATACGCGGGCGCGCGAGCGGAGCGGATCTACTATTTCGTCAACGTGGATCGGTTCCGGCCGGACGCCGAAGCGCGACGAGAAGTGCGCCGGACTCTCGGCGTCGAGGAGAACACATTCGTCATCGTCGCGGTCGCTCATTTGATCAAAGACAAGGGAATCGACGTCCTTATCAGAGCGATGGCCGAATCGTCCGCCGACATGAGGCTCTGGGTGGTCGGCCAGGGGCCGGAACGTCAACACCTGGAATCGCTGGCGGACGAGTTCGGCTTGCGCGATCGCGTCCGGTTTCTCGGATCCCGCCGGCGCGTCGAGCCGCTCTTGCAAGCGGCCGATTGCCTCGTCAGTCCCTCGGTTTGGGCCGAGGCGGCCGGCCTGGTGAATCTCGAAGCCCTCGCCTGCGGCGTCCCGGTCGTGGCGAGTCGGATCGGCGGCATCCCTGAACTGATCGACGACGGTCGTACAGGCATCCTCTTCTCCCCGGGGGATCATCGAGAATTGGCCTGCCTGTTGATGAGGCTGCAAGCCGATGAGCCTGGGCGGCTTCGCATGGGTGGAGCGGCTCGCTCGACGGCCGTCGAGCGATTCTCACCCCAGTGTTTGCTCGACGAGCACCTGGACCATTACCGTACTGATCGCGGCGACCCGTCGCCCTCTCTTCATCTCAGGCGAACATGATGAATGTTATGAAGAGACCGCCTCAGATTCCGATCCTCCGCGTCCTCCCGGAATCGACGTCGGATCTCTCTGGATTCGACTCGAGCCTCGTCGGGCGAGGTCGGCGTGCGAGAATGCTCCGGATGCGGAGAATCGCCATGGCGGTCGCCCTGTCCATCGTGGGGCTCCTCCTCATGGCGCAAGGCGTCGGGATGCGGCGATTGCGCGGGTTGGCCGTCGAGGCGACCGAGCGATTGGCCGGCCGAGGATCGGGAGTGAACGACGGCCCCATGCACCCCGAGGGATTGCTCATCCCCCGGCCCGCGCCGATCGTGGTCCAGGACGGCGTCGACTACCGAACGTCGGGGCCCGGGTGGGGAGAGGTCCACCGAGCCTCGCTCTTCCAGGTGACGCTGAATACCGATTTGCGCCCCGGGGCCGCCGTCCGCTTCATCCCAAAGAGTTCCAACGGCGATGGCCGCTTCGACCCACCCGAACGGTTACTCGACGCGGACCATCGCACGGGTACGTTTTCCTACACTCCCACGCGTTGGGGCAGACGGACGATCTCGTTCACCAACGAAGGGGGCCTCCGCGCGCCCGCGGGGGCTCTCGAATTCGTCGCCAAGGTTCAGATCGGCGCCTCCGGGACGGCCCCTTCCGGCAATCAGAGCCCGGACCTCGGCGGTTTCGACCTGTTCGACGCGGGCCCGTGGTGGCGAGAGATGGGCCGCCAGGTCGTCGACGATCCCACGGCGCCGGATTCCGCCCAACTCCTTCAAGGCTTCGGCGAGGGTAAGATCCGCGTCGATTGGTCGACGACCACCGCGCGCGGCGGCAACAGCATGTACGGCATCCCCTACAACGTCGTCTCGGGAGAACAGCCGGGGGCGCCCATCGCTCTGGGAAGCTACATCAAGGAAAGCGATCCGGGGCCGGCGCCTTTCTTTCGCGGCATGTCGGTCGAAGGTTGGTACAGCGCGACCGGCGAGCCCCCCTCCGAGGCCAAGGTCAAGGACGGCGGCGATCACCATGGGCTCGTGGCGCGCCGCGACGAGGCGAATGGAGGAATCGACCGGTTGTACGAGTATTACCAGGTTTCCTCGTCCGACGAGGGCAAGAGCTGGCAGGCGGCGGGAGGCTCCCAGTTCGACCTGACGACGGGCGCTCCCCGGCCGTCGGGCTGGACCTCGTCGGACGCGGCCGGGCTGCCCATCATTCCGCTTCTGGTCCGCTACGACGAGGCGGCCAGCGGCGTGATCAGGCACCCCTTCCGGGTCGCCGTCAGCCCGGGGCTCAGCCGAAACCGATTCGTCTGGCCGGCTCGTCACGCGGTGCTGTCGGGATCGCACGAGAAGGGGCTGGCCATGGGGGCTCGCCTCCGTCTCTCGGAACGCTGGTTCCTTGCGCATCGCGACGACTTCCGCCCGATCGCCCGGACCGTCGTCGACGCCATGCGGAGCTACGGGGTGATCGTGGCCGACCTGGCCGACAACGGATTGTGGCTCTGCGGAGTCAACGACGAGCGCTGGGACGACAGGGACCTCCAGGACCTCCGAACAATCCCCGCCTCGGCCTTTGAGGTCGTCGACACGCTCCGGTCGCCGATCCGCTTCCATGGGCCGGTTTCGGGGGCGGCGGGCCGGGCCATGACCTTTACGATCCAGCACGACGTCCCGGGCGACTCGAATTTTCAGACGAATGTTTACTTGTATCAATCCTCCGACGGCGGGAAGACCTGGAGCCACGCGGGTTGGGCTCCCGAGGCGGTGACCGTCGACGACGAGCACAGGGGCCCATTGCAGGTCACCTTCACCCCCGGCGCCGCGAAGACCTATCTGTTGAAGGCCGACCCTTACCTCGACTGGATCGAACCGAGCCTGTTGACTTTCAAGGCGGGGGCGCAGCCCGTCGGACGTCGACGTCAGGCTCCTCGGCGATAAACCGGCCGCGTTCCGGCGGCGGCGGCGGCGCGGCGGTCGCCTTCATCCGATCCCGTCCGTTTTACCGACGCCCGACGACCCGAGGGATTTCCTTGGATTTCGCGCTCCTCATCCTGGTGACGGCGATCTTGTTGATACGCCCGACGGACTTCGTGCCGGTCCTGGCCTCCGTCCCGCTCTATGAGGTCGCGATCTTGAGCTGCTTCGCCGCCTCCTGGAACAAGGTCCATCGTGAGTTCACGGCGGCCTGCTCGGGAGCGCGTCCGATCACCGCGTACATGTTCGGGATTTTGGCCTTCGGCCTGATTGCCAATTTGGCCAACGGCGACGCCGAAGGGGGCTTGAATTTCGTCGTCGACTTCGCGAAGGTGATCACCTACTTCCTCTTGCTCACGGCAGTCGTGGACACGCCGGGTCGGCTGAGATCCTTCCTACTCTCGATCGTCCTCATCACGCTGACGCCCGCGAGTCTGGCCTTATTGCATCACCATCGGTTCATCCAACTCCCCGTCTTCGAAGTGATGATGTCAGGCGACGTCGAGAGGCTCATCGGCTCGGGGATGTTCGCGGACCCCAACGACTTTTGCGAAGTCTTGAACCTTGGCCTGATCTTCAGCCTCTTCGGCTTACTGGCCAACCGGCTGGGGTTTCTTAGGATCGGCTGGATCGTCCCGATTTTCGTCTTCGCAGTGGCGCTCCAAGAGACGAAGTCGCGAGGCGGCTTCCTCGGCACGCTGGCGGGAACTTCGGTCCTGATCCTGACGAAGTACGGCCTTCGCAAGGCGATCCTCATCGCCGCCGTCTCACTGCCGGCGCTCTTCTTCGTCTTCGCGGGCCGCAACACCTCGATCGACCTGAAGGAAGGCACAGGCCAGTCGCGAATCCAGATTTGGGCCGACGGGTTCGCCCTCCTGGTCCACTCTCCAATCTTCGGGATCGGAGCGGAACACTATACCGACGCAGTGGGGAAGGCGACGCACAACGCGTTCATATGCGCCTACACCGAACTCGGCGTGATTGGCGGATCGTTTTTCTTCGGCGCCTGCTGCTACTCGCTGACGACGCTGCAGCGTATCGGATCCTCGAAGACCGTGAACCGAGATCCGGCGCTTCAGCGAACTCGACCCTTCGTCTTCGCCGCCCTGGTCAGCTACCTCGTGAGCGAGATGTCCTTGACTCATCCTTACAACGTCCTGACGTACATGATGCTCGGCCTTGCGGCCTCCTTCATCCGACAGGCCGATCCCGAGATGAGGCTCGCGAATTCCCGATTGGACGGGCGGAGCATGCTTCGTATGCTCACGGCGTCGGCGTGCTTCCTGGTCGGACTTTTCTTCTTCGTTCAGCTCTCCGTCCGTTTCTAGCTCTACTGTAACTCTTTTGAGGGTGTCCGACGCAACCTATTGTTCATCAATGGTTTGCGGGTGCCTCGGCACCAGGACCGAGACCTTCATGCGGCCGAATTACCAGCCCGAAGCGCAAGCGAGGGGACCGCTCTGGGAAGCTCGCGGGGCTGGTCGCAACCCATGCGGAATCGACCCTCGCTTGCGCGTCGGGCTGGTAATTCGAGGAAATTCGTGACAGTAGAACTAGGAAAGCGCCGGGCGGTCCAGACGTTGGAGGTATGCGGTGCGAATGAATCCGTGCGGACTGGCGATGGGCGGAATGGATGAGGAACTGGACCGTGGATCCCATCACGCGACGTCTGGCGGCAAGAGCGGGATCGCTCTCGGCGGACAAGAATGAGCGCCGAGTTGGACGTCCCACTCTCGCCGGCGATTCACGATCACGGCGATCCGACGCTGGAGAAACAGGACGACCTCCGGCGGCTTATCGTCCGGGGCGGCGCGATGCTTGTAGGCTCTCGCCTCCTGATGCAAATCGTTTCGTGGGCCGTCACGTTGCTGGTCGCCCGGCTCCTGAGCCCATACGACTACGGCGTAATCACCACGGGCGGCATCTTCCTGGGGATGGGAGACCTCCTGGCCGAGGCGGGCGTGGGAAAGGCCCTGGTGCAGAAGAGTCTGCTCACGGAGGACGACCTGGCCGAGAGCTTCACCCTGAGCTTCGCGCTGGCGTTGGTCCTTTACGCCGTCATCTTTTGTTCCTCGGGCGCTGCGGCGTCGTTCTTTCGCAACGCGGACCTGGCCTCGTATCTTCGAGTGGCCGGACTGCTCCTCTTCTTGATCCCCTTCCGTTCGGTGCCGCTGGCCATCCTGGAACGTCGATTCCAGATGGGGAGGCAGGCGGCCGTCCACATCGCCTCGGGCTTGATTCAGGCTGGCGTGACCCTGGCCCTGGCCGTCGGAGGATGGGGATTCTGGTCGCTCCTGGCGGGAACGGCCGGCGCGCGCGTCGTGGAGTCGTCGATGTTGTCGAGCCAGGCCGGCTGGTCGCCCAGATTCGGCCCGCCCAGGCTCGCGGGGGGGGGGCTGGCCTCATTCGGCGCGCATGTGAGCGCCGCCAGCCTCCTTTGGTACGCCTACAGCAACTCGGATTTCGTCGTCGTGGGAAAACTCGGCGGCCCCGCGGAGCTCGGCTATTACTCGCTCGCTTTCGGACTGATCTCGTTGCCCGTGCAAAAGCTCACGGTGAACCTGAACCAGGTGGCCTATCCGTTCTATTGCCGACTCCAGCACGATCCGGAACGGCTCAAGGGATGGTACCTGCGGTTGACGTCGCTCGTCGGCTTCGTGGCGTTGCCGGCGATGGTGGGAATGGCTCTGGTGGCCGAGGACGGCATCACCATGGCATTGGGCCGGAAGTGGGCCCCGGCCGTGCTGCCCTTTCAGCTCCTCAGCATCGTCGGCGTCTTCATGGTTTTCGGTTCGTCGCTGCCTCCCCTCCTCAACGCGCTGGGCAGACCCGACGTGAATTCCAGATACTCCATGTGTTGCATGTTCGCTTACCCCCTCGCCTTTGTACTTTCCGGCGCTCGTTACGGCATGGTCGGCGTCTGCGCGGCCTGGGTCGCGATCTATCCGATGGCGCTCTATCTGTTCTTCTCGCTGACGCGGTCGATCACCCGCGTGGGACCTTACGACCTGGTCCGCTCCCAATCCGTCGCACTCGCCTCGACTCTGATCATGGTTCCTTCGGTTTTCTTGGTGAATCACTGGGCCGGCGCCGCGGAACCACCATTGGTGAGGTTCGCCTCGTCCGTGGCGGCTGGGGTGGCGTCCTATGGACTCGGCGTCCTGCTCTTAGGGCGAGGAAAGCTCGCCATCGAACTGAGGGCCGTTCGAGACGCGCTCACATCAGGGCGGCCGGAACCTCGTGCCTCTTCTTCTCCGGAGATTTGATTCCAACTCCACCCGAATCCGCCGCGGCAGATGTCGCTTTCTCGACGGCGTCCCCGTGGCTTGCAGTCGGTCGACGAACACCTAACGGCCGCCGCGGCTTGAGCGAACCACACCAATGAACATTCATCAATATCGTGAGTCCAAGAGCGAGAAGGCCAGGGCCGAGGACGTCGTTCGCATGTTGCCGGCCGAAGGGCGTTCGGCCCTCGATCTCGGGGCGAGGGATGGATTCTTTTCTCTCAAGCTGGCCGAGCGGTACGAGAACGTCACGGCGCTCGACCTGAGCGAGCCCTTGATAAATCACCCGTCGGTCGCATGCGTCAAAGGCGACGCCTGCGCGCTGCCGTTCGCCGACGATGCATTCGACGTCGTCCTTTGCTGCGAGGTTCTGGAACATATCCCCCCTCGATTGCTCGCATCCGCCTGTTCGGGAATCGCCAGGGTCACCAAACGCCACGCCGTGATAGGCGTCCCCTTTCGACAAGACATCCGTGTCGGCCGTACCACCTGCTACTCCTGCGGCGAGACGAACCCGCCGTGGGGGCACGCGAACGCATTCAATGAAGCACGCATTCAAGATCTGTTTTCTGGGCTTCAACTGGAGCAACTGTCGTTCGTGGGAACGAACGAATCGTTCACCAACATGACTTCCACGTTCCTGATGGACTTCGCCGGCAACCCCTATGGAACCTACGACCAGGACGAAGCGTGTATTCATTGCGGACGGATTCTGCAGCCCCCGCCCGAACGAAGCATCATTCAAAAATTAGCTACCCGCGCAAGCATCCATTTAAATCGGATTCAGGCGTCTTTCACTCGCCCGCATCCGAATTGGATTCATTGTCGCTTCGTGAAGTCTCATGCCGCCGTCGGAAGGGTGACGCAGGCGACGATGCGATGAGCCAACTTCGCCTGCTGCAGCCATCATAGCGAATGGATCCGTTTCCCCGTTCATTCGCCGTGGACGCGAGGATCAACGAACAAGCAGACGTCCCCGTCGCCAAAGGACGCGATTCGGAATCAATTACTAGGGAGATTCCGTTTGAAATTGATCATGGTCGCCGGCGCCCGCCCGAATTTCATGAAGGTCGCCCCGCTGATGTGGGAGGTCGGCCGTCGGACTGAGGTCGAGGCGTTCCTCGTCCACACGGGACAGCACTACGACGAGCGGATGTCGAGGCTGTTCTTCGAGGAGCTCAAGACCCCTCGTCCGGACGTCGACCTGGGAGTCGGGTCCGCCAGCCACGCCGCCCAGACGGCCGAGGTGATGAAGCGATTCGAGCCGGTCGTGCTCGAGCGGAAGCCCGACGCCGTGGTCGTGGTCGGCGACGTCAATTCGACGATCGCCTGCGCGTTGACGGCCGTGAAGTTGAACGTGCCGGTGGCCCACGTCGAGGCG
>ERZ778018.1649-NODE-1649-length-17072-cov-4.583005_pt1 | contig 17072 bp, 12 predicted proteins | sample MGYA00375748_ERZ778018 | MGnify/ENA primary metagenome ERZ778018 (study PRJEB29350, sample SAMN05509839) | bioreactor metagenome | biome: bioreactor; material: wastewater | place: South Africa: University of Cape Town | collected 2014-04-22 ... | reverse complement strand
GGTCATCTCGGTGTCGAACCAGCCGGGGAGGATCGCGTTCACCTGGATGTTATCGGCCGCCCATGAGAGGGCGAGGCTCTTGGTGAGCTGGACGACCCCTCCCTTCGACGCGCTGTAGGGAGCGGCGAAGCTGGAGCCGAAGATCGACGTCATGCTGCCGATATTGACGATCTTGCCGCCGCCGACCTGCTTCATCGCCGGATAGACGGCCTTCGAGGTCAGGAACGCGCTGGTCAGGTTCGCGGCGATCACCTGGTTCCACTGGTCGAGCGTCAGATCCTGGGGCGCGTTGCGGATGTTGATCCCGGCGTTGTTGAACAGGACGTCGATCCGCTTGAAGTGATCGAGGACGGCGGCGACGGCGCGGTCGACCTGGACTGGGTCGGCGACGTCGGCGGTGACGGCCAGGGTCTTCGCGCCGGTCTCGGCCCCGAGGGATTCGGCGGCGGCCCGCGACTTGGCCTCGTTGCGTCCCAAAATCACGACCGAGGCCCCGGCGTTCGCCAGGCCCCTGGCCATCCCCAGGCCGATGCCGCCGTTGCCGCCGGTCACGATCGCCACTTTGTCGGTCAGGTCGAAGAGATTCAAAGGCGGCGCTCCCTTGGCGGCCGAGGCGCGAGCCCCGGCGCGGTCCCGTCGTCGCGCCGGCTTGCCGTCGCGGCTTTAACGGTGGATCATGGTGAGGGACGCGGCCAGGTTGAATTACGCCTCGTCCCGGTTCACTCGTAACCTAATCGACGGCTTCGGCCGTGGCAAGAACGCCGACGTGATCGTCGACTCTTCTTCTCCCTCCAAAGGTGGCAAGGCGATGCCCGATCCGCGATGGGACGCGCTGGCGGAGATCCTGATCAACCACTCGCTCCGCCTGGCCTCGGGCGAGACGCTCTTGATTGAGTGCCTCGACCTGCCCGATTCGACGCTCCCCCGGCTCTTGATCCAGAAGGCGGCCGCCAAGGGGGCTCGGGCGCTGGTGGAGACCCGCGACAACCGGATCGTCCGCGAACTGGTGCTCCGGGGCTCGGCCGAGGCGATCGAGGCCTGGGGCCGCGTCGACCGCCACCGGATGGAGCAGGCGCAGGCGTATCTCGGCCTCCGCGGGGCCTGGAACATCAGCGAGATGAGCGACGTGCCCGCCGAGCAGATGGAGCTCTACAACTCGCTCTACCAGAAGCCGGTCCACTTCGAGCGCCGGATCACGAACACGAAATGGTGCGTGCTCCGGCTTCCCAACGCCGGCATGGCCCAGCAGGCGGGGATGAGCACCGGGGCGTTCGAGGATTTCTACTTCGACGTCTGCACCCTCGACTACGGCCGGATGGCCCGGGCGCTCAGGCCGCTGGTCGCCCGGATGAAGAACGCGCGCGACGTGCGGATCACCGGCCCGGAGACCGATCTCTCGTTCTCGATCGCCGGGATTCCGGTCGTGCCGTGCTCGGGCGAGATGAACATCCCCGACGGCGAGGTCTTCACCGCTCCGGTGCGCGACTCGATCAACGGGACGATCCGGTTCAACACCCCGACGATCTACCAGGGCGCCTCGTTCGACGGCGTCCGCCTGGAGTTCAAGGCGGGCCGGATCGTCCAGGCCGACTGCGCCGGGGGAGACGCCGAGAACCTCCGGCGGATCTTCGACGCCGACGAGGGCGCCCGCTACACCGGCGAATGGTCGATCGGCTGCAACCCCAAGATCCTCAAGCCGATGCGCGACGTCTTGTTCGACGAGAAGATCGCCGGCAGCTTCCACCTCACCCCCGGCAACGCCTACGACGAGGCCGACAACGGCAACCGGTCGAAGATCCACTGGGACCTCGTCCAGATCCAGCGCCCCGAATACGGCGGCGGCGTCATCGAATTCGACGGCCAGCCGATCCGCGTCGACGGCAAGTTCGTCGTCGACGACCTGCGCCCGCTCGATTCGCCCGGATGAGGGGCCGCGCTTCAACGAGCGTCTCCGGGGACGGGTCCGGGGCCGACGATGGATCGACGCATGTCGAGGGCGCGTTGCTTCATGCTCCGGGCGCGTTCCGATTCGCCGCTCGCGAGGCTCTCGGCCTCGGCCGGGTCGGCCGCGAGGTTGAAGAGTTGAGCGCCGGCGCCGTCGGCGTCGACCAGGATCTTCCAGTTCCCGTCCCACAGGCCGAGGCTGGGGCTCCGATCCTTGGGGGGCTTCGGATAGGCGAACGAGGTCGGGTTGCGGCCGTACTCCCAGAACAGCGGCCTGGAGCGTTTCGCGGGCTTGCCGAGCAGGGCGCCGCTCAGGTCCTCGCCGTCGCCCGCGTATCCCTCGGGGGGCGCGGTCTTGCAGAGGGCGCAGAGGCTGGGCAGCAGGTCGACCGACGCGAGGACCGTGGAGTCGTCGACGACGCCGGCGGGCGCGAGGCCCGGGCCCCAGGCGATGAACGGCATGCGGATTCCGCCCTCGTACAGGCTCAACTTGCTGCCCCGGAGTCCGGTCGTCCGCTTGCGGGCGAACGTCGGCAGGGGGCCGTTGTCGGACAGGAAAACCACCAGCGTCGGCCGCTTCGATTTCGACTCGCGGACCGCGTCGAGCAGCCGCCCGACCTGGCGGTCGAGGTTCGTCAGCACCTTCGCCAGCCGCTCGAGCGTGTCTCCCTTGCCGGCCGCCTTGCCGTTGGGACCGATCTTCATGTCGTCGGCCGAGGGGACCCAGGGGGTGTGCGGGTCGTCCAGCCAGAGGTTGACGAAGCAGGGGGCGTCGGCGTGGTCCTTAAGAAAGTCAAGGGTGCGGTCGACCATCCAGCCCGTGCGCTCCCAGCGCTTCACCGGATCATCGGCCGACCAGATCCAATCAGTGGCGGTGACGTCCGGGGGCGGCTCCGGGCTCTCGTAGGTGCCCAGGCCGACGTCGTAGCCGTAGGCGGCGAATTTGGGCGGGTCGACCACGTCGCGACCGCCGCCGAGGTGCCACTTGCCGATGTGGGCCGTCGCGTAGCCGGCCGCCTTGAGCATCTTCGGCAGCGACGGGGCCGAGGGGTCGAGGAAGTCGTCCTGGCCGCACGCCCGGTTCCCGGCCCGCGTCTGAAGGTAACTGGTGATCCGCCAACGCGCGGGGAACTGGCCGGTGATCAGCCCGCAACGCGACGCCGAGCAGATCGGGGCCGCGACGTAGAACCGTTCGAACCGCACCCCCTCGCGGGCCATCCGGTCGATGTTCGGCGTCGGCGCGACCGAGCCGCCGAAGCACGAGAGGTCGCCCCGGCCCAGGTCGTCGGCCAGGACGACCACGACGTTCGGCCGGTCGTCCCCCGGTCCGGGATCGGCCGGATAGGCCCCGGCAAGCGCGACCGCGACGATCGGCGCGATGATCAACATGGCGGCGGCCCTCTTTAGATCTGATAATTGAGCCGCTCGAAGTAGCCGTCGTCCATGCGGACGTCGGGGCTCTCGCGGTATCGGAGCTTGGGGTTCTCGATCGTCACGGTCGTGTACGGAGCGACGCTCCGGGTCAGCCAGGCCGACGAGCCGACGACCGCGTGATGGCCGATGACCGTCTTGCCCCCCAGGATCGTGGCGTTGGCGTAGATGACGACGTCGTCTTCGATGGTCGGGTGCCGCTTGGCGTCGCGGACGACCTCGCCGGTGGTCCCGTCGCGCGGGAAGCTGAGCGCGCCCAGCGTCACCCCCTGATAGACCTTCACCCGCTCGCCGATCTCGGTCGTCTGACCGATCACGACGCCGGTGCCGTGGTCGATGAAGAACTGGCCGCCGATCCGCGCGCCGGGATGGATGTCGATCCCGGTCTTGCCGTGGGCGTATTCGGACATCATCCGGGGGATCAGCGGAACGTCCAGGTCGTAGAGCAGGTGGGCCAGCCGGTAGACGGTGACCGCCGCCACGCCGGGATAGCAGAAGACGATCTCGTCGAGGCTTCGGGCCGCCGGGTCCCCCTCGAACGCGGCCCGGACGTCCTGGGCCAGGACGTCGCGCAGCTCGGGGATCTTTTCGAGGAACTGGACGGTGAGGACGTGCGCGCGGGTCTCGATCTCGTCCCGGGGCTCGCGCGATCGGCAGTGGTGCTGAATCGCCCGGGCGATCTGCTGACAGAGCCGGTCGTACAGGCTCTCGACGAGGTCGCCGACGTGGTACGCGACGTTCCCCATGTTCAGGTTCTGCCGCCGCCCGTAGCCGGGGTAAAGGATCTCGCGGAGGTCGCCGAGGATCTCGACGACTTCGCGGTAGCTGGGCAGTTGGGAATGGCCCAGGTGGTTGATCGACCCGCATTCCTCATAGGTCGCGACGATCCGCTCGGTCAGCCCGGGGAGCACTTCGCGCATCGTTGGTTCCGTCGCCATGTCCCGCCTTTCGCGCCGAACTCGGCCGCCGCCGCCCATCCTCGAATTCCACTCGTCATCTTACGGGAACGCCGAACGACGAATCAACGGCGACCGCCGGGCGCGCAAGGCTTCGGCGTTCGTTGACTTCAACCGGACGCCTGCCTAGCATAACTCTGAGAACCCCTGGAATCATTAAGAAGCGATCGGGATTGGGATCGATCTCATGGATGTGGAGTGCGGGAGCTTGCTCCCGCGCCCCATGCATGAGGCGCGGCGGCAAGCCGCCGCACTCCACAAATGAGAAGGCAGGCGATTGATGGCGACGGATCGGCCTCGGACCGTGGGCGCGCTGCGAGAGAGCGGCTATCGCGTGGAATCGGTCAAGGACGAGATGAGGCGCAACCTCGTCCGCAAGCTTCAGTCGGGCGAGCCCTTGTTCCCCGACGTCCTGGGATACGAGGAGACGGTCGTCCCTCAGATTCAGAACGCGATCCTCTCGCGCCACGACATGCTGTTCCTCGGCCTTCGCGGCCAGGCCAAGACCCGGATGCTCCGCCAGCTCGTCCACCTGCTGGACGACGCCATGCCGATCGTCGCCGGCTCCGAGATCAACGACCATCCGTTCCACCCGGTCTCAAGCTTCGCTCGCGAACTGGTCGCCGCCAGGGGGGACGACGCGCCGATCGAATGGGTCGGCCGCGATCAGCGATACCACGAGAAGCTGGCGACGCCCGACGTGACCATCGCCGACCTGATCGGCGAGATCGACATGATCAAGCACGCCGAGGGCCGCTACCTGTCGAGCGAGACGACGATGCACTACGGCCTGATCCCGCGCACCAATCGCGGCATCTTCTGCATCAACGAGCTGCCCGACTTGGCGCCCAAGATCCAGGTCGGCCTGTTCAACGTCCTCGAAGAGCGCGACGTCCAGATTCGCGGCTACCCGGTGCGGCTGGAGCTGGACCTCTGCCTGGTCTTCTCGGCCAACCCCGAGGACTACACCAATCGCGGCCGGATCGTCACGCCGCTGAAGGACCGGATCGGCTCGGTGGTGCGGACGCACTACCCGGCGACCCGCGAGATCGGCATCGCGATCAGCGACCAGAACGCCTGGCTCGACCGCGGGCCGAGGCCGTCGGTGCCGGGCTACGTCAAGGAGGTCGTCGAGGAGGTCGCGCGGCTGGCCCGCAGCTCGCCCCACGTCAACCAGCAGTCGGGCGTCTCGGTCCGGATGTCGATCGCCAACCTGGAAAACGTGGTGTCGAACGCCGAGCGGCGGGCGCTCATCAACAAGGAGTCGCACGTCGTCCCCCGCGTGGGCGATCTGGCGTACGCGCTGGCCAGCTCGCGCGGCAAGCTCGAACTGACGATGACCGAGGAGGAAGGACACGAGGACAAGGTGATCCAGCGGATCATCGACGAGGCGGTCAAGAACGTCTTCGCCATGCACTTCGACGTCCGCGAGTTCCGCCCGCTCGTCGACTTCTTCGAAGCCGGCCAGACGATCGAGACCGGCGACGTGACGCCGTCGAAGACGCTCCTGGAGCGGATCGCCAAGGCGCCGGGGCTCCGCAAGCGCGCCGAGGAAGTCGCCGCCAGGTTCGCCCCCGAGCTGACCGAACCCGACGCCCGCGCCGCCGCCGCCGCCAGCGCCGCCGAGTTCATCCTCGAAGGGCTCCACGTCCACAACAAGCTCAACAAGTCGGCCAAGGGGGGCGCGACGGCGTACCGGAGATGACGGGGCGGCAATCAAAAGAGCCTGTCGCGAAGCATCCCTTCTCCCCTCGGGGGAGAAGGTGGCCGGAACGGCCGGATGAGGGGGGATGCGACGGCTGACGACGCCCCCTCATCCGCCCCTTCGGGGCACCTTCTCCCGCGAGGGGAGAAGGGGATTCGGCCTTCGGCTCGTTCGTCGCCCTAAAAGGATCACCCGATCATGTCCGAATATGAATACTCCAAATGGGACGGCTCGCAGGAGTTCCTGCCGCAGTCGGCCGACAAGCTGTTCGACCAGCTCTCCGAATACCTCCTCCAGTACGGCGACGACGTGCTGCGGAACCTCGACGACGTCGACGACGACGACTTGCCCGAGGTCGTCGAGCTGATCCAGAAAGAGGGGCTGATCGAGCGCGACGAGGAGGGCAAGTGGCGGGTGACTCCCAGAGGGGTCAGGCGGGTCCAGGACAAGTCGCTCCACGAGCTGTTCCAGACCTTCAACCGCGACGCCCTGGGCCGCCACGAGACGGCCCAGAAGGGGGAGGGGACCGTCTCGCTCGAAGACGTCCGGCCGTACGTCTACGGCGATTCGCTGGCCAACATCGACATGCACGAGACCCTCAAGAACGCCTACGTCCGCCAGGGGGGGGGCGTGCCGATCCGGCTCAGCCATGAGGACTACGTCGTCCACGAGACCGAATACCAGACCCGCTGCGCGACCGTCGTCCTGATCGACATGAGCGGCTCGATGGGCCGGTACGGCAAGTATTACACGACCAAGAAGGTCGCGATCGCGCTCCAGGCGATGGTCCGGGCCCAGTACCCGCAAGACTCGCTCCAGATGATCGGCTTCTACACGTTCGCCAGCCCGATGACCGAGCGCCAGCTTTTGAACTCGGCGCCGAAGCCGGTCAGCATGTACGACAGCCGAATCCACCTGCGGTTCGACCTCGACAAGCCGCAAGGCCGCGTGCCGCAGCACTTCACCAACATCCAGGCCGGGCTCCGGCTGGCCCGGACGCATCTGCTGCGGCAGTCGGCGGCGAACAAGCAGATCATCGTCATCACCGACGGCGAGCCCACGGCGCACCTGGAAGGCCGCGAGGTCGTGCTGATCTACCCCCCCGCCGAGAAGACCGCCGCCCACACCTTGAACGAGGTCCGCCGCTGCGCCGGGGCGGGGATCCGGGTGTCGAGCTACGCCTTGATCGAGGATTACTACTACCTCGGCCTGGTCAACTTCGTCCAGGAGATGGCGCGGGTCGCGGGGGGCGTGGCCGCGTACTGCTCGGTCGACGACCTGGGCAAGTTCGTCTTCGAGAGCTTCGTCGGCGGGAGGCACACGCGAAGGTATCGGGAATGACGGATATCCGGGCCGACCCCCGGCGTTGGGGCCGACCCGGAGGGGGTTTTGTCCATTCCGTCCGTTCCGTCACACCAGCAAGGCGGGGTTCACCTCGTAGGCGGGCGACCGGGGACGGCCGCACTTGGCGGCCATCTGCGGCGGCTCGGGGCGGACGGCGTTGGCCCTCGTCAGGTGCCGCAGGGCGTTGGCCAGCGCGTCGGGTTCGATCCACCGTCGCGCCCGCTTGGCGTCGCGCTCGGTGAACATGTCGATCTGCTCATTGCGGAGCCAGTCGAGCAGGGCCTTGGCGACGGCGCGATCGGGGCCTTCCACCCCCAGGTTGACGGCCGCGTGGACCCGGCGGGCGTGGCTCTTGAAGTAGTCGACCAGCCGCCAGGCGTCCTCGACGAACCCGTCGTCCCCCACGGGGAGGTCCTGGACGCCGCAGAGCGGGTCGGACGCATGGTCCAAAAGGGAGAGCACCAGGGTCAGCCGCCCGGCGTACTCGCGGAGCTTCCCCCAGGGACCGCGCAGCGAGGGGGGGAAGCCGGTGTCGTTCATCTCCTCGGAGTGGCGGTCGTAGTAATGCCGCCAGGCCGATTCCCCCCCGGCGTCCATCACGATCGTCCGGGGGACCGGTCGACCGTCCCGCTGTTCCGGCGACCGGAGCCAGAGGCGTTCCACCAGGTTGGACCATTCGTCGGCCACGACGTCGGGGACTCCCTCGGCGGACCACGAGGGGGCGGGACGGACGTCCGGACAGGAGAACAGGAACCGATCCGTGAACCCGTCGCTCCTCCCCTTTTGGTCAACCAATTCCCCCAGCATGTCCGGCGGCAGCCCGCCGACGATCGACAGGCAGGGGTGGTCGCAGCGCACCGGCTCGTGGTTCTCGTGGGCCACCCGGTCGCGCTTGCAGGCGTCGCCCGACCAGATCTTCAGCAGGTTGGCCCGGTCGCTCCCCTTGCCCGACTTGTACTGGTTCAGCCCCATCACCAGGGCCGTCAGTTCGTCCCGGACCATCACCAGCCCGCGCGGGTTGTCGGCCAGGATCAATGGCAGGGCCTCCATCGTCACGTCGTCCACGTCGATCCGCCTGGGCCTGGGGGGCCGGACAGAATGGACGGAATGGCCAAAACCCCCCGGCGGCTTCGCTTTCTTGCCGTCCGGGCTGGCGCGATCGCATTCGGCCCGCCATCGGTCCATCGCCTCGGCGTGCTCCAGGGCCAGCGCGGCGTCGAGCTTGCGGAGCGGCGCGGCGGCGATCTTCAACGCCGGCGTCTTGCCGTCGGCCGGCGGCCCGACGCAGGCGGCGAACAGGCTCGACGAGGCGAAATACCCCTCCTTGAGCCGCAACGCCGCGGTGCGGCCGATCGCCCCGGCGGCGACGGCCAGGGCGGGCACGGCCAGGAAATCGACCGCGCAGCCGATCGCGGCGGCCCCTTCCACCACAAGCTGCTGGACGGACTCCGGCAGCACGTCGACCGGAAACTTGGCGACCGACGGCGGCTCGCCGATCCGCAACGGACCCCACGCCTCGCCGACTGCGACGGCGTGGGACGCGCATTCCGACGCATCATCGTAATCGATGCAATCCCCGTATTCGGGCATCATGAACCCCTCAAAGGATGTCGAATCAAGGTCTCGGGAGGGCGCGACGTCAAGCCCTCCTCAAGAGTGATCCGCGGATCGCCCATCCGTTTTTCACAATAGGCGAACTTTTTCGACGCCCGGCGAGGGAGTTTGACGGTCGTCCCGATTGCGACGCCTCAAGCACCCGCTCAGCCGGGCTTCCCAGCCCTGGATTTCTTCTTCGAGGCCGGTTCCGCGGGCCTGGTCACGGAAGCCAGCAAGCGGCCCAGCCTTCGGCCGGCCTCGCAATCGCAACGCGCCAGGTCGGCCATCTCAGAGAAGCTGAGCTGGGGGTCGGGGAACGGCAGTCGGCCCTCGGCCTGCTCGACGGTCGTCGTCAGGGTGTACAGCCTGTCCTTGTGCCGCACCTTGACGCCGCATTTCGAGAGCAGCTCCAGCTCGCGGTAAAAGGTCCGCAGGCCGATGCCGAGCTGCGCCAGCACGGCGTCGCGAGTGCGGGGGCTCTCCCCCAGGATCGTGATCAACCGGTGGAGCCGAGAGGCCCGAGGGAGCGTGATGTGAATCGAGGGACGCCGACGGCCGCCGGGAGAGTCGGTCATGTAAGACGATCCTTCCAATGCCCCTGCATGCTCGTCCCTGACGTCCTTGAGCCGGTCCCGCCTTCGTGGCGCGGATGGTCGAACGAGACGGGTCGACGCCTCGACCGGAAAACCAAGAATTCCCCCGCCGGGGGTCACGCAACTTGAGCCGACGACCGATAGAAAGGTTAGACCTGCCCGGTTTTTGAGGGATGCGCCGATTTTGACGAATTTCTCAAGAACGCCGGCTGAGGAACCGATTATCGAACAAGGTGTGCCAAATCTCCAGGGTCCTCTCCCCCAGCCGGGACGACCGCTCTCAGGCACGGATGCTTGCAACATATCGCCTTGCCGATCGAATCGCAAGCTGGAGATCTGGGTTGAGCTGACGCCTTGGTTGGGTTTCGGTGGTCGCCGAAGGCTGACCTCCGAGGCGCGCCTCCTTGGTATAGGGGTTCTGATCCATGTCGACGCGAGAGCGAACGCCTTCGAGACGATTTCTCCGGCCCCGGGCCGAGGGCCTGGAGACCCGACAGTTGCTTTCCGCGTACTCGACGGTTCCGACGGCATCCGTCTCGGGAACGGACGCGGACGGGGACAAGTGGACGCTGACGCTCTACGGTCCCGGCACGCTCAACGTGGTGGACAAGACGGGGGCCGCGTTCACCAAGGCGACCGCCGACACGCCCGACCTGATCAACACGATCACGGTGGCCGGGACGGTCACGTCCAAGAGCCGGCTGGTGGGCAAGGTGACGCCGGCGGCGGGGTCGGACGGCAAGGTCTACTTTGAGAACCTGAACGTCCAGGCCAACGGCGCCTTCAGCCAGATCGACCCCAACCACGTGGACCGCCTGGGGACGATCGCCCAGAACGGCATCGGCCTGGTCGACATGCCCGACTTCTGGCTGGGCAACACCAGCGGCGTCAAGCCGACGCAGAACTCGCCGGTCCACGCCGGCGTGTTCACCGCCGGCGGGATCACCGCGCCGGAGGGGATCAACGTCCTGCGGTTCGGCGGCGTGAACACCGATTACACCCCCGACGGCGGAACCCCCCTGACGGCCACCAACCAGCCGAACGAGTTCCTGGTCTTCCTGGGTCAGCCGGTCACCGCCGGCACGAGCATTCAGGTCGACGCCGTGGTCACCAACGCCAGCGCCACCACCGCGACCCCGCCGGAGGTGAACCAGCAGAGCGCCACGTTCCTGGTGACGGGGCGGCTGAACGTGTTCCAGGCGAACACGATCTACGGCAACACCGCCAGCGGCCTGGCGCCGACGCAGTTCAATTCGTCGGCGGCGAGCCCCGCGCCCGGCGGCACGTACGTCGTGTCGCAGGGGGGGGCGGTGACCGGCCAGATCGGCTGGGTCCGGGTGGGCGGAAACGCGACCAACTTCACGGTGCTGGCCACCCCCAACGACGTCCGGACGACGGGGGGGGACTCGCTCGACCCCAAGATCACCAACTTCATGATCGGCGGCGAGACCAACAACGTCATGATGATCGCGCCGGGAGGGTCGCGCGACGTGTCGTTCGGCCAGGGGATGGACAACACGGTGATCAACACCCAGTTCATCTCGCACCTGCACGCCAATCGGGGGGCGGTGAACTCGAAGGTGACGGCGTCGCGGACCATCGACAGCATGACCCTCGGCGGCGACCTGGTCAATTCGATGATCCAGTCGGGTTACACCCAGACCCTCGTCACCGATGCGGCCGCGCCGACCTCGGGGTTCGGCGGCGGCGGCGCGTTCAACGGCGTGGCGCCCCCCGAGATCACCAACCGCAGCCAGAGCCAGCTTGCCGCGGGCTCGCTGCCGACGGCCCACGGCGGCGGCGGGATCAACGCCCGGATCGCCGGCAGCGTGGTCAACTCGGTCGTCTCGGTCTCGGTCGACCCCGACCCGTCGGGGATCGTCGAGCCCGGCCAGTTCGAGACGGTCACGAACCATCGGTTCCCGTTCGGGGCGCCCCAGAACATCGTCCTGCCTCGCGGCTACATCAACGCCAAGGTCGAGGGGGAGATCGACAATTCGGGCCTCCAGACGGGCGCGAAGCCGCTGGTCTCGCCGGACGTCGCGTCGACGTCGGCGTTCTTCGCCAAGAAGGTCAGCGTGGTCAAGGGGGCGGTGTTCCCGCCGGGGGTGCGGACCGCGCCCTACAATCCCACGCCGGGCCCCGTCCCGAAGTACCAGGGGTCGCTCAAGGGAGCGTTCCGCCGCGACGGGACGTTCCGCAAGTGATCGAGGACGACGGCGTCGGGGTCACGAGCCGCCCTTGCGGGCGGCTTGCTCGGCGATGTCGCGGCGATAGAAGCCGCCGGGGAATCGGATGGTCCGGACCGCCTCGTAGGCGCGCTCGCGAGCCTGTTCGAGGTCCGAGCCCAAGGCGGTGACGTTGAGCACCCGGCCGCCGTCGCTGACGATCCGGGGGGGGCGTCCGGACTCGGGGTTGGTTCGGAGGGTCGTGCCGGCGTGGAACACCTTGACCCCCGGCAGTTGGTCGGCGGCCGAGGTGTTCTCGATCAGCCGGTCCCGCTCGTAATGCCCCGGATAGCCGTCGGCCGCCATGACCACGGTCACCGACGGCCGGTCGTCCCACTCCAGCTCGACCGAGTCGAGCCGCTCGTCGACCACGGCCTCGATCGCGTCGAGCAGGTCGGACTTCAGCCGCATGAGGATCACCTGGGTTTCCGGGTCGCCGAACCGGACGTTGAACTCCAGGACCTTGGGCCCCTGGTTGGTCAGCATCAGGCCCGCGTAGAGCACCCCCCGGAACGGGCGTCGGGCCCGCTTGAGCGCGTGGACGATCGGCACGAGGATCTCGCGCTCGACCTCCTCCATCAGCTCGGGCGTGACCATCGACGTGGGGGAGAACGCCCCCATGCCGCCGGTGTTGGGGCCCTCGTCGCCGTCGAAGGCGCGCTTGAAGTCCTGGCTGGAGACCAGCGGGACGATGGTCCGGCCGTCGGTCAGCGCCAGGACGCTCGTCTCATGGCCGTCGAGCCGTTCCTCGATGAGCAGCCGGTCGCCGGCCTGGCCGAAGATGCGACGAACCATGACCTGATCGACGGCCTCCAACGCCTGGCGGAGGGTGGAGCAGACGTAGCCCCCCTTGCCGGCGGCCAGGCCGTCGGCCTTGATCACGACGCCGAGAGGGCGGCCGTGCACGAATTCGCGGGCCTCGGCGAACTGGCTGAACACGTGCTTCGAGCCGCGGTCCTCGATCTCGACCTGGACCCCCGGACCGAGCATCTCGCGGGGGTCGAGAATCCGCTCGACCGCTTCGAGGGTCTCGGAGGCCGTCCGGCAGTGGATCGCGTTGCGGATCGTCGATCGGCCCCGCGACCGGACGGTCAGGGCGACCTCGCGCGAGAGGATGTAGTGCTCGGCGTCGGGCGCGCTTCGGAAGATCCGGTAGTCGGCCGTCGGGATGCCCGCCTGCCGCATCAGCTCCTTGGCGAAGACCTTGCTCCCTTCCAGCTCGGCGGCGTCTTTCCTGGGGCCGAAGATCCGCAGCCCCTCGCGCTGGAAGAAATCGACCAGGCCCTTCGCCAGTGGCTCCTCGGGGCCGACGATGGTCATGCCGACCCCCTCGCGCTTGGCGAACTGGGCGAGCCCCCGGTGGTCCCCCGGCTCGATGGCGACGTTCTGGACGTCGAGCGCCGTGCCGGCGTTGCCGGGCGCGCAAAAGACCGCCTCCACGCGCGGGGACTGCTTCAGCTTCCAACAGATGGCGTGCTCGCGCCCTCCCTTGCCGACGACCAGGACTTTCAAAAGACGACTCCCGGGGAAAACTCGGACCTCGGCTCGGCCGAGGGCTGGGGACCTCAAAGCCCCTATTCTAAGATCGCGGCGCAACGGCGAACAGCACAGACTCGCCCTCGAGACCGGGAGGGCCCGGCCGTTACTCGGCCTTCGCCTTCTCCAGCCAGCGGTCGGCCTCCATCCGATAGTAGGCCGTCGCCCCCACGTCGGTCGAGTAGGCGAATCCCAGCTTCCGCACCCGCAACACGAGCGACTGCATTTTCTTGATCCGATCGACGTGGGCGTTGAGGGCCGCGATCCGGTCGGACCTGGCGTCGCTGAGGTCCTGTTGCGACTCCAGCGCCAGCCGGGACCAGTAATAGACCATGAACGAGTCGGTCCGGGACTGCTGGTAGTAGCTCCAGACCTGCTCGTACTGTTTGAGGGCGGCCTGGTATCGGGCTTCCGCCAGGGGCGAGGGCTTCGGCGGCGGCGGCGGGGCCGGGGCCGCCGACAGGGCTGCCAGAGTCAGGCCGGGGATCAGGGTGCGTCGCATGGTCGAGCGGGACATGGGGTGCTCCTCCTCTTGGGATGTGCGTTCAAGAAGGGCCACGAGGTCGATTCTGCCCGATCCGAGCGTCGGCGTGTTAGGAAATAATTCGATCGCCTGCCGCGGTGGCGTCGCGATCGCTGAAATCGTAAGATGACCTGGTTAGGATTCCCTGGGCCGCGACGGGCCCTCCTCCTCAATCGTCCGGAGATCGTGATCGTGAAAAACGTTGCCGTGGTCGGCGCCAGCGGGGCCGTCGGGGAGAGAATGGTGCGGCTGCTCGAGGAGCGGAACTTCCCCGTCTCCTCGATCAAATTCCTGGCGTCCGAGCGCAGCGCGGGCAAATCGGTGACGTTTCGCGGCGAGACGTTCGTCATCCAGCCGATCACGAGAGAAGCGTTCGAGGGAGTCGAGATCGTGCTGTCGAGCACGCCGTCGGGGGTCTCGCGCGAGTGGAGCCCGATCGCGGCGGCCGCTGGGGCGGTCGTGATCGACAATTCGAGCGCCTTCCGGATGGACGCCGACGTCCCGCTGGTCGTCCCCGAGGTGAACGCGGGCGACGTCGCCTGGAACAAGGGGATCATCGCCAACCCCAACTGCTCGACGATCCAGATGGTCGTCGCCCTCAAGCCGCTGCACGACGCCGTACGAATCCGCCGGGTGGTGGTCAGCACCTACCAGTCGGTCTCGGGCGCGGGGATGTCGGGGATCGTCGAGCTTGAGGCCCAGACCGGCGCCGGCGTCCGCAACGAGCCGATCCCGTCCCCCTCCAAGTTCGCCCACCCGATCCTGGGCAACTGCCTGCCGCAGATCGACGACTTTCTTCCCAACGGTTACACCAAGGAAGAAATGAAGATGGTCCACGAGACCCAGAAGATCATGGGAGACCCGTCGATCGACGTCTGCCCGACCTGCGTCCGCGTGCCGGTGGCGTACTCGCACAGCGAGTCGATCATGATCGAGGCCGAGCGGCCGATCTCCCCCCTCGAAGCGATCGCGCTCTGGAAGAAGGCGCCGGGGCTCACCGTGGTCGACGACCCGGCGAACAAGAAGTACCCGCTGGCCGCCGACGCCGTGGGCCGAGACGACGTCTTCGTGGGCCGGATTCGGGGCGACCTGAGCAACCCCAACGCCCTGGTGTTCTGGTGCGTCAGCGACAACCTCCGCAAGGGGGCCGCGACCAACGCCGTGCAAATCGCCGAGGAATTGCTCAAGCTGGAACCGGCAGGCGCGCGCTGACGCATGCGTCCCTTCTCCCCCCGGGAGAAGGTGCCCGAAGGGCGGATGAGGGTCGTTGGAGTCATCACGGATTCTGGTTCCGGCCAGATCCACCTCGAAATCCCGCGCCCCTCGTCCGGCCGTTCCGGCCACCTTCTCCCGGGGGGAGAAGGGGATTCGGCTCTCGACCTCTTGTCCCGCCCGATGCGCAACATCAAGCTCACGATCGCCTACGACGGCACCGACTTCCACGGCTGGCAGATCCAGCCCGAGCTTCGCACGGTCCAGCAGGTGCTTTCCGAGGCGATCGAGCCGCTCAACGGGGCTCGGCCGCGGCTCACCGCTTGCAGCCGGACCGACGCGGGGGTCCACGCGCTGGGACAGGTGGTTCAATTTCTGACGGCGTCGCGGCACGCCCCCGAGGTGTTCGTCAAGGCCCTCAACGCCACGTTGCCCCCCGACGTCCGGGTGCTCGACGCCGTGGAGAAGCCCCAGGCTTTCCACGCGACGCTCGACGCCCGGTCCAAGCGGTATCGGTATCGGATCGACAACGCCGGGATCGTCAATCCGTTCGAGCTGCGGTACGCCTGGCACGTGTTCCACCCCCTCGACGTCGACGTCATGAACCGGGCGTCGAAGGCCCTGCTCGGTCGGCACGACTTCCGCAGCTTCGAGACCGACTGGCCCAACCGGATGAGTTCGGTGCGGACGATCCTCGACGTCGCGTCGATCCGCCAGGGGGACCTCGTGTTCATCGAGGTCGAGGCCGACGGCTTCCTTTACAACATGGTGCGGACGATCGCCGGGAGCCTGTCGTTGGTGGGCGTCGGCAAGCGCCCCGAGGCGTGGCTGGGCGAAGTCCTCCGCGCCGAGAACCGGATCCACGCCGGCCCCACGGCGCCGGCCCAGGGGTTGTTCCTCGTCCGCGTCGACTACGGCGACGCCCGGAAGGTCGACACGGAATGAAGATCGTTCACGTCATCACGCGCTTGATCGTCGGCGGCGCCCAGGAGAACACGCTGCTGACCGTCGAGGGCCTGCACCACCGCTACAACGACGACGTCACGCTGATCACCGGCCCGGCCGAGGGGCCCGAGGGAGACCTGTTCCGCAGGGCCGAGGAACTCGGCCTCAAGGTCGAGGTGATGCCCGAACTCGTCCGCGCGGTCCGGCCCGCGACCGACTGGCGCGCGTACCGCAAGCTCCGCGCCGCGTTCCGCAGGCTCAAACCCGACGTCGTCCACACGCACAGCTCGAAGGCCGGAATCGTCGGTCGCGCGGCGGCCTGGGGCGAGCGCGTCCCGGCCGTCGTCCACACCATCCACGGCCTGCCGTTCGGGCCGTTCGAGTCGGCCGCCCGAAATCGGCTGTACGTCACGCTCGAACGCTGGGCCGCGCGACGGTGCCATGCGATCGTCTGCGTCTGCGACGCCATGACCAGCCAGGCGCTGGCGGCGGGCGTCGGTCGGCCGGATCAGTATTCGACGATCTACAGCGGCATGGACACGGAAGCATTCCTTCACCCTGGACGCCCTCGCGGAGAGGTCCGACGCGAGCTGAGGCTGGCGGACGACCAGGTGGCCTTCGCGACGGTCGCACGGCTGTTCGAGTTGAAGGGGCACGACGACGTCGCGGCCGTCGCGCCGGCGATCCTCAAGGCCGATCCGCGCGTCCGGTTCGTCTGGATCGGCGACGGAATCCTCCGCGACGAGCTGATCGCCGATCTGGAAGCCAAGGGGATTCGCGACGCCTTCATCCTCACCGGCCTGGTCGCGCCCGGCCGCATCCCCGAGCTGCTCTCGGCGGTCGACGCGGTGATCCACCCCAGCCTCCGCGAGGGGCTCGCCCGGGTCCTGCCGCAGGCCCTTCTGGTCGGTCGGCCGGCGATCAGCTACGACGTCGACGGCGCGCGCGAGGTCGTCCTGCCCGAGACCGGAATCCTGCTCCCGCCGCGCGATCTCCCGGGCTTGACCGCCGCCGTGCTCCGGCTCGCGGCCGACCCCGAGCTGCGGGACGCGATGGGGG
>ERZ778018.1643-NODE-1643-length-17134-cov-5.702910_pt1 | contig 17134 bp, 22 predicted proteins | sample MGYA00375748_ERZ778018 | MGnify/ENA primary metagenome ERZ778018 (study PRJEB29350, sample SAMN05509839) | bioreactor metagenome | biome: bioreactor; material: wastewater | place: South Africa: University of Cape Town | collected 2014-04-22 ... | reverse complement strand
TCAGGACAGTAAACAGGACGGCTTTTGACATTATCGGTCCCCCAAGCGTGGCGAAAAATGCACTCCGCAACGATATTCGTTGCCCTCCCGGTGCCATGACCCAAATGGGCCAACTCCGGAAAAATTATGATCCCGTAACCGGACTGGTCCCTGGTTGATGATCGCCGCCGAACCATGGCAGATGATTATCAAGTATAATTCGGAAAGTAGACCTTAGCCAAAAGGTCGAAGAACAACATGAATTCGCGAAGGTAGCCCAATTGGGCCATGCCGTTTCGACGAAATGAAACTAGAACGAATCGGAGCCGTCGTGATCATGCCGACTGACCACGAATTATTCGGACTCATCGTCAAGCGCGGCGATCGTCGTATCGTATTTGCAGTTCAGCAGGCCCCGAACGACGTACTAGAGAACAACCGCTAGAGCAGTTCGCAGGAAACAATGAACAGATTCATTACTGCTGTCTTCCTATCGATATTTGCCCAGAATGCTGCTCCAGCGCAACAATGCAATGATGCCATAAGTGCATCTGCACGACTCTCTGCGGAAGTGCAACGGATTATGCACGAGTTTGATGCAAACAACGCCGACGTAGCGTGTCAGTCGATGAAGAATGCAGTCGCATTCTATGAACATCAAATAGTGAAGTTCAGCGCGTGTGAAACGTCAAGCGCGACCGTCAATGTGGAGCGATCAATACGTTTGGCGCACGATACCGTAGTACGTATTTGTGAAATTGTTTCAGAATGGCCCGACTTCATAAGCCACATGCCTCGTAAGCCGATTGTGCCGTCACATAGCTTGTTATCGACTTCTCGGTCATGATCCGCTTGGGTCTGATCGCACTTTCGCCGCGATGCGAGTTCCCCTGCTGTTCAGGATGTAGCACCAGGACAAGCATACTGATGGGTCGATTGTTCAGGGTCGGAATCCTGGTCACTGTTGTCTTTCTCGACTGCTCGGTCGAGAGCAAAGTATCCGCAGACGGTCAAAATGTTGATCGCCGTGATTCAATAATTCAGAATGAAGGAACACCCGTCGTAAGCGTTCCCGTCGAGAAAATGCCAGAAGGCATCGTTTCAACCTGCACGGCATGGACAGACGGCTGCCGCGCGTGTGGGCGCAATCCGGACGGCATATTCTGTTCAAACGAGGGGATTGCGTGCCAATCGTCTAAGATGCAGTGCGTTAGGCACGAGTGAAGACAAACAATGACAATCTTCGGATCTCTGAATTTCTCTGCCAATTTTATGACTTGGCTTGCCGCAGATACGGTCGGCGAGGGAATTTGAGAGGCAGATGCGTTCGATGACTCAAAATGTCCATATCCGCCAGGCAAAGGTCACGCTTTACTGGCTGGCATCGGCATCGGGGCCGCTGCCTCGTTCGTGGCTCCGACAACGGAGGTCAGAACCCCTGGTGTCCATGCGGGTGCGGACCGCGCATTGCCTATCGTACTCGTCCGGCCCTGCAATCGTGGATAAAGCGCGCCAATGCCGCCTTATCGCTGCGGCTCAACGTAAGGCCGCGCTCTAACGCGAGTTCCTTGCATCTGCGGAGATTGCTCGCCAGGCACTCTTTCACGGCAAAGGACGCTCTCTCTTTGCAAGCCTCGCGATCACCGCCGCCTCGAACGCAGGCATGGTACGTCGGTCTGCCCGTGGTCGCTCGACATTTTCCAACTTGATGAGGTCCGGCTTCCGCCGAAATCGAAATCAGCGTTGCCATCATCGTCAGAAGCGACACAACCATAAGGCTGGATGTCATTCCTTTACGTCTTATCATTGCTCTCAACCTCCGATTTCGAGGCCACCAACCGCATCCTTAGCGGCTTAATCGTCTGACCTTCGCCCGGACAATCGTCGCTGGCTGTGCTGCTCGATGCTGCATCGCATCGATATGCTTTTGGGAGAGATAGGCCCATCGCCTTTCATGGCTCGACACGGGCTGCATGGTAAAGGCATTCCATTCGGCGAGAGAGGGCGTCCGCCGCTCCAACGCTTCAAGTTCACGCGTTTCTGCGAGTGTGAGGCCAATCAGAATCCGATCGGCGCCTGGGTCAATATAAAAAATCGTGGCCATGGCAATAACAACGTTCTGAAATGTCGCGATTCTCCGCCTTGGAATGGCGCCAATCAATATGTCGTTAGGGTTTCACGTCAACGTTAATCGGTTGCGCCCCATTGAGCCTCCTGTCGTCTGTTCGATGGCTGGCGCGCGTTCATTCATCGTGTTGGTAAGAGGAAGGCGCACGCACCTCTCACACCGGTTTTCGAGCACTCACGATATAAAGGGTGCAGTAAGTGGAAGTATCTGGCCGATCCTCATAGGCCATGAATCTTTCAATGAACGCGTCCGCGAGGGCTTCTGAACCAAGCAAATTGGCTGCAGGCTTACGGGCGCCCGACCATTGAGCTTCCCAATTGCGACGACGCTTCGGATCTATTTTCCCAACCACAGTGTAGACGCGGTCGGCTTCCATCTTGACGTCGATGTCGACAAGGCCACTTTCGCGGCACATGCCCGCCATTTTCCGGCCGATGAACGAGTCGACGAGGCTGCCGAAAATAAACTCGGCCATCGGCTGTATCGCATTATCGGGTGGTTGATGCGTTAGGGCGAACCCATCGAAATTAGCCGACACCAAAAGGCCGCCTGGCTTCAGCACGCGCGCAAACTCGCGCATGGCACGCATCGGCTCCGTGACCCATTGCAGGACGTATTTGGTCCAAATGATATCGATTGTGTCATCCGAATAAGGCAACTCGCGAATGTCACCGGTCTCAAATAACAGGTTTTTCAGACCTTCCTCTGCGGTGCGTCTGCGTGCGTAATCGATGTAATTTTCGCGAAGATCGACCCCCACCACATTTGCGTTTCGAGTTGCTTTTGCGATCTCGCGAGCCATGCTTCCAGAGCCGCACCCCGCGTCGAGTATGCGCATCCCCGGCTGCGCCGGAATGTATCGCAGGTGATCGGAAATGCCTGCAAGCAATGCCTGCGCTTCCAGTCGCTCGCATTCTTCATCCGAATGAATGATATAGGCGCGATCGGTCATGCGACCCCCAATGAATTCTGTCATCGAGCACCGTTTTGGTGGAGCTTGGAAACTCGCCTGCGAACAGGGAACCCGTTGGGCAAAGCAGGAGGGCGAGCCATCTCGACGTCGACGTTGATTGATATGCTCGTTGTCTTCGCCCGGTATTCCACATTTGTAACCGCCGTTCGCGGAGCCGTCGCCGCTGTTGAGCGACCTTGGCAAAGGTAAGAGTCGATCGGGAATAAGGCATGGCCCATTTGGGCCATGCAACTTGGAAATGCATCATCATCGAGATGTGCATGAACTCAGCAAAACGCACCCCTAAAACTCGCGCGACCCACGACGCAGACCAATCAGGCCGTCTGATTGAAAGATGCGCGATCGGTGTGGGACGGTTGCGTTTCGGTGGTCACCCGGGTCACTTTTCCGGAATAAGGCTCGAAAGCATTGCGGCCAGTTGCGCCTGGCGGTTTGCTCCTGTCTTCAGGAACACGGACTTCAGTTGATTGCGAACCGTCTCTTTCGAGATTTGGCGCTCGATCGCGACAGTTTCCAAATCCTTTCCGGTGGCTATGGCAGCCGCAAGTTGGGCTTCTGAAGTCGTGAGATCGAAGACCTGCTTCAATGTTGTCGTTGTTGCCGAATTGGCTGTGTCTGTATCCGTAACAACGAGGATAGCATAGAAGGCGGAGAGAGGCGACGAAGTCAGTCCAGGAAGCCGCATCGGATAAATGACCAACTTGCCGCCGGAGGTCTTGGGAAAGATGACGGGAGGAATGGTCAAATCCTTGTAGCTCCAGAGAAGAGCCTTGATCGCGTGGTTGAGCCGCTCGTTCGCGTGGGGATCGCGGCTACGAACATGACCTGCAGATATCTGAAAATCCTCTCCGATCAACCGCTCCGCCGCCGCATTCACCCGCACGACACTCCCCGTTCGATCCAAGAGGACTGCGGCTTGATGGGAGAAGTCAAACGCATCCAATGCGGCGTCGGCTTTAGCCAGGCCAAGGGCAGCGCTGATCTGGACCACCGAATCCAGAGACACAGTCAACCGTGCGAGCCATTCGAGTTCGGTCGCGGAAAACGAACCCTGCGCCGGGGTTCGTTGCAAACTTATGTTCCAAACCAGATCGCCCCGACCGACCCGCACGCCTGCAAAATCTTTCAAATTACAAGCCGCGAGGAAGTCTTGATAGAAAGGCGAACGCTTGCGGACCTCGACTGGCATGCAGTCGTCGTCGGTCGCAACGCCGTTCTTCAGAAACTTCTTGACGCCGAGATAGCGTTCGTCGCGCTCCATCCAGCCGTCTTTGACATAGATATCGAAGCTCTTTTGCATCGATTGGCTGCAATTGACGATGGGAAGATTGCCAAGAATCGGAAAGAGAATCGCTCCATAGGACCCCGTGCATGCGGCGACGGTCTCAAGTGCCTCGGTCCATCGCGAGGGGTCAATTGCGGCGGCCGTCAGGGCCTGCGTAATACGCTGCCGATCAAATGCTTCCATTATCTGTCTGGGCAGGCCCCAATCTGCCCCTCCCTGGAAAAGACTTAGCCCAATTGGGCCATGCTGCCCCGGGAAACCTACATTATCAAGGGTTGAGTTGAGAGTTCGGCCTTAACCTAAACGAGCAGGCGATCAGCACTTTGATCGCCGATGGTGGCGTCCGCCTCGGGGACAGCGCAACGAGATCCCGCGTTCCTGGAACGTCGAGGGATCGAATCCTTTCGATGCCCGCACGACATCGTTCCGGACAATTCGTTGGCAGACTTTGGCCCATTTGGGTCATGCTGGATTTCCGCCAGTGGAGCAGAATTTCTTTAGCTCAGATCAATCGGGCGGGTTTCGATGAGAAGTATATCAAAACGTCATCGCGAGGTGCAGTTCTATAATGGACGCCAAATGCCGTTGCTCCATCTGGCGGCTTTCCTGTACACCCTCCTACTTGCGAATGTGGCCGCCGCGCAAACGCTTACAGATGGTAGCGGCAACGAGTATCGAGAACTTCTGGGTCTCAGCCTCAAGTGTTCGGCAGGCCTTTGGAAGTTGGGGGACATGGTTACGAAAAGGGAGGAGGAGCTCGTTTCGAGAAACGCAAGCGAACTCCGCACTTTAGAAAAGGCAACGAGGGTCGTTGGAGGAAAGAACAAACGCAGCGAGTATACGACGAGCTATCTTGCGTATTTTGTCGATATTTCAAGTGTAACAATTGATGCCGACCCGCCAATCGATATGCCATCAGGCGCAACTGCCGTTCGAATAATCTGCAAAGAAAACAAAGAGTGCTTCCGGTCAACGGACGAGAATGGCAGCATCAATACCAGCAATTACCATCAACTCTTTCTTTGCGATCGAAAAACCGCTGAGAATGCGGTAACGGCGCTGAAGGCGCTAGGGCGAATTGCTCCTAAGCCCACATCCCGAGAGCCGACTGGTCTCTGCACGTTTCAGCAACCGAGCGGAGAAGGGATGTTTCCATCGGCATCTCTCGGAGGAAAGCCGCGTGGCGACGTTTTCTTGATGAAAGGTGGCGTCGTTTCTATCGTAGCGGTATCCAAGGATCCGCGTGGTCGTGAGTGGGCACGAGTGAAACAGCAAGGTGAAAGCATTGGTTTTGTGCCAAGGGAGTATCTCTCTTGCGGCAATTAATCTTGGTTCCATCTGTGTGGCTCATACTTTTTGCGCTTTCTGCGGACGGGAACTGCCAAAGCGCGCAAGACCTTGCAAAGGTTGCGCAGAGCGGCATCTGTCCTGCTCAACTTGCGACGTATGAACTCATCAATGCTAACGATAACTGTAATCCGGGGGGACAGAAGATCAAGGCATGCGACTCAAGGTTCAAACCCGGAACGCGGTCGTGGAGTGAATGCTATGATGATGTCCTCATTTGCCGGAAGCAAGTCGATGAGTCGAATTCAAAGATCATTCAATACAATTCCTTGATCTACAAATGTCGCAACGAACAACGACAGAAAGAGGCGAAGAAAAAAATGGCCGCGGCGGAAGCGGCACGGTTGGCTAAACGCGATAAACAAGGCCGGGAGCAACCAATATCCTCAGCACTATCAAAGGCTCTGGACGAGCAAAGACGCAAGGCCGATAAGGCGACTAAGAAGAGTGAAATCGAGAAAGATGGCATGTCAGATATTGCGAATGAGCGTGCCATGAAGAACAGAGCAGAGAAAGATAGGATAGATGCCGCGGATTTAAGCGGATGGAAGCGTTATCAGGATGATCTGGAGCGACAACGAGAGGAGCAGAGAAAAAAATACATGGAGGATCTACGGAGGTGGCGAGAGGCTCAGCGGCTACAAGCAGAGCGCAATATGGCAATTCTGCAGCAGCAACGCTAAGAGTACAATATGCTTCTATCCACGCTGACAAACGCAATGAGTTTACGCGGCAGTAGCTACACTCCATCGCGGATTACAACTTCTCCTTCACCACGCAGAGTGTTCGGGCCAACACGGTCACCATGCCAGCAGGTGGCGGGTGGTGGATCATGCGGCATACAGTGAGATTTGCGTCACCTGCTTGCTGCCCGATCCGTCATGGACGACCGATCTTAATCTTGCAGGTCGAAGATCCCATACGTCGGGAAATGTTTCATACGGCGAAAAGATGCGCGGGTGGCAACCGTTAGCCGACGCGTTCAGAGCGACGGCGCGCGCACCTCGAAAGCTGTTCGAACTGCGCCTAGGCCTCAGGGCTACTGACGGCGAACATGCCGCGTTTTTCAAATCGAGACATCAGTCGCCCTTATTGCCTTCACGTGAAGCACTTAAAATTGCCTCCAAAAAATTGCCCCTTACTGGAACAGCATAAGATGCCCAGCTCGCTTCCCGATAGGCACCTGTATTCGGCGTCCCCCTATCAACGGCTTGATCAAGTTGGCTATTGGTCTCGTTGCCGCCCTCGATGATGCCAAGCAAGACTGGAGCAGAGCTGGCATCATCAAGTAGGGCGCCTCCCGAACCTCCCTGTGCAGCGTCGCAGTTCGTGCTAAAAAAAGACTCTTCAATCTCCCCGAAGTATATCTTCTTAGAACTGCAAGTTCCGATGGATTTTGGAAAGTAACGCTTGCGCTTCGTTCCCCTCCAAAAATCATAGGATTGCGCTTGAACGGCGGTAAGTCGGCTATCGGCGCTCACGTGAGAGCTGGGGGTGACCGAATAAGGAATTACGCTTTTCACGGGCTTCTTCAGCTTTATTACGACCCAATCGCGAGTTGGATCGGGTAATAGCGGAGGGCATTTGTAGCCCGTATCTACAAGAGCACCCAATTCAAGTTCTTGAGCAACCTGACCCGTCTTGATCACAAACTTGCACTGACCAATTTGCGTGTGTTGGTCGCACGTTTTCGAATCAATGAATACATGCGCAGCCGTCGTAATCACATCATTCACCAATGTTAGGTTGGCGGAGGCTTTTCCTCGTGGACAAGAGAGCGTACCAGTTGCCGCATATCTGCGCTGAATCCCGAGCAGTGTTTTTTTTTGCTCGTTCGCAAATTCTTCTTCCGTGCGGCGATCAGGCTCGTCAACCACTGCGATTTTGATAACGCCATTCACGGCACCACAGTCCGAACTAAAGAGCATCACGGCATCACTGGTCCCGTGGAACGGTTGAACGCTTGTTTGGTTTATACCGTTCTCACGCGCGTATGCGTCTTGCGTGCGCCGATCATCCGCACCAAACATACCGACGGGCCGCAGCAAACTGCTCATCTCGGTCAGATGGTGAGCAGGTCCCCAAAAGGTTTGCATGGGCGATCCGGCAACGCCACCTTCAGGTAGCTTAGGCTGATCGCATGAGATGTGGTTGTCCAGAAAAGCATGAGGGGATGCGTTTTCGATTGCCGTGGGTGTTCGCGTTTGGGCGTAAGCGTTTCCAGACACACCGAGGGCGACGATGGAGAGAATACCGACGCGAATACGCTTCATGGCCTTCCTAGAGCGGCTGTGAGATCTGCCCGAAGTCATCTGAGGAGCTTTGAACATCATCATTTCTGAGCTGCAGCCAGAACCGCTTTCAAGAATTCGCCTTGGAGCGGAATTCCATACGATGCCCATTTGTTTTCCACAAGCTCTGCGGCGTTAGGTGATCTCTTTCGAATAGCGAGTGCCAGCTGTGCAGGTCACCGGCGGTACAATCTGAAACTGAGCCAACGTCGTGCCGAGGCTGTTGCAAGGCTTCTAACGAAGGATGTCGTCGCCGCTCAACATTTATCGATCTCCGGGGAGGGAGAGGATAGTCCGGCGAAATCGAACACTACCAAGGCTAATAAGGCGTATAATCGTCGGGTCTCGATGCAGGTTTTTTAAATCCCGTATATCAACGCTAACTCGTTTTCCCGATCACTTGAGGAGGCTGTCAAGGAGATCATACATCTGCATGTTCATATGCAGATCAGAGATCAGAGATACTAAATTCTCGAAATGAGACACTTATAATGCGCCTTTCGTCCTATCGCACTTTCGATAATCCGAAGAAATTCTCCAGCTACAGGTACATGTACAGATGCCCACACCCCCTCTTTGTATGATCCAGTTTTTGAGCGTCCGCTCGCTTCTTCCCCAACTCTAGACATCAGGTCTTCTGAATTTGCGACAGTTATCGCGCTGAGTTGGTCTCCGTCATCTGTTCTCCTCACCTGTGCAAGGGAGCGAACGTCGCCTCAGGGGGGACGCTTCCGATCAAGTGAATATTGGCTTTTCAGACGATCAAGGCATGGCCCAAATGGGCCAAGAACCCACAAATAGCCCAAACGGATCACTCGTCTTGACCCGCGGTTGTCCGATTCTAGGGAAGAGGCTTTATCAAGCCGGGCGGATCGCCCCTCATCGATGAGAACCCGCTAATTCTCGATCTGACCGGTCGTTCGCCTCAACGTCTCCAGGAACTTGCCCGTGACTGAGGTGTGATAGGATGTCCACTTTCCGGGGGAGTAGGGCTTGACGATGATTTCGCCTTGTTCTGATCGGATCCTTTCACTTTCTGACTCGGTGTTATCATGCATAATGCCAACGAGGATATTCCCCCTGGAATTGCGCTTCAGGGCGGCGCTTCCGGACGCTCCACCTGCACCAGCACAAGTTGATTCGAATGCTCCAATCTGCGGGCCATGGTATGTGACCTCGCGAGATTCACATTCCTGGATCGATTTTGGATAAGCTTTCCGTCCCGAGCCGTCGACCTTATAGAAATCCCTGCTCATGGTGTTCACGGCCGTGATCTTTTCCCGTGCGTCGACGTAGTCGAAATGCTTTGGCAGCTGATAGGGCTTGATGCGTTTAACCGGAGCTTTCAATCGGAGAACCGCCCAAGCATATATGGGGCAGCCCGTTTACGTTAACCCTCGGCATCACCAAACAAGGCGTGAGTCTTCCATGAAAAGGCCGAACATTACCCAGATCAGCCTACAGCCCCGAACGATGTCATTCCGGACAATTTTTCAGGCTTGGCCCGTTTGGGTCATGCCAGGAAACTTCGGGGGTGGAAAATCCAGATGATGTTGTCTGGCCACCCGCGGGATGGATCATCAGCATCGGAGGTTTTGATGAGAAGACAGATCTCGACCCGAACTTTCTTTCTGCTCGCAATGCTGTTCCTGCCCATCGAGGCGCACGCGAAAACCCTGTTCGAGGGATTTTACAAGGTCGAAATCAAAGGCATCCATTCCGGCTACAAGGTTATTCGTCATTCCCTTGACGAAAAGAGGAATGAACACACGTTTGCGTATTACCGGATGAAGCAGGTCGGGGCAGTAACGACGCTGACCGGCGTGAGCACGACATCGACGACGGACTTCAAGCCGATCAGCTACCTGGCGTGGGAAGCGCTCGATGGCGACGTGACCTACACGAGGGGCGTTTTCACAGGCGATAAGGTACACGTCACCAGAACAGTCGAGAAGGGTATCCCCCTAGGTCGAGAACTCCGATCCGACCGGTCGTGTCGAGTGCCTGAGACAATGACATCGATTCAAGAACAGGGACTTTGTCCGACTTGCCGACACCAAGGCGGCCCAACACCCATCGATCCATTTCCACGACGTCCGGCTTGACCTGAGTTTCCGGGATCGAGGTGACGTCGCCGCCGTCGCAATGACGACATTTCGCGATGCGGACGTCGCTCCACGAAAGGTCGTGTCCACACGAGCACGTATGAACCAGGTTTCTAGCGTGCGTGGGACACGTCGTTACAAATTCGAGATCGAACCAGAACCGATGGTGTGCCGACTCGGCTACGCATTGCGGACAAAGGCGCCGGATCGACATACTCGTAACACGTTTTCCGAAGCGTTCGCCACGAATGACAATCGCGTCATTGGACATAGTCGGCGTCGACTTCCGGATCATCGTCTCGTTGCATTTGATCACCGCCGCGAGACGTTCGACGCCAATACCCAAACGCAACTCGCGCACCGTCAATCCGGTAAGCGAGGAGATACGGCCGGGCACCGTGGTCCCGTTTCGCTCTGCAAGCCTGAGCAGGATGCCGTGAGCGGGTTCGTCGTCGGCAGGGACGACCCATAGGGGAAGGGGAGTGCTGGACACAGGTAATTACGAGTCTCAGTAGGGAATGGATTTTCGAGCGGCGTTCGCAAGTATAATGTTCGCAAAGGGAGCAGAGGACTCCTCAAAAAACTTGCTTCGATGCCAAACTTTGAACCATGCACCGAACCATCCGTAGGCCGTTCTAACGGTCGGGGACATCTTTGACTTGCCTGACCGCGGCTTTCTGGTCTCCAGATAGCAATTGTGGGTTTTATCCAAAATTTCGTCGAGACGCCCCTGCTGCATGATTTTGAAACCCGCCAGTCGAACTTCGTTCATGGGCACATCGAACCCGTCAGGCCTTTGTTGGCCGATCCGGTAGCCACCGATCTCCAAGGCTCCGACGTGCTGGACGATCTTGATCGCTGTCGTCATCGACATCCTATCGAGAGCGGGAACCGATACCCGACGGCCGACGCCGAGCCTGCCCAATGTCCAACGATCCATAGCCAAGACGGCCGAGTCCGCCGGCGATGCAGGAATGTCGCTCACGCTGCCGACATGGCACTGACAGCATTTACGAATGCTGACGTCTTTCCATGAAAGCGTTCCGCCGCATGAGCAGACGTCCACGAGGTTTATGGCGTGTTCCGGACAGGTTGTGACAAAAGACAGATCCCACCAGAAGCGATGGTGAGCCGATTTCGCAATACAACGTGGGCATGCCCGACGCTTGGTTTGATCGAGGTCGCTGATGAAATTCAGACGCTCGCCACGAACGGAGGCGAAGCCGCGCGTTTCGCAGACGAAGGTCGAATGCATAAAAGCGTCCGGCTCGCATCGAAGAATTCGAGCGAGGCGATCGATTCCTTTCCCGCCGCGCAACTGTGATACCCGCAATCCGGTCATGTACGAAAGGAAGCGGATGTTTTGAATGCCATTACGCTCTGCGAGCCTTAGAAGAATGCCGTGTGCGGGTTCGTCCTTGGCTGGAACGACCCAAAGAGGCAGACGTCCGTCGTTCATCTTTTCGCCGCCCCCTTCTTGCGAAGCGACAATTCTCGTTCCTTTGCACGGCGCGTTGCCCGGCCTTTGCGAGCTTCGGCGACGCGCTCCCGCCGACGATCGGCTTTGATTTTTCGAAAGCCTTCCGGATCGATTTCCGCCTTTCGGAAAGGATTCTCGTTCTCCGGGACATTGTGTTTACGACGATAAACTTCCTGAAGCAGGTCCATCGTGATGGTGTCTTGGTTCCTGTCGATGGCCTCCTTGGCGGCGAGGCTGACGTACTTCGCAATCGCAGCAACATATCCGTCCGAGGCAAGGTGAAGCCGGAGTGCCATTGCAGGCTTTTCGAGCAACGGCTTCCGATCGAACGGAAGATCGTCGGAGAACGCCTTCAGAAACGAGCAATATTCGCTCTGATCGTCGAGATCGAGCGAGAAAGGCATCATGTGAAGCTCCTCGCTCTTCAAGGTTTCAAGTTGCGCGTTTTCCAACAAGAAGTCCGTTGCATGCGGTAAGCCGACGCAAGCGATCTGGACGCGGGCTTCCTTCATCAATGCTTTGAAAACGTCCGCAGCTTCGTAGGGATCCCGGTTCAGATTGCTTTCAGCGATATGCTGGCAATCGTCGAAAATGATCATGCGGATTCCCTGTTCCTTGATCTGCTGACGGGCGATAGACATCATATCGCCAAGGGTGGCCGAGACGGGAACCTTGATTCCAATCGCCGCGAGCGTATCCGCGAAGAGCCTTTTGTAGGTGGTCTTCTTGGGCACCTGAATCTTGACGAGCGGGCGAACGAAACCTTGCCCCGGATTCTCGAATGTTACGCTCATGCTGCGGTCGTATTCCTCGACATCGGCGAGTTTCAGATTGTGACCGTCCATGAGGGTGCCGAGATATTCTTCTCGGACCTCTTCCAGGAAATCATTGGCAGCCGTCGTTTTTCCGACTCCGGTTTGGCCCACGACGAATACGCAGCTGGCCTGCGGTTCATCATGATAAGCGCGATAGCAGCGCCGCAGGACGTCAATGGCGCGCTTCATCGTGGGTGTCACGGCGACGAAGCTACCGATGTGTTTGCGGCGCTCCTCGGCGGGGCGGGATTTCCATTTCATCTTTTAATCCTTTCGTTCAGTCCAAGCGCCGCCGCTTAACCACGATCGGCGAGAAGGTGGAATTGGGTTCGGCGACCTGCGGTTCGCTCCGCAGGTCATCAGCCTCCTCATTTGCGGCATCCGTGTCGAACCGCCGAACCGGAGTGACCATCTTCCGCAGGGGCGCCTCAAGAGCAGCCGTGCGGTCGCGCCATGGGCCGCGTTGATCCGGAGACGGGGACAGGATGTTCGAGTTGTGATGATCGTGCGACCCCAACTCGTTCTCGCTTTCATCCGCGGAGAAATGTTCGCCACGCACGTGTTCGGACGCATTGCGACCATCGGTTAGGAATCGCGCGGCTTTCTTCGGCAATTTCTTCTTCGTCGGTTGTCGCTCGTTAACGAGATCGATGATCTCCTGACTGGCCAGAGCGCGCGTCAGGGCTTCCTTGCTGTCGAAGGTCTCCACGGTCTCGTTCCGCTCGGCCTGGCGCTTGATCCGGTACTGATAAAGCGTCAGATTTCCTACGTCCTCGTCGGCATGGAGATTGCCCTCGACCCATGCATCCCGATCGTCCAATCGCGTGGTGTCGAGCACATAGGCCTTGTTCAAGTCGAACGGATCGATCCGGATTTTGACGAGCGTATCGCCGACGCCAAGCCTATTCCGGAGAGCCGAGAACGCGTTGGAATTCCAACGAAGCCCCTCGAACGTGACTCCGGACGGCCCCAGTTTCCGATCAATGACGAGACCCGTGAGCGGCACGATGATGTCGTTCGGTGGGGCAGGCCGTTCGCCGACTTCGGTGATGCCCCGAGTCCACCGATCCAGCGGCTTCTCGCCGGTCCGGGAATGTTTCTTCGTGTGGTAGATATCCACGATCCATTTGGTGATGATCCAAATGGCATCCTCCAGCGTCAGGACCGCATGCTTTTCGGACTTGTACTTGCCGCGATCGCGCGGATTGGATTTCGTGGTTCCGGGCAACTTGTGAATGACGCCCTGATTGAGGCTGCGAAGCCAACGCTCGATGCGTCCCTTGAGCCAGCCGGATGCGCGCGGAAGATCGACGATCTGCATGTCGAGCGCCTGCTCCGTCTCTTTCATGGAAGCGGCACGAAATTCAGGTCCATTGTCGCAGAACAATCGGGAGGGAGACCCATAGCAAGGCCAAGGAAACTTGAAAGTGTTCTCCCGACCGACGGCTCTGCACACTCCGTCGAGGAACGGTTCTTTCGGCTGAACCGCAACCCGAAGTGCCTCCATCACGCTCACCCAAGATGGCGGCGTGAAGCTCAACGAGAAGCCGAGGATCATTCGGGACCATCGGTCGATGATTGCAGTCAGCCAAGGGCGGCCAAGCACACGTCCGTGTTCATCCACGACGATCAGGTCGAGCCGGGTGTGATCGACCTCGACCTCCTCAAGGGGATAGCTGCAGGTCGGTCCCGTTCGGACAGCTTTCATCAAAAGGTCGGCTTGCTGTTTTCCGTGCCTCGCGAGTGTCAGATCGTAGAGTTCCATCTTGCCGATCATCCGTGAGACAAGGTGCTTTCCGATGACTTTGTTGGCGCCGAGATTTGGCAATGCGAAACCGTCTCTGTTGGCCCGGATGAGAATGCGTTCGATGGCCCGGGCCTGTGCGTCCGCTTTCGATCCGGCAAGATCGCTTCGATAGGTTTCGTTGATCGCCTCGGCGATCTCTTCCTTTTGCCATTCCTTCAGGCGCGAGGTCCGGTTTCCCTTCTTGCGGTGATTGTCCACGAGCGCACGGATGTCGCGACCCGTTACGAGCCAACAGATGTACCAGTCGCGCGCTTTGCGAAACGTCGGCTTCTTTTTGGGACGAAGGTCCTCGCTTGCATCGCTCATGATCCTTTCGATCAACGGCTCCACGTGCTTGCTCTTGTCCCGGAACGGCATCGGAAGCTCGTCGATCGCCTTGACGAACGGATACTTCTGACGAGCCGAAGTTTGCTCGATATCGGTGAAGGCGCCCCAATCGATCTGGAGATTGGCCAGCACGTTGGGATCGAGCGCCCGGAAAGCGGCGTCGGTCGTGATCCGTCCGCTCCTCATCATATGGAGGATCGCATGGTTCGTGAGCGGCTTTTCAGTTCCGGATTCCTTGTCGGTGAACACGCGAACCTGATCGCCCGGTGGCCCGACCAGATAACGGCGGGTGTCGATACGGAGCGTGGCTCCGGTGCGGATTTGAACGGGTACGTGCGCAAGATTCATACGGATACTCCTGACGTAAACAACGACTAGGTTTTCACGAACGGCGACCTGCGGCCGAACGGAGTCCGACGATCCATCCGGAGATGGCCAAGCCAATCGAGTTGGAGGGCCAGAACGAAGGCATCGAACCGTTCACCGAGCCGCGCCTGTAACTCTGCGACCGAGGATTCTTTGGGAAGGTCGGCCAAGGACTCGATGGCGGCGATCTCACCGTCCGGCGACCTATAGGGAATGAGATGGCGGCGAAGCATTTTGGCGTTGGCCAGGCGAGGCTGGATCCGAATTTGCTCCTCGGTCACCAGCCGGAATCCGCAACCAGCCCGCTTGGCGGCATGCGTCATTGCATCGACGAGATCGCGCTTCCATGCGCCATGCTCCGAATTCCGTCCCGTCAGCCAGGATACCGTGCGGACGAGGACGAGGTCTCGACGGCCGTTTTTGTGAGCGATCATGTAGTCAGGCCTCTGTTCCATCAGTTGGCCGCGTACGCTGACGGCCAGTGCGGCGGGTTGATCCGCGATGGACGTGACGTCCCGCGTGAAGGCATCGATAACGGTCAGGAAATCGAGGGCGAGCAAAGAGCGCGCCCCGATCAGCTTTCGTCCAAGACACATCATTGGAGCTTCTCCGACATAGCGATCCTCCTGACCGGTCCGAATTTTTCCGGGGTGAGTACCGATGCGGCGGCCGCGCGTTTCTCCCTTACCGTTCTTTCGAGCGACGGGCGCCTCATGAAGCGGGACATCTCGTTCGACATCGAGATCGCACGTCGTAGGCGTGCGCCGCCGACGCCGAACCTCAATGACCGAAGGGTTTTCAAGCTTGTTGACCGAACTTTCACTGGTATCAGCAGCCTCCTGGCAGGCACGCGGACATACGTTGTCCTCGGCGTTTTCAGCCGTCAGCCTGTTATGAGGCAGCTCCTGGGATCGTTCGGGAAGTGAAAGCCGGACGCGGGAGCGCGATCGCTGCGATTGACAGCGGTTTTCGCGGTGGTGGTGCGGCTAGGGCGGAAGTTCTTCTTTTCCTCAAACGTCATTGCACACGACTCCTCGTCTCAACGCACGCGATGCGTCGAGCAGCTTTGTCGTTGCCAGGATTCCTGGCACGTGTCAGCGGTGCGAAAGGTTCTCCGCAGGGTTGGGGGTGAACGCTGACATAAAGGCTGTGAGGAAAGGAAAAACGGTCGCGAAGGGGGAAGCGATAACGACGGAATTCGGCATCACGTTTCTCCTTCGGTTGCGACCGCATCGGTTGGGTCGTGGTTGACGTTGTCCCCGCCGACGTGACGAGGGTCGAACCTGTACAGGATCGAGTCCCGTGAGGTCCGACACGTGCGACATAGCGACTATCCATTGGAAGATCCAGATCTCACGGGTGAAAGGATTCCATGACGGTTACCGAGCCGTTCTTCGATGCCCCGGAAAGTCGAGATAAATTTTCGGGATCGATGAGTCTTTCGACGTCGCTTGCGCCGAGCGAGCCGCGATCCTTAAGGACTCGCACAACCGCGTCGAAGAATTCGGAGTGCTTGGCGATCAGGTCCTTCGCCCGCTGCATGCAAGTATCGAGGACCGTCGCGACGTGACGGCGAAGGATCGGGTCGGCTCGAATCCTTGCCAGGACTTCCCGAGGTTCGCTCGATGACAGATACACCAGATCGTCGCCGAGGCCGTAGGACACCTCCATTGCCGCGGCAATCAGCGTCGCGTGTCGCAAGTCCGAGTCGTCGCCGCCGCCACCGCCGTCCGTGTGCTCTCCGAAGGAAATCGTCTCCGCCGCGATCCCGGAAACGAGGATCGTGATCTGCGCAAGGTACGCGGGCTTTCTCCGGGGCACTCCCGGCGTTTGCCGGAAAGCGGTCCAACCCGCGCTTCCGTCATGCGTGATTTCCCGGAACGTGTGCGCTTCGACCAGGTATCGTCCGGCCTCGTTGCCGAGCAGGTGACCCACGACGACGTGCCCGGCCTCGTGAACACATGCGAGAGCGAACGCTTCGTCGGACAACGCGATGCGCGACGGCAAACCATGTTGCAGGTCGGCGATCGTCAGGGGGCGACGTTCGGACCGAGCTTTCCGACGGGCATCACGGACCGCTTGTTCGATCACCGCTCCGGAAGCGCCTTCAAGTCGAGCGGCGATGTCCGTCATGTCTTCGGAAACCAGATCGTTTCCGAGATGATGTCGCAGGATGCCGACGCGAGCTTCGATATCCGGCAGCGGAATTCGGACATGCTTTCCCAACCGAC